>OKVV01000074.1_pt1 | contig 92386 bp, 85 predicted proteins | sample 1606871 | NCBI WGS metagenome assembly OKVV01 (sample SAMN03281011, study PRJEB24777) | human gut metagenome | isolation source: fecal sample PR176 from 1 month old male Indian infant, caesarean delivered... | place: Singapore | collected 2006-01-13
CCGCCACAAAAGTGGCGGTGAAGGTTTTTTGGCAACATCTGGATACAACTTATGTAAGCTGATGTAAATTTTTACCGGAAGGCTGATTGAAACGTGATAGCCGTCAAACAATCATCCCGTTAATTATTTTACTCTGTGTAATAAATAAAGGGCGCTTAGATGTCCTGTCCACGGCGCGGTTCTCCCCCCGGGCCAATGCGTGAAAACGTAAAAAAGTACCAAATACTCAGGAGCACTCTCAATTATGTTTAAGAATGCATTTGCTAACCTGCAGAAGGTCGGTAAATCGCTGATGCTGCCGGTATCCGTACTGCCTATCGCAGGTATCCTGCTGGGCGTCGGTTCCGCAAACTTCAGCTGGCTGCCAGCCGTGGTCTCCCACGTTATGGCAGAAGCAGGCGGTTCAGTTTTCGCCAACATGCCGCTGATCTTCGCTATCGGTGTGGCCCTCGGCTTCACCAATAACGACGGTGTATCCGCACTGGCTGCAGTGGTAGCTTACGGCATCATGGTGAAAACCATGGCGGTGGTTGCGCCGCTGGTGCTGCATTTACCTGCTGACGAGATTGCGGCAAAACACCTGGCTGATACCGGCGTGCTTGGCGGTATTATCTCCGGTGCTATCGCCGCGTACATGTTTAACCGCTTCTATCGCATTAAGCTGCCAGAATATCTCGGCTTCTTTGCGGGCAAGCGCTTTGTACCGATTATCTCTGGTCTGGCCGCTATCTTCACCGGCGTGATCCTCTCCTTCATTTGGCCGCCGATCGGTTCCGCGATCCAGACCTTCTCCCAGTGGGCTGCTTATCAGAACCCGGTGGTGGCGTTTGGTATCTACGGTTTCATCGAGCGTTGCCTGGTGCCGTTTGGTCTGCACCACATCTGGAACGTTCCTTTCCAGATGCAGATCGGCGAATACACCAACGCGGCTGGTCAGGTATTCCACGGCGATATCCCGCGCTACATGGCAGGCGACCCGACCGCGGGCAAACTGTCTGGCGGCTTCCTGTTCAAAATGTACGGTCTGCCGGCAGCGGCTATCGCGATTTGGCACTCTGCTAAACCGGAAAACCGCGCCAAAGTGGGCGGTATCATGATCTCCGCCGCGCTGACCTCGTTCCTGACCGGTATCACCGAGCCGATCGAGTTCTCGTTCATGTTCGTGGCGCCGATCCTGTACGTTATCCATGCCATCCTGGCGGGTCTGGCGTTCCCGATCTGTATCCTGCTGGGTATGCGTGACGGTACTTCGTTCTCTCACGGCCTGATCGACTTTATCGTGCTGTCCGGTAACAGCAGCAAGCTGTGGCTGTTCCCGATCGTCGGTATCTGCTATGCGATCGTGTACTACGTCATTTTCCGCGTGCTGATTAAAGCCCTGGATCTGAAAACACCGGGTCGTGAAGATACCACCGAAGAGAGCAAAGCTGGCGCAACCAGCGAGATGGCTCCGGCTCTGATCGCCGCTTTCGGCGGTAAAGAGAACATCACCAACCTCGACGCATGTATTACTCGTCTGCGTGTTAGCGTGGCGGATGTAGCGAAAGTTGACCAGGCTGGCCTGAAAAAACTGGGCGCCGCTGGCGTGGTAGTGGCAGGTTCTGGCGTACAGGCCATCTTCGGTACCAAGTCCGATAACCTGAAAACTGAAATGGATGAGTACATCCGTAACAGTTAAGACGTAGTATCGGGGAGACTAAGGCAGCCAACTGGCTGCCTTTTTTACGTGACAAGATAGGCCTTCCAGAGGCGATAACCCTGCTAACTGTCCGCCAAATGCTTATTCCCTCAGCAGCTAAGTCTATAGTTGAATAAGAAAAAGAGCTTTCAGGTTGAAAGAGAGGGAGGATGTCGCTCATACTCTTACCGGAACCTGTGCGTCTGCGTTTATCTGCAGAAGCAGGCCAGCGTACGGGATAAAACTAATAAGGAATCAGTCATGGCAGAAGAAACGATTTTCAGCAAAATCATTCGCCGGGAGATCCCGTCGGATATTGTTTATCAGGATGAGCTTGTGACCGCTTTTCGCGACATCTCCCCGCAGGCGCCCACCCACATTCTGATTGTCCCGAACGTTCTGATTCCTACCGTAAATGACGTCACCACCGAACATGAACTGGCCCTGGGCCGGATGATGACCGTCGCGGCGAAGATTGCCCGCGATGAAGGCCTCGCCTACGATGGCTACCGGTTGATCGTCAACTGCAACCGCCACGGCGGCCAGGAAGTTTACCATATCCATATGCATCTGCTGGGCGGTCGTCCGCTGGGTCCGATGCTGGCGCACAAAGGCTAACGCCATGCTAAGGACCCTTTTGGGCGCGTGTCTGGCGGCGGGGCTGCTGGCCGGATGTAGTTCACACCCGGAGATCCCGGTTTCTGACCAGCAGGCGCTGGTGATGGAGTCGAGCGTGCTGGCCGCCGGGATCAGCGCCAGCGAGCCTGTCGTCGTGGCGACGGAGATACAGGCTACCGCCTCCTCTACGCTGTATAACGAGCGCCAACAGCCGGTCACCGTGCATTATCGTTTTTTCTGGTATGACGCCCGAGGGCTGGAGATGCACCCCCTGGAGGCGCCGCGCACCATCGTGGTCCCGGCTCGCTCCTCGGTGACGTTGTATGGCAGCGCCAATATCCTGGGGGCGCATAAGGCCCGCCTTTATCTTTATCTGTAAGGGGTAATTATAATGATGAAAATGTGTCGCTATGCGTTAATCACAGCACTGGCGATATTCCTCGCAGGCTGTGCGGGGCTGCGTGAGCAGCCCGCGCCGGTAGAAGAGGCCAAACCGCAGCCGCAGCAGCCTGCGCAGCCGCAGCCCACGGTGCCGACGGTACCGGCGGTGCCCTCCGTCCCGTCGCAGCCAGGACCGATTGAGCATCAGGATCAGCAGTCGGGTCAGCCGGCGCCGCGCGTGCGTCATTATGACTGGAACGGCGCGGTGCAGCCGATGGTGGGACAGATGCTGCAGGCGGGCGGGGTCAATGCCGGCAGTATTCTGCTGGTTGACAGCGTGAACAACCGCACCAACGGTTCGCTGAATGCCGGAGAAGCCACCACCGCGTTACGTAACGCGCTGGCGGGCAACGGCAAATTTACCCTTGTTTCACCGCAGCAGCTGGCGGTCGCCAAGCAGCAGCTGGGCCTGTCGCCGCAGGACAGCCTCGGCAGCCGCAGCAAAGCCATGGGCATCGCCCGCAACGTGGGCGCGCAGTATGTGCTTTATTCCAATGCCACTGGCAACGTCAACGCGCCCGAGCTAAAGATGCAGTTGATGCTGGTGCAAACCGGCGAGATTATCTGGTCAGGTAAAGGTGCGGTTCAGCAACAATAAGCTAACGCGCGACGAGCTCTTGTCGCGCTTCTTTCCCCACTATCATCCTGTCGCCTCGCTGAGCCAGACCGGCCTCAGCGGCGGCAGTGTGATTATCAGCGATGGCGACCAGCGACGAGTGCTGCGTCAGCCGCACGACCCGTCTGCCGCTGCCTGTTATTTTCGCCGTCAGTATCGTGCGCTGCGCCGGCTGCCTGCCAGGCTGGCGCCCAATCCTCTGTTTTACTCGCCCTGCTGGATGGTGGTGGAGTATTGCGCGGGTGAGGTGAAAAGCGAGTTACCTGACTGCCCGCAACTGTCTGGCTTATTGTATGATTTGCATCAGCAACCGCGGTTCGGCTGGCGTGTTAGTCTCGGGCCGCTGCTGGCGCAGTACTGGCAGAGGAGCGATCCGGCCCGGCGCACGCCGCGCTGGCTACGTTGGCATCAGCGGCTGTGCCGCCGGGGAGAGCCTCGTCCTCTGCGGCTGGCGCCGCTGCATATGGATGTCCATGCCGGCAATATTATCCACAGCGACGCCGGTCTGAAGCTGATTGACTGGGAATATGCCGGCGATGGCGATATCGCGCTGGAGCTGGCCGCCGTGTGGATCGCCCCGGACGAGCGCCGCCAGCTGGTGGCGGCATATGCCCGACGGGCGGCTATCGACGCGCAGCAGCTATGGCGGCAGGTGGCGCGCTGGCGTCCGTGGGTACTGCTGCTCATGGCGGGCTGGTATGAAATGCGCTGGCGGCAGAGCGGGGATCGGCAATTTATCATGCTGGCAGATGAAACATGGTGTCAGTTAGACAACGAACGCAAAGGATAAGAGAGGTCAGTGTGGGCCCAGTGATGTTGGATGTTGAAGGGTATGAACTGGATGCGGAAGAGCGAGAGATTCTGGCGCATCCATTGGTGGGAGGGTTGATCCTCTTCACCCGAAATTATCACGATCCGGCGCAGCTGCGGGAGCTGGTGCGCCAGATCCGCGAAGCCTCCCGTAACCATCTGGTGGTGGCGGTCGATCAGGAAGGGGGACGCGTTCAGCGTTTCCGCGAAGGCTTTACCCGTTTACCGGCGGCCCAGTCTTTCGCTGCGCTGCTGGGGATGGAAGAGGGGGGCAAACTGGCCGCCGAGGCCGGCTGGCTGATGGCCAGCGAAATGATCGCCATGGACATCGATATCAGCTTTGCGCCGGTGCTGGACGTCGGTCACATCAGCGCCGCAATCGGCGAACGTTCTTATCATGAAGATCCGCAGAAAGCGCTGACGATGGCGCGTCACGTCATTGACGGCATGCACGCCGCGGGCATGAAAACCACCGGCAAACACTTCCCGGGACACGGGGCGGTGACTGCCGATTCGCACAAAGAAACCCCCTTCGATCCGCGTCCGGCATCGGTTATCCGCGACCACGATATGGCGGTATTCAAAAGCCTTATCGCCGAGCAGCGTCTGGATGCCATTATGCCGGCGCATGTGATTTACCCGGAGCTCGACCCGCGTCCGGCGAGCGGTTCGGCCTATTGGCTGAAAACAGTGCTGCGCGGCGAGCTGGGCTTCGATGGGGTGATTTTCTCCGACGATCTGTCGATGGAAGGGGCGGCGATCATGGGCAGCTATGCCGAACGCGGCCAGGCATCGCTCGACGCCGGTTGCGATATGATACTCGTCTGCAATAATCGTAAGGGCGCGGTCAGTGTGCTGGATAACCTGTCGCCGATCAAAGCAGAGCGTGTTACGAAATTGTATCATAAAGGTTCCTTTTCCCGTCAGGAGTTAAGGGATTCAGCCCGTTGGAAAACGGTGAGTGCCCAGCTGGAGCAGCTTCATGCGCGCTGGCAAGAGGCGAAGTCCGCGTAACGCTCTGCGGGGCGTTGTTGTCTGGTGAGGATGCGATGATTATCTATTTACACGGTTTTGACTCGAACAGCCCCGGTAACCACGAGAAGGTGATGCAGTTGCAGTTTATTGACCCTGACGTGCGGTTGATAAGCTACAGCACGCGCCATCCCAAGCACGACATGCAGCATCTGCTGAAAGAGGTTGATAAAATGCTGCAGCTTACCGCCGATGACCGGCCGCTGATCTGCGGCGTTGGACTCGGCGGTTACTGGGCGGAGCGGATTGGTTTCCTGTGCGATATCCGTCAGGCGGTGTTCAATCCGAACCTGTTTCCGCATGAGAATATGGAAGGCAAAATCGACCGACCGGAAGAGTATGCTGACATCGCCACCAAATGCGTGACCAACTTCCGCGAAAAGAACCGCGATCGCTGCCTGGTGGTGCTTTCCCGACAGGACGAAGCGTTGGACAGCCAGCGTTCCGCCGACCTTCTGCACCACTATTATGAAATTATCTGGGATGAAGAGCAGACCCATAAGTTTAAAAACATTTCGCCGCACCTGCAGCGGCTGAAAGCGTTTAAAACCCTCGGTTAAGCCTTTCCCCTGTCTCCAAACCCGCGCCGGGTTCGCCGCGCGGGTTTTTTCATGTCTACACTTATTGGTTTCGCTGAAAAAATACGCGACAAAACTTGATGCACATCAATTTTGGTATGACCAATGCACCGTTCATGGTATTCTCGACAGTGCTGAATGGTTTCATTGACGTAACTTGTTGTTAAATAAAGGCTATTTTAATAACTTTTATTTAACAATTGGTTAATAATTTTAGGGGTACACATGACTACGCCATTGAAAAAAATCGTAATTGTGGGTGGCGGCGCAGGCGGACTGGAACTGGCAACTCAGCTGGGGAAAAAGTTAGGGCGCCATAAGAAAGCGAAAATCACCCTGGTGGACCGTAACCACAGCCATCTGTGGAAGCCGCTGCTGCACGAAGTGGCCACCGGTTCTCTGGATGAAGGTGTCGATGCGCTGAGCTATCTGGCCCATGCCCGCAACCACGGCTTCCAGTTCCAGCTGGGGTCGGTGGTCGATATCAATCGCGAAGGGAAGACCATCACCCTCGGCGAGCTGCGCAATGAAAAAGGCGAGCTGCTGGTGGCTGAGCGTAAACTGCCGTACGACACGCTGGTGATGGCGCTGGGCAGTACCTCGAATGACTTCAACACCCCTGGCGTTAAAGAGAATTGCATTTTCCTCGACAACCCGCACCAGGCGCGTCGTTTCCATCAGGAAATGCTCAACCTGTTCCTTAAATACTCCGCGAACCTCGGCGCTAACGGTAAAGTAAACATTGCCATCGTCGGCGGCGGCGCCACCGGCGTGGAACTCTCCGCTGAGTTGCATAATGCCGTGAAACAGCTGCACAGCTACGGCTACAAAGGGCTGACCAACGAAGCGCTGAACGTCACGCTGGTCGAAGCGGGCGAACGTATTCTGCCGGCGCTGCCGCCGCGCATTTCCGGGGCGGCGCATAATGAGCTGACCAAGCTGGGTGTACGGGTGCTGACGCAGACCATGGTCACCAGCGCCGATGCGGGCGGCCTGCACACCAAAGATGGCGAATATATTGAAGCGGATCTGATGGTCTGGGCGGCCGGGATCAAAGCGCCAGATTTCATGAAAGAGATCGGCGGCCTGGAAACCAACCGTATCAATCAGCTGGTGGTTGAGCCGACGTTGCAGACCACCCGCGACGCGGATATTTTCGCCATTGGCGACTGCGCCTCCTGCGCCCGTCCGGAGGGCGGCTTTGTGCCACCGCGTGCCCAGGCGGCGCACCAGATGGCCACCTGCGCGCTGAATAACATCCTCGCGCAGATGAAAGGCAAACCGCTGAAGGCGTACACCTATAAAGACCATGGCTCACTGGTGTCGCTATCCAACTACTCCACCGTCGGCAGCCTGATGGGCAACCTGATGCGCGGCTCGATGATGGTGGAAGGGCGCATTGCGCGCTTTGTGTACATCTCCCTGTACCGTATGCACCAGATCGCCCTGCACGGCTATTTCAAAACCGGCCTGATGATGCTGGTTGGGCGCATCAACCGCATCATTCGCCCGCGCCTCAAGCTGCATTAATCGCTGTTGCGACCCGGAGCGCGCCCTGGCGGCGCCTCCGGGCTCTTCTGCTGAACCGGCGGCAATCCCGCTCGGAATCCTCTGAATCCCTTTGATTTGCAGCGAATTCTCGCACTTTTCATCCGCTATCTGATTTGCGCCTTCCCGGGTCCGGTTGCAAAATTGTATCAACAGCAACAAAGGAGGATCTCCCGTGAATAAATCTATGTTGGCGGGTATAGGGATAGGCGTGGCTGCCGCGCTGGGCGTTGCAGCTGTCGCTGGTCTCAACGTGTTAGCTCGCGGCCCGCAGTATGCGCAAGTGGTCTCCAGTACACCGATTAAAGAAACCGTGAAAACCCCGCGCCAGGAATGCCGCAATGTCACCGTGACCCATCGTCGTCCGGTACAGGATGAAAACCGCATCGCCGGTTCCGTGCTGGGCGCGGTGGCGGGCGGGGTGATTGGCCACCAGTTCGGCGGCGGTCACGGACGCAGCGTGGCGACGGTGGTGGGCGCGCTGGGCGGCGGCTATGCCGGTAACCAGATCCAGGGCGCGATGCAGGACAACGACACCTACACCACCACGCAGCAGCGCTGCAAAACGGTGTATGACAAATCCGACAAAATGCTGGGTTACGATGTGACCTATAAGATAGGCGATCAGCAGGGGAAAATCCGGATGGATCACGATCCTGGCAGCCAGATCCCGCTGGACAACAACGGCCAGCTGGTCCTGAACAACAAAATCTAAAAACAGATTTGTGTATTGATTAGCCCCTCAATCGCTCAGGCTGAGGGGCTTTTTTTATCAGAAGGTTAACGCGTAATTCAGACCGAAGGTGCGGCCGCGGCCCTTGTATTCATACAGCGACGAGCTGCCGTAGGTTGGGCTGTAGAGCAGCGGCGCGCGCTGGCCCCAGATGGTGATATAGTCTTCGTTAAGCAGGTTTTCGATACTGAAGGTCAGTTTTCCCACCGGCAGCGCGTAACTGCCGATAAAATCGACGGTGTTATAGCCTTCCAGCTTGTTGCCGGCGGCGTCGCTGAGGTCAAACACCTGCTGGCTCTGCACGCGCAGGCTCCACGGATCCGGCGCCCAGCCCACCCAGGCGGTGGCTTTGGACGGCGAGGCGAGGGTGACGTCCCACTTCTGCCAGCGGCCATCGGTCTGCACCTGTGATTTCAGCACGTTGAAGTTGCCGCCGACGCTCCAGTCGCTGTCCGGAATAAAGTAATCGACCGCACCCTCAACGCCGTAAATACGCCGTTTGTCGGACTGAACATCGATGGTCATATCGGTACGGTTGACGACGATGGTCTTATCCGAAGTCGAGTAATACGCCGCCAGCTGGGTGCGCAGGTTATCGCCGGTATAGCGCCAGCCCAGCTCATACGAGTTAACTTTGATCCCCTGCAGCGGCGAGTCATCGACGTTGACGCTGGAGAGCAGCGGCAGATGACCATTGACCGCCGCGCCGTATTTCCCGATGCCATAGTATTTACCCGGATCCGGCAGCTCAACGCCCTGCGAGAAGTTAAACCAGGTCTGCTGACGCTCGGTCAGATGGGCCACGATCCCGGCGTTAAACAGGAAGTTGTCATAATCGGTTTTTCCGCCTTTGATGGCGTCGGCGGAGCGCGCTTTGCCGTTGGCGATATCCTGTTGCTGGGCGTAGCCGACAAAGTCGTCAACCCGGTTTTCGGTCCACTGGTAGCGAACCCCGCCGCTGAGGGTAAAGATATCGTTCAGATCATAGCTCGACTGCAGGAACGGCGCGACGTTGGAGATACTGTATCCCGGATAGCGGCCGGTGGTGTAGATCGATTCGTTGTGCAGCCCGCCGGACGCCAGCGATTGTTGCAGATCGAAGAACATCTGGTTGGCATTGAAGGTCTCATGATCGGCGTCGAGACCCCAGGTGAGATCCCATCCCGCCAGCGGCTGGCTGTTGAGGGTCAGCTTTGCCCCGTACTGATCGGTATCCTGCTGCGACGAGGAGAAGCTGCTGACCTGACCTTTGCTGAGCGTCGGGAATGGATAGAAGGTGAGGGACTCATCGCGATAGTACACCTGGCTCACCAGATTCTGGCCGAAGAAATCGGCATCGGAGTACTGGAGGCTGATCAGATGGCGCTCGGTGCCGGGGATACGATCGGAATTGAGCCCATCGGTGGTGTACGCTTTGCCGCCGCTGGTGACCGCGGACATATTTTTCCCGAGCCACAGGCCATAGTCATCATCGCCCTGGCTTTTATAGTACTGGGTGACCAGCTGCAGCTGGCGGTTGTCGTCGATCTCGATCGTCCCCGTCCCCATGACGTCCAGACGATCAGAGTGCTGGAGCCCCGTTTGGGTGTTATCGAGGATCAGCGCATCGTTATTGCCGTCGTACCAACCGCCGAAACGCTGATAGGCTACCGATAAACGCCCGGACGCGTGGTCTGTCCCGCCGCTGACCGCCGCCGCGACACGCTCATCATGATCGTTGCTGTTTGCAAACCCGCTCTTGCTGCCCACCTCAAGATCGACCTGGCGATCCTGCTGCCCTTTTTTGGTGACGATGTTGATAAGTCCGCCGGTACTGCCGCCGCCGTACAGCGAGGTTGCCCCGGAGATCACTTCGACATGCTCGATGTTGAACGGGTCGATGGCGTCGAGCTGGCGGCTGTCGGTGCGGGAAGAGTTGAGCCGGACGCCGTCAATCAGCACGACGATGGCGCGCCCGCGCATGTTCATCCCATAGTTGGTGCGCCCCTGGCTGCTGACGTCGATGCCCGGGATCAGCTGCGCCAGCACGTCTTTGAACTCTTTTCCGCCCTGGACCTGCTGCTCAATCTCCTGGCCCTCAATGACCCAGGTGGTTTGGGCCATTTCGGCAACGGTGCGATGGGTGCGGTTCGCGCTAACGATGATGCTGTCTTCTTCAGACTGAGCCGCCAGCGCAGGCAGCGCGCTGGCCAGCAGCAGAGGGTGGAGCACCCAGAGGCGCTTTTTCATATCCATTCCTTTTATGAGCAAGTTGTTTTGTCGTTGTTATGGGCCGGCGTCGGGCCGGTATTCGTTACAATGCGAAACATCTGGAAAAACTCAAAAAAGGATTTTGCACATAATGAATATCGCAATCAATATCATTTGCGTTTATCTTGCGCGAGAAAAGGTAATAAAAATCAATCTATTTTGTGGGGATAAAGCGAAACGGCTGGCGGTTCCGGCGGTTGAACACCGCCGGAAGCGGGGCGCATCAGGACTCGAGGACCAGCGGCCAGAGACGGAGGGTGGTGTCAGTGATTTGCATCAGTTTGTCAAAATCGGCGCCTTCCCGTGCGCTGATGGACATCCCCTGCAGGACACAGTTGAGAAACTGCGCCAGCTGCCCCACGTCGCGGCCCGCGGGCAGTTCGCCCTGCGCTTGCCGCTGCTGCAGAAACTGGGTTAGCGCCTGCTCCTGCATCGCATGGCGGGATTTGATGGTATTGGCGATATCCGTCGAGGAGGCGGCCAGCGCGGCGGAGGTATTAATGATAAAGCAGCCGGCCGGTGTCTCTTTGCTGGTAAAACAGGTGGCGACCGCGGTGAAGTAGTCGCGCAACGCCCGATCGACGGATTTTCCCTCAGCAAACAGCACGGCTTCGTGCTTCGCGGCAAAGCGCGAAATGTAACGGTCCAATACTGCGCGGAACAGTCCTTCTTTATTCACAAATTCCGCATACAGGGTGGGGGCTTTTGCTCCTGTCGCCTCGACCAGATCGGCGAGCGAGGTCGCCTCATAGCCGTGCTGCCAGAAGAGTGTCATGGCTTTGTCCAGCGCCGCATCCCTGTCGAACACCTTCGGTCGGCCACGGCTTTTTTTGGCGCAACTCTGAACGTCAGTTGTCATGATGCCGTTGTACCTATGTTGGTTTGGTGAATCGTCATTATAAAAATAAACGATCGCCGGGGCCAGCGCTGTTGGTTCAAAAATAAATAATTCATATGCGCATGAAAATTAAGCATTTTATAAATAGTTAAACGATCGTTATAAAAATGCGTTGACGTGTGACTTAGATCACATTAATATTTACCTATCGATCGTTAAGTTAATGCTTACGACCCTACTATAAAATTCATCTGCATAGGTATAATAATCATGAAAACCGTTAATACTCTGGCTATTGCCGCCGTGCTTAGCTCCCTCTCTTTCGCCAGCTTTGCCGCTGTTGAGGTGCAGTCCACCCCAGCCGGCCAGCATAAAGTGGGCACCATCTCTGCGTCCGCAGGGACTAACCTGGGGTCGCTGGAAGACCAGCTGGCGCAGAAAGCGGATGAGATGGGCGCCACCTCATACCGTATTACTTCGGTAACCGGTCCGAATACCCTTCACGGTACCGCGGTTATCTACAAGTAAACCCGATGCGTCGCTGCCCGGCCCCCTTCACCGGTCAGCGATGAGTAATACCCTGTTGTACCCCTGTTTGACCCTTGCCAACAAAAAACCCGCCTTCAGGCGGGTTTTTTGTTTTCTGCAGCGTGAGGTTACAGCGACTGCGGGCCGGGGTCCGCATGACGGGTGACGTCAATGGGCATGCCCGAGCGGTAATTCATCGCGCGCTCCATCACTGTTCCGTCGGTCTGCGGCGCCTGTTTGAACGCCTTCATGGCCGCGTTAAGCGTAATAGGCAGGGTCTGCGGATCATCATCGATATGCTCAGACAGCGGCTGATGGACCTCAACCAGACGGCGACCGTCCGGCTCTACCGACGCCTTGATCGGCGTGTTGATAATATTCACCTTCGTGCCCGGCGAGATGGCGTTGTACAGCGCCTTGATATCGTTGTCGCGCAGACGAATACAGCCGGAGCTGACGCGCATACCAATGCCGAAATCGGCATTGGTGCCGTGCAGGAGATAGACTCCGCCATAGGCGGCGAGGCGGATGGCGTGATGTCCCATCGGGTTGTCAGGACCGGCAGGCACCACCGCCGGCAGCTCAATCCCCATCGCTTTGTAGCGCGCGCGAATGTTGGCGGTTGGCGTCCAGGTCGGATTGGCCCGCTTGTCGGACACGGTCGTAACCATTGTCGGCGTGATGGTGGTTCCGCCCAGCTGGCCGATGCCGATCGGGTAGACGGTCACTTCATTCTTGCCCGGCGGGTAATAGTAGAGGCGCAGTTCGGCAAGGTTAATCACCAGCCCTTCGCGCGGCGCATCGGGCAGCAGCGTCTGCAGGGGGATGGTCAGCACGCTGCCGGCGCGCGGAACGTAGGGGTCCACCCCGGGATTGGCCTGCAGCAGGGCCAGGAAGCCGACATTGTACTTTTTGGCAATCGCCTCCAGCGAACCGCCGTTATCCTGCACCACATGGAACTGATTCTGCCCCACCAGTCGGCTGCCCGGCGGGGGTAGGGGCCAGGTGTTAGCGCGCGCGGGCAGCGCCAGCGCAGCAACCAGCGCGACCAGCGCCAGCATCAAGGGGAAACGGATTCTCATTACCATAACTCCAAAATATATAAGTGGTTATTTTTATATGAAAAAGGAGATGAGATTATGGCGTGAGTCTGTGTGGGGAAATCCAGGCGGATTGCAAAATGTTTGTAAAGATTGCCAGATATGTGGAAAGGGGGATACGGCGTAACGGCCATATCCCCCCGCGATCAGGCGACGGCGTTCTCTTCCAGCTGGCGCATGAACTGGCGAACCCAGTCCATCCGCGTCTTACGCTCCTCGAGATCCTGCATGAACTTCAGGCGCGTCGGCCCGTCCAGGCGGAAGTGCTGCGGCTGCTTCTGCAGCAGGCCAATTAACCACACCGGATTGACGTTGTTTTTCTCGTTAAATTCGATCACGCCGCCTTTTTCGTTACTTTCCAGTTTACGGATCCCCAGCTTCTGCGCCTGCTGACGCAGACGGGCGATATCCAGCAGGTTGCGGGCGGCGTCGGGCAGGCGGCCAAAACGATCGATCAGCTCGACTTTGATCTCCTCCAGATCCTGTTCGTTTTTGGCGCTGGCAATGCGCTTATAGAACGACAGGCGGGTATTGACGTCGGGGATGAAATCGTCAGGCAGCAGGGAAGGCATGCGCAGTTCGACTTCCGTCTGCTGGCTGGTGAGATCCTCCAGCGACGGCTCGCGCCCGGCTTTCAGCGCATCCACCGCATTCTCCAGCAGCTCCATATACAAGGAGAAGCCGATGGTCTCCATCTGACCGCTCTGATCTTCGCCCAGCAGTTCCCCGGCGCCGCGGATCTCCAGATCGTGGGTAGCTAGCGCAAAACCGGCGCCGAGATCTTCCAGCGAGGCAATGGCTTCGAGGCGCTTTTGCGCATCGGTGGTCATCGCCTTTGGATGCGGCGTCAGCAGCCAGGCATAGGCCTGGTGATGGGAGCGGCCAACGCGGCCGCGCAGCTGGTGCAGCTGGGCGAGGCCAAAATGGTCGGCGCGTTCGATGATGATGGTGTTGGCGGTGGGAATGTCGATCCCGGTTTCGATGATGGTGGTGCACACCAGCACATTGAAGCGCTGGTGATGGAAGTCATTCATCACCCGCTCCAGCTCACGCTCCCGCATCTGACCGTGGCCGATGGCGATCCGCGCCTCAGGCACCAGCTCCGCCAGTTTGTCGGCGGCTTTCTGGATGTTCTCGACGTCATTAAACAGGTAGTAAACCTGGCCGCCGCGCAGCGTTTCACGCAGGATCGCCTCGCGCACCACCAGCGCATCGTATTCGCGAACGAAGGTCTTTACCGCCAGGCGGCGCGCCGGCGGCGTGGCGATGATCGACAGATCCCGCATCCCGCTCATCGCCATGTTCAGCGTTCGCGGGATCGGCGTGGCGGTGAGGGTCAGGATATCGATATCGGCGCGCATCGCTTTGATACGCTCTTTATGCCGCACGCCAAACCGGTGCTCTTCGTCGACGATCAGCAGCCCCAGATCGCGCAGCTTCACCTCGCTCTGCAGCAGCTTGTGGGTGCCGATCAAGATATCGATTTTGCCTTCCGCGGCCTGCTCGAGGATCTGCGCCTGCTCCTTAGCGCTGCGGAAACGGGAGAGCATTTCGATGCGTACCGGCCAGTTGGCGAAACGATCGCGGAAGTTGTCATAGTGCTGCTGAGCCAGCAGGGTGGTCGGCACCAGTACCGCCACCTGTTTGTGGTTCTCCACGGCGAGGAAGGCGGCGCGCATGGCCACTTCAGTTTTGCCGAAGCCCACATCGCCACACACCAGGCGGTCCATGGCCAGCGGCTGGCACATATCGCTGAGGACGGCGTTGATCGCCTGCGCCTGATCCGGCGTGGTTTCAAACGGGAAACCGTCGCAGAACAGCTGATACTGTTCGCGGTCGTGTTTAAAGGCAAACCCGGCTTTCGCTGCGCGCTGGGCGTAGATATCCAGCAATTCGGCCGCGACGTCGCGTACCTTCTCGGCCGCTTTTTGCCGCGCCCGGGTCCAGGCATCGCCGCCCAGCTTATGCAGGGGCGCGTTCTCTTCCGCTCCGCCGGCGTAGCGGCTAATAAGATGCAGGGAGGAGACCGGAACGTATAATTTGGCATCGTTAGCGTAGGTCAGCATCAGGTATTCGCCGGTGATGCCGCCCGCCTCCAGGGTGGTCATCCCCGCATAGCGTCCCACGCCGTGTTCCAGGTGAACGACCGGCTGGCCGATATGCAGTTCGGCAAGGTTGCGAATGAGTGTGTCAGGGTTAATGGTGCGACGGGAATCCTGACGACGGCGCGCGACGCGCTCGCCGAGCAGGTCGCTCTCGCAAATCAGCGCCAGGCCGCGCTGGTTGTCGATAAACCCGTGCTCGGCGGCGCCAATCATCAGATAGCGGCCGTTGCCGGTGGCTTCCTCCAGACGCAGCACGTGTTTTGGCGCAACTTTAATCCGCGCCAGCATTTCGCTCAGCGCTTCACGGCGACCCTCGCTTTCCACCGAGAAGATAACCGGGCCGGTAAACGCTTCGAGGAAGCGGCGCAGATTATCCAGCGGCGCTTTGTTTTGTGCCTGGACGGCGATGTCCGGCAGCGTCTGGTAGCCCAGATTGGTATTTGCCGCTTTGTCCGCCAGGCGCTCGGTTTTCAGCTGTACGCGCGGCCACTTTTTCAGTTCGCTAAACAGCTCATCGCTGCGCAGCCACAGCAGTTCCGGCGGCAGGAGCGGGCGCATCGGATCGACGCCGCGGTTTTCAAAACGGGCGCGGGCTTCATTCTGGAAACGCTCCGCGCTGGCCTCGAGATCGCCGGTGTTGACGATCAGCGTGCTGGACGGGAAATAGCTGAATAACGGCGGCAGCGGCTCGCTGAAGAACAGCGGCTGCCAGTATTCGATACCGGCAGGCAGCGTCCCTTTACTGACCTGCTGATAGATATGCTCGGCATCGCGTTTCACTTCAAAGCGGTCGCGCCACTGGCTGCGGAACAGCTCGATGGCGGTCTGATCGGTGGGGAATTCGTGCGCCGGGAGCAGGTTAATGGCCGCCACTTCCTCCAGCGTGCGCTGGCTGTCGACGTCGAACAGGCGCAGGCTGTCGATTTCATCGTCAAAGAAATCGAGGCGGTAGGGCTGGTCGCTGCCCATCGGGAACAGATCGAGCAGCGCGCCGCGGGTAGCATATTCGCCATGCTCCATCACCTGATCGACATGGCGGTAGCCGGCCCCCTCAAGCTGATCGCGCAGCGCATCGCGCGACAGGCGCTGACCCTTTTTCATCACCAGCGCGTGGCCGTGAAGGAAGCTGTGCGGACAGACGCGCTGCATCAGCGTGCTGACCGGGACGATCAGCACGCCGCGCTGCATGGTGGGTAACTGGTAAAGGGTGGCAAGACGGGAGGAGATGATGTCCTGATGCGGTGAGAAGCTGTCATAAGGGAGCGTCTCCCAGTCCGCCAGCCCCATCACCATGCTGTCGGTGAACTGCCTGATCTCGTCGTTCAGACGCAGCGCGTTTTGCATGTCAGGCGCCACCAGCACCACCGGGCCCTTGTGGCGTTCGGCCATCTCCGCCACCAGGGTGGCGCAGGCTGCGCCGGTCAACTCGCCAAGCTGGCGCTGGTCACCGGCTTTCACCGGCAATGAGTATCGATATTGTTCAGGCATAGACGGTTTCATGGTCTCTTAGGGATTCGCTCTGCCGATATGGAGGGCAACTCGCTGATATTCAATAGTGAGATTATCCGCGATTGGTCTGGATTCGCCAACCCGAATTGCCATCGCGTGTTGGGTGAAGAAAGGTCAGCGCTGTCGATAAGCGTAAAGATAAATAAGTAAGTACTTATCTATCCGTTTGTATTTGCTTGGGTTTTAGGATTTTTGCTAATAAAGTCGTCAGGTATCAGTCATTTACGCTGCCCCTAATCGCTTATATACTCGGGAATCGGCTATCAGCAACCAGATGGATGACATGTATCAACCTGCCGCACTCTTTATCGGCCTGCGCTATATGCGTGGGCGAGCAGCCGACCGCTTCGGTCGCTTCGTCTCCTGGCTTTCCACCATCGGTATTACCCTCGGCGTCATGGCGCTGGTGACGGTCCTGTCGGTGATGAACGGCTTTGAACGCGAGCTGCAAAACAACATCCTGGGGCTGATGCCCCAGGCCATACTTAGCGCCAAACAGGGTTCGGTGAATCCCCAACAGCTGCCGGAGCGCGAGGCGAAACTCCAGGGCGTAACCCGGGTGGCGCCGATCACCACCGGCGACGTGGTGCTGCAGAGCGCGCGCAGCGTGGCGGTTGGGGTCATGCTGGGCATCGACCCGGCGCAGAACGATCCCCTGACCCCGTATCTGGTGAACGTCAAACAGAGCGATCTGCAGGCGGGTAAATATAACGTTATTCTCGGCGAGCAGCTGGCGGGTCAGCTGGGGGTTAATCGCGGCGATCAAATTCGCCTGATGGTTCCTTCCGCCAGCCAGTTTACGCCGATGGGCCGCGTGCCGAGCCAGCGCCTGTTTACGGTCATCGGCACCTTCGCTGCCAACAGCGAAGTCGATGGTTATCAGATGCTGACCAACATCGACGACGCTTCCCGTTTGATGCGCTATCCGCTGGGGAATATCACCGGCTGGCGCCTGTGGCTGGATAAACCGCTGCAAGTGGATACCCTCAGCCAGCAGACGCTGCCGCCGGGCACCCAGTGGCAGGACTGGCGCGAGCGCAAGGGTGAACTGTTCCAGGCGGTGCGCATGGAGAAAAATATGATGGGCCTGCTGCTCAGCCTGATCGTCGCCGTCGCGGCCTTCAACATTATTACCTCGCTGGGGATGATGGTGATGGAGAAGCAGGGCGAAGTGGCGATCCTGCAGACCCAGGGGCTGACGCCGCGGCAGATTATGGCCGTCTTCATGGTGCAGGGCGCCAGCGCAGGGATCGTCGGCGCGCTGCTGGGAGCGGTGCTTGGTGCGCTGCTGGCCAGCCAGTTGAATAATTTAATGCCGATCATCGGCGCCTTCCTTGACGGCGCGGCGCTGCCGGTGGCGATTGAGCCGCTGCAGGTCGTCGTTATCGCCCTGGTGGCGATGGCGCTGGCATTGTTGTCTACGTTGTACCCTTCCTGGCGCGCTGCCGCCACTCAACCCGCTGAGGCTTTACGTTATGAATAAGATCCTGCTGCAATGCGACAACCTGTGCAAACGCTATCAGGAAGGCAATGTGCAAACCGATGTCCTGCACAATGTCAGCTTCAGCATTGATGAAGGCGAGATGATGGCCATCGTCGGTACCTCCGGCTCCGGCAAAAGTACCCTGCTGCATCTGCTGGGCGGCCTCGATACCCCCACCTCTGGCGACGTGATTTTCTCCGGCCAGCCGATGAGCAAGCTCTCCACCGCCGCGCGCGCCGACCTGCGTAACCGCGAGCTGGGCTTTATCTATCAGTTCCACCATCTGCTGCCGGACTTTAGCGCACTGGAGAACGTGGCGATGCCGCTGCTGATTGGCAAAAAGAAGCCGGCGGACATTGAACGTCAGGCGAAAGCGATGCTGCAGGCGGTCGGGCTTGAACACCGCAGCCATCACCGTCCGTCGGAACTCTCCGGTGGCGAACGCCAGCGGGTGGCGATTGCCCGCGCGCTGGTGAACAAACCGCGACTGGTATTGGCGGATGAGCCGACCGGTAACCTCGACGCTCGCAACGCCGACAGCATCTTCCAGCTGCTGGGCGAACTGAACCTCGCGCAGCGCACCGCGTTTCTGGTGGTGACCCACGACCTGCAGCTGGCGAAGCGGATGAGCCGCCAGCTGGAGATGCGCGATGGCCGCCTGACCGCCGACCTGACCCTGATGGGGGCCGAGTAATGGCCTCTCCGTTATCGTTACTGATTGCATTGCGTTTCAGCCGCGGCCGGCGGCGCGGCGGCATGGTGTCGCTGATCTCGGTGATCTCCACCATCGGTATTGCGCTGGGGGTGGCAGTGCTGATCGTCGGCCTCAGCGCGATGAACGGCTTTGAGCGCGAGCTGAATAACCGCGTGCTGGCGGTGGTGCCGCACGGTGAAATCGAACCCGTGAACCAGCCGTGGAATAACTGGCAGGAGGCGCTGGCTAAGGTGCAGAAAGTGAAGGGGATAGTCGCCGCGGCGCCCTATATTAACTTCACCGGCCTGGTGGAAAGCGGCAGCAATATGCGCGCCATCCAGGTGAAAGGGGTCGACCCGCAGCAGGAAACCCGGCTCAGCGCGCTGCCCACCTTTGTGCAGAATAACGCGTGGGCCGGCTTCAAGGCCGGTGAACAGCAGGTGATTCTGGGTAAAGGCGTCGCTGATGCGCTGCACGTGAAGCAGGGAGACTGGGTGTCGATCATGATCCCTAACGCCGACGCCGACCATCAGCTGCTGCAGCCGAAACGCGTCAGGCTGCATGTGACCGGTATTTTGCAGCTGAGCGGCCAGCTCGATCATAGTTTTGCCATGATCCCGATGCAGGATGCGCAGCAGTACCTGGAGATGGGCGGCAGCGTGACCGGTATCGCCATCAAGGTCACGGACGTTTTCCATGCTAACAAGCTGGTGCGCGACGCCGGCGAGGTGACCAACAGCTACGTATATATCAAGAGCTGGATCGGCACCTACGGCTATATGTATCGCGATATCCAGATGATCCGCGCCATTATGTACCTGGCAATGGTGCTGGTGATCGGCGTGGCTTGCTTTAACATCGTCTCGACGCTGGTGATGGCGGTCAAAGACAAGAGCGGCGATATTGCGGTGCTGCGCACGCTTGGCGCAAAAGACGGCTTAATTCGCGCGATTTTCGTGTGGTATGGTTTATTAGCCGGATCGGTAGGCAGCCTGTTTGGGGTGGTGATCGGCGTGATCTGCGCGTTGAACCTGACGTCAATCATCAACGGCATCGAATACCTGATTGGGCATAAATTCCTCTCCGGCGACATCTATTTTATTGACTTCCTGCCGTCAGAACTGCACTGGCTGGACGTCTTTTATGTGCTGGTGACAGCACTGTTGCTGAGTTTGCTGGCCAGCTGGTATCCCGCCCGCCGCGCCAGCCGTATCGACCCGGCGAGGGTGCTGAGTGGCCAGTAATTTATCGTCATCGTCGGCCTGGCTGACGACACAAGAGGAATTGCTGAAATGTACTATGGATTTGACATTGGCGGCAGCAAGATAGCGCTGGGCGTATTTAATCAGGAGCGGCGGCTGCAGTGGGAAAAACGCGTCGCCACGCCGAAAAGCAGTTATGAGGATTTTCTCCAGGCAGTAGAGGCGCTGGTCCGCGAGGCCGATGAGCGCTTCGACCAGCAGGGGTCGGTTGGGATCGGTATCCCGGGGATGCCGGAAACGGCGGACGGCACGCTGTATGCCCCTAACGTGCCTGCCGCCAGCGGCCGGCCGCTGCGCGCCGACCTCAGCGCGCGGCTGGGACGCGATGTGCGCCTCGATAATGACGCCAACTGCTTCGCGCTGTCGGAAGCGTGGGACGATGAGTTTACGCAATACCCGCTGGTGATGGGGCTGATCCTCGGCACCGGCGTGGGCGGCGGCCTGGTGTTGAACGGTAAATCGATTACCGGACATAGCTATATCACCGGCGAGTTTGGTCATATTCGTCTGCCGGTGGATGCCCTGGAGGTGGTCGGGCGTGATTTTCCGCTGCTTCGCTGCGGCTGCGGCCAGCTGGGCTGCATTGAAAATTATCTCTCCGGCCGCGGTTTTGCCTGGCTGTATGAACATTTTTATCAGCAACCGCTCACCTCGCCGGAGATTGTGGCGCAGTGGCAGCAGCACGATCCGCGCGCCCTGGCGCACGTAGAGCGCTATCTCGATCTGCTGGCGGTGTGTCTGGGGAATATACTGACCATTGTCGACCCGGATTTGCTGGTGCTCGGCGGTGGATTATCTAACTTTACGGCCATTAGCGAAGGGCTGGCGCAGCGATTGCCGCGCCATCTTCTGCCGGTCGCCAGAGTACCGCGCATTGAGCGCGCGCGCCATGGCGATGCCGGGGGAATGCGCGGTGCGGCCTTCCTTCATCTGACCCATTAATCACAGAGGTAGCTATGCAGTCGCGCCGTTTACATCGATTGAGCCGTTTTCGTCGCAATAAACGTCAGTTGCGTGACCGTCTGCGTCAGCGGATTTTCTTTAGGGAGGACAGGATGAAGCCTGAAGCGATGGCCAAACCGAGAGTGGTGGTGTTAACCGGCGCGGGCATATCGGCGGAGTCGGGGATCAAAACTTTCCGCGCGGCCGATGGCCTGTGGGAAGAGCATCGGGTGGAAGATGTGGCGACGCCGGAAGGTTTTGCCCGCGACCCGGCGCTGGTGCAGGCGTTCTACAACGCCCGCCGTCGTCAGCTGCAGAGTCCGGAGATCGCGCCGAACGCGGCGCATCTGGCGCTGGCGCGTCTGGAGGATCTGCTGGGCGACCATTTTCTGCTGGTCACCCAGAATATCGATAATCTGCACGAACGCGCCGGCAACCGCCGGGTAATCCATATGCACGGCGAGCTGCTGAAGGTGCGCTGTTCGTGGAGTGGCCAGGTACTGGAGTGGACCGGCGACGTCACCGCAGAGGACAAGTGCCACTGCTGCCAGTTCCCGGCGGCGCTGCGTCCCCACGTGGTCTGGTTTGGCGAAATGCCGCTGGGGATGGACGAGATCTACAGCGCGCTGGCCGAAGCGGATATCTTTATCGCCATCGGCACCTCCGGCCACGTTTATCCGGCGGCCGGCTTTGTGCACGAGGCGCGGCTGCACGGCGCCCACACCGTTGAACTGAACCTGGAGCCCAGCCAGGTGGGCAGCGAGTTTGCCGAAAAGCACTACGGACTGGCGAGCGAAGTGGTGCCCGCCTTTATCGATAAGCTGCTGCAGGAAAACGCGCTGTAAACTGAAGCAGCCTGCCGGGGACGAGGGCGACGCCCGCCGCCTCCGGCAGCGCTGCTGACAAGGATGATACGTCATGACAGGAGTCAGACCATGCATAATCCCCTGGTCATTGAATCGATCGCCTTGATCGCGGCCATTCTCGTTGGCGTCTGGAGCCAGCGTGCTTTACCGCTACACGCCGACAGCCGACCGATCCTCTTCCTGCTGTGTCTGTTCGTCGGCACCGGCAGCGCATTGTGCCTGCTGCTGGATGGTTTAGCCCTGTTGCTAACCGGCCAGATAGCGACCGGCGGTGTGCGAATATACGGCCCGTTGCTGCTGCTGGTGGTGCTGTGGAAACCTCTCAACGGGATCTTCGGCATCATTGAAGATTTTGTGCATCGGCGAGCCGCAAAAGGGAAGGGCAAAGACCAGCGCGACGGCGGTCGACGCTGATCCGCTTCCCCCTGAGACGCGCATAACTTTCTCCTGGCTACCGTCAGCCCCCGGCGGTCGCTCTGACGATATCGCCCGGACCGGCGCCGGGCAATGACCTCCATCCTGCCATTCTCGGCTTCTCCTTTCTGAGCGATTCCCTACTCTATTTTGTGCGTGACCGCTGATTTCTGTACGTTTTTTTGTGCATACCGGCAAATGTAGACCAGATTCAATAGGCGTCCGCACGTTCGCGCCGCGACCCTGTTCCCCCGCCCGGAAGTCTGCAAAGGAGACCCCGCCATGCCGTCACCGATGATTTATCAGGATCTTACCACCACCGCGCTGCTCAGCCATGCGGCGCAATACCACAGCGAGACCGAGATCGTCTCGGTGAGCGCTGGCGGTGAGAAGGAGCGCAGCAGCTGGGGGGAGGTGGCCTGCCGCGCTCAGCGGCTGGCGTCGGCGCTGGCATCATTGGGGCTGCCACCGGGCGCCCGCTGCGCCACCCTCGCATGGAACAACCGTCGCCACCTGGAGATCTATTTTGCCGTCGCCTCCGGCGGCTGGGTAACGCATACCGTCAATCCGCGGCTGTCGGTTGACCATCTACTGTATGTCCTCAACGACGCTGCCGACGAAGTGCTGTTCTTTGATCAGACCTTTTTGCCGCTGGTGACGCAGCTGCTGGCGCAGCTGCCGACGGTGAAACACGTCGTGCTGATGGAGCCGCGCAGCGAAGCGGCGCTCAGCCAGCTGCCCTCATTGCTGTTTTATGACGATCTGTTGCAGCAGGGAATGGCAAACTATCGCTGGCCGCAGTTGAATGAACTGACGCCGGCCTCGCTCTGCTACACCTCGGGAACCACTGGCCGGCCGAAAGGGGTGTTGAATACCCATCGTTCGCTGGTCCTGCACGCTTTGAGCGGCAATCAGCCGGACGCCGCCGGGATATCGGCCAGGGACAGTCTGTTGCCGGTGGTGCCGATGTTCCATGTCAACGCGTGGGGGACGCCGTTTATCGCCGCCATGGTCGGGGCGCGGCTGGTGCTGCCGGGGCCGCACCTCGATGGCGACAGCCTGCTGCAGCTGCTGGCTGCCGAGAAAGTAACCGTGGGGTTTGGCGTACCGGTGATCTGGGCCGGCTTGCTGGCGGCGATGCGTCGGACAGACGTGAGAATGCCTGAATTCAAACGTGCGCTGGTTGGTGGTTCCGCGCTGCCGCCGTCGATGGCCGAGGCCTTTCAGCGCGATTACGGCATTGCGCTGACCCACGCCTGGGGAATGACCGAAACATCGCCTATCGGCACCATCAACACGCTGTTGAGCAAACATGATGCCCTCCCGGCACAGGAGCAGCAAAAGCAGCGTACCGGTCAGGGGCGGCCTATTTTTGGCATCGAGCTGCAGGTGGTCGACGTGGATGGCGAACCGTTGCCCCGGGATGGTCAAAGTCAGGGGTATCTGCAGGTGAGGGGGCACTGGGTGGTAGAGCAATACTATGGTCAGGACGAAAGCGCCCTGACCGCGGCAGGCTGGTTTGATACCGGCGATATTGGTACGCTCGACGCCAATGGTTATCTGGTGATCAGCGATCGGGCAAAGGATATTATCAAGTCCGGTGGCGAGTGGATCTCCACCGTTGAGCTGGAGAATATTGCCATCGCGCATCCGGCGGTACGCAGCGCGGCGGCCATCGCCGCCCGCCACCCGCGCTGGGACGAACGGCCGGTGCTGCTGTGCGTCCGTGCGGAAGGGGGGGAAGTGGAGGAGAGCGATCTGCTGGCCTGGTTTGAGAAACGGGTGCCCAAGTGGCAGATCCCTGATCGGGTGATATTTGTCGATGCGCTACCGGTCAGCGCCACGGGTAAGGTGCTTAAAAACCAGCTGCGCCAGGCCTACGGGGAAATTTTAATGAGTGAGGGACAATGAGCCACGCGCGACCCGGTCTGACGACCTGCTCTCAGTATGACGCAGCGCTGCACGCCTTGTCGGCGGCGCGCCAGCGCTGGGCGGAAACCTCAGTGAACCGTCGTCTGGCGCTCCTGCGCCAGATCAAGGATGCCCTGGCCAGCATAGCGCCGGCGTGGGTGGAGGCGGCGGCGAGGGCTAAAGGGCTGCCGGCGGGGGATCCGCTGACGGGCGAAGAATGGCTGGCGGGCCCCTGCGCGCTAATGGTCGGCTGCAACGGGCTTATCGCCACCCTGGAGCAACTGGAGGAGAAAACCTTTCTGCGGCGGATCCCGCTGAGGACGCTGGCGGACGGCCGGCTGGCGCTGCGGGTGGTGCCCGGCACGCTCTGGGATCGGCTGCTGCTCTCCGGTATTCGCGCTGAAATTTGGATGCAGCCGGGAGTCACCCGGGCCAATCTCGATCGCTGCGCGGCAGCCGCATACGACACCCCGCCGGCCGCGCGGCAGGGCAAGCTGGCGCTGGTACTCGGCGCCGGAAATGTGGCCTCTATCGCGCCGCTGGACGTGTTACACAAGCTGTTTATTGAAAATCAGGTCTGCCTGCTGAAGCTCAACCCGGTGAATGATTATCTGCACGATCTGCTGGCTCAGGCTCTGGCGCCGCTGATCGCCATGGATGCGCTCCGCATTGTCACCGGCGACGCCCGGGCGGGGGCGTGGCTGACCACCCATCCCGCTGTCGATGAGATCCATATCACCGGATCGCGGGAGAGCCATGACGCCATCGTCTGGGGCGACGGTGAGGCCGCTCGCCAGCGTCGGGCCGCCGGGACGCCGCTGAACCCGCGCCGGGTGACCTCAGAGCTGGGCGGGGTCAGCCCCACCATTATCGTCCCCGGGCCATGGAGCGAGGCGGATATCGCTTTTCAGGCGCAGCAGCTGGCGACGCAGAAAATGAACAACGGCGGGTTTAACTGCGTGGCCAGCCAGGTGCTGATCCTGCAGCAGGGCTGGGAGCCGGCGTCGGCCCTGCTTAACCAGCTGTACCGGCTGATCGCCGCCAATACCCGCCAGGACTATTACCCCGGTGCGGAAAACCGGTTGACTAACTTTCGCCTGCGCGCCCGCCAGCCGCTGGAGATAGCGCGCGGCGATGCGCTGCCGTTGATTGTGGCGAACACCGAGGATGACCCCGACTTCTGCCAGCAGGAGGTCTTTGGTCCGGGGCTGTCGATCACCCGCCTTGAGGCCGACAGCGCGGAAAGCTTTCTGCGTCAGGCGATCGGCTATGCCAATCAGCGGCTGCAGGGCACGCTGGGAGCCAATATTGTGATCCACCCGCGCACCCGTAAAGCGATAGGGCGTAAGCGTTTTAACGCGCTGATCGCCGAGCTGCGCTACGGCACGGTGGCGATCAACTGCTGGAGCGGGGTAGCCTTCCTGTTAGCCCCTTGCCCGTGGGGGGCGTTCCCTGGCCATACGCTCGACGATATTCAGAGCGGGCGGGGCAAGGTGCATAACAGCTTTATGCTGGAGAAAACCGAGCGCACGGTGATTGAGGCGCCGTTTCGGCCGTTTCCGCGCAGTCTGTGGCATGGCGAACTGACGCTGATGCCTTTGCCGCCCTGGTTTATTACCCACCGGGGGCAGGAAGCGGTGGCGCAGCGGCTGGTGGATTTTTACCATCGGCCGCGCTGGCGCAAGCTGCCGGCGATCCTCTGGCGCGCGCTGAGAGGCTAAACTGAGGAAAAAAAAAGGGCGGAACCGCGGTTCCGCCCTGCGGGATTAGCGGCCCGCTTTCAGCTTCTGGTAATACTCTTCATAAATGGCGCTGGCGCTGCCGACGTCATTCTGCCATTCGCCTTTTTCGATGGTGGCGGCGTCCGGATAGAGCGATTTATCGTTGGCCACTGCCGGGCTGAGCATTTTGCGCGCCGCCAGGTTTGGCGTGGGATAGCCGATGGTTTCCGCGACCTGTTTGGCGACATCCGGGCGCAGCAGGAAGTTAATCAGCTTCAGCGCGCCGTCGACGTTCTTAGCATTTGCCGGAATCGACAGGCTGTCCATCCAGAAGATGCCGCCTTCTTTCGGCCAGATCACTTCCAGCGGGGTACCGGCCTGGCGTGCGACGTAAGCCGAGCCGTTCCATACCATCCCGAGGTTCACTTCGCCTTCCATATACGGGTTCGCCGGGTTATCGGAATTAAACGCCGCGACGTTGGGCATCAGTTTTTTCAGCTCGTTATAGGCGGCTTCAATCTCTTTCGGGTCGGTCGTGTTGCCGGAATAACCCAGCTTACGCAGCGCCATCTGGAACACTTCGCGCGCGTCGTCGGTCAGCAGCAGGCTGCTTTTGTATTCCGGTTTCCACAGGTCGGCCCAGCTGGTGACGGTTTTCGGATCGATAGCGTCGCTGTTAACGCCGATAGCCGTCGCCCCCCAGATGTAGGGGATGGAGTAGTCGTTATTCGGGTCGAACGGTTTGTTCAGCATCTGCGGATCGAGGTTGCTGAAGTTAGTCAGCTTGCTCTTATCGATCTTCTGCAGCATACCTTCTTTGCGCATCTTGTCGACGAAGTAGGTCGACGGGACGACCAGATCGTACGCTCCGTCTTTATAGGTCTTGAGTTTGGCGTACATGGTTTCGTTCGACTCGTAGGTCGAGTAAATAACCTTGATGCCGGTCTCTTTGGTGAACTGCTCCAGCAGGCCCGGCGGCACATATTCGGTCCAGTTGTAGAAGTAGAGCGTTTTGCTGTCGTCCGCGTGGGCAGCGCTCATGCCGATTGCCAGAGCGCCCGCCGCGAGCAGGTGGCGTGACCATTTTTTCATTTTAACGTCCCCTGAGTTTTATCACGTGCAATTAACTGACTGGCGATGACCATCACCAGCGACAGAACCAACAGTATCGTTGCCAGGGCGTTCACCTCTGGCGAAACGCCGACCTTGACCATCGAATAGATCTTCAGCGGCAGGATTTCATACCCCGGACCGGTGACGAACGAGGAGACCACCACGTCATCCATCGACAGCGTGAAGCTCAGCAGCCATCCGGCGGCCACCGCCGGCAGGGCCAGCGGCAGGATGATTTTACGCAGGATGGTCATCTCGCTGGCGCCCAGATCTTTCGCCGCCTCCAGCATCCGCACGTCAAAGCCTTTCAGCCGGGAGTATACGGTGACCACCACAAACGGCAGGCAAAAGGTGATATGCGAAAACAGCAGCGACCAGAAGCCAAGCTGGACGCCAATCAGCATAAACAGCACCAGCAGGGAGATAGCCATGACAATATCTGGCGACATCATCACTACAAACAACATACCGCTAACGAACGGTTTGCCGCGAAAGCGATAGCGATACAGCGCCACGGCGGTCAGCGAGCCGATAAGGGTGGCGAAGGTCGCCGAAAGCACCGCCATGGTCAGCGAGTGCTGGGCGGCCTGCAGCAGGCTATCGTTGTTCATCAGCAGGCTATACCAGTCGGTGGTGAACCCCTGCCAGTTGATGCCGAAGCGCGACCGGTTAAATGAGTTAACGATCAGGATAATAATAGGGATGTAGAGATACGCGTAGATGGCGGTCATAAAGCCGCCGCGCAGCAGTCGACCGATCATTCCAGCTCCACCTTTTTATTCAGCAGGCGCGCCGCGCGCCAGTAAATCAACAGCATCAGGCCCATCACCAGGGTTAAGGTAATGCTGGTTGCCGCGCCGAACGGCCAGTCGCGAATATTGAGGAACTGGCTCTTGATCACGTTGCCGATCAGCAGGTTCTTGGCGCCGCCCATCAGGTCGGAAACGTAGAATAGCCCCATCGCCGGCAACATCACCAGCAGGCAGCCGGCGATGATCCCCGGCATGGTTAGCGGAATGATGATGCGGATAAACGTCTGCAGCTTGCTGGCGCCGAGATCTTTCGCCGCTTCCAGCAGCGGACGGTCCAGTTTCTCAATGCTGGAGTAAAGCGGCATCACCATAAACGGCAGCAGGATGTATACCAGGCCGATAATCACCGCCGACGGGGTGAACATAATGCGTATCGGCGTGTCGATCACTCCCAGCCACAGGAGAAACTCGTTAAGGTAGCCTTTGGTGCTGAGGAAAATCTTCAGCCCGTAGATGCGGATCAACGAGTTGGTCCAGAAGGGAACGATCAGCAGGAACAGCAGCAGGGGGCGCACCTTCTGCGGCAGCCGGGCAAGGAACCACGCAAACGGGTAGCCCAGCGCCAGGCAGGCGAGGGTCGCCAGCAGCGCCATGTTCAGCGAATGCAGCAGCACGTCGTAATAGAGCGGATCCAGCAGCCGCGAGTAGTTGTCCAGCGTGAAGACCAGCTTGACGAAGTTAGCGTCGTCGCGGGTCAGGAAGCTGGTGGCGATGATCATCAGGTTGGGCAGAAAGACAAACAGCACCAGCCAACCAACGATGGTGGCGATCACCACATTCTGGAATTTACTGGTGTTCTTCATCGGCCAACACCACCTCCCAGCTCTCTACCCAATTGATAGACATTTTCTGATCAAGAGAGTGGTCGAAATCCGGGTCGTCTTCGTTAAAGAATTCGCTGACCATCACCATTTTGCCGTTTTCCAGCTCCACCACCGACTCGAGGGTCATGCCCTTATAGTTGCGCTCGCGGACATAGCCGATCAGGCCGTCGGCGTCGCTGTTGTGGTGGATCTCATCGACGCGCAGATCTTCCGGGCGCAGCAGGACATGCAGGCGCTGGCCGGCCTCCACCGCAAAATTGACGGTGATGTTGCATTCACGCCCTTCCACGCTGGCCCGCACGCGCTGTTCGTCGAGGCGTTCAATGACCGTGGCGTCGAAGATATTGATCTCGCCGATAAAGCTGGCGACGAACAGGTTTTTTGGCTCTTCGTAGATCTCGCGCGGGGTGCCGTCCTGCTCAATTTTGCCATCACGCATCACCACGATGCGATCGGACATGGTCAGGGCCTCTTCCTGGTCGTGAGTGACGAAGACGAAGGTGATGCCGAGCTTACGCTGCAGCGCTTTCAGTTCGTTCTGCATCTGCTTGCGCAGCTTGTAATCCAGCGCCGAAAGGGACTCATCGAGCAGCAGCAGGCGCGGTTTGTTGACCACCGCGCGGGCGATGGCCACGCGCTGCTGCTGCCCGCCGGAGAGCTGGTGCGGTTTGCGCTGGGCAAAGGCCTCCAGCTGCACCATCTTTAAGGCATCCATCACCCGCGGTGTGATTTCCGCCGCCGGGGTTTTCTGCATCCGCAGGCCAAAGGCGACGTTCTCGAACACCGTCATATGCGGAAACAGGGCGTAGCTTTGGAATACGGTATTAACGTGGCGGTTTTCCGCCGGAACATGAGTGATATCGTGATCTTCGAGATGGATCCGTCCGCTGTCGACGTTTTCCAGGCCGGCAATAAGGCGCAGAACGGTGGTTTTACCGCAGCCAGAGGGGCCAAGCAGGGTGAGAAACTCACCATTGTTGATGGTCAGGTTAAGGTTATCGATGACCGTTTTACCATCAAAGCTCTTGCGAATTCCCGCCAGATGCACCAGCGGCGAACGCGAACGCGGTTGTATATTCAATTTTTGACTCTGTCCCATGTAGACGCAACGGAAATTTCCGGCCGCTGCGGGGTTTGTGATTAACCACCTTTGGGGTTGCACGTTTTTAATAAGGGCCAGCATTCTACGGCAAACGAGGGTAATCGCCAATCCTTGATACGCCCGCATAGTCTACCTTTACACCATAACGTCGGTTCCGTTATTAAATTTCGCTTTACGGGCTAAAAATGACCTGACGCAATATTTGTCTTTTCTGGCTTATCAATAATGTTGTCACAAAAGAAGAGGGTGGCTACATGGATAAATTGCTTGAGCGTTTTTTGCAGTACGTTTCTTTGGACACGCAGTCGAAGCCTGGCGTTCGTCAGGTCCCCAGCACGGAAGGGCAGTGGAAGCTGTTACGCCTGTTGCAGGCGCAGCTGGAAGAAATGGGACTGGTCAAGGTAACGCTGAGTGAAAAAGGGACGGTAATGGGAACCCTGCCCGCCAACGTTGAGGGCGATATCCCGGCCATCGGCTTTATCTCTCACGTCGACACCTCCCCGGATTTCAGCGGCAAAAACGTTAACCCGCAGATTGTCGAAAACTATCGCGGCGGCGATATCGCGCTCGGCATTGGCGATGAGGTGCTCTCTCCGGTGATGTTCCCGGTTTTGCATCAGCTTTTGGGGCAGACGCTGATCACCACCGACGGGAAGACGCTGCTGGGGGCGGACGACAAGGCCGGCATCGCCGAAATCATGACCGCGCTGGCGACCCTGCAGGCGAAAAACATCCCCCACGGCGATATCCGCGTGGCCTTCACCCCCGATGAAGAGGTGGGAAAAGGGGCGAAGCATTTCGACGTCGAGGCCTTTGACGCCCGCTGGGCCTACACCGTAGACGGCGGCGGGGTCGGCGAACTGGAGTTTGAAAATTTCAATGCCGCCTCGGTGACCATTAAGATCGTTGGCAACAACGTGCACCCCGGCACCGCGAAAGGGGTGATGGTCAACGCGCTGTCGCTGGCCGCGCGCATTCATGCCGAAGTGCCGGCCGACGAGGCGCCGGAGACCACAGAAGGCTATGAAGGCTTTTATCACCTCACCAGCATCAAAGGCAGCGTCGATCGGGCCGAGATGCACTACATCATCCGCGATTTTGACCGCAAGCACTTTGAGGCGCGCAAGCGCAAGATGATGGAGATCGCCAAAAAGGTGGGCAAGGGGCTACACCCGGACTGCTATATCGAGCTGGTGATCGAGGACAGTTATTACAACATGCATGAGCAGGTGATCGCCCACCCGCACGTGGTCGATATTGCCCGCCAGGCGATGGTGGACTGCGATATCGAACCGCAGATGAAACCGATCCGCGGCGGTACCGACGGCGCGCAGCTCTCGTTTATGGGACTGCCGTGCCCGAACCTGTTTACCGGCGGCTACAACTATCACGGCAAACATGAGTTTGTCACCCTGGAAGGGATGGAGAAAGCGGTGCAGGTGATCGTGCGTATCGCCGAGCTGACGGCGGCACGAACAGGGAAATAACCTTCGCAACCAGACCGGTCATTCTGCTTGTCGCATAAGATGCCGGATGGCGGCTTCGCCTTATCCGGCCTACGGTCCAGCCGGTGACAACAGAACCCATAGGCCCGGCAAGGGCAGTACCGCCGGGTGGTGAACAGCAGAGCAGGTGCCAGTCTTTATGCCGGATGGCGGCTTCGCCTTATCCGGCCTACGGTCCAGCCGGTGAGCGCAGAACCCGTAGGCCCGGCAAGCGCAGCGCCGCCGGGCGGTGAACAGCAGAGCGGGCACCTGTCTACATGCCGGATGGCGGCTTCGCCTTATCCGGCCTACGGTCCAGCCGGTGACCGCAGAACCCGTAGGCCCGGCAAGCGCAGCGCCGCCGGGCGGTGAACAGCAGAGCGGGCACCTGTCTTCATGCCGGATGGCGGCTAACGCCTTATCCGGCCTACGGTCCAGCCGATGACCGCAGAACCCGTAGGCCCGGCAAGCGCAGCGCCGCCGGGCAAAAGCAATAAGGCTAATACTGAGGAGGGAACCTCACATGTCTGATTATCGTCGCAGTTATATCCCCGGCGGCTGCTGGTTCTTCACCGTTAACCTGCAAAATCGGCGCAGCGATCTCCTGACGCGGCATATTGCTCATCTGCGTGCCGCTACAGCGTTTGTTAAAAGCAAAAAACCGTTTCTGATTAACGCCTGGGTCGTTTTACCAGAGCATATGCACTGCATCTGGACTCTGCCTGAGGGGGATACCGATTATTCCGGTCGCTGGCGGGACATTAAAAAAATGTTTACCCGAGCGCTGGCGCAGCACCATATCTGGCAGCCGCGATTCTGGGAACATACCATCCGTAATGAAGAAGATTACCGGCGGCATATGGATTACGTTTATATCAATCCTGTTAAGCACGGTCATGTCCGTAGGGTGCAGGATTGGCCGTATTCGACCTTTCATCGCGATGTGCGTCAGGGAGGGTATCCGCCGGATTGGGCGGGTGAGGTAAGCGAATTTGATGCAGGCGAGAGGCGATAATGCTCGGGTAAGACATTGTCGCCATCGAAACCACAAAGTGCCGGATGGCGGCTTCGCCTTATCCGGCCTACGGTCCAGCCGGGGACTTCAGAACCCGTAGGCCCGGCAAGCGCAGCGCCGCCGGGCAGGATGGAGACTCAGTCGCCAAAGAACCAGTAGCCGCTGTTGACCAGCGCCGCCAGCATGGCGAGGAAGGAAGGATCTTCCAGCGCATCGCCAAAATGGTCGGCGCGCAGCGTCAGGTGGGTAGCTAAGGCGTCCAGCGCCGGACGGTGCGGGGAGTTGATCTTCTCGCCATTGACGAACACCTCGCCGTCAATGCGCAGCACCCGCAGGCCGCCAAGGCGTTCCAGGGTATCGCCCTGCTGCAGGGCATCATAAATCTCGTCAGGCTGATAAGGCGGCTCCGGCGGCGCGACGTCAAGTTCATGACGCGACTGGGTGATAAACTCGCCGAACCACTGCTTAAAGTGCTCCGGTTGGTTAATCAGCCCCAGCATCATCTCGCGCAGGCGGTCGAGTTCGGCCGGTAAAATATCCGCCGGATGGTCGCGCGACGGCACGTCCGGATCGGCGTAGCGCTGGCTGCCCAGTTCGCGCTGGAGAACGTAGTCGGCAAATCCGCTGAACAACTCGCGGGCATTCGGCGCGCGATAGCCGACCGAATAGTTGAGCGAGTTTTCCAGCGAATACCCCTCATGCGGGAATCCTGGCGGAATATAGAGAATATCCCCCGGCTCCATCTCTTCATCGATGATCGCCTCGAAGGGGTCAACCTGCAGCAGGTCCGGATGCGGGCAGTGCTGTTTCATCGACACTTTTTCCCCGACGCGCCAGCGTCGACGGCCGGTGCCCTGAATGATAAACACATCATACTGATCCAGATGCGGGCCGACGCCGCCGCCCGGTACTGAGAAGGAGATCATCAGGTCGTCGATACGCCAGTCCGGCAGGGCGCGGAACGGGTGCATCAGCGCCGCAGACGGCTCATGCCAGTGGTTAACCGCCTGTACCAGCAGGGACCAGTTGTTTTCGCTCAGGTGATCGTAGCTTTCGAAGGGACCGTGACTGACCTGCCATTTTCCATCCTGATGGCTGACAAGGCGGCTATCGACCTCGCTCTCCATGGCCAGTCCAGCCAGTTCGTCCGGGCTCAGCGGGTCGATAAAATTGGCGAAGCCGCGCTTCAATACCACCGGCCGTTTTTGCCAGTAGCGTTCGATAAAGTCGGGCCAGTTAAGCGTTAATTGATAATCCATATTGATATTCCACTGCAGGTGTCTGACAGGGATTATAACGGATGCGGCGCCCCGGCGATGCAGGCGCCGTGAAAAAACTCAACGATTAACTCTCTTTATCTTCCATCAGCTGGCGGCCAAACACCACCTCCATGCAGGCGCCGCCGAGCAGGCTCTCGCCGGCGATGATCTCCCCGTCATATTGTTCGACGATTTCCCGGGCGACGGAGAGCCCCACCCCCTGGCCGGGACGCAGAGTATCCGCCCGCTGGCCGCGGTCGAAGACGGCGCGGCGCTGGCTCAGCGGGATCCCCGGCCCATCGTCTTCCACCAGGATGTGCAGATAGCTGTCGGTGGTCTGGCGCACGGAAACCTCCACGAACTCCAGGCAGTACTTACAGGCGTTATCGAGAACGTTGCCCATCACTTCCATAAAATCGTTCTGCTCGCCGACAAAACTGATCTCCGGCGAGATGTCGAGCGAGATATTGACCCCCTTGCGCTGATAGACCTTATTGAGGGCGGAGGTCAGGCTGTCGAGCAGAGGGGCGATCGGATGCAGCTCCCGGCTCAGCAGGGTGCCGCCGCTGCGCATGCTGGCGCGATGCAGATAGTAGCCAATTTGTTGCGAGATACGGCTGATCTGCTCCAGCATCACTGGCTCCGCCTCGTCGACGCTGATCTTCTCGCCGCGCAGCGAGCGCAACGTGCTCTGCATCACCGCCAGCGGCGTTTTCAGGCTGTGGGTGAGATCGGTGAGGGTGGTGCGGTATTTGTCATAGCGTTCACGCTCGCTGCGAACCAGCCGGTTAAGGTTGCTCACCAGTCGGGTCAGCTCGCGGGTGGTGTTGGGATTGAGCTTCTCGCGGTGATGTTCCTCCAGCTCGCGCACCTCTTTGGCCAGCGACTCGATGGGGCGCAGGCTCCACCAGGCGGCGACCCACAGCAGGGGGATCACCAGCAACAGGTTGGCGGCCAGCACGTAGATAAACCAGCTCCACACCATATAGCTGCGCTTGAGCTCCACCGGGATGGTGTCGACCACCACGATACTGAGCTGGGGCATTTTGCTGGTGGCTGGGTAGAAGTTGATCGCCACCGAGTGGGTCATCTCCGAATCGTCGCCCTGTTCGCGGATGGCGTCCAGCTGTTCCTGAACCTCATGGTTATTGCGCAACAGCATACTGCTGCTGTCGACATCGGCTTCAATTTCATGGAAGCCATTGCGTTTCAACCAATCCGGTTGAATGCGCTTCGTCAGCCAGGGGACATCGCGCTGCGCCCACAGTAGTTTGCCCTTCTCATCGTAAATAAGGGTCACCGTCGGGCTTTCCATATTCAGATTTTCCGGGATATCGACATCAATGGCGCCGTTCTCCCATTTGGCCAGCATATAAAAGAGATTGCTCTCGCCGCGTAGCAGACGGAAGGTGGTTTTATCGAAGCTGACGCTGTAGCCCACCAGCGCCACCATGCCATAGGCCAGGGAGAGCACCAGCACCACCCCGGCGGTCGCCAGCAGGAAGCGAACCCGTAATGACAGCGGGAAAATATGCCGCAACAGTCCCTTCATCAGCGCAGTTCGAACAGATAGCCCTGGCCGCGCACCGTGGTGATGACGTCCTGCGGGTATTCAGCCTGAATTTTCTTACGCAGCCGGCCCATCAGCACGTCGATGGTATGGCTTTCACGCAGTTCGGCATCCGGGTAAAGCTGGAGCATCAGGGAATCTTTACTGACCACTTTGCCGCGGTTGCGGATCAGGGTTTCCATAATCGTGTACTCAAAGGCCGTCAGCTTGATCGGCTGATCGTTCACCGACAGCTCGCGGCGGGAGAGGTCGACCTGAAACGGCGGCAGAGAGATCACCTGCGAGGCCAGGCCGCTGTTGCGGCGCAGCAGCGCCTGCATGCGGGCGGCAACCTCTTCAATATGGAAAGGCTTGGTGACGTAATCATCCGCCCCGGCGCTGAGCACTTCGACTTTATCCTGCCATCCTTCGCGGGCGGTCAGCACCAGCACCGGCAGCGACACGTCATGGCTGCGCCAGCGACGGATCAACGATAATCCATCTTCGTCCGGCAGGCCGAGATCGACGATGGCGATATCCGGGAGATGTTCGCCCAGATAGTAATCCGCTTCCTTGGCATCCTCTGCGGCATCGACCTGATGGCCCAGCTCCTGGAGCTGAACTTTGAGGTGGTGACGCAGCAGGGCATTATCCTCAACCACGAGTACGCGCATGGCTGTTCTCCCTTGCAATTTCGAAAGTAGTCTGACGTTTATTATATACGCAAAATATAAACAGCTGTTAAATAAAGCTTTTTATACAAACGGCGTGGAGCATCGCCGGGCAGGCCGGCGTTGAGCGGCGCCTTTTGCGCAGCGGGTATGGAACTCCTTCATTCTATGCGTAATTTCAGCAAACGCCCAGCGGCTGGGCGCGGCAGTGAGCGGGTTGGTGATGTTAATTTTTTGTGTAATAGTGCTCGAATCCTCCCTCAAGAACGCCGCAGGTTATTCATTATGTCTCAGCAGCAGATCGCGGATTGGGTCAGGCTGGCGCAATCGCCCAGCCGCACGGAGCGCATCGAAGCCTTCTTCGGCGGCCACGGCTACGAGCCGCACCGGCATGATACCTACGCCATCGGCCAGACGATCGCCGGCGTGCAGAGCTTTCACTATCGCGGCGGGCTACAGCACAGTCTGCCCGGCGGGACGATGGTCCTTCACCCGGACGAAATACACGATGGCGAGGCGGGCACCGAGGCGGGGTTTCACTACCGCATGGTCTACATTGAGCCAGCGCTGATCCAGAAGATACTCGGCGGCAGGCCATTGCCGTTTATCCCCGGCGGCCTGTCGGCGGATCCACGGCTAGGTCGCGCCGTGCAGCCGCTGTTGAAAGCGGTCACGGATACCTTCGAGCCGCTGGAGGAAGAAGACGCCCTGTACGACCTGGCGCAGACCCTGGCCGTGGTCGGCGGGCAGCGTTCCCGTCGCCAGGCGTTTGATTATCAGGCGGCGGAGAGGGCTCGGGAGTATATCCATGCCTGTTTTATGCAGGATATGACCCTCGACACCTTGTCGCAGGTCAGCGGCCGGGACCGCTGGAGCCTGAGCCGTGATTTCAGAACGCTGTACGGCACCAGCCCGTGGCGCTACGTCATGATGCGCCGGCTCGATTTTTGTCGCCAGCGGATGCGCGCCGGGGAGCGTCTGGTGGATATTGCCGCTGACGCGGGGTTTGCCGACCAGAGCCACATGACGCGCCAGTTTATCAGCCGCTTTGGCCTCTCTCCGGGGCGCTGGCTGCGGGCGATCCGCGGCTAAGGCGGCGCAGGTTGCACAATCGTTCAAGCGTCAACGCGGCGAGGCGTACTATGCTGACTGCCTTTATCACAAGGAGACAGCCTATGTATCAACTCGTTAATCTTGCTCAGAAATTTTCCCTGTTCAGCGAACAATGGCAGCCCAAAGTGGTGGCCGAAATGAATGACTATCAGTTCAAGATCGTGCGCATCGCCGGCGACTTTATCTGGCACAGCCACCCGGAAACCGATGAGACGCTGATGGTGGTGGAGGGGGGATTGCGCGTGGACTTTCGCGACGGACATGTGCTGGTGAAGGCCGGGGAGATGATCGTCGTGCCGCGCGGGGTGGAACATAAGACCTCGACGGAGACGGAAGCGAAGCTGATGCTGATTGAACCGCGCGGGGTGTTGAATACCGGCCACGAGGGCGGCGAGCGGACGGCGGTGAACGACGTTTGGATCTGATCGCTTTCCGGCGATAAAACGCCCCTCTTTCCGGCGGAAAGAGGGGCAGGGCGATTACTTCAGCTCGTCAACCATGGTGGTTGCCCGACCGATATAGTTGGCCGGGGTCATCGCTTTGAGACGCACTTTTTCCTCTTCCGGCAGGGCGAGGCTGTCAATAAACTGCTTCATCCCTTCCGCGTCCACGCGTTTGCCGCGGGTCAGCTCTTTCAGCTTCTCGTACGGTTTTTCGATACCGTAACGACGCATCACGGTCTGGATCGGCTCAGCCAGTACTTCCCAGTTGTGATCCAGTTCGTCCAGCAGGCGATCCTGGTTCAGCTCCAGCTTGCTGATCCCTTTGAGGGTGGACTGATAGGCGATCAGCGCATAGCCGATGCCCACGCCGAGGTTACGCAGAACGGTGGAGTCGGTCAGGTCGCGCTGCCAGCGGGAAACCGGCAGTTTGCTGGCCAGGTGCTGCATGACCGCATTGGCCAGGCCGAGGTTGCCTTCGGAGTTTTCGAAGTCAATCGGGTTCACCTTGTGCGGCATGGTGGAGGAGCCGATTTCCCCGGCGATGGTCTTCTGTTTGAAGTGGTTGAGCGCGATGTAGCCCCACACGTCGCGATCGAAGTCGATCAGAATGGTGTTAAAGCGCGCGATGCAGTCAAACAGCTCAGCGATATAGTCATGCGGCTCGATCTGCGTGGTGTACGGGTTCCACTGAATGCCCAGCGAAGTAACAAACTCTTCGCTGAACTGATGCCAGTCGACTTCCGGGTAAGCGGCGATGTGGGCGTTGTAGTTACCCACCGCGCCGTTGATTTTACCAAGGATTTCCACCTGGTTCAGCTGACGGTACTGGCGCTCCATACGGTAGGCGACGTTGGCCATCTCTTTACCCATGGTGGACGGTGTCGCTGGCTGGCCGTGGGTACGGGAGAGCAGCGGCACATCGCGGTACTGGGTCGCCAGATCTTTTACCGCGTCAATCAGTTTGCGCCAGTAAGGCAGAACCACTTCGTCGCGGGCGGTTTTCAGCATCAGCGCGTGGGAGAGGTTATTGATGTCTTCGGACGTACAGGCGAAGTGAATAAACTCCGACACGGCGTGCAGTTCGGCGATGTCAGCGACTTTCTCTTTCAGAAAGTACTCTACCGCTTTCACATCGTGATTAGTGGTGCGCTCGATGGTTTTGATGCGCTCGGCGTCTTCGACGCTGAAATCGGCAACGATTTTGTCAAGGAAACCGTTTGCGTCGGCAGCAAAAGCAGGAACTTCCTTGATCGCTGCGTGGGCGGCCAGTTTTTGCAGCCAACGTACTTCCACCTGAACGCGGAATTTCAGCAAACCGAATTCGCTGAAGATACCGCGCAGCGCGCTGACTTTATCGCCGTAGCGGCCGTCTACAGGGGAAACGGCGGTCAGTGAGGATAATTCCATAGATCACAACTCCGGGGTTAAATGAGCAAGAATTTGCTTTGCCTGGTTAACCAGACGATTACGGGAAAACATAAGCTGGAGACGTCCGCCGCCCACCTGATGCCAGAGCACCGCGGCGCGAATACCCGCCAGCAGCGCTGAGCGAACTTTCGCCTGCACCTGCGGGCTTTGCAGCACGGCAGGGGAGCCGGTTACCTGAATACGCGGGCCCAGCGGGCTTATCACGTCGACATAGATGCCCGCCATGGCGCTGAGCAGCGTTTCGGACTGCAGGTCAAAGTGCTCCAGCTGACGATGCAGGCCGGCGATGCGGTTGCCGAGCGTGTCCATCGCCCCTTTACTGGCGGCGAGCTTGCGCTCCAGCACCATCAGGCTCAGGGTATAGCGGGTGAGTTCCGCATTGAGGCCCTGGCGGCTGCTGGTATTGAGCACCCCGAGCAGCGTTTCAAAGCCGAGGCGAAGATTGGCTTCACTGCCACCGAACACCGCCAGCGTCGACTCGGGATCGAGGTCGATGATGCTGTTCAGCGACACATGCAGGGCATCGCTGTCGCAATGTCCCTGATGCGCCAGTTGCTGAACCAGTCGCGCCGCCTGGCAAACGCCAGCCAGCGCCAGGGTGATGTCATAGTAATTCTTCGCCACACATACTCCTTGTCAGCCGCCAGGGCGGTTTGTCCCGGCGGAAATAACGCGCGTTCAGGACTGCAGAGGCAGTCGTTGTTCAATAATTCCGCCGCCGAGACACACTTCACCCAAATAGAACACCGCGGACTGGCCCGGTGTCACCGCCGCGACCGGCTCATCGAAGCGGACTTCGATACGGTCTTCATCCAGCGCGGTAACGGTGCAGGGGATATCGGTCTGGCGATAGCGGGTTTTCACCGTGCAGCGCAGGGTGCCCTGCAGCGGTTCACGGTTTACCCAGTGCAGCTGTTGGGCAATCAGACCGACGGACATCAGGCGCGGGTGGTCATGGCCCTGGGCGACGATAAGAATATTATTCTCAACGTCTTTATCGACCACGTACCATGGATCTTCGCTACCCTCTTTGGTGCCGCCGATACCCAGCCCTTTACGCTGGCCCAGGGTGTGGTACATCAACCCCTGATGGGTACCGATCTCCTCGCCGTCGACGGTGAGGATTTTGCCCGGCTGCGCCGGCAGGTAACGGCCAAGGAAATCGCGGAATTTACGCTCGCCGATAAAGCAGATGCCGGTGGAATCTTTTTTCTTCGCGGTGATCAGATCCAGCTCTTCGGCGATCTTACGCACCTGCGGTTTTTCCAGTTCACCCACCGGGAACAGGCTCTGGGCAATCTGCTCGTGGCTAAGGGTATAAAGGAAGTAGCTCTGATCTTTATTGCCGTCGAGTCCGCGCAGCAGCTGGCTTTTACCGTCGACATCGGCGCGGCGCACATAGTGCCCGGTGGCGATGTAGTCGGCGCCGAGGTCTTCGGCAGCAAACTCGAGAAAGGCTTTAAATTTGATCTCTTTATTGCACAGAATATCCGGGTTCGGCGTGCGGCCGGCTTTGTACTCTTCCAGGAAGAGCTCAAAGACGTTATCCCAATATTCGGCGGCAAAGTTAACGGTGTGCAGTTCAATGCCCAGCTTATCGCAGACCGCTTGCGCATCGGCAAGGTCGGCGGCGGCGGTGCAGTATTCCTCGCCGTCGTCTTCCTCCCAGTTCTTCATGAACAGGCCTTCCACCTTATACCCTTGCTGCAGCAACAGGTACGCGGAGACCGAGGAGTCGACGCCGCCGGACATGCCGACGATCACTTTTTTCTGGCTTTCTGACATGGAAATACTCGCTACATTGAACTTCGAGGCGGCGTATTCTAGCACGCGCTCACCGTTCATTCACCCCCTGTGAACGGCCAGTTAAATGCGCCAATCAGCGACAGCGGCTGCCGCGGGTCCTGCAGGTAGCAGCGAATGCTTTCGGCAACCAGCGGCGAGCGCAGGTTTGGCGCGTTAAGAATTTCCTCAGCACTGAGCCACAGGCAGCGATCGATATCGCTGTCGTGCGGTTCAGTGGCGCACGGATCGCTAAGTTCGATAGCGAACAGGAAGCGCAGAAACGGGGTGTTATCGGGAGCCAGCCACTGATGCATGCGGATGAAGTGCTGCGGCGTGGCGCGAATGCCGGTCTCCTCCCACAGTTCACGTTCGGCGGCCTGCAGCAGCGTTTCATTGGCCTCGAGATGGCCCGCCGGCTGGTTCCACAGTGCTTTGCCGTTAATGGTTTCTTCGACGATGAGAAATTTATCCTGGGCGTGAACCACGCAGGCAACGGTGACATGAGGTTTAAACATCGCTTTTCCTTTTCAGTTATTCGGCTTTGCGCCAGTCGCCGTTGGCCAGTCCGTCGAGTGTATAGCCGCCCATGGCGTAGCGGATCAGACGCAGGGTGGGGAAGCCGACGTGGGCGGTCATCCGGCGCACCTGGCGGTTGCGTCCCTCGTAGAGCGTAATTTTCAGCCAGCGGGTGGGAATCGATTTGCGCTCACGAATCGGCGGGTTGCGCGGCCACAGCCAGACGGGTTCCTCCACAAGTTCTACGTCGGCAGGCAGGGTGGGGCCGTCGTTGAGGGTGACGCCGTCGCGCAAGGCGGTCAGCGCCTCGGGCGTGGGTTCGCCTTCCACCTGAACATAGTAGATCTTGCCGGTGCGCTTACCCGGCTGGGTCAGCTTCGCCTGCAGCGCGCCGTCGTTGGTCAGCACCAGCAGGCCTTCGCTGTCGCGATCGAGCCGACCGGCAGCATAGACGCCCGCCACCGGAATAAAATCTTTCAGCGTGCTGCGCCCGGCCTCGTCGGTAAATTGCGGCAACACATCATAGGGTTTATTGAACAAGATCACAGTTTTTGGCTGGCGTTCTTTACGTTGTCTGGTGACTTGTTGTGTGCTGAATCGCTCAACGCGATGTTTTCTAAATGAAGTTTTCTGCATGGTATTTTCAGGCTCTATCAATTGCCGCATTATAGCCTAATTACGAATGCCTTTCATGGACGCAAACATTCAGGTAGTATTGACATGCTCATTACAAATTATTAACAAAAAATTGCTCAAACCGATTCGCACTACAGGCAGGAAGGCGACACGGACGCGATAGCTCCGGTTAGCGGGAAGACCCGGTACTCCGAAGCTGGCCGACTCAGCCAACACCAGGCTCGCGTGAAGAGGGAAGAGCAGAACCAGAAGCGCTCGAAGGAGAGGTTAATGGAAAGCAAAGTAGTAGTTCCGGCGGAAGGTCAAAAAATCACCCTGCAAAACGGCAAACTGAACGTCCCTCACAATCCGATTATCCCGTTCATTGAAGGTGACGGTATCGGCGTTGACGTTACCCCAGCGATGCTGAAAGTGGTTGATGCCGCCGTTGAGAAAGCCTATAAGGGCGAGCGTAAAATTTCCTGGATGGAAGTTTACACCGGTGAGAAATCGACCCACGTCTATGGCCAGGATGTCTGGCTGCCAGCTGAAACCCTCGATCTGATTCGTGACTACCGCGTTGCTATCAAAGGTCCTCTGACTACCCCAGTCGGCGGCGGCATTCGTTCCCTGAACGTGGCGCTGCGCCAGGAGCTGGATCTCTACGTCTGCCTGCGTCCGGTACGTTACTACCAGGGCACCCCGAGCCCGGTTAAGCACCCGGAACTGACCGACATGGTTATCTTCCGTGAAAACTCCGAAGATATCTATGCAGGCATCGAGTGGAAAGCCGACTCTGCTGAAGCAGACAAAGTGATCAAATTCCTGCGCGATGAGATGGGCGTGAAGAAAATTCGCTTCCCGGAACATTGCGGCATCGGCATCAAGCCGTGCTCTGAAGAAGGCACCAAACGTCTGGTTCGTGCAGCCATTGAGTATGCGATCACCAACGATCGTGATTCCGTCACTCTGGTGCACAAAGGCAACATTATGAAGTTCACCGAAGGCGCGTTCAAAGACTGGGGCTACCAGCTGGCTCGCGAAGAGTTCGGCGGCGAGCTGATCGACGGCGGCCCGTGGGTGAAAATCAAGAACCCGAACACCGGTAAAGAGATCGTGGTAAAAGACGTGATCGCCGATGCCTTCCTGCAGCAGATCCTGCTGCGTCCGGCGGAATACGACGTTATCGCCTGTATGAACCTCAACGGCGACTACATCTCTGATGCGCTGGCGGCACAGGTTGGCGGTATCGGTATCGCCCCGGGCGCCAACATCGGCGACGAGTGCGCGCTGTTCGAAGCGACTCACGGTACTGCGCCGAAGTATGCTGGCCAGGACAAAGTGAACCCGGGCTCCATCATCCTGTCCGCAGAAATGATGCTGCGCCACATGCAGTGGTTCGAAGCCGCAGACCTGATCGTTAAAGGCATGGAAGGCGCTATCGCCGCCAAGACCGTGACCTATGACTTCGAACGTCTGATGGAAGGCGCTAAACTGCTGAAATGTTCAGAGTTTGGCGACGCGATTATCGCGAACATGTAATCTGGCCCCCAGATTATGTCAGAACGGGAACCTGGTGGTTCCCGTTTTTATTATTAGTTTTCGAACGGTTATCAAAATTTTATCAAAACAAGTTATCAAAACCCCTCCCGAAAAACCTCATAAGGCCACCGTTGTCCACCCCTTCCCACGATCATCATGGTACCTATCCGTTTGTTGTTGAGTTTTATGTCCAAGTAAATCTTTCGTGTTTATACCCTGGGCTTTATATAACCGCTCGGAAAGCGATCTTTGTTCATGGAAAGTTGCCGGTGTACCTTGTCCCCAGTCAATATCTGCACTGTCTCTTGCCTTGCTGAAATTCATGGTCAGTGTTCTGGGTTTCACCTGTGCTCCTCGCTCAGCCTGTGAGGTGGTTCTAAAGAAATGAACCAAATAAGGGCTTACTGCATAATCCCGGCAACGACTGATTACATCTCGGAGGCTCCAGTTGATTGCGTTGCAACGCAGAGCTAATGGTATAGCGATTTTGCTTCCGGTTTTCTCTTGCTCAACGTGTAGATGATCGTCCCAGATGTCCGAGAATTTCATACGGGATATATCACCTAGTCGCTGTCCTGTTACTATGGCTAAAAGCATGGCGTTCCCCATGTATTTGTGATTTTCATCGGCTATATCAAAAATCTTTTGCCATTCCTCAAGAGTGAGGCGCTGGCGAGTGATCTTTCTACGAGGTTGTTTAGTTGCTAGTGCAGGGTTGTAACCAGGAGGTACTTCTCCCGCATGCTGAGCTTCTTTAAAAACATCTATTAGGACAGAGCGAATGACCTGAGCCATTCTGGGTTGTCCCTCCGCTAAATATTCATCAAGAATTTGCGCAACATCTCGAACATTGACAGCGGATATTAATTTCATTCCTACCCGCTCCTTAAGCAGAGATACTGGTTTTGCTTTTTGTTTGATAGTGTTTTCTTTAATATCTCCGGACTTTAATCTTTCCTGCTGAATCTTCCAGTAACGTTCAAGCCAGGTGTTAGTTGATATTGATTTCCCTGAGCTGGTGGAAATTCTGTCAGTGATTGCCATTATCTGGCGGGTTTGTTGTTCCGCCAGTCTTTTATTTGCTTCAATAGCTATTGCCGTGGCCTCTGCTTCATCTGTTCCTAGACTATGAAACTTACCAGTTATCGGGTGCTTATAACGCCAGTATACTTTATTAACCTTTCTACTGTAGAGCGGGTATAAATTTGGAATAGATATATTATTTTTACGTGGTCTGGCAGCCATCGTTCAAAATCCTCTGCAAAAGAACAGGGTCGCTTTTCTTTACTACAGGAGTGGTCAATGTACCGACCAACTCAGCATCCTCCCTGACGCGCCAGAATCGACCTTCTTTTTTGGCTGGGGGAGAAAACATATTCTGTTTAGCATAATTCCTGAGAGTGGAAACGCTTGGAGGATTGCTTCTGTATTTCTCGTTTGCCCACTCTTCAAGGGTTAACATCTGAAGCATATGTTTTACCTCATTATGGCCCATTGCTGGGCCAGTATCTGAAAATAAAAAATCAGTTTTGCATCAATTTTTGCAGCACCTGATTGCCGGCAATTATTCGCTGCCAGATCGCTGATACATAGCGGGCCTGATGAATAGCATCAGCGAGGGCATTGTGACGAGACCCTTCAAACGGGATCGTTGTTTTGGGGTCGAAGCTAATGGCCTGGCCGAGCTCTACCATTGTTCGTACGTCCCGATCGTTCCAGTATTCCCACGGATAATCTTCAGCAATGCAATCGTAAGAAGAACGCAGAATAGAGTTGTCGAATGACGCACCGTTACCCCATACCTGCGCCTTTTTACTCCCACCAGCGACATTATCAGAAACAAATTCTCTGAACTGGAGTAATGCATCCTGCAACGGGATAGCATCATCATTTACGATCGCAGAGCGTGCTTCGGAGGACTGCTTAAGCCACCAGATAACAGTAGATGGATCGATTACGGCGCCCCAGTTCACAGAGGATTCAAGGCATACGACTTTATAGAAACTTTCTCCAATAGAGCCGGTTGCCGGGTCAAAAACAACCGCACCAATAGCGACGATAGGGGCGTTATTTTTTTTACCCATGGTTTCCAGATCAACCATAACGTGAACATAATCAATTGGCTGATCTTCATCCTTATTATGATGACCGGATTCAATATCTACAGCATCCGTTTGATGAACAACTTCATCTGTTTTTTCTTTTTGGTTAACCTTGCCCTTAACATCAACAAGATCGTCAATGGAAAATACTCCGTCCCCAATTTTTGAAAGTTCAGGCTGCCTGGTCTTGGTAAGGTCTTCGGTTATCCACTTCGGATCCGTAGGGTCGCTAATCCCTTCAACATATTCGCCGCGCTCGGAAGCCAGAACCTGATTAGCGTCTGGACGTTGCTTTTGAGCCTCTTTTACCAGTTCGGTACCAACTGCTTTAAAGTCGGAGGAGAGTGTTTCCAGGTTTGCGCTGCTATCATCTCCGGCGATTGCTTGGTTTATTGCATCCAGAGTGACTGCTGCAGATGGAATATGCCCCGCTTTGGCAAGCGTTTCAGCGCTCGGGGTATCATGCTTATGTTCAGTCAGATTCGCGTTGATGTAGCCACGCAACCGATCTGGAAAAGGAGTTATTCCACTGGAAGCTTCCCTGATCAGTGCAAAAATCGCTGCACGGGAATAATCAAGGATGCCTGGTGTGCTCCGTAATGCTGCAGACCATTCTTTAAATGGACTTTCTTTCTTCTGTACTATTTCCTTAGCGCGGCGGTGGACTGATGCCGGAAAATTATAGATGTCAAAATCCATAGGCATCGTTGCAAGAGCGATCTCTATATCCAGAGTATCCAGCGAATGCTGATAATCCGGATTGCGGTCAGTTTTGTTACCGCCGCCAGCATTGGCGCCGGCATCGGTTTTGTTTATTGAGGTGATATAGTTTCCAGCAGCCCATTCCTTTGTAAGGATCCCGCGGTCAATGTGCGACGTTTCAAGCCACAATTTGGCGAACTGAATTTGCTTGCCGAGCTCATGGCGTTTCCCCACAGGAAATACGCTCTTAAATGCACTGGTAAATTTCCACAGGCCAGGCATATCATATTTTTTAAGCTCCGGAATATTTTCTGCCGTCAGCAGCAGATTCTGCACACCGTGATTATCCGTATCCATTTCCATCGCTGAAAGGCGGTTACGATGAGGAATGCTAATGTGATACACGTGACGCTCGTCGGCCATATACTGGGCAAGCAGCTGCGTGCGGAATGACATTTCCGCCAGGTTGAAGAGTGCTTCTTCATTGTTCGAATAGTCCTCTTCATCGCTATTTGCAGGAGAGATATCGTTTTCTGGTTTACTGGAGGGCTGTGGTTCAGCAGCCGCCGGCGCAACGATTTTTTGCCATGTCAGCCCGTCTTCACCACCAAGCTCGTAGCGATCGCACCAGGTGTCATCCAGTACACCTTCTTCCGGTAAGTCATCAACGATGAGCCAGTTGGTGCGGATCGGCAGCTGATGGCTGGCGCCGCGGCCAACGTTAATTTCAGCGTCTTCCAGGATGTCCAGGATTTTGCGCTCGGCGCGAGAATCGGATTTAGCAGAGAACCAGCAGAAGAGACTTTTCGCTTCGTTTGCTTTTGCCTTCGCTTTAATGAGATACGGGTAGTTGTTCATTGCGTTTGGGCTCCTTTGGATTGTAAGATACCCGGCAGCTGATGGCAGCCGCCTTGGTGGTGGTCATTGGTCAAAACTCGATTCCGGAAAGCTTTGGTCGGCTGACCGGGTACTTAACCCGCCTCGCGCGGGTTTTGTGCTTTATGGGGCTGGCGAATCGCCCCGCAGCAGCTGTGATACGCGAACGTCGTCAAGCGCTCGCAGGATAGGCTCAAAAGTTTTATGGGCTGGCAGTTTAGATACCGCAGTGATCACTTCTGTAACGGTGATGTCATCGCCGCGGGGGCTATAACCACCGCCTGGGCCACGCTGTGAAATAACCAGGTTACCCGCCCGCAGCTTTTTGAAGATCTGCTCAAGGTATGAAGTAGACAGCTTTGACTCTTTACTGATGGCCGTCAGTGAAACGGGCGAGCCGTCATAGAGCTTATTCAAAGTGGCGGCGGCCTGGACAGATGCCAGGACGCGTTTCATTCCAAATTCCATAATTACTTCTCCGGCCGTAACGGCCATTGGTCAAAACTCGATTCAAAAACTCACTGCAGGCTGTTGGTCGTCAGCCATTTTTTGTGCATTTCGGTAGGGGAGGCACTGGCCCTGTACTTTTTGTTCATCGGCGTTGCTGTTGCAACTGGCCTCTGATGGATAAACACCGATCAGAACATCAGAGCATTCACCAGTGAGAGCACATACGCTGATGACAAGGGCAAACAGGGTATTCATGCCTCAGCCTCAGGGTTTCCTTTCTGCGCAAGTAAGTAACACAGCTGGCGTAGTCTCACCTCGAACCAGTTCAGGCGGGTCGCCTGGTTCCCGGTAGGTACTCGGGCAAAATCCTTCATAGTTATCTCCAGTTAACTCAGTATTAGGATGTGGTTTTGCAATGCGGCGCCGGGTGCCTCCCGGTGACGGCAGCCAGTTAACAACTACCGCCGACAACTTTTTCCCCACAACGTGTGAATAACCGCCATGTTTACTTTTTTAACTGTGTCGCGTGCGCATAGCCGCATTCACCGCATTGCAAACCCTGATTTTTTATTTTCATTACTTCGACGCGCTTCGTCGGTGGTGTCGTGACGCTGATCTTCACGATTGAGCTTTTTCACCCTGCAATTCACCACCACGAAGCGCGCAGTTTTTCCATTACATTTCAGAAGAGGCGCAGTCTGCCGGCTTACCTGAAAGTGCCGCGGTAAACTCGCTGAAACTCAGTGCCTCTTCACCTTCAGAGAGGTTTTCAAAATAGTCTTCGTATGCTTTATCCATACTTATTTCCTTCCCTTAAGGCCGGGCAGCCGAACGTTGAACCTGCTGCGATTGATATTGCTGTCATCTCATCCGGTGTTTCGTATGCCGCCGGCAGCTACTACGTGGGCTTCCTGCCTTGATGACTTGCTGCGATGGAATGATTAAAGCATTGGTTTATGTTTGATGTCAACATTGGATTTATACAGATGCAAACTTTTGCTTTAATCGAGACAGGGGAGCTGTTGGAGTGATTGAGGCTGCGCGGCAGGCAAAAAAAAACCGGCATTTGCCGGTTTCATGGGGTGAGATCAGAGATGTTAGTTAGTGTCGCTAGCCTTAAATCGACCACGGAGATATTTCTCAACATAATCATCGATTTCTTTTAGGCGGACTTCAAACGTATCGATCATTCTCTCTTGTTCAGCCTCAGGTAACTGCCTAAACAGACGTAACATTTTGCTCTCATTTGGCTTGAGGCCTGAATCTTCAGATACTTTCTCTCCAAGCAACCAAGTTACAGACACATTGGCAGCTTCCGCGAGGGCAATTGCGGACTTTTTACTGATTACTCCTTTCTTAAACCACCCATTCACCGCTTGAGGTGTAACTCCAGCAATGCGAGCCATATCCGCCTTGCTGATCCCTCTTTGAGTAATTTCTTCCAAACGAGCAATCAGTTGGTTGTTGAGTTCTTCAGTGTTTTTCATAAGCCCATTGTAAAGGTTTAGTTTATAGCTACAATAAATTAAAAATTTGCATTGAATATAAACCTATGCTTTATTATGCCTAACTTAACGAGGAGATAGATATGACAGCCCTTGATAACGCAATTCGAGTAGCTGGCTCAGCCAATAAATTAGCATCAACGCTTGGAGTAAGCGGCATGGCAGTAAGTCAGTGGAAAACAAAAGGTATTGTGCCTTCATCGCGAGTTTTACAGGTTTTTAATGCAACGGGCGTTACGCCTCATGAATTACGTCCTGATCTATATCCGAATCCAACGGATGGAATACCTAAGGAGTGACCATGCAAACCACCTCTTTTGAAAATCATACTCCGGTGATGAGTATGCAACTGAAAACGGAAAATCAGTATTTGCCCCGTCGGCGTGACGGCAAGAAATGCCGAGCCATTTTGGCCGCCGTTCAGGAATGGGAGTCCTCATTACCTGGGCGTGCGCAAGACCACGTCGCGCAGCTGGTGGCCGAACAGTGGGAGAAACAAAACGGGCGCGGTATCAGCGTCAATAAACAAAATCTGTATCGCTACCTGAAAAACGAGGGCGGTTCAGAGAAGTACACCAGTTATGTCATCCAGCTTTCGGCGGCGATCGCTGATGCAATGCCGATAGAGATCGCGCGCAAACATGGCCTAAAACATGGCTTAACTGAAACTGAGCTGGTGGCCAATGCGATCAAAGAATGCAGCGAAGCGCACCAGGCCAAGTTACTTGGCGCACCTCTGCAGAAACTAGAGCGTGAAATACGGGAAGCTGCAATTGCACTTTTTAACATGCTCCCTGCAGATGCGGCGGGACCACTACTGGCGAGCATCAGCGCCGTAGCGCCGCAGTTTTTCTAATCGAGTTTTGACAATGACCACCAGCACCAGCTGGTTAATAAGAGGTTTCAGATGGCCCGCATCAGAACAGTTAAACCTGAATTCTGGACAGATGAGAAGGTGGTGGAATGTTCAATTCCAGCGCGTCTCCTGTTTATCGGGTTGTTCAACTTCGCCAACGATATGGGATGCCTTGAGCGTTCGCCAAAACGGTTGAAGATGCAGATCTTCCCTGCGGACGCGCTCGATTGCGAACCACTAATACAGGAACTGATTACTCATGGATTACTCATTGAGTATTCAGTGAATGATGTCTGCTATTTACAGATTAAAGGTTTCCTTAAGCATCAAAAAATAAACAGGCCTTCAGCTTCAAAAATACCTCTTCCGCCAGAACTCACTGAGGATAAGGCAGGAGAGGAAGAAAAGAGAGTGACTAATCAAGGAGGGCTCAATGAGGACTCAGTGAATCATCAAGGAGGGCTCACTGACGGAAAAGGAAGGGAAGGGAAGGGAAAAGGATCAAACCCCACTCTCTATGCGCAGGAGAGAAATTTTCCCCAGCAACCTCAGTATCTGCCTGGAGTGGATATTCCGATCGGGAAATTCACCATGCACGACCTTTGGCTGCCGTCACAGGACTGGCCGCGGCTGGCTGCTACCTGGGGTATGGCGCTTCCCGAACCGGCATACCTGCCGACAGAGCTGGCAGAGTTCATCGCGTACTGGAAATCCGAGGGGAAAGTGTTCACTCAGATTCAATGGGAGCAGAAATTTGCCCGCAGCGTGATAAGTGCCAGAGCCAAATCCAAACCACAACCAGCAACCGGAGGTAACGGCAATGCAAGAATTCAATCAGTTAACACCGCATCCCGGGCAGTCCAGCAAATTCAGGAAGCCAGAGAGCTCTGGGAGAAGCAACGCGGACTTGCTGGCGGCGGATACGGCATGGCGGCTATGGACGGTCATGGGGGAGATATTCTCGAACCGGTGGACCCAGAAGAACGGGGCGGCGCCCTCGGATATGTGGATTGCCCAGATTGGATCGATGAGTGATGCCCAGATTACCCTGGTCTGCCGCCAGTGCATGGAGCGCTGCGCCACGGGTAACACATGGCCACCGGATCTGGCTGAATTCGTTGCGCTGGTTTCGGCGAGTGGAGCCAACCCATTCAACCTGACATCCGAAGCTGTGATGGCTGAATACAAGCGCTGGCGCAATGAGTCTTATCGCTTTTCGGGCAGCGACAGATATCCCTGGAAACAGGACGTGCTGTATCACATTTGCGTTGAGATGCGCAGAACGGGAGTTGAGCGAAACCTCACAGAGGGGGAACTAAAAAAACTGGCAGAAAAATTACTCACGAAGTGGACGAAGCACCTGGCTAATGGATTCTCGATCCCGCCGATTCGCCGTCAGCTTGAAGCGCCGCGACATCCGGCTGGGCCCACACCAGCACAGCTTCTGATGGAAGAGTACAAACGCCGCAAGGCGGCAGGTTTAACCAAGTAAACGAGTTTTGACCATGACCAAACAACTAAAAGCCAAAGTAACTAAAGCACAGATGGTGCTTGCCATCGTTAGCAGGACGCCAGAATGCGTCCTGCAGGATGTCTGCGATGCGCTCGACTTGCAAGCCAGTACAGCAGGTAACTTACTGCGGCAGCTCCATGCCGCGGGAAAACTCCATCGTACCCATAACGGCTACCAGTATGTCTATCGAGTGGTTGCAGGCGTTGAGGTTCCCGATGTTGCCCTGCCGCAGACTGCAACACCATTATCTGAAGAGGATGTGAAAAAAGTCCAAAACGCACTGTCCCTGGCGAAGACGCTGGAAGACAAAAAGCTGTGGCGCCGGGCTGCGACTGTTTACACATCGATGCTTGGAATGACGACAACAGCAAACGAGCTCTGGTTGCTTGCCAAAATGCGTAACCGCTGCCTGCGCAATGCGGCGAGGTGCTAATTATACCTAAAATGGAATCAACACCAGCTGGTATGGGATGTCAAAGCTAGGTTTAAATATTCTGGGGTGAGGCAAAGCTGAGATGACCGCTGAGTGCCAGGAGCGGACAAAGTTGACATAACTATATGCCTATTAACGCTGAGCAAGCCTGTCAGTTGGTGATGGAGTGAGTTGTCAAACGTTGCCTCCCGCAACCATCGCTACCGGAGACCCTTAAGTGTACGCACTCTAAGTTGCAGTTGCTTCAAATAGTTAAAAAGCGGAGGCGTCAGCCTATTGTTATCTAGAATGTAGACATTAATCGTGTTACTGTATTAATAAACAGTATTATGGGCTGTTCAAATTACCAGTAAGCACTTTTGCTTGCAAAGTATAGAATGTAGCCATTTTAAACATGCTGTAGGACAGTGATCATGGCTGAAGAAGCAGGGCGCTTAACATTTTTTGATGTTACAAAAGCTGGATTTTACAATCTCAAAGATGAAGTGCAAAAAAGTGCTGATATTGTAAATATATTGGACTCCCTAACTAATTGGGTTTGTTCTCTTTCTTTTGAAGAGACGCTGCCATTAGTAGACGATTCTAGACTTAGAAAAAAGGTATATTGTCGCGGTGTTCATAAAGATGAGAAAACAGGCGATTATTTCTTTGTTCTCTGGAAATCTGAACTAGATGGAAATGGTAATCTTCTAGGGGTAGCACCTGATTCAAAAGTTAACTCATCATCAAATGATGTTATGATGCTGTCGGATGACATGACTGATGGGGTAAAATATATTTGGGGTAAGCCATGCTATTACTGGTATATACCTGAGTTAAATAAGTTTGCTGCTATTCGCTTCCCACATTCAAACTCGGATACGTATCTTTTCGGCCGTTACATTAGAGATTATGCTAATTTCAGAATGCCGTATCCCGGGCGAAAAATATCAGAAATATGTAGAACAAATCCGGGCGGGAAAGATATTAAGTTTAGTGTTGTTACATTCGAAAGCGATGATGGTCATTCTCGCGTCAGATTTTTATTCGAAGCGCAACAGTATATGAAAAAAGCAGGGCGTGTAAACATTAAGAAGATACGAGATTCTATTACGCATATTGTAATAAGAGATACTATTGGAGCTAAAGTCCCTGATAAAAGAGCTTGGTGGGTAAAGGCTTTTGATAAGTTCCCTGTATTGCGTGATGAAGTTCCAAAAACACATAAAGAACGACAGATAGAGTTAATTATTGAAGAGAGACCAACCGAAAAACAAATCGATGAGCTTTTCGATTTTTATGAAGAGGATTATGCTTTTGGATCTTCTTGGAATAATATTGGTTTCAAGCAGGATGGTAAGAATGGGCAGACTAAGTGGTTAGATGAATACGTAATGAGAGATTATTTAAATGCCACTTATACTGTTAATGATAACGCACATATCTCAGCTGAAAAGTTAGCTGAGCTAATAAATGCCAAGCGAGATGAACTTGTAAGTGGTCTCGATGGTAATCAAATGGATAAAATACTAGTGATGCCCTCAGTAAGTAATGATGGAGTCGCTTTAGGAGGATGATGTGATAATTAAAGTTATTATCAGTGTTATCATGGTTGTGGTTATTTTTGGGGGCGGCTTTGGTGTTGCTGAAAATGTTAAGTACTCATACATTATTGATTTGATGGGGGTTTTGCAAAACACGTCAGCAATGATTTTTGCTATTGCTGGTATTTGGCTAGCTTATTTGTATCCAAATGCAATTGCTGGGCTAATGAAATCTGAAAAAGTGGATTTCTTAGCAAGCAAAAATGAAGCGAAACGTATTGAGGGAATGATACTTATAATCATTATGTCTGCTTTGGTATTGATCCTCATCATAGCATTCTACGCATTTAACGCAATTTTTCGTGGCACTGAATTATATATTGTCAATAAATATATAATCAAAGGTTTAGGTTGTTCTTATGTTGCCGGGATATTGTTCCTACAGCTATATTGCGTAATTATGCTTATTAGTAGAAATATTGCATTCATAAATAGATTGTATTTAGTAATAAATGAAAAAGAGCTAGAAGAAAAATTATAAAAGCATATGTAAATGGTTTTGAAGGGGAGCACTTAAAGCACCCCTTCTTTTTTAAGTCGTTGATTGATTAGTTACTCATTGAAAAAATATGCACACAAATAAAAAAAGGGGTTTATAATGTTCAAGATACCACAACATAGAATTCTGTTCAAATATAGAAGCTTTGATAAAAGCAGTTTGGAATTGTTTATTAATCGTGAGTTATGGTTTGCTAAAGCAGATACGCTTAATGATCCTTTTGAGGCAAATTGTTCATTCTCAAATGTTCTTAAAGCAGTTTGGGAGCATTATCCTTTACCTAATAATTTGAGGGTTAAATATGAAGATATTATCAAGGAGTCATTACACACCTTAGGTATTTGTTCCTTTAGCAAAGCACGAAAAAATCAACTAATGTGGTCTCATTATGCTGATGAGCATAGAGGTATTTGTATTGGTTTTAAAGAAGATTATTTGAAAAAAACTGGAATGAATTTCTATCCAATTAATATTGTTTACCAAGATGATTATCCTTTCAATGATATTATTAACCGGATTCATTATTTCGAAAAGGAGAAGGTTCTTAATGGGCTGGATAGTATTTCTGGAGATATCTTGTTATCAATTTTGACTACAAAATATACTAGTTGGAAATATGAGAGGGAACGCCGGTTGATTGTTAAAGACTTTGGTGCAAGAAAGTTTGAGCCATTAGCTGTGAATTCAATAGCACTAGGACTGAGAATGGATGAGAGGGATAAAAAGACTTTGCGAACATTATTGTCAGGTCCTGAATGGTCGCATTTGAAATGGTTTCAATCGACAAAATCGCCAATTAAATATTCTTTGGATTTTATTCGTATTAAGTAGATTGCAACAAGATGCTGATAGCATTCGATTATGCTCTTTAACCGATTAGAACCTTCTTTTGATTCTAGTAAATTAGGTTAAGTGAAGTAGATTTTAGAAATTTTCGAAGTTGAGAATGTCTTTTGGGGTACTGCTAGGGGTATCTCTTCAGTTTGCAACGGATTATGTGTTGCAAGGTCAACGAATTATTTTGTGTGATTTTTCCCTATTATCGACCAACCGTCAACAACTTGAAGAGGCAGCTAAAATTTTACATGTTAACAGATATATACATGTCCGCTCTTCGCTCTAAGTGGTCTTAGGGACTGTGATGGGCATATTACTGAGCGTAGAAACCCTGCGAGGGTAGGGTTATCCAGCCTTTGCTGTTGAGAAAAGTAGTTCAATTTGCGCCCGACATCACTTTCATTGATTAAAGCACGGAGTGGAGATTACTACGGTCCACAGTTCTGACAAACAGTGAAAGAGAAGGCCTGCGTAAAGAAAATTTGTGGAGAAAAGATCAATCTAAACATGAGCATGGGTTAGCGAAAAGTGGCATTAAACGCTTGAACATTTCAACTAACAAGTATACTGTTTATTTATACAGTACTTGCGTGAGGAGCTAGTTATGAAAGTGGAAATCACAATTGATCGCCGAAAAAAATTGCCGGATGGCGCTGTGCCTGCTCTGGAGAAGGAGCTACTGCGGCGATTGGATCAAAACTTTAATAACTGCAGTCTTTTGATTCGTCGGGCCAGCTCTGATGGGTTGACCGTGCTTGGTGGAATGGACGGAGATAAAAAACGTATTGAGGAAATCCTGCAGGACACCTGGGAAAGCGCTGATGACTGGTTCTGTTAAGTTGAGGTCCAGTGGCTTGCCAGGTTTATTTTGAGGATTTTGCTGTGAGTAAAAAACAAGAAATGCCGAACACCGGCTATGCAATTATCAGATGCGACGATGGGGTGATCGTTGCTCGTCTGACATCCTGTCCTGTGTGTGAGCGCGCTCTAATGTACCGGCGTGGCGACACTGTTTCGTTTATGCCTTTGCAGCCAGATGAGATCGTTGGGACGCTCTCTCTTTTTTCACAGATGATTGAAAAGGCTAAGTCTGGAGTTGGTTACCAGGTTCCCCCTGGCTCTGTTACAATCCCGTCATAGGCCTGAACAACCTATACCTGCTGCGTCACGGAGAGAAGCCATGACGCAAACAACCGAAGTATCAAAATCCCATCAGACTGGTGCTCCTTCAACGAGCGCCGGTTTACTCTCGTCTTCGAAACTAACTTTTCGACAGCAGGAAGTTTTTGACCTGCTGGTGGCCTACATCAATCAGAATGGCTACCCACCTACGTTTTCTGAACTGGCTGATATGCTCGGCGTTAGCTCGTCTAATGCTGTTCTGTTACATCTGCGTGCGTTAGAGAGAAAAAATTTTATAAAACTCTCTCGCCGTGTCTCCAGAGGAATTTCCATCGTCGGGCGAAAGGAGCCTATGCTCGCCGTGCAGCTGCTGCAGGAAATGATCGCTGAAGAACCCGGCGCGCGTGAAAGAACGATTGAGTTTTTACGACTGTTCGGTGATCAGCCATGAAGAAAAGTTGGTTTTTACACGAACAACTTTCAGAGTCTCAGGCTCTGGAGCTGGCGGAACGCTACCGGAAAAAGAATTGTCGGGTTGAGAAAAGCCTTTCGAGCGACTTTATCTCTTGGGAACTCCGTGTGCTGTTACCGGAATCTAGGAAGCCACCGCGCGTTAACAGAACCTACACACAAAAAATCTGGAGGGGCTGATGCGCGCATTACTAAATGTTGATGTTGCCCGGCACCTGGGAATTGTGCTGCTTAAGCCGGGTAGTGAATTAATGCCGTTATTCGGCGCCGGCCGAGTTCTTGTAGAAATACCGCCGGCAAGCATGAGAAATACACCTAGCGGGCGTCTTCCAGATGCCCGGCAGCCGTTGCGGGATGATATGGGGCTCAGACCATTTTTCATGAAGAAGGCAGTTATCACTGCAGCTGGTGGGGTTAGTGCCCTCGAGTCATGGTTGCGCCGGCAGGTTAAAAACTGTCAGTGGACACATTCCGATTACCATCACCGTGAGCTCGTCCCGTTTCGCCATTCGACGGGTGTAATAATCGCATGCTGGCACTGTGATAATGTGCTGAAAAACCAAACGGAACAAACCCTCGATCAACTGGTAGGTGTTAACAACGCTGACTGGGTAATCGACACTGCCCGCATCGCGCTTGGTCTGGACGCTCAGCGCTCATTGTCACTGGCGGAGCTATGCTGGTGGGCGGTAGGCGCCGGGATTGGCGATGAAATTACAGAAGAAATGGCGCGGCGATCCCTGCGTATTAAAGACGATGGCATTAAATCGGTTTACAGGGAGAGTGAGATTGTTCCGTCGGTACCGGCCACCAGTATTCTTTCTCCCCGTCTCGAAAAAACAATCAAGCCAACGGCAATAACAACGCCGGGCAAACCTCTGGTTCCTGTGAACGTCGATCCTGTTGCTCCGGCGACACTATTCGCGAGACCTAAGCGGAGCCGATGGTTATCAGCTGACTTTATCTCATGGGTTAAAACACAGCCGTGTATGTGCTGCGGGCAGCCTGCAGATGATGCACACCATCTTATTGGCTGGGGGCAGGGCGGCGTAGGCACCAAGGCCCATGATGCTTTTACGATCCCATTATGCCGCAAGCACCACCGTGCTTTGCACCATGACCCTGCCGCTTTTGAGCGTGAATACGGCACCCAGCCGGTATTGATTATTAAATTGCTGGACCGGGCATACGCGCTCGGCGTTCTGGCGTAGTAAGGAGAAGAGCAGAATGACACCACGTCAACGCCGTCTGCACCGTGCAGGATTAGCAACAGTGGCCGCCGCCCCGCGCAAAAGCTGGCTGGGCCGATTCACTCCCCTTAATGGCATTCAGTCCGCCTGGATAAAATCTCTGCTTACTGTTTGGGGGGAAGGGATGAGAGGAGGTGCTGCCCCGCGTAAACCATCAGGACATTCATGCTGGCGAGGCATGAAGGGTGATCACTGGTCAGATAAAGCATTAGAACGCTTTACGGCAGCAATTGAGCAGGCAAGAAGTGAAGGGTATCGCGGGCGGCAGGCATTAAGCAGGGCGCATGCCATTTTGTGGCCGAAGCCTGCAACGGTCGCGATTGACGCTGCGATCACTGAGGATGATGTTGAATTTGTTGAACGATGTGTACTGGCGATATTTGAAACGGGTGATCCGGTTTATCTCGTTGGCGTTAACTATTACACCACCCGTAAAAAAATCTCAGACATAACACGGGAATTACAGCTGGTGGCTCCATGGTTAACAGACAGTGAGGCCCGGAAAAGAGTGCGCTGGTGCCTTGAAATATTCAGAGCAAAAGCTTTCCTTTCTGTTCATAAGGCGATTCATGCGGATTAGCAAAAAGTGCTATGTTGCCTTTTTGGTATTGAAAATGGGCCAGAAAGTTAGATAATTCCTTCATGCTTGGCAGAGCTGCGCCACTCGGCAGCGACAAAAAGCGACAATCTGAATATAACGAAAACCCCGCCCGTGCGGGGTTTTTGCTTTCCGGCGATACGACAGGGGTATTCGCGAGATGCGCTGCATCAATACCCCTGTCATATCGTCGTATTGCATACGCAATCTCACATGCTTCAGCATTCACTGAGGATTTTTAGTGATTTTTTTGAAGATCTCTAGGGCTTCGGTTGTTAACTGATCATGTTCGCTAAAGTAACTGTCACATGCTGCCTGCTTTTGAGCAGGGGATAGATTAGGGTTGCTTGTTAATTCAGCAGTTTTAGCTGCTATTTCTGCCAAACGTTCAAAAATCTCTGAAATTCTTTGGTTATCAGTAGATAGCATTTTACTTACCTCGTATTTACCTGATATCAGTGAGTGCTACATTGAGTCAGGGCTTCGCAATAGCTTTAAGTATTAGAATGCATACAATTTAAGTGGGCGTTGTTGGCTTATATTATGGCAGAGGCGCTGGCGGTATGGTCAGATATTGACACTTTGAATGTTTGCATCATAAATTATCGAGGTGGTGAATCCCCCTATGCGGAGGGGCGACCAGTCAGTTACAGAAACCTGTAAATGCAGCGCGGGCCATGCCGACTGGGGCATGCTCACCGGGAGGCACCCGGCACCACACTAATGCCTTAACATAGTGACTGTAATGACAAAAGCCTTGCTCTTTTTGTCTGTCAGGCTATGGTTAACGAACGTAACGGTAAAAAAAGAAGGCTTTCCTGGTAAATCGGTAGCTCGGACTATTAGGTGCACCTTCCTTTCGTTACAGCCTTGGTTGCCAACTTTCTTCCCGCTTCTCTAAGCGGGTTTTTTTTGTTCATAATCTAGCCTAAGCACTACTTGGGCTTTTCACATCAGTAATCAGGTCATGGTAATTGGATTACAGCGTGCTGTACTTCACGTTTAATCTCATACGCGCAAGATTCGCACCAGACTGCGGTTTTAGCTCAACAGCTTGAGCGCTTTAACGGTAAATTGAACATCACAAGCGAGAGCACTTATAGATTAAGGCAGTTCTTTGTTCCCAAAGGTGGTAGCAAAAAAACAGGGGGAATGTTTACGTATCACTACCCCTGCTTCTTGAAAAGTGGATAACCGTTAATATCTTTTTTTGAAAGTTTTTTTATACCCGCGTCTTTCTTTGATGTAAGACATCAGTGAACCCACTGCAACTAAAAGAAGAACAACAGCTAACGCTAGCATCATTATGGTTGTCATGTGAGCTTATCCTCTGAAAGACTATGGATATTGTGGTTCGCGTGAGGCGTAGTGTGCGAGTTAAGTGAGAAAATTCCTAACAGTATTTTTTTCTTAATTTGATAACAGATATGAAAATTTATTGTTGTTTTTGTAATGATTAAATATGCAGTGATTAATTATTGCCCGCTAGGTTATACAGTTTCCGAAAGATGTATTTTACTGGTTACATTGAATTGACCAGGCGCATATCGTGTAGCTAATGTGGGTGTGTGGTGAATCCCCCTGTGCGGTGGGGCGACCAGTCAATTTTTTCTTTGAGCACACACGCGGGTCTGTTGACTGGGGCAGACTTACCGGGAGGCACCCGGCACCACACATACTGCATAACCCCCTAAAGGCCTTCCATTGCGGCAGGCCTTTTATCTTGCCGATGCCAGAACGTTAATTTTCTGCCAGTAAGCCGAGACCCGTCTAACAGGTATTCATCGGCCGCATTGCCTAATGGGCTTACTTCTCTAATCTATACGAGCGCAGCAGTGGATGCATTACCAGAGATTATGATGATGTAAAGCCTAAGCGGTGGGAAGTTTGTCTTGAGTGAAAATCTTACTACAGTGAGGGCACATCAGCGCAGAGCCTTTCTGGACTCGGGTGTAACTATGTTCTGATTGGTTGGTGCAGCTAGGGCAGGTACATTTGATGAGGTAGTTGCGATTGTTTTTTGAGTTTTTGCGTTGTTGCATATGATATTTCCTAATGAATGGTCCGCAACAATACACTATCCCCGGGCACATAGCTCGCGTTGAATTATCTAGCCACCTATTCAGGGTGGTTTTTTCATTTTCAGGTACCTGGAATCATCATTGATAAGATTTCCTCCTGCCGGTCCTGAACCTTATCAAACACAAAGCACCCCGTTAACCCGGAGGTGGAGTATGTATCGAATGGACAAGCTAACAACAGGTATTGCCTACGGAACGTCCGCAGGTAACGCGGGGTTCTGGATGTTGCAATTGCTCGACAAAGTATCCCCATCCCAGTGGGCCGCTATTGGTGTTCTGGGAAGTCTGGTATTTGGCTTGCTGACATACCTGACGAATCTGTACTTCAAAATTAAAGAAGACCGGCGAAAAGCTGCTCGAGGTGAATAATGTCTCCGACACTACGTAAAACTGTTCTTGCGGCGGTGGGCGGCGGGGCCCTGGCGATTGCCTCTGCACTCATCACTGGCCCGATGGGTAATGATGGGCTTGAGGGAGTGCGATACTCCCCTTATCAGGATGTGGTAGGTGTCTGGACGGTTTGCTACGGCCACGCAGGTAAAGACATCATGCTCGGCAAAACCTATACCGAGGCAGAGTGTCGGGCGCTACTAAATAAAGACCTGAATACCGTCGCCTGGCAGATCAACCCTTACATCAAAAAACCGATCCCAGAAACAATGCGTGGGGCTCTGTACTCATTCGCCTATAACGTCGGAGCCGGGAACTTCCAGACCTCTACTCTGCTTCGCAAAATCAACCAGGGTGACCAGAAAGGTGCGTGTGATCAGCTGCGCCGCTGGACCTATGCCAAAGGTAAGCAGTGGAAAGGACTTATTACCCGGAGGGAAATTGAGCGTGAAGTGTGTTTATGGGAGCAAAGATGAGTCGCTTAACCGCCGTTATCATCGCAATAGCAATCCTGCTAATGTCCTGTGCCATTTCATGGCGTATGGGATGGAGTTCCCACGCTGATCACATCAATGCTCAGGCTGCGAAGAAGAGAGAGAAGGCCGAGAATGCCATTAAGCCTGTAGAGGAAAAGGCCGCGACTGCTAACGAAGCGGGTAAGGTCATCTACAAAACAATAACCCGCGACGTGGTGAAATATGTTCAGTCTCCGAATCGTACTGTGTGTAGGTTTGATGATGCTGCTGTGCAGTTGCGTCAGCGCGCCATCGATGCTGCCAACTCCATCCCCGGATTTGATGAGTCCGCCGTGCAAAGCAAGTGACGCAGGGAATGACAGCGATGAAGATTTACAGTCTGATGTAGAAACCGCTCAATGCCTGCGCCAGCTCCGTTTGGATAAGTATCGCTGGCAGGCGTACTATCGGGCGGTGAGTAAGTAACAGGCATAGCACATGAAATAAGTGGCCTTAAGTGAACAAAAAATCTGAAAACAAGACATTCAAGCTTTCAGCATCGAAATGTTTGTATCTAATTCAGGGAATGTCATGCACTATAGGATCTCAAACCACTCTTAACTAAGTAGCCACTCATGACAGTAAACTTACTACCACAACTACCATGCGGTTATCGTTACGGCATTGAGCGCTCGATCCGGCCCCAGACTGGTGCGGAATTTTTTCCGCCACAAGGGTGTGTTATCAAATCTGTTAACTTTGGGGATGGTGTGGTTATTTGTGTGCCCATCCAATGGTACATTAAACAATTAGATTTATGGGTCACTGTCTAAGGAACCATCGAATAATATGTTAGTTACTGGTGACTAACGGATCATCGCGCTAAAAAAATAAGCACAGACGTCTGTTGTTCTGGTTAATGTTCTTGAGAATCGCGAATTACTAGTCTAATAAGCTATTCATCCATTTAAATGATATCGATGGCTGAAATGAAGCTATCCTCACGTTACCACTGCCAGCCAACACCGAAACGGCAGAGGTCATTTAGCAAGCAGAAAATCTCTCCCGGGTGGCTCCTGAGAGATTTTAGGTTTCTAACTGTTACTAACCAAAGGTCGCATAGCTATGCGGCCTTTTTTTAGTCGGTTTAATGGTTTGAGGACATCCTGGACGAAAATATTTGATAAAACCAATCAGGGGAAACAGGAATGACCTGTGAGGGATTTACGAATCGGCGCGAACGTCTATCCCCGATAAGGGATAAAATATCCGATATCCCTTGTCGGGGATAAAAATGAGGAACAACAACATGAAAACGCTAAAACTTACATTTTCAAGATTTGAATCTGTCTCAGGCGAAAGGGATGAATCCACTATTACGCCTGAGACCCAACCCAATCATTCACAAGGTTGGAAAATTAATATAGTAGGTTTGGCAATTTTTAAAGGAACTGAGTAAATTCCTTGGCTGAATCATTTAGTCCAAATTCTTTCAAGTTATCAATGACAGCCTGCCTGGAATCAGGTGTTAATTGAGTCATCAAAAAACCAACGACACATTTCAATTGCCCAATTTCCTTGTTCAATTCGTCGATTGTTTGGGCGTTTGATTCCATTTCTAGGCGTATATGCTTCTTGAGCATATCTATTCCTTAAGCAGAGCTAATCAGCCATTCCTCTGCAAGTACAATGTTTAACTGTGTCCCACCACAGATAGGCTGAGCCGCAACCTTACACTCTGAGCTTTCACAGTAACACCCTGATATTTAACCAGTAGCCTCGCATCTGCGGGGCTTTTTTATTCGCAAAAGGTAACGCGATGAAGAACTTAAAAATTGCATACGTAGACGAGAAGCTGGAGGGGATTGAGTGTGACGGATTGTCCTGCTCATCGCTGCCCGTTTCAGAGTTTCCCATCGACAGTACCGCTTTAACTCTTCTCCCTCAACTCATGCTCGAGGATGCTTATGCCGCCACGAGCTAAACGACCTTGCCGGCACAGAGGATGCGCGACTGTGACCAATGATGTCGGTGGATACTGTGAGATGCATCGGCAGCAACACGCTGGTGATGGCTGGCGTAACTACCAGCCCGGAAAAACTCGGCAGGAACGTGGTTATGGTCGACCGTGGGAAATTAAACGGGCCCGTATCATGAAGAGGGATAAATACCTTTGTCAGAACTGCAGGCGAGACGGTATTGCCACGAAAGCCTCAAGTGTCGACCACATCATTCCTAAAGCTCATGGCGGTACAGACGATGACTTTAATCTCGAGTCATTGTGCTGGAGCTGCCACAGAAAGAAAACAGCAACAGAGAGAACCCGATGAAGAATTTCAAAATTGAATACGTTGATGGCGCTTTGACCGTTCTGGAAACGGATGGCCAGTCGCGGATGAATGAAGCCGTACATGGGATCCAATTTGAGCACGTTCAGGGCGGCCGTCCCCTGCTGAAACTGACGATTGCACATGATATTGCTCCGGCCCCTGCTTCATCACCTGCTCTGGATCAGGAGCCTTTAGAGGGTGAGCTGGTACAAGAACAACAGACTACGGCTCCCGGTGGTCGCCGCTCACGTCATCGCCGTGGAGGTAAGTAATGATGTATCAACGCACGGATCTGACGCTCTCAATGTTCTATGCATCCAGTGCTGATGCAGAGGGAAACAAAGTGGCTACATTGACGATGCAGGTCATCGATGCAGAGGCTGGCGCCGTCCAGACCAGTCAGTTGCTCTGCATTACCGATAGCGCGAAGAAAAAAACGTATACCGTAGGCGAGCAATCTATCAGTAATGGTTCCGATCCGTTGCTGGTCGCGATTGAGAATTACTGGCGTCAGAGTACGGATGTCGTCGTTAAAGGATTGATCGCCGAGGTGACCGACTTCATCGCAGGGAATATCAACTCAGTCAGCACCTGGATCGGCCAGTTTGGGATGAAGGTGTTCGAGAACCAGCCATTAGCTGAACGGCTACCAGAAAGCGTACTGCAGACCGATGGAGGCTCCGCTACAGCGACAGGGTCCTGACAGCAGGAATCCAGTCAGTTGCCCACAAAGAACTAGGGATTTCCCGGACCACGCAATGTGAACAATATTCGTCGCCGGCACAGCCGGAATGACGACTTCACCCTCGACTGAACCGATAGCTCGATAGCGACGGGCAGGGTTAGTTTCAATATAAAATCATTCAATATCAAATTATCACATTATACGATGATGACAATTGATATCATTTGAGGGGTAGGGGGATCAAATCCCTGACCCCTTTCGCGCTTCGGGACTGCCCGTTGAAGTCTATTTTTACACGCCAGAAATAAGAAACTTTTTTCCGGAAGGTTTCATCTATCAAAGGAACGTTTATGGCCGGAGGAATTCGATCGTCCGGTGGTGGCCGAAAACCCACTTTACCCACCGGGCAAAAAAGCAAATTAACACGTATTGCGCCCCCCGCTGAGTTAATGGGGGAGGCGGCAATAAGAATGTGGAAGACGCAAAGCAAAATACTCATCGACCGAGGAGTGTTTGAGCTGGAGGACGCACCTTTGTTGCTGGCTTACTGCAATGCTTTTCATCTGATGCTCGAAGCCGAAAAAATACTGGCCAGCGGACTGACCTCAGAAAGTGAAATGGGGGGCCTGAAAAAACACCCTGCAGTTAATGTCCGGAATGACTCGGTTTCCCAGCTTGCCCGCCTGGGCTCTCTGTTGGGGTTAGATCCGCTCAGTCGTCTTCGCATGACCAGCGGACAAAAGGATCCGGACGATGACGGGAATGAATTCGATGAGTTTGACTGATGGCAACCTATCCGAACGTCAATGCAGCGAACCAGTATGCGCGGGATATCGTTGGCGGGAAGATTCTGGCGTGTCAGTTAACGATACTTGCCTGTCAGCGACATCTGGACGACCTCGAACGAGCAAAGGATCCCCACTGGCCCTACCGCTTCGATAAAAACAAAGCAGAACGATTTCTTCGTTTTGCCCAGAAAATGCCTCATACCTCAGGGGAATGGGCCCGGCGTAAACTCCGGATTGAATTTGAAGCCTGGCAGAAGTTCGCTCTTGGCGTACCGTTTGGATGGGTACACAAGAAGACAGGCCTGCGTCGTTTCTCTGAAATCTATATCGAGGTGCCCAGGAAGAACGGGAAATCCGCTATTGCCGCTGCTGTAGGAAATTATATGTTTTGTGCAGATGGCGAGCATGGTGCAGAAGTCTATTGCGGCGCCACGACTGAAAAACAGGCATGGAAGGTATTTTCTCCGGCGCTGCAAATGGTGAAAAAGCTGCCGGCATTGCGGCAAAAATTCTCGATAAAACCCTGGGCAAAAAAAATGACGCGCCCTGACGGTTCGGTTTTTGCGCCTGTGATCGGTGACCCGGGGGATGGTGATTCGCCATCATGCGCCATCATTGATGAATATCATGAACATACTACTGATGCGCTTTACACCACCATGACCACCGGCATGGGGGCTCGTGAACAACCGATGACACTGATCATCACCACTGCCGGCTATGACATTACATCCCCTTGCTATGAAAAGCGTACTCAGGTTGTCGAGATCCTGCGGAGAACCCGTAATGGCGAGGAAAATGAAACCATATTTGGGCTGATTTATGGCCTTGATGACGATGATGACTGGACGACTCCTGAGGCATTAATCAAGGCAAACCCCAACTATGGCATTTCGGTAAAAGCAGATTTTCTCCGGGCTAAACAATTATTGGGTATGTCGACGCCCGGGCAGACAAACAAGATTCTGACCAAGCATTTCAATCGCTGGGTAAGCGCAAAATCAGCTTATTACGACCTGAGAAAATGGATGGATGCAGCCGATAAAAACCTTAAGTTGTCAGATTTTGAAGGGGAAGAATGCTGGCTGGGTATCGATCTGGCCTCGAAAGTTGACCTCAATGCCGTGGTTCCAGTTTTTCGTCGTGAAATAGACGGAATAACACATTTTTACTGTGTTTCTCCTCTGTTCTGGGCACCCGAAGAAACCATTTACTCGCAGGAGACCGCGCTGAAAAGTACCGCAGAACGTTATCAGTCCTTTGTCCGGCAGGGTAAGTTGATCCCGACCGATGGTGGCGAAGTTGATTACAGGCTGATATTTGAAACGATCCTGAAGCTGCGGAATACCGTAAAAATTGCCCAATGCCCCATTGATCCTTATGGCGCGACTTCATTAAGTCACATGCTTGAGGAAGAGGGGCTTGAGCCTGTCGAGATAAGACAAAATTTTACCCATATGAGTGATCCTATGAGAGAGATTGAGGCTGCGCTCATCTCGGGGAGATTCCATCATGACGGACACCCCGTCATGAACTGGTGTATTTCCAACATCGTCGGCCAGTACCTTCCCGGAAGTGACGATATTGTGCGTCCCGGGAAAGAAGGGCGGCAGAACAAGATAGATGGTGCGGTTGGTTTAATGATGGGGCTGGGGCGCGCCATGCTTAACAGTTCAGTGATGACATCCGTATACGATGAGGAAGATATAGCATGCTAATTTCAGTTCTGAGTTTTATTGTCGGCCTCACTGGTGCTGGATTGTTATCTGCAGGTGCCTGGCTTATTTCTCCATCAGTGGGATTGATAACAGGAGGGATTATTTGTCTGGGCTGGTCATATATGACAACCCGGGCCTTTTCCTCCGGCGTCAGCAATGGCGGAGGTGAATAATGTTCCTTCCCCAGATGTTCAGGGGCCGACAATATTCGGGTAATAGCTTCTGGGAAGCCATGCTGGGCGGGGTTCGTTCAAGCCAGAGCAAAACTGGCATCATAATCACGCCGGAAACCGCTCTTGGACTTTCAGCGGTCCGGGCCTGTGTCACCCTCCTGGCGGAGTCCGTCGCGCAGCTGCCGTGCGAACTTTACCGGCGGGATAAAAATGGCGGGCGCCAGCGTGCGACGGACCACCCGGTTTATGACCTGATTCACTCCCAGCCCAACAGGAAAGACACCTCATTCGAGTATTTCGAGCAGCAGCAGGGGTTGCTGGGGCTGGAGGGAAATTGCTACTCGATCATAGAACGGGACGGAAAAGGCTACCCGAAAGAACTGATCCCCATTAACCCGAAAAAGGTGATTGTGCTGAAAGGGCTGGACGGTATGCCGTATTACCAACTCCCGGAAGTCGGCGAAATTCTGCCGATGCGCATGATGCACCATGTGAAGGTCTTTTCTCTGGATGGCTATATCGGCAGTTCCCCCATTCAGACGAACGCCGATGTTCTGGGGCTGAACCTGGCGGTTGAGGAGCATGCGGCCGCGACATTCCGGCGCGGGACAACGATGAGTGGGGTGATAGAGCGTCCGAAAGAGGCCGCGACCATTAAAAGCCAGGATGCTATTGATCGCCTGCTGGCGAAATGGACCGAGCGCCATTCCGGTATTCACAATATGTTCTCTGTGGCATTGCTGCAGGAGGGCATGAGCTACAAACAACTGTCGCAGGATAACGAAAAGGCGCAGCTGCTACAGTCGCGGCAGTGGGGCGTGGAAGAGGTCTGCCGGCTCTATAAAATCCCGCCACATATGGTGCAGATGCTGGCGAAAGCGACCAACAACAACATCGAGCACCAGGGCCTGCAGTTCGTGATGTATACGCTGCTGGCCTGGCTGAAACGCCATGAGGGTGCGCTGCAGCGCGATCTGCTTCTGCCCAGCGAACGCCGCGATTTGTACATCGAGTTCAACGTTTCCGGGCTGCTGCGAGGAGACCAGAAGTCACGCTATGAATCGTATGCGCTGGGCCGCCAGTGGGGATGGCTATCCACTAACGATATCCGGCGTATGGAGAATCTGCCGCCAATTGCCGGCGGGGACAAATACCTGACGCCGCTCAATATGGTCGACAGCGCGACGATCCTTCCTGGCGATAAATCGCCGACAGCGAAACAGCTGGCCGAAATTGAAACCCTTCTGGCCAGAGCCTGATTATTTCCCGCTGCGCGGGATGACCTGGAAGACAACATGACAACGAAATTAATTAACCTGCCGCACCTGGCAGATATGGTCTTTGGCGTGCCGCATTACGTGACGCGGCAAACAATGGACTCCGTGAAAGCGGTGCTCATCCCCCGTATTCAGGGGATCACCGAAGATGCCGTCATTCAGATGGCGCTGAATCCGGGTAAATCGCCTGCCGCTGAGCAGGTCCAGCCCGCAGGCGGGGTGGCGGTGATCCCCGTTCACGGCATTCTTGTTCCACGCCGGGGGCAGATTACGGCGATGTGCTCCGAGCTGACCAGCTACGAGCGGATCCGCGGGCAGTTGCAGGCGGCGTTAAACGACCCATCAATCAGCGAAATCGTTCTGGATATTAACTCCGGCGGCGGCGCAGCGGTGGGGTGCAAGGAGTTGGCCGATTACATTTATCAGTCTCGCGACACGAAACCCATCACGGCGATTGTGAACTACAGCGCGTATTCCGCCGCGTATTTCATCGCATCGGCCTGCAGCAAAATCATCGTCAGCCAGACCAGTGGCGTGGGGTCGATTGGTGTGATCATGGAGCACCTCGATACGTCGAAGATGGAAGAAAAAATGGGGCTGACGTTCACCACCATTTACCGGGGAGATAACAAAAATAATGGCACCCAACATGAACCACTGAGTGAAGAGTCGCTGGGTATGTTCCAGGGCATGATCGACGAAATGTACGAGACGTTTACGGGGTCGGTGGCCGAATATCGCGGCCTGAAGCAGCAGGCCATCATTGATACGCAGGCGGGGCTGTATTTTGGCCCTGGCGCTGTGTCAGCCGGCCTGGCGGATGAAGTCTCTGACCCCCAGGCGGCGATCAATGCTATCGCGGCAAAGTATAAGCAACCCCGTCAAAAAACCTCCATTCAGATGCAGGCAGCCGCGATGGACCTGCAAACCAAAATGTAACCCGGCGCAAACACAAACCGCGTCACCTTAAGCAGCCAGCAGGCTGCTTTTTTTATGTCTAAAAAGAGAGAAATAAAATGCCACATATTGAAGAATTGCGTCGTCAGCGTGCGGGTATCAACGAACAGGTTCAGGCCCTGGCAACCATTGACGCCAGCGGCGGCACGCTGACAGCTGAGCAGCTGACGGAGTTTGCGAACCTGCAGCAGCAGTTCACTGATATCAGCGCCAAAATTGAACGCCTGGAAGCCGCCGAACGTGCTGCGGCGCTGGTCGCAAAGCCAGTCAAGGCTACCCAGCAGGGACCAGCAGTCATCGTCAAAGCTGAGCCGAAGCAATACACAGGCGCAGGCATGACGCGCATGGTGATGTCGATTGCCGCAGCGAAGGGGGATCTGCGTGATGCAGCGGTCTTTGCCGCTGAAGAATTGAACGATCAGTCTGTATCGATGGCCATTTCCACCGCTGCGGGTTCCGGTGGGGCGCTCATCCCGGAGAACATGCAAAACGAAGTCATCGAGCTGCTGAGCGACCGTACCATCGTCCGTAAGCTGGGCGCCCGCTCCATTCCGCTGCCTAACGGTAATCTGTCGTTACCGCGCTCGGCTGGCGGTGCAACGGCCAGCTACACCGGCGAAGGAAAGGATGCCAAATCGTCTGAATCAAAATTCGACGATGTAAAACTGAATGCCAAAACCATGATCGCACTGGTCCCGATGTCGAACCAGCTGATTGGCCGCGCCGGTTTTAACGTTGAGCAGCTGGTCCTGCAGGATATTCTGACCGCCATCTCTGTTCGTGAGGATAAAGCGTTTATGCGCGATGACGGTACCGGCGATACACCAATTGGTATGAAGGCGCGTGCGACGCAGTGGAACCGCCTGCTGCCGTGGGAAGCTGGTTCCACGATCAACCTGAACACGGTTGATGAGTACCTGGACAAGATTATTTTGATGGCGATGGATGGCAACAGCCTGATGATCCGTTGCGGCTGGGGTATGTCGAACCGTACCTATATGAAGTTGTTTGGCCTGCGTGACGGCAACGGCAACAAAGTCTACCCGGAAATGGCTCAGGGGATGCTCAAGGGCTATCCGATTCAGCATACCAGCGCTATTCCGGTTAACCTGGGCGAAAGTGGCAAGGAATCGGAAATTTATTTCGCTGACTTCAATGATGTTGTTATCGGTGAAGATGGCGCCATGAAGGTCGATTTCTCCAAAGAGGCCACCTATTTGGATGCCGAAGGCAACACGGTTTCCGCGTTTGCGCGAAACCAGTCGCTGATCCGCGTCGTCCTCGAACACGATATCGGCTTCCGTCATCCGGAAGGCCTGGTGCTGGGTACCGGCGTCCTGTTCTAACCCATCCCTCAGTAAATACGGCCCGCATATGCGGGCTTTTCCCTTTCAGGAGAATGTTATGGCTGCGAAAAATAAAGCAGTGGAGCCGGAAGAAACAGGCACACAGGACAACCATGCGACCGAGACCGCACAGGACAACCATGCGACTGAGACCGCACAGGATAACCGTGCGACCGTGGTCGCACAGGCAGAACGTAAATCCGTTGTGTTCCTCGGTCCGCATAGCCGTTATTCCCGTGGTGATATCGCGTGGTTTGAAGGATCGCACGCCGAAGAGCTGGTTAAGCGCCGTATCGCGGTATGGCCGAAGGATGCCGAACGCGCGCTGAAACCGAAGCCGGGAGACAGCGATTTTGATACTGACATTGGATGATGTGAAAACCCAGTTACGCCTGGAACTGGATTTCACGGAGCATGACGCCATGCTCACGCAAATGGTGAACGCCGCGCAGCGGAGCATCGAGCGTGATTATTACTGCAAGCTGGTCACCAGTGATGAAGAGCTGCAGGCGCTCCCGGAGACCGTCCGCGGATTTATCGCGGATGAAGATATCCGGCTGGCCATTCAGTTTCTGGTCAGCGATGCGTATCTGAATGGCCATACCGGACAGTGGCTGGAAACCGCTGCGGTGAGGCATCTTCTTTTTCCTCTGCAGGAGCATACGCTATGAACCTGAAACCGGGAGAAATGACCTGCCGCATTGTGATTGGCTATATGCAATCCGGGCGGGGGCCGCTGGGCGAACCTCTGCCAGAAAAGCTGGTTGAGACGGGGAAAGCTTGGGCGAAGGACGAGCTGGTATCCGGCAGGAAAGTCCGAACGCTGGATCAGCAGCAGGTAGTGGAAACCCGCCATTTTACCGTCCATCCAGGGGTTCTGGTCGACCTAGACTGGAAAATCACGACGAAAAATTTGGTTTATACCGTCCGGAATATCGACCGCAAAACGGACCGGATCATTATCACGGGGGAGGCCGACGGGCGGCATGATAGAGCTGGCGATTAAGGGTGCGCTGGAGCGCATCACCGGCATGAATGCGTATCCGCTTTTACTGCCGGACACGGTCCAGGAAGGTGCGACCTTTCAGCGTATCTCTGACCCGGAAATGGTCTCGGGAATGTTGCGAACGGGGATCGTCTCAGCCCGTATCCAGGTGAATCTGTACCGTCTTGATGATTACACCTCACTGCTGCAGCTGGATAAAAAAATCTGGACGGAACTGAAATCCGTCGTTCATGGCCAGCTGGAGGGTATCCCGGTTCAGTATGTGGAGCGAGGCGGTATCCATCAGGATAAAAACCAGCTGACGAATCGTCGCATTCAGTATCGCCTGACCCGCGATTTCATCATTCACTACGTGGAGGACTCCTCGTGATCCGAATGGAAGTTAAAGGGCTGGATGAGCTGGAGCGGCAGTTAATGGCCCTGGGCGAAAAAGTGGCGACGAAGGTATTGCGGAATGCCGGGCGCGAAGCGCTAAAGGTCGTCGAGGAAGATATGAAGCAGCATGCCGGCTTTGACGAAACGTCTGCCGGGCCGCACATGCGGGACTCAATCAAAATCCGCTCTTCCACCCGCAAGGGTAAAGGGAACGCGGTTGTAACGCTCCGTGTCGGCCCCAGCAAGCAGCACCATATGAAGGCGCTGGCGCAGGAGTTTGGCACGGTTAAACAGGTTGCAGACCCCTTTATCCGACCCGCCCTGGATTACAACCTCCAGACCGTTTTGCGCGTGTTAACCGTGGAAATCCGAAACGGCATTGAAAACAGGTAGCATCCGCTGCCGTATAAAAAGAGAGAGAAACATGGCTGATAAAACTTCGCCTGAATATGCGATGTTGCCGGCGGGCACCATTGTGAAATACGGGGAGCCTGGCGCTGCCACGTCAGCGCTGAAACCGCTGATTAACTGTAAAGCGTTGGGTGCAATGGGGCAGACGGGGGGCTTTGTCGACTGCACCACGTTACTGGATAAGCAGAAACAGTCCATCAGCGATCTGCCTGACGGGCCTGAAAAGTCGCTGGGCTTCATTGATGATCCGGGCAATACCGATTTTGCCGCGCTGCTGAACGCAGCAGAGGCCCGCAAGACCATCCAGTTATACGTCGAATTACCCAACAAGAGAACAGCGACGATGCTACTGGCGCTGTCCGGCTGGCAGATGAATGAAATCGCCGCTCCGGCGAATGAGGTCATCCAGATCACTGTTCAGGGTAAGCAGAACAAGATCGCCTGGGGAACCGTCGCTGTCTCCGGCGGCGCCTGATTAACTTAACCTGTAAACAGCCACCTTCGGGTGGCTTTTTATTTTTAAGGACTATCTGTGAAAGATAAAGATTACCTGTCCACGCTGAAATCCGCGTTGCTTAAATCGGAGCCAACCGTCATTAAAACCGAGTTGTTTGGCGCCACCGTATTCATCCGCCGCCTGACCGGGGATTACCTCATCAGCTACGAAGAGAAAATGGCTGAAACCGCAAAAGCTGGCGCAGCGCGCGAGGCATCGGAGCAAGTCATCCAGATCGTCATCGATGCACTGGTTCAGCCGGATGGAACGGCCATTCCGGATGAGTTTAAACCCACGGCAGCCGAGCTGCTGAAGGCCCATGAAAACCCCGAACTGCTGGCCGCAGTGGAAAAAGTGAAGCAACACGCAATCGGCAAGCTGGAGGAAGCGGAAAAAAACTGAGTGACTCGCCCTGGCTGGAGCTGATCTTCTGGTTGGCCGACCGCTGGGGCGAGCCTGACCCATCCAAAATTGCCGCATTGCCGGCAAACACTCTGTACCACTGGCGAGCCTACTTCCTGAAACAGGGCACTTTCCGCCGTCCTGGCGATGAAAACGCGCCACCTACCGAAACCACACCTGCGCCATCCCGGGTCGATGATGAATGCGCGGCAGTCATGAGGGCATTAATGTAATGGCAGACGTCGCATCTTTAGCGGTCGGGCTGCACCTGAACGCAGCCAGTTTTAAATCCCAGCTGCTGGGAGCGTATGGCGATGCGGAGAACCAGTCACGACGGTTTAACCGTAATGCCCAGGCGGACGCGAAAAAGACGGAGGACGCCTATAAGAAGGTCGGTCTGTCGATATCCGGGATGGCCAGCCGGCTGGCGGGGCTGGCAGGAGCCGGCCTTTCCATCGGTACGATCGTTACCACGTCCAGACAATATGGACAGGCGTTATCAGATCTGCAGGCCATCACCGGTGCGACTGCAGCTGAAATGAAAGCGCTGGATCTGGCTGCGCAGGAAATGGGGCGCACGACAGAGTACAGCGCCAGCCAGGCCGCCGAAGCGTTAAAGCTGATGGCGTCGGCTAAACCGGAGCTTTTAAAAACGTCCGATGGACTGCAGAAGGCTACGAACAGCGCGCTTATCCTGGCGCAGGCCGCCGGCACAACGCTGCCCGATGCGACCAGAACGCTGGCGCTCTCCTTAAACCAGTACGGGGCGAGCGCGCAGGAAGCGGATCGTTATATCAACGTGCTGGCCGCCGGCGCGAAGTACGGGTCGTCGGAGATTGTGGATACAGCGGCCGCCATTAAAAATGGTGGCGTTGCAGCCGCACAGGCCGGCGTTGGTTTTGAGCAGCTGAATGCCGCGATTCAGGTGCTGGCAGAGCGTGAAATTAAAGGCGGTGAAGCCGGCACGGCGCTGCGTAACGTCATCCTGAACCTGGAAAAGGGCACAGACAAGAGCCTCAAGCCATCCGTGGTTGGTCTCAGCCAGGCGCTGACCACTCTTTCCGGGAAAAATCTATCCACGGCCCAGGCCGTAAAACTGTTTGGCGTGGAGAACCTGAATGCGGCGTCTATCCTGGTCCAGAACCGTTCAAAGCTTGATGAGCTGACCGCTTCCCTGACCGGTACCAAAACGGCGCATGAGCAGGCATCCATCAGGGTTAACAACCTGAACGGCGATTTGCTGGGGCTGAGCAGTGCGTTTGAAGGGATGGTCATTAAGATCGGCCAGAGCAGTAACGGGCCACTCCGCAGCGGGATTCAGGTTGCCACGGAGGCACTGAACAGCCTGGCAGACAATTTCAACACCGTCTCCAGCGTGGCGCTTTACAGCCTGATCCCCGTGTTATCCACGAAACTGACTGCAGGGCTGCGGGAGAATATCGCGGCCTGGCGGGAAAGCCAGGCGGCGGTAAAAGCGCGGGCGCAGGCTGATGCGGATATTGCCCGCAAAACGCTGGATTCGACAGCTGCCATCCTGAAACAGAACGACGCCGAGTTTGGCCACTACCGGCAGATGGAGCGGACGGCTAAACAGTACGGGATGAATATCAGTTACCAGGATGAGTTTACCCGACTCATCCGACAGGAAACTGAACAAACCAATCTGGCCAGCCAGGCGAAACTGAAACTGGCGGCGGCAAACCGGCAATTGTCGATATCAGCCCGCGCGGCCTCCGTTGCGGTGGGGCTGGCAAGAGGTGCATTAAATTTAATCGGTGGTCCGTTCGGCGCCGCGATGCTGGCCGGTTCGGGCCTCCTTTACTTTCATGAGAAAGCAAAGGAGGCCAGGCAGTCAGCCATTGATTTAAAAGATGCCGTAGTCGAAACCAGTGAAGCGCTGATGCGCCTCTCGCTTAACCAGCTAAATGTGAGGCAGTTCGACCTAGAGGATCAGTACGAAAACCAGGTCGTGCAGCGTAACCAGCTGATGAAAGAGATTCAGGATGCCGACAGTCGTATCGACAGCCTGAAAGGGTTTGACCCCTTCGGCCAGCTGGAAGGGGTAACAAAAGGCCAGGCGCGTGCACGGGCGGATCTCGATAGCGTTAACGAGGGACTCCGCAAAACCGAGGAAAACATTAAGCGTGTCAGTGATGCAAAAACACTGGCTCAGCTGGGTTTATCGGGAAAAATAACCTCCCTTACGGACGATCTGAAAGGGGCGTTAAGCACGCCCCCCAAAGAGACCGGAGATGGAAATCCCTGGGGCGGCGATGGCGGTACCGGCACGGGGAAAGGCAGTAAGTCCAAGGTCGACCAGTTCAAAACGCTGCGGCAGCAAATTGAAGAAGCCCATGCGTCCAGCCTGGCCAGAATTAACCTGCAGGAAAAGGACAGTAACAGGGAGCTGCAGGAAGCGGCGAAGAAAAATGGCGCCAGTGATGCTGACCTGCAGCGCGCGCTGTTAATGAACGCAGAGAATTACCAGAAACAGCGACTGGATCTGACCGCGCAGTATTCCCCCGCCCAGGAAACTCTGCGAAAAGAGCAGGAAGCCAGCCGGGACCTGGCTGAGCTTTTCAAAGCCCGCCTTCTTGATGAAAAAGAGTACCAGGCCGCACGAATAACGCTGGCCAGAGATACTGCGAAAGAGCTGCTGCAGGCGCATGCCGATAAAATCGCTGCGCCGGCACTGGATATCGCCGGCGAAGTTGATCCACTGGTCTCGCTGCGCAATCAGCTTGCGCAGCGGCAGGCATTGCTGCAGGCGTACTACCAGGGCAGCGCGATCAGCAAAGAACAGTACGAAATGCTGATGCAGAAGGCGACGAAAGAATCCGCCGATGCGCAGTATCAGACGTCACTGGAGTTATACCGATCACAGGGAGAATTCCAGAGCCTGGCCGTCGGGTTATTTGAAACGGCCCATGAGCGCTCAAGCAACTTCCTGACGAGCATGCTGACGCGGACGAGAAGCTTTAAGGAGAACATGGCTGACCTGTTTTCCTCGCTCACGCAGTCGATCATAAAAAACCTCGTTGATATGGCCGCTCAGGCGCTGGTCACCAGTTCCGTCATGCAAACCATTATGGGCGTGGTGGGCGTCGGGACCAGCGTTGTCACGGGCGCTGCGGGCGCAGGCTCGGGGACGGCGATCCAGAATGCCGCCAGTAACTTCCAGTTCAACGCCAAAGGCGGCGTTTACGACTCGCCGTCGCTGAGCGCATACAGCAACCAGGTCTACGACTCTCCGCAGTTCTTCGCTTTCGCAAAAGGAGCCGGCGTATTTAGCGAGGCCGGGCCGGAGGCCATCATGCCACTGACGCGTGCCGGCGATGGTTCGCTGGGTGTACGCGCTGTCGGTGGTGGTCAGAACGCCGGCGCGTCGGAAGGGCCAAAAGTCTATATCACGATTGAAGGCGGAAACACCTCAACGCAGGCGCCATCTGGTTTTGAGCAGTTTGGCCAGCAGATCGGCTCGTTTGTGGAGAAAAAATACAGGGAGCTGATGGCGCAGGATATGCGCCCTGGCGGGATGGTCTGGAATGCAGTTAAAGGGCAACGCTAATGGCTATTGAGATATTCACCTGGAGTCCGCGGGTTAATCCCCAGCAGACCGTTAACTTTCGTGTCCGGAAGGCGCAGTTCGGTGACGGGTATACGCAGGTATCCGGCGATGGTATTAACACCCGATCACAGGACTGGGAGCTGAGTTTTGTCGGTACGGAGGACTATATCCGTCCGATTAAGCAGTTCTTCGACCGTCATGCCGGCACCCGCGCGTTTCAGTGGACCCCGCCTCTGGAAGAGGTGGGGCTTTTCCGCTGCGAACAATATAAACCGGTGCCGCTGGGCGGCGGAAATTACTCACTTTCAGCCACTTTTATTCAGGCATTTAAACCATGAGCCTTAACGCGAATTATCAGAAGTTAGAGCCAGGCGATGAGGTTCGTCTCCTGGAGATCGATGGCCAGGCGTTTGGCCTGGATGAGGTTTTGTATTTCCACGGCTATAACGTTCCCCATACTGCAGCCGAAATCCTCGCCGCTGGCGGCGACCTGGATAAGCTGCCGGCGAAAAGCATCTGGTGGCAGGGGCGGGAGTATAAAGCCTGGCCATGTGAAATCGAAGGGATCGAGTCATCCACCACTGGCAGCGACGCGCAGCCAACGCTGCGGGTAGGGAATATCGACGGAAAGATATCCGCGCTCTGTCTTCATTACGACGATCTGGCTCTGGCGCGGGTTGTCATCCACGACACGCAAAAACAGTATCTCGATGCGAAGAACTTTCCGGAAGGGAATGCCTCAGCTGATCCGACGCAGGAGAAACGGCGCCTTTTCTTCATCGACGTAAAGCATTATGAAGACGATGAGAAGGTGGAATTTACTCTCTCCAGCCCGTTTGCCCTGCAGGGGATGATGATCCCCACTCGCCAGCTGCATGCGATTTGCACCTGGTGTATCCGCAATCAATACCGCAGCGGTAATGGGTGCGACTATGCCGGCACCCGGTATTTTGACAGGAACAATCAGCCAGTTGATGACCCGTCGCAGGATGTCTGCAACGGAACGCTAACGGCCTGCAAATTACGTCATGGTGAGAATAGCGAACTGCCGTTTGGCGGGTTCCCCGGCACTTCATTAATCAGGAGCTGATATGCGTCAGAAAACGATTAAGGCCATCCAGGAACATGCGGCCGCAGAATATCCGCGCGAGGCCTGCGGCCTCGTCGCCCAGAGGGGCCGAGCGGAGCGTTATTTCCCCTGCCGGAACCTGGCCACAGAGTCGAAAGATAATTTTGTGCTGGCGCCGGAGGATTATGCGGAGGTTGAAGAATGGGGAACGATCACCGGTATTGTTCACAGTCATCCTGATGCCACCACCCAGCCGAGCGAACTGGATAAAGCGCAATGCGACGCGACCCTTCTCCCCTGGCATATTATCAGCTGGCCAGAAGGCGATCTCCGTACCATCCACCCGCGTGGTGAGTTGCCGCTCCTCGAGCGACCATTCGTGCTGGGCCACTACGATTGCTGGGGCCTGGTGATGAGCTATTTTCGGCAAACCCACGGCATCGAGCTGCACGATTACCGCGTCGATTATCCGTGGTGGGAAAAGGAGTATCCGGACAATTTTTATCAGGACTGCTGGTATGAATGCGGGTTCCGTGAGTTTGATGGTCCACCGCAACCGGGTGACATGGTAATCATGCAGGTGCAGGCGGATAAGTGGAACCACGCCGGGATTCTGCTGGAAGGGAACCTGCTGCTGCATCACCTGTATGGCCATCTCAGCAAGCGCGTGCCGTATGGTGGGTACTGGATGGAAAGGACAATGAAAATCGTTCGATATCATTCTCTATGTTAACCTTTTGTTGAAACAGCAAAAGGATATAGGGAATGAAAAAAGCTATCTTCGGAGCCACATTACTTCTGGCATCATCAACTTTTGCGGGAACAGTTGATGATTATTTATCACGCCATCCGCAATTAAAAGAAAGCGCCACTGTCGATATTTATGTAAAACGCATGGCATTCATGATGGCATTAATGGATGCACAACAACGATATAATAGGTCAGACGATGACTTTATATATCAACTCCTTTCAAGCAATGGTGATAAATATGCAAGGATGGGCGTAAGGAAATTTGCCCGTGATTGCAGGATAGAGAGGAGTATAGGTCAAAGTGGCGATCTTAATAAAGAAGAGTGTGATTTAATAATCAAGGCAGACAAACAAAAATAGGTTAAATAAAAAGCAGCATTTGAAATGCTGCTTTTTTCTGTTAGGTGCCAAATGAAAGAAACAATGACCAAAATAATACTTTCTGGAGTATTAGGTAAAACTTTTGGGAAAATTCACTATCGTTTAATTAGCACTGTTCATGAAGCAGGGCAGGCATTATCGGCAACGATACCAGGCTTCGAAAAATTCATGATTACCAGCAAAGAGCGTGGACTAACCTATGCGGTATTTAAGGGTGAAAAAAATATTGGGAAGGATGATTTAGGATTTCCTGTTGGTGGTGAAGTCATCCGAATTGTTCCTGTTTTAATTGGTAGTAAAAAGGCGGGACTGCTTCAAACAATTCTTGGAGCAGTTATTATTGTTGCCTCTGCTGTCGGCTCTTACTTTGTTCCTGGCAACCCAGTGTCAGCATTTGGTTATAAAATGGGGGCTGCGATGATGCTCGGCGGCGTCGTTCAAATGCTTTCTCCACAGCCAGCTGGCCTGGCACGAAAAGAATCCGCTGACAATAAAGCGTCCTACGCCTTTGGGGGCGTGACGAACACTGCCTCTCAGGGATACCCGGTCCCTTTGCTTTATGGCAAACGCCGAATTGGCGGCGCCATTATATCTGCCGGTATTTACGTAGAAGACCAGCAATAATTTTTATTCAGTAAACCATCCAATTCAGGCCACCTTGCGGTGGCTTTTTTTATGGGCGTAATATGGCAAATAACATAATTAAAGGGCGCAAGGGTGGCGGCTCAAAGCAGCGTACACCGACGGAACAGCCGGATGATTTACAGTCTGTTGCGAAAGCCAAAATTCTGCTCGCATTAGGTGAGGGTGAATTTGCAGGTGGTTTAACCGGGAAAGATATTTATCTTGATGGCACCCCGCTTGAAAATGCTGATGGTTCGCAAAACTTCAGTGGCGTGTCCTGGGAATTTCGACCCGGCACGCAGGCTCAGACTTATATTCAGGGTATTCCCGGCACTGAAAATGAAATCAGTGTGGGAACGGAAGTTTCCAGCAAGACAGCCTGGACCCATACCTTTACTAATACCCAGCTTTCTGCCGTTCGTGTCCGCCTGAAATGGCCGTCCCTGATGAAACAGGAAGATGACGGCGACGTGGTGGGCAATACCGTCAAGTATGCGATTGACCTGCAGACCGACGGTGGCGCCTGGCAGACGGTGCTGGAAACCGCTGTCACGGGTAAAACCACCTCCGGTTATGAGCGGAGCCATCGTATTGATCTGCCCCATGCCGGCAGTACCTGGACGCTACGCCTGCGTAAAATTTCTCCGGATGCAAACAGTGTCAAAGTTGGCGACGTGATGACGCTGCAGAGCTATACCGAAGTGATTGACGCGAAGCTGCGTTATCCCAACACCGCGCTGCTTTATATCGAGTTCGACTCCAGCCAGTTTAATGGCTCCATTCCGCAAATTTCCTGTGAGCCGCGTGGGCGCGTGATTCGTGTGCCGGATAACTACAATCCGGAAACCCGCGAATATACCGGCGTCTGGACCGGCGGGTTTAAATGGGCCTGGACGGATAACCCGGCCTGGATCTATTACGACATTGTTACAGCTGACCGTTTTGGTCTCGGTAATCGTCTGAGCAGCGCCAATATTTCGAAATGGACGCTGTACCAGATTGCACAGTACTGCGATCAGCTGGTTCCTGACGGGCACGGTGGTGACGGCATGGAGCCGCGCTATACCTGTAACGTCTACGTCCAGGAACGCAACGATGCTTACACCGTGCTGCGAGACTTTGCCGCCATTTTCCGGGGCATGACTTGCTGGAACGGTGAGCAGATTGTTGTGCAGGCTGATATGCCGCGTGATGTCGATTTTACCTATACGCGCGCCAATATTGTCGGCAAACCCCGTTATTCGAGCAGCAGCAGCCAGGTTCGGTACACCAACGCCCTGGTTTCCTGGTCTGATCCGGATAATGCTTATGCTGATGCAATGGAACCGGCGTTTATCCCGGAACTGGTTTCCCGCTACAGTTTTAACCAGCTCGAAATGACCGCGATTGGCTGTACGCGCCAGAGCGAAGCCCACCGTAAGGGGCTGTGGGGCATACTGACCAACAACAAAGACCGGGTCGTTGAGTTTGATGTGGGGCTGGACGGTCGCATTCCTCAACCCGGTTATATCATTGCCCTGGCGGATGAGTTGCTGGCCGGACGGGTCAACGGCGGGCGGATCAGCGCGGTGAATGGCCGGGTGATTACGCTGGATCGTGATGTGGATGCCAAACCTGGCGACCGCCTCCAGCTAAACCTGCCATCCGGGATCTCACAGAGCCGGACCATCCAGGCCGTTAACGGACGCCGGCAGATTACGGTCACAACGGCGTACAGTGAGACGCCAGAACGGGAATGCGTCTGGGCCGTAGAATCTAATGACCTCTTTCTGCAGCAGTACCGGGTCACAGGGGTAAAAGAGAACGGCGATGCCACCCTCACGATCACCGGCGTGTCACATGACCCGGATAAATTCGCCCGCATCGATACCGGCGCGATTATCGATCAGCGCCCGGTTAGCGTATTGCCGGCGGGCAACCAGTCACCTCCTGACGATATTGTCATCACATCCCGCTCGGTCGTGAATCAGGGGATCAGCGTCGAAACGATGCAGGTTAACTGGTCAGCGGTCAGCGGCGCTATTGCCTACGAGGCGCAGTGGCGCCGTAACGACGGGAACTGGATTAATGTGCCGCGCAGCTCGACCACCTCGTTTGAGGTCAGCGGCATTTATGCCGGTCGTTACCTGGTTCGCGTCCGTGCGATCAATGCGGCGGAGATCTCGAGCGGCTGGGCGTATTCCGAAGAGAAAACCCTGACCGGCAAGGTCGGCGAGCCGCTGGCACCGCTGGCGCTGGCAACCCGTTCGCTGGTTCATGGGGTCCAGGTTAGCTGGGAGTTCCCGACCGGCTCCGGGGATACGCTGCGCACGGAACTGCAGTACAGCAAAAACCAGGACGGCAGTGCGCCAATGCCGTTATCAGACGTGGCCTATCCGGGGAAAAGCTATCAGCAGATGGGCCTCAGTATGGGCGCCGAATTCTGGTACCGGGCGCGCCTTGTGGATCGTCTTGGCAATGAAAGCCCGTGGACCGGCTGGGTCCAGGGGATGGCCAGCGATAACTTTGATGACTACTACGAAAACCTGACCGACGCGATCAAGGATACGGCTGCCTGGGAGGAAACGCAGCGCACCATTAGCGAAACGCAGGAAGGTATCCGCAATACGCAGCAGGAACTGGAGCAGACCGCTGAAGCTTTGCGTAAGGAAGCCGAAGACCAGGCGAAGCAGGTCAGCCAGGATATTGAAGCATCGGCGAAAAGCATCACTGCTGATGTTGACGGGAAGATCTCCGCCGTGAATAAAACCATCACGGATGAGATAACCTCGGTCAATGAGGCTCTCGATTCTGGTCTGGCTCAGGCAAACAAAGGCGTTCAGGAGGCAAAATCCGCCGTCGCAGATGCGAACAAGCAGATCGCAACTGTGAACAAGTCGCTGACCGACAGCATCACCCAGGTAAGACAGTCAGTCACCGATACGGCTGCGGAAATCAACGCCACCATCGACCTGGAGATTGCCAGGGTCAGCAAAACGCTGGCCGACGGCGATGCCGCATTGAATGCGCAGATAAAGACTGCCGAAAATGGCCTGAAGCAATCGCTGTCTCAGGTCAACACCACGCTGACCAATGCGGTGAAGCAGGAGACCGCGGATCGTATCGCCGATGTTAACGCGAAGGCGTCACAGGCCGCTGATGAACTGCTGGCGGCAACGCAGGGGATTGAGGCGAGTATCGAGAGCCTGACTCAGGTGATGAAGACCGCCGATGAAAATCTGGCGCGGGAAATGTCCAGCCTCGCAGCCGGCGCTAATATCCAGTTCGATTCGCAGGTTATCTGGCATTTCAACAATCAGACGACCGAGGGCTGGACCGGCAGCGCCGGCGTACCGGGTGTGTCACAGGATGGCTGGTTACGCCCGGCGGACAGCGCCACCGATCCGTACATTACCTCTCCTGGCGGGCTGGCTGTCGATGGTGCGGCGTACCGTTTCATCATGCTGCGCTTTCGTAAAACCGGCAAACCAGTTTGGGCGGGTGAGATCCGCTGGGTGTCTGCCGGCGAAAACTTCAATAACACGAAGCGATACATTGTTGCTGAGCCGGAGTATGCCGATGGGGTGGCAACCCTGACGGTGCGTGATATTCCGTGGACAGGGAACATTGATCGTATTCGCCTGGACCTGACGAACCAGCAGGATGCCAGCAACTTTATCGAATTCGACTGGATCGCCGTTGGCCGGCCAGCACCCGGCGCCAGTACGGCGGCTTTGCAGGATGTGCGCAGTACGCTGAGTAACGCGCTGACCGCCGAAGCGCAGGCACGCAGCACGCTGGCGGCGCAGATGCGTGGCTCCTATGATGGGAGCGATCTGGAGAAAGTCACTTCCGGGCTGCTGTACCAGGAAAAAACCGCGCGCGTTACCGCAATCTCGGCGGAAGTTAAGGCCAGAGAGTCCCTGCAGACGCAGTTTAACGACAACAAAGCTGCTGTTTCTGGTGAACTGAGTTCTCTGACGACAGAGCAGAGCGCGCAGGCGAGCCGTATCGGTGGCCTGGAAACCAGCCTCGGGAAAAAAGCCGATGCGGCCGCGCTGACGTCCCTGACGCAGAAAGTGGAGCAACAGGGCGCCACGCTGACATCGCAGGGCGCCGCGTTAACATCGCTCACTAACCGGGTTGGCCAGACGGAAACGGGCCTGGCTGGTACGAATGAGGCGCTGAGCGGGCTGCAGTCTGTTGTTACCCAGCAGGGTGACAGGATAACCAGCCAGGGTCAGTCCATCACGAAACTGACGAGCGATTTGGGCACGACAAATGCCGCGCTGGCGAAGAAAGCCGAAGCGGCTGCGGTCACTGCCTTAACGCAGCAGGTAGAGCAAAACGGGCAGGATATTCGCAGCAATACTGACAGCATCACCAGCCTGTCAAATCAACTGGTTAATGGCCAGCCGAATCGCTGGTCCCGTCGACTCTATCCTGTGCAGCTGGATAACGCCGGGACAGTCCCGTCATTCAGCGATATTCGCGCCGTGGCGCCAACGGTCGTGGATGAGGTGGCCGACGCGGCCAAACTGGACTTTACGTCCGCCGGCAGCTATCTGATCGCGCAGTATTCCTGCCAGGTGAAAGTGGCCGCAGATACCACCATCACACTGGCGCCCGGCGCCAGGGTTTTTGATGATACCGGCGCCATATTTGTGAATGGGGTTCAGGTCGCCTGGGGAAACGCCAGCTGGAATACCGTCAGTTTTGAACTGAAAACCGGCTGGAACACCGTTGATTTTCTGGTGAATCAGTGGACCGGTCAGGCGTATATCAACCTGGGCCTGAAGGTGTCAGACAAGGTTGCTGAGATGTACTCCGGTCTCGGGGTTTCCGCGCTGGCAAACGCAGCCGGCGTGCTCAGCTCGAATGTCAGCCAGATTGGCAACGATGTGGTCAGCAATTCGCAGAGTATCACCCAGCTCCGGAATGCGCTGACGCAGACAGACGCGAACGTAGCCAGCAAAGCGGATCAGACGGCGATGAACTCGCTAACCGGACGAGTGGAGAAGACGGAATCCGGGCTGACGGCTGCTAACGCCAACATTACCTCGCTGAAATCCGCTGTACGGGCCGGAAACGCATCAGGCGGGGATTTAATTCCCAACCCGACGTTTGACCCGGCGTATGACCAGATGGGGTTCAGCGTGGTAGCCACGACGGCTGAGGAGGTCCCGCCGGGCTGCCCGTATGGTTATGCGGCCCGAATTGCCAGCCGGGATCACCATCCTAACTTTGCCGCGTTCCCGGCCACGCTTAACGATGTGATTGAGATCAGCGCACTGGTTGCCTGCGGCGCCGGCACGGCGAATTTTAATCTGTATGTTGGCACCGCCGTTCGGCCAGATACGAGTACCGGTGCGCCACTCATGGCGGGGGGCGGAAAATCCCCCTCCGCGACCTGGCAGAGAACCACCTGGCGCTTCAAGGTCACGCAGGCGATGGTAGACAGGGGTTATATCCGCCCGTTCCTGCAGATCTCGCAGAACAGCCCGTATGGTACCGTATGGTTCGTTACGGACTGGCATATGCGAAATGTGACAGCGGCGCAAAAGGTTCAGGATACTGCGGATGCCACGGCGGCGGCGGTTGACTCCCTGACCACCACCGTGACGCAACAGGGTAATCTGCTGACCTCGACCGGCAACCGGACAACCCAGCTGGAAAACGGGCTGGCAACCACCAATGCCGCCGTGGCCAAAAAGGCTGATGCGACAGCGGTGCAGGATTTGACCAATACCGTCACACAGCTGGGCAACGACCTGACGGCTGCGAACAGCGCCATCACGAAACTGACCGGAAATCTGGCGAATACCGATAAAGCGCTGGCGCAGAAAGCCGATGCGACTGCGCTGGCCACGCTCGACACGAAAGTGACGCAGCAGGGTAAAACGCTGGAGAGCCAGAGCAATTCGCTGACGAATCTGTCGAACAGTCTCTCGCAGGTTGCGGCAGATATCGATGCCAGCGGTCAGATACCGGGTAACCTGGTCGTGAATCCCTCATTTGAACGCGGGCTGGATGGTTATACCGGGCGGTCAACCGCGACCAGTGTGGTGGAGGTTTCCGCTCCTCACAGCGGGACGCGGGCGCTGAAGGTTGATCCGGGGAGCGTGTCTCCGGGGCAATACATCCCGTTTGTTCAGGGGCGAACCTATGAAATCGGGGTGTGGGTCAAGGAACCGGGAGCGACGACGGATAATGGCGCGGGGAACAACAAGCTGCGGATCGGTAACTCTGCCGGCCAGCCGGTTTTTGAGCGTCCGTACAACAGCGGCACGGTGGGGACTAACTGGACCCTGATTTCCGGTCGCTGGAAAGCGACGGAGACAGCCAGCCTGCCGGTGACGCTGAGTAACTATCTGATTAGCGGCAGCCGCTACTTCGATGATTTTTACGTCACTGACGTTACCGACCGGGTGGACATCGATGCCACCGCCGGCGCCGTTACCGGACTGACGAGCCGGGTCAGCACAGCGGAAGGGGCCATCACCTCACAAAGCCAGCAGCTGACGAACCTGCAGAACAGCCTGAACACGACCAACAGCAATGTGTCGAAGAAGGCCGATGCAACGGCACTGACTTCGGTCGATAACCGGGTGACAGAGGCGGAAGGGAAACTGACCACACAGAGCCAGCAACTGACAAATCTGGCGAATGTGCTGACGGCCACCCGCAACGCCGGCGACAACCTGATCCCGAACTTTGATTTTCTGCAGGGCAGCACTGCCTGGGATATTCAGTATCCAGCCGGTGTGACCTTTGGCGATTTCGGGGACGGGAAAGCGGGGGTCCGGCTGAACCGGACGACTAACACCAGTCCGGGGATCTTCTCCAACAACAACAAGCCGGTGCCGCTGAATGGCCAGCGCAAGTACCGGGTGGTGGTGAAGGCCAAAGGTGTTTCCGGCGCGATGAGTCTGCTGATCCGTCGCCAGAACAAAATCGGCCAGACGGACAGTACGTATGAGGATAAAACGGTCACGCTGACCACTGACTGGCAAACCATCACCTGGGAAACCGGATTGACGGCTGCCGGCGCGGACGGGCAGAACTTCAAACTTTATTCTCATCCGACAAACGGTGAAATCTGGCTCGATTCCGTCCGCGTGTTTGATATCACCGATGAAACCAACATCAAGGCGACCAGCGATGCTGTTTCGTCTCTGACCGGGACGGTGACGAACCAGGGGAACACCCTGACATCACAGGGGCAATCCATCACGGCGCTGAATAACGCGCTGGAAGGGGTCAAAGGCGATGTGGCGAAGAAGGCTGATGCGTCGGCGGTCAGTTCACTGACCAACCGGGTTACCCAGACTGAAAAGGATATCCGTAGCCAGGCTGACAGCCTGACCAGCCTGAATACATCGCTGAAGCAGCAGGCGACACGGGGAGCCAACGTACTGCCGGACGGCAGTTTTGAATCCTATGCCGTCGGCGATGTTCTCAGTAATGCCCGCGCCGTTATCACCAGTGAAGCTGCGCACAGCGGGACCAAAAGCCTGCGTGTGACGCGCAGTACGGAGTACAACCCGAACGCGACGGATAATAACGATACCCATATCTTTTCAGGCATGCAGGTTCGCGATAACGCGGTCTATTACGTGGAGGCGTGGGTTAAGTTGCCGGCTGGCTCGACCGCCGATCCGACCGTTTATATGGTGCTCGGATTTTCCTTCCAGGATTCTGCCAATGGCTGGTCGTGGCCTGGCCTGAACGTAAAAGTCTCCGAGTTGTCGGTGGACAACTGGACAAAAGTCAGTGGCTATCTGACCAACAACCGAACCGCGCTGAAACAGGCAATGGTGAGGATCTCCATCCCGAACACACCAAAAGTTCGCCTGGGTGACGCCTTCCTGATTGATGATCTGATCATCACTGACGTGACCGATGCGAAAGCGGCGCTCGATGCCGCCGATGCGAATGCGCAGGCGCTTTCCAGTCTATCCGCGTCAGTCACGCAGAACGGGAGGAATATTACGTCTCAGGGCAGCGCGATCACGAAACTGCAGTCAGATGTGACGCAACTAGGAAAGGATATCAGCGGCAAGGCCGATGCCAGCGCGCTGACGAATCTGACGACCCGCGTGACGGCTACCGAAGGCAGCCTGAAATCGCAGGGAGACAGCCTGACCAGCCTGCAGAACAGCCTGAACACGACCAACAGCAATGTGGCGAAGAAGGCTGATGCAAGGGCGCTGCAGAGCCTGCAGAATACCGTTGAACAGCATGGCAGGGATCTGACCACGCAAAGCAGCGCGCTGACGAACCTGGAAAACAACTTTTCCTCCCTGGCCGTGGGCGGGACCAACCTTATCCGCAATGCGGACACACTGGAGGGATGGAGCAGCCGCCTCGCCACAGAAACCTATCTGGGCGACCGCGTGGCCTACACCCGGCTGGCGAAAGGTGCATCCGGTTATACCCAGCTGGATGAACAGACGCTGGACGTTACCGGGCGTACGGAATTTGTATTCAGCTTCTATGCGAAAGGGGCTTATGACGGGCAGGAGATGGCGAGTTATTTCTATAACCCATCGAACACCACCACCACGGAAACCAGCCAGGGCGTTAAAGGTGGGGCCGGTGACGGCAAGGCGGTCACGAAACTGACCACCGCATGGGCGCGTTACTGGGTGAAATGGGTTATTCCTGCCACCAGTGGCACCAAACGGCTGATTGCCGCGCGTCTGGAAAGCGCGACGTCTGCCGACAAAGAAGTCTGGCTCTGCCGCCCTCAGCTGGAAACCGGGACCGTGATGACCGACTGGTCACCGAGTCCGGATGATGCGGCCAGCGGTATTACCGCGAACACATCGGCCATTAATAGCCTCACCAGTCGGGTGACGAACGCCGAGGGGCAACTGACCGCGCAGTCTCAGAGCATCACGAATCTGCAGAACAGCCTGAACACCACCAACAACAACGTGGCACAAAAGGCCAGCGCGCAGTCGGTGAGTGATCTCACCAGCCGGGTCACCAGTGCGGAAGGCAAAGTCACCTCCCAGGGGCAGGCTATCACGAAGCTGCAGGGCGATTTGAGCAGCACCACCGATAAGGTCAACACCAAAGCGGATCAGACGGCGCTTAACGCGCTGACTGGCCGGGTGGAGAAAACCGAGGCAGGCCTCACGGCAGCCAACAGCAACATTGTCAGCCTGACGGCAGCGGTGAACGCCGGGAATGCTGCCGGGGATGATTACATTCCAAACCCGTCATTTGATCCGGCGTATGACCGCATGGGTTATGACGTGGTGGAGACCACCGCCGATGGTGTGCCGGCTGACTGCCCGTTCAGGTATGCCGTCCGGCTGGCCGGGCGAGACCATGTGCCAAAAATCAACAATATCGCCGTGACGCCGGGCGACGTTTTCGAAATGTCTGCTCTGGTAGCGTGTGGTACCGGCAGCGCTGACTTTAACTTCTATATCGGTCGGGCCACCACCGCCACCGGTGGTATCGGAGCGAAAGCGTCCGGGGGCAACACCAGGACCACCACCGCGTGGAAACGCGCCACCTGGCGCTTTACGGTGCCATCCGATACCAGCTTGCTGCGGCCGTTCCTGCAGGTTAATCAGAGCAGCCCGTTCGGCACCGTCTGGTACGCTGCCGACTGGCATATGCGTAACGTGACGGCAGCGAACAGTGCGCAGAAAACCGCAGATGCGACCGCAAAAGCGGTGGATTCACTGACCACCACGGTTAGCCAGCAGGGCGCTACGCTCAGCAGCATCGGCACGCGGACCACCTCGCTGGAGAACAGCCTCCGGTCGACAAACGATACGGTGAGTAAAAAGGCTGACACGACAGCGGTGACGCAGCTGCAGGGCTCGGTGACGCAGCAGGGAAATGACATCGCGGCGGCCAACAGCGCGCTGACTAAACTCAGCAGCGATCTGGCTACGACGAATGCGAACGTGAATAAAAAAGCGGACGCAAGCGCGATGAACACCCTGCAGAACCAGGTCACGGAGCAGGGCAAAACACTCAGTGCGCAGGGGGATTCTCTGACGCAACTGAGTAACAGCCTGAGCCAGACGGCAGCGGATATTGACGCCAGCGGGAAAATGCCGGGCAACCTCATTGTCAATGGCAGTTTTGAGCGCGGCGCGGCGGGCTTTACCGGCTGGAGCAGTACCGCGACGGTGGCCGATTTACAGGTTCCGCACTCGGGTAACAAGGCGCTGAAAATGTCCGCCGGCCAGTCGAACCTGGTCGGACAGGAAATCAGTATCACCCAGGGTCGCACCTACCGCATGGGGGTATGGGCGAAGCAGGACCCGGAGACCACGATTAAAGATGCGGGTAACACGAAGTTTCGTGTGGCTGACAGCACTGGCCTGCTGGTTGGCTCAAACTACGGACCGTTTAGTTCTGGCTGGCAACTGGTAACGTTTGACTGGAAAGCCACGAAGACCACGACGGCCAGTTTCCAACTGACGACCTTCCTCAGCGCGGGGGCCATGTATTTCGATGATTTCCATGTTCTCGATGTTACGGATGAAAAGGATATCGCGGCTAATGCCGGGGCCATCTCACAGATGAATACCCGCGTCACCGCTGCGGAAGGGGCTATCACCACCCAGGCGCAGCAGCTGACGAAACTCAGCGGCGATCTGGCCGTCACGAATGCGGCGGTCAGTCAGAAAGCTGAGCAAAGCGCTGTCACCGGGTTGACCACCCGGATGACGTCTGCCGAGGGTAAACTGGATTCGCAGTCGCAGCAGCTCACCAGTCTGGAGAACAGCCTGACCACGATGAATACTGAGCTGGGTAAAAAGGCTGACACGTCCGCGGTGAGTTCACTGACCGGTCGCGTAAGCCAGGTGGAAAACACCATCACCAGCCAGTCGCAGAGCATCACGTCGCTGACCAGCACCATCAATACCATCCGCACTCAGGGAGCTAATCCGTGGGTTGACGGTACGTTTGAAAGCTACAGCGATGGCCAGGTGCTGGGCGGGAACGGCACCGCCGTTGTGGTGGTGTCTCAGAAATTCACCGGCGATAAGAGCCTGAAGTTGAGACGGGATGAGAACAACGGCGGCAACAGCGATAAACAGCTTGGCACCTGGCAGTCAGTCCGTGAGGATGCGAAGTTCCGGTTTGAGTTCTGGGCCATGATGCCGGCGGATCAGGCGCCCTCCTCCGGGTGGACAACGCTGGTCGGTATCCAGTCACAGAATGCTGCCGGGCAAAATGCCTGGCAGGCGGCGGTCACTGTCAGCGAAGCCTCTCTGGGCGCGCGCGATAAGTGGGTGAAATTCACGGGGATCGCCAGTAACAACGGGGCAGGCAGAACACGCGCGGTGGTCTGGATCTCCACCCGTGGCGCCACCGGCAACGGTACCCCTGGCTATTCACTGTATATCGACGATCTGGTCATCACGGATGTCACCGATGCGAAAGCGGCACAGGATGCCTCTGACGCGACGGCGAGCGCCGTGAGCGGCCTGACGGCGCGCGTAACGGATGCCGAAGGGAAAATCACTGCCCAGGCGCAGCAGCAGACGGCACTGGCCACGAAAGTGGATAACGCCAACTCCCGCGTCGATAACATGGCGAAGACGCTGAGCGACAACCAGAGCACACAGGCCAGCCTGAATACCTCGCTTCAGTCGCAGATTGACGCCCAGGCGGCCGCCAACATCAAAAACCAGACGACGCTGGACAACACGATTAAATCGGTGGCCAGTATCACCAGTACCCAGCAGACGCATGCAACGGCACTGGAGGCGCTGGCAACGCAGCAGACGACCCTGACATCCAGTGTCGGGGATCTCAGCGCTTCCGTTCAGAACACCGCTAAAACCGTGGCGGATGTGAATGGTACGGTGAGTTCGCTGTGGTCGATGAAGGTTGAGACGGTTAACGGGAAGAATGTTGGCGCGGGGATTACGCTGGGCAGCAATGGTGAAACGAGCGACATGATCCTCTACGCCGACCGGTTCTCACTGTTTAACCGTAACAATGCGACGGCAGTTCCGGTGATGATTGCCGAAGGCAATGAGCTGTATATCGATACGGCACGTATCAAAAACAGTTCCCTGACCTCAACCAAAATCGCGGACGGTTCCATCACGAATGCGAAGATCGGCAACGAGATCCGCTCGAATGACTTTGTTGACGGGTCACGCGGCTGGCGTATCGCTAAGGATGGCTCTTCGCAGTTCAACAACGTGATCGTTCGCGGTGCGGTTTATGCGACTGACGGCTGGTTCCAGGGTACGGTATATGCGAACCGCATCGAGGGCGACATCGGGTCATTTGCGATCAACATCGCTCAGCACCGCACGCGCAAGGTGCCGAAGGCTACATGGCAGTGGTTTGAGCTGGCCCGGTTCCGGCGGCAGAATTTCGACCAGGTGATCAATATTCGCGGTGGACTCCTCCAGACGGATAGCATCACTATCGACGGCGGCGCGAAACTCAGAGCGGGGATGTCCTACGCGCCAGGGTCTGACGGTGGACTGGATCCTGGCTATCTGTCGTATGCAATGCTTCTTCGTGGCACAGGCGCTACGTCTGGTGGCGGCAGTATGGAGCTAGGCATTGAGCTTATGTATGAAACAGGTGGAGCAACACGCCTGTTAACCGCGCAAGAGTCAATGAACGTAGACAACATGTCATTTGTCGTCCCTGCCGGTACTGGCGACGCTGTTCTGCGATATGGCTGTTACCTGGACCGTAACGGACAGATGGTATTAACCATCCTCTCGAGATTCGACGCCTTCGCCGCGCGCAATAACAACGTAATTAGAGCTGCATCATCTGCTTAAATCATGGCCCCGCAAGGGGCCTTTTCTTTTTCCAGGGAAAACCATCCAGGAGGAGCTTTATTATGGCGATGTATGAAGTCGGCACCGTCACGGGCGCAGCATCTCAGGCGCGGGTGACAGGAGCGACAACAAAGTGGGCACAGGTGGCGCTGGGGATACAGCCGGGGTCGATTCTGGTGGTCTACCGCAGCGGTAGTGCTGACCTGTATGCGATCAAATCCGTGGACAGTGACACGCAGCTGACGCTGACCCGGAATATCACCACCGCATTTTCCGGCGCCAGTTACGGCATTATTACCGCTGAAACCGCCAGTACCTCGTCGTTTGCTAACCAGCTGGCCAGCGCATTTGCATTCTGGCGTAGTGTGGTGGAGGGCTGGTCGATGGCCCTGACCGGCAGCGCCAATATCACCCTGACTGACCCGATCACAGGAAAGCAGGTAACCGTGCCGGCTGTAGGCGGGATGGCGAAGGCATCGGATCTTAACGCGCTGGCAAAACTCACCGGAGGAAACAAACTCGACGGCTCGCAGGTTATAACCAGCGATAATGCCGGTTTTATTCTCGGTAAGAACTCAGATCTGGC
>OKVV01000092.1_pt1 | contig 83176 bp, 63 predicted proteins | sample 1606871 | NCBI WGS metagenome assembly OKVV01 (sample SAMN03281011, study PRJEB24777) | human gut metagenome | isolation source: fecal sample PR176 from 1 month old male Indian infant, caesarean delivered... | place: Singapore | collected 2006-01-13
GGCTCGCCCAAGCGCTTTCGTGCTTGGCGCAAGATTGAATAATACGCTCCTCCCCGGGCCGTGTCCAGGACTATTTCTCGTTCGGCGTCATCTTCACATTCTGCACACATATGGGGTTCGGGAGGGGCTCGCGGGCGCTTTGCGGCCCCCTTGCAGCCAGCAGGGGATTCGGGCGCTTTGCGCCCTTCCCCGTATATAGCCGGGGCGCGCCCGGGACGGCATGCGCCGCCCGGCATAGCGGCAATCGCAACTACCGTGGGTAGAGCGTCGGACGACGCGGGGCGGATTCAGGCGGGTGCCGTTTACATCCGCCAGGATAACGAAGCAACGCACCGTGGGCACCTCATCCCTGTACGCAAACGGAGAGGGCCGATCTTCGACCCCCTCCGTTCGATTCGATATATATAGTTACGGCTTCTAGCTTTGCAGCTAGACCAGGCGCAGGAACTTCTTCTTGCCGACCTGGATCTGCGCGCCTTCGAGGCGGGCGGGCTCCAGGTTGTAGGACTTGGGCTCGAGCGCCTCACCGTTGAGCTTGACGCCGCCGCCGTCGATGAGGCGTCGTGCGTCGGAGACGCTTTGCGCCGCACCGGCGTTCACCAGCAGCTTGGCAAAGTACACGGTACCGTCATCGCCCGGGGTGAGGTCGGCCTGGAACGTGGGCGCGTCCTCCGGGAAACCGTGGTCCTTGAACTTCAGGTCGAAGTCGGCTTCCGCCTGCTCGGCAGCAGCCTCATCGTGATAGGCTGCGACGATATTGCGGGCCAATGCGCGCTTGACCTTGTTGGGATGCAGCTTGTCCGCCTTCAAATCGGCCTCGAGCTGATCGATTTCGGCGACGGGCAACGTGGATGCCAGGCGATAGTACTTGACCATGAGCTCGTCGGGGATGGACATGACCTTGCCGAACATATCGTTGGCATCGTCAGTGAGGCCAACGTAATTGCCGTAGCTCTTCGACATCTTTCGCACGCCGTCGGTACCCTCGAGCAGCGGCATGGTGAGCGCGATCTGCGGCTCCATATCCATCTTCTCCATGAGGTCGCGACCAGCCAGAAGGTTGAACAGCTGGTCGGTGCCGCCCATTTCGATGTCCGCCTTCACCATGACCGAGTCGTATGCCTGCATAATGGGGTACAGGAACTCATGCATAGCGATAGGAGTTTGAGACTGATAGCGCTTCGTGAAGTCGTCACGCTCGAGGATACGGGCGACGGTGAACTTGCTCATGAGGCCGAGGAGGTCCTTCAGGTTCAGCGACAAGATCCAGTCGGCGTTGTAGACGATCTTCGTTTTCTCGGGGTCCAAGATCTTCATAGCCTGGGCGACGTAGGTTTCGGCGTTGGCCTGCACCTGCTCCTGGGAAAGCTGCGGACGGGTGGTGTTCTTGCCCGACGGGTCGCCGATGAGCGCCGTGCCGTTGCCGATGATAAGCGTGACGTTGTGGCCCAGGTCCTGGAACTGGCGCATCTTGCGCAGCGGGACCGCATGGCCCAGATGCAAATCAGGGCTGGTCGGATCGACGCCCAGCTTGATGTTGAGCGGCTTGCCGCGCTTGAGCTTCTCAAGCAAGCCGCTTTCGGGCACGATTTGCGCAGCGCCCGATGCGATGATGTGAAGTTGTTCTTCTGCGGACAGCATGGTTTCCTCTTTCTAAACGCGTATCTTCGGGATTCTAGCACATGCGGCTACTGCACGCCGCGGAACAGGTGTCCACTGGTGCAACCGGGCTCTTTCGGCAACGCCGCGCCCTGAGCATGCGCCACGTTGCGGGCGCGCACGACGCGCTGCACCGCCTGGGTGGTTTCCTGCACGTTCATGAGCGTGCTGTCCACCAGAAGCCAGGTGATGCCAGCCTGAACGATATCGGGAACGGCATGCGCAACATCCAGCTGCACGCTGTTGTAAAGATGGCTGCGTCCGAGCTGGTCCGATATCACCGGGAAGTCGTAACCTTTGCGATCCTTCAGGAAATGCGGGCTTTTGCGGCGCGCGCACGTTGCGCACTCCTGAGCACAGGGACCCTGACTCATGAGCATGCAGTGCTCCGTGGTCATGAGTTCCTGACGTCCGATGACGGTAAGGCCGAGCTCGACGGGGCTTTCCTTCGCCAAATCGGAGATTTGGGCCAGGTTGAGCTCGGGCGAGAGCCAGACCCGCTTTGCGCCAAGGCGCGCCGCGGTTTGCAGGGCAAGCGCATTGGTGACGGGCAGGTGCGGCCCCACCTCTACGCAGGCGCCCGCCTCGTGAGCGCGAACGAGCTGCCCAAGGCTTTCGGCCATGACCGGCTGATCGGCGTGAACGCTGCGCCAGGCGTCGAAGCCGCATGCATGTTCGCGTGTGAGCTCGCAATCGTCATGATCGGCGACGGGCAGCACGACGGCGCATGCCTTCGGATAGCTTGCCTGCTCGGCGGTTTCCGAGAGCTGACCGGCGATGGTAGCCTGGCCGTGCGCCAGGTTGACCGCGGGAACGTACACCTCGTCGGCACCGGCGCGCTTCGCCGCCCGAGCGCAAGCCGGATTAGTGGCCAGCACCGCGATATGGACGCCGCCGGCATGCGCCGGAAGTATACGGCTCCCCGCCTCCACGCGCGACAGCGGGCGCTGGGACGTGCCTTCAAGCAGAGCCTGCTCAAGGGAATCGAGCGCCTCTGCGCGCACATGATGCAGCTGCGAGAAGCCGATTCCCACGCCCTCATCCATGTCGATATCGAGGTTCACCAGGGAAAACGGAGTCTGTCCCAGCCTGTCGATATGGGCACGGACATCATCTTCGCTGACCGCTTTGGTGCGTGCGGGTTCGATTTGCTGCCCCTCGGCGGCCCCGACGGGCAGAGCGCCCTCTGCAAAGCGCTTGCGAGCGCCGCGCAGCGCACGCGGGTCGGCAGGGTTGTCTGCCAGGCAAAACTCGATGCGAAGGGGCTGCCCGATGCGCAGACGCGCACGACCCTGCACTTGAATGCGCGGCAGGCGGTCGTCGTCGACGAATGCGGCCTCGGCACTGCGCACGCGGAACACGCGGTCGCCCTTCCCCACTGCGCGCTCGGGCGCAAGCAGCAGATTCCCGTTGCGGTCGGTATCCACCTGGGAAACGGTATAGGCGAAGTGGCCCTTGTTCGTCCAAAACTCGAGCACGTCGCCCGCAACGATGGGGCGCTCACATGCCACGGCGGCCTTTCCGTTCTTCACAGACGCCACGCGTCCGATGAACACGCCGCGGTTGTTCGGGCGGCCGTAGCTCATGATCTCGTTGCCGCGCTTGCCTTCCAGGTATGCGGTGGTAAAGCCCCGGGAGAACGCCTCGGCGAGCTGAGCATGCTCCTGCTCCGTGCCTCCAGGAGCGGTCCAATCCTGCAGGCCGCTTTCACGCGCGGCGTCGCGCGTCGCGAGAACACGGTCGAGTGCGGCGCGATAAGCGCTGGTCACGGCATAGACGTACTCGGGTGACTTCATGCGTCCCTCGATCTTGAGGGACGCCACGCCGGCACGCACCAGGTCGGGAAGAAGGTCGATGCTGCACAGATCCTGCGGGGACAGCAGGTGATCGCCCGGTGCCGGGAGCGGCTTGTTCTTCGCCACGTTATGCAATGCGTACGGCAGGCGGCACGCTTGCGCGCACAGCCCGCGATTGGCCGAGCGCCCGCCGATGAGCGAGGACATGAAGCACTGGCCTGAATAGCACACGCACAACGCGCCGTGGGCGAACGTCTCGATTTCAAGGCCCAGCTGGTCGCCGACCTTCGCCAAATGCTCGATCTCGGGCAGAGACAGCTCGCGCGCGAACGTCACGCGCGCTGCGCCGAGTTGAGCGGCGGCGCGCATACCCGCCTCATTGTGCGTATTCATTTGCGTGGAGATGTGCAAGCGTGCCTGCGGCAGCGTTCGCGAAAGCTCGGAGGCGATGCCGATATCCTGCACGATGAACGCATCGGCGCCAGCGCGATAAGCCTGGCGCGCCGTTTCCATGGCGCTATCGACCTCGCCGGGCAGAATGGCCGTGTTCAGCGTAACGTACACGTTCACGCCGCGCAGGTGCGCGAAAGCGCAAGCGTCGGCGAACGTATCAATGGTGAAATTATCGGCGCCACGGCGCGCATTGAACGATTGAAGGCCCAGGTAAACCGCATCGGCGCCACCACGCACAGCGGCATGGAACGCCGCGATGCCGCCAGCCGGCGCCAAAAGCTCCACTTCTTGATCCATATATCCAACCCCCATTGAGCAGAGAAAACAGCTGCAAGTTTCACGCGGCAGAAGCCGCCTTGTTAATTCCAGTTGCAACAGCATAAGAAAAAAGCCACGGTAGTATAATCGAACAATGAAACTCAGACGAAAACAGCGCGAAATGCGCACCCATGCCGCCGCCTGGCTTTTGCTGGTTACCATCGTATGCCTGTGCTTCACGGGCTACTGGGGCGTCAAGGGCGCCTTGCGGGTAATGGACGGCTGGTGCGACGACCTTCCGTCCATCGAAGACACCGATTTCACCAACCACGCACGGGAATCGGTCATGTACGCGGCCGACGGTTCCACGGTGTTGGCGGAATTCCAACTGGAAAAGCGCGACCCCGTTGAATCAGACCAAGTCAGCGACCTCGTGAAACAAGCCACGGTGGACACCGAGGACGTACGCTTTTACCAGCATGGAGGGGTTGACCTTCCGGGCATTGCGCGCGCATTCGTCAACAACCTTGCAGGAGGCAGCCTGGAAGGCGCATCCACCATCACGCAGCAGCTTGTGCGCAACACGGTGCTCACGCAAGAGGCCAACGAGATATCGATCGAACGCAAGGTGCGCGAGGCGCAGCTGGCCATGGATTTGGAGAAGCAGTACAGCAAAGACGAGCTGCTTATGATGTACTTGAACACCGTGAACTACGGCGATGGCTGCTACGGCATACAGGCAGCTGCACAAAACTATTTCCAAACCGACGCTGTTGATTTGACCCTTACGCAAGCCGCCACCTTGGCCGGCATTCCGCAGTCGCCGACGTTCCTGAATCCGAAAACGTATCCCGACGCAGCGCTGGAACGCCGCAACCTTGTCCTTGAGCGTATGTTATCCGCTGGCGATATCACCCAGGAACAGTGCGATGCCGCGCAAGCCGAGCCGTTGAACCTCGATCCCGCTCCGGAGGTTCCGGAGGACGGCATTTGCGCATACCCATATTTCACCAGCTATGTGCGCAACCTTCTTATGGAGGAGGACAATCCCTTCGGATGCTCGTATGCCAACCTGTTCGAAGGCGGGCTGACCATCCGCACCACCTTGAACCCCTCCTTGCAAGACGACGCGGAAGCGGCATGCGATGCGCAGCGAGCCCGCATGAGCGGAGACCTCGACGCATCCCTGGTTGCCATCGACCCCGCAACAGGCTATGTCGAAGCCATGGTCGGCGGTGGCGACTACGATATCAGCCAGGTGAACATCGCCACGGGAACGGGCGGCGGAGGCCGTCAAGCGGGATCGACGTTCAAAGCGTTCACGCTTGCGGCAGCCATAGAAAAGGGGATCTCGCCTCAAACGCGCATCGACTGCTCCTCCCCTATGACCAAGGAGGTCGACGGCAAGGAACAGACGTTCGAGAACTTCGACAACATCGATTACGGGGTGCGCACCATCCAGAGCGCCACCGCTGTTTCCGCGAATACGGGGTACTTGCGCCTTTCCGAGGAAATCGGGCAAGCCGCAACGACGGAGATGGCCGAACGACTGGGCGTCGAATCGCCGATGAACACGGTGTACACCACAACATTGGGCGTAGCCAGCGTGACTCCGCTCGATATGGCCAGCGCCTATGCAACGCTTGCAAGCGGCGGCACCAAGCGTGAGCCGGTTGTGATCACGGAGATCGAGGACAAGGACGGCAACATCATCTACAAGGCCGATGACACCTCGAAACGCGTGATAAGCGAAGAAGTTGCCGGCGCGACCACCAACGTGCTTCGACAGGTCTTCGAAGCGTCTGATGGTACGGCGCAAACCGCGAAGCTCGACAACGGCCAGCCCGTTGCGGGCAAAACGGGCACTTCGACCGATTTCGCCGACCATTGGCTAGTCGGGTACACCCCGTCGCTTTCGGTGGCAACCTGGATCGGCAATCCTGCCGGCAGCATAGCCACGGACACGCAGCTGAACTGCAACGCCTTGTGGAAGGATTTCATGGACCGCGCATGCACCGGCAAGGCGGTCGAGCAATTCCCCGAGACGAAGGCCCCTAGCTACAACAACGCCTTCAACGAGAAGCAGAAAGCAGCACTCGGCGCCGAGGAGGAAAAATCCTCCGACAAGCAGACGCCTACGGCAATAACCTCAGGTTCGCAGACCGCAACCTCATCGCAGGCCAGCGGCGCGGCAAACGCGAAAACGCCGCCGGACGCCACGGGCAAAACGCTTGAAGAGGCGAAAGGGCTGCTGAAAGACTGGAAGGCCGGCTCGGTGACGGAATACTCGAGCACCGTACCGAAGGATAGTGTGATCAGGCAGTATATTGCCAGCGACGGCATGGTGGTGGTCGTGCTATCCACGGGGCCGAAAACCAACTAGCAAATCGAATCGCCGTTGGTTACGCGGCAAAGCCGGCGCCAGCTGCTTTCGACGAAACGCCGTCGCAGAGGCAGCTTAGCAAAGTCGACACAAGGCGATTAATCGAGGAGCTATCTAAGGCAGCTTGACGGAGAAGCGCTAGATACCGGAATGCCCAAAAGCCGCCAAAACGAAGACGATCCCCGCGAAAGGGTATCGCAGGGATCGTCTTCGTTTTCATCTTACCGTCTCGGCATTAGACTCGATGACGGCTCCTTCTTTTAGAAAGCCTTATTGCGGAAGATCAGCGGCGGTTTTGTCGCCTTCCTGCAGCTTTTCGAGGCCGCTGTTGTAAGCAGCCTGAATATCGGCAATGCGTTGGTCGTACGTAGACCAATCGAACGGCTGCGCATCCGTTGCGCTGTCGATTTCCGTGTACAGCTCGATATAGGCGTTCAAAGCATTCTCCAGCTGCTCGCTGCCGTCGACATAACACTGCTTCACGTCCTTGAGAGCATCGGGCGCCTCTTGGCTATCGAGCTCGTCGAGCGCTTTGAAGGCGTTGTCCGCCTGGGTGCGCATCGTGACCACATCGCCACGGGACACGGCATCCGAAAAACCGTTTAGACGGGTTTGCAGCGTTTCCATGGTTTGATTGACCTGCGTCATATAGGCACGGTTGTCCGACTGCGCCTGCGAAGCCGCAGAGGTTTGCTGCTGGGGCATGCAGCCGCCTAACACGGCAACGCTCAACGCCGCAGCGCAAACCGTTGCCGTCAGTTTTATCATCGTATGAGCCATTTCCGGTCCTGTTCTACCTGTTGCCGAACCATATCTTATTGGGTTGCCGCACCGCCGCCGGTGGACGCGCCCCCGGAAGCCGTGCCCCCTCCGGTTGCCGACCCGGTGCCACCTCCACCGGTCGTGCCTCCAGTTGCCGACCCGGTGCCGCCTCCCGTTGCACCGCCGGTCGTTCCGCCGCCGGTTTCGCCTCCGCTGCCGGAGCCCGTACCGCCTGAGGCGTTCCCGTTTGCGTTGCCGGTACCGTAGCTATTGGAGTTGCCGCTTCCGTTAGCTGTGTCGGACTGGCTGTTGCTCGAGCCGGTGGAGTTGCCGTATTGGTTATTGCTCGAATTTCCAGCGGAGTTCGCGCTGCTAGAAGACGGGCTGGAAGACGTCGTCCCGATATGGTACGTGGCATTCGAGAACGCCTTGTACGTGGGATTCGATGCCTGGGGGAACGTTTCGGTTTGCTTGTCGTACAGCGCCGCCGTCATGAACTTCTTGAACACATCCGCCGCGCTAACGTCGGTGGGGATGGTTTCCTGGTTAGACGGATCGCCGAACCAGATGGCAACGGACAGCTGCGGCGTGATACCGCAGAACGTGATGTCATGGTACTCGCTGGAAGTGCCCGTCTTCGCCGCCACTTCCTGGCCGTTATCGAGCTTCGCCAGCGTGCCGGTGCCTTCGGAGGTGTTCACGACGCCCTTCATGACCTCGGTTGCCGCATGGGCTACTTCAGCGGAGATGACCTGCGTCCCCGACGGATGGCTGTTATCCACGATAAGGTTGTTGTTCTTGTCGTAGATCTTCAGGATGGGCTGAGCATCGTACTTCGTGCCGCCATTGGCGATGCAGGCATACGCATCCGCCATGTCGAGCATAGTGACGTTGGACTGGCCGAGCGTCAGCGACGGGTTGGCGTTGAGCGTGGAAGTGATTCCCATCTTCTTCGCGGCATCGATGACCTTTTGGGTCCCCAAAGCCATTTGCAGTCGCACGAAGCCAGTGTTGGACGACACGGCGAAAGCACGCGCGATGCTGCGGGTCCCGTAGTTGATGTTGTTGATGTTCTGCAGCGGATTCGAGCTATCGTATCCGGTATCGGGGATCACCGAAGGCGACGAGCAATCCACCATGGTTTGCGGATCGATGCCCTCTTCCAAAGCCGCTATCAGCGTGAACGTCTTGAAAGACGAACCGCAAGGACGGCCGCCGTTGGTTCCCTCGCCGGTTGCCAGGTTGGTCTTTTGCGTATCCCAGTCCTTGCCGCCGACCAATGCGCGAATGAAACCTGTGGAAGGATCGATTGCCACGAGCGAACCGCTGATGGCATCGCTCAGGCCTTCTTCCTTCGTGCGGACGGCTTCCTCTGCCGCCTCTTGGGTGTCGACATCAAGGGTGGTGACAACGGTCAGCCCGCCCTTGAACACATCAAGCTGGGAGTACTGGTCGGAAAGCACGTTTTTGACGTAGCTGGTGAAATACGGGTACTTCTCGATGCCATCCGAAGACGGTACGGAGGGATTGAGCACAAGATCCTGGGCTTTTGCGGAATCGTGCTCTTCCTGAGTGATATAGCCGTTCGTCAGCATGCGATCGAGGACCAGATTACGGCGCGCATAGCAATTGTCCGGATAATCGATGGGGTTGTTATAGGTAGGCGATTGGGGGATGCCGACAAGCGCCGCCGCTTCCGCCAGCGTCAAATCAGTTGCATCCTTCGAGAAATATCGCTGAGAAGCAGCCTGGATACCATAAGCACCCGAACCGTAATTCACGGTGTTCAGGTACATGAGGAGGATGTCGTTTTTCGAATACATCTCCTCGATTTTGACGGAAAGGTACATCTCGCGGACCTTGCGCTCAAGCGAGATATCGTTCATCTCGTCGGCGAGCACCGTGTTGCGCACGAACTGCTGCGTAATGGTTGAAGCGCCTTCGCGACCAGACCCCGTAAGCGTGACGAACGCGGCACGGGCAATGCCGACCAAGTCGAAGCCGCCATGATCGTAGAACCGCTCGTCCTCCGTTGCCACCGTGCCCTGCATCACGTACTTGCTGATGCCGCTCAGCTCCACCGGCTCACGGTTTTCCACCTGGAAGCGCGCAAGCTGCGTCTTCTCGTCGGATGCAAGCACCGTAGTCGGCGCAGACGTATTCAGCTCGGATACTTCCGAGACATCATAGGTTTTCAGATCGCCGATCCAGGAATCGCCTAAGACGACGACGCCTATGCAACCGGCCAGGCAAATAGCCGCGATGATACTGAGAAATGCAAGCAGGCCGACAAAAGGACGCTTTTTCTTAATGCTCGGCCTGTTCTTTATCGAACGAGAAGCCACGAACCACCTCCAAGAAACTTGGGTAATTGTACCATCGGGGGAAATAGGGTTTTCAAAGCACACAAGTTCGTAGCAAAAAAGCCAAGGGCGGCCAGGGAATCGACTGTTCGTCCCCTGGCCGCCTTTTGCTTTTCGAGGCGCTGCGGCTATAGCAGCGACTCGTCTTCGGCAAGCGCCGCTTTAGCTTTCTCCATCTGCTGGGCCACAGCCGCTTCGCCCGTTCCCCCTTCCGTGGTTCGAGCAGCCACGATGCTGGGAAGATCGAGCGCCTTGACGATGTCCTCCTCGAACAACGGGCTTGCCGCCTTAAAGTCGTCGAACGACAGGTCGTCGAGATTGCAACCGCGCTGCTCGCACAGCAGCACCAAATGTCCCACCACTTCATGCGCATGACGGAACGGAAGGCCCTTCTTCGCCAAGTAGTCAGCCACATCCGTCGCCGCCAAATGACCGAGTTTCGCCTGCTTGAGCATGTTCTCCGGCTTGATGCTCATGGTTTCTATCATTCCCGCGGCGCATTGCAGGCAATCTTCCAGCGTTTTCGCCGAATCGATTGCCCCATACTTGTCTTCCTGAAGGTCCTTGTTGTAGGCAAGGGGAAGCGCCTTCATGGTCACCAGCAACGACACCAAATTGCCGATCACGCGACCGGTCTTGCCGCGAATCAGCTCGGCAAAATCGGGGTTCTTCTTTTGAGGCATGATGGACGAACCCGTGGAGAACGCGTCGGACAACTCGATGAAGCCGAACTCGGACGTTGACCAAAGCACCAGTTCCTCGCACAGGCGCGACAGATGCATGCAGGAAACGGCGCAAGCGTAATCCAAGTCAAGCAGGAAATCGCGGTCCGACACGGCATCGAGCGAGTTCGGGATCACCGAAGCGAAACCCAATTCCCCTGCCGTCATCTGCCGATCAAGCGGATACGTTGTCCCAGCCAGCGCAGCTGCGCCCAGCGGACAGGCGTCGGCCGCATCTCGTGCAGCCTGCAAACGGCGATAATCGCGCGCAAGCATCCAGACATACGCAAGCATATGGTGCGAGAACAGAACCGGTTGCGCATGCTGCAAGTGGGTATAACCAGGCAGGATAACACCGAAATTCGCCTCAGCCTGACCTATGAGCGCATGACGCAGCGCAACATTGGCGCGCATCAGATCGGTTGCACGCTGCTTGGCATACAGGCGCGTATCCGTTGCAACCTGATCGTTGCGGCTGCGGCCCGTGTGCAAACGCGCTCCCGCATCGCCGATTTCAGCAGTGAGCGCCTTTTCCACTGACATATGGATATCCTCGTCGTTGATATCGAACGAGAAATCACCTGACTCGATATCGGCTTTGACGCGATCAAGCCCCGCAGCGATTTGCTGAGCGTCCTCTTCCGAGATCACGCCGACCTTCGCCAGCATCTTCGCATGAGCCTTCGACCCTGCGATATCCTGCACGTACAAGGCCTTATCGACAGGCAGCGAGGCGCCGAAGCGTTGCGTGAACTCGCTAACGTTTTCCGTGAATCTGCCCGACCAGAGAGCCATAGGTTACTCCGTTTCCTTGTGAGCCTCAGCGGCAGCTTCCTGACGGGACAGCGGCGTTACGTCCTCATAGCGGCCGCGCTTGAGGGGGCCCTTCTCGTTTTGAGCATCGAACAACTCGGCAGGAGCGCCTTCCTGACGACGATTGACGGCCCAGGTTTTCGTGGACAGCGTCTGGATCTCGATGAAGCCCTTGGCCGCGTCGCGGTTGAAGGTATCCCCCTTGTCGTACGTTGCCAGGCCCTGATCGTAGAGCGAGTATGCGGACTTGCGGCCGACCACCGTGCAAGAGCCTTTGAAGAACTTTAAGCGGATGGTGCCGTACAGGCAGCGCTGCGTAGAAGCCATGAATGCATCGATTGCCTCTTTCAGCGGCGAAAACCATTGGCCGTTATAAACGCAATTCGCCCAGGTTTGCTCCAACGCAAGCTTATGATGCAGGACCTCGCGCTCAAGAACCAGATCCTCCAGCGCCTTATGCGCCTTGATCAGCGCCAGTCCCGCAGGGGCTTCATAGCACTCGCGGCTTTTGACTCCCACCAAACGGTTCTCGATCATGTCGATACGACCGTAACCGTGCTTGCCCGCGATTTCATTGAGCTCATAAATGATGCCCAGATAGCTCTTTTGGTTGCCGTTGATCGCATAGGGCACTCCACGGGCAAAGGTGAGCTCAACATATTCCGGCTGATCAGGCGCCTGCATGGGATCGGTCGTCATGGTGTAGATATCCGCAGGCGGCTCGATCCAAGGATCTTCCAGTACGCCGCACTCGATTGCACGGCCCCACAGGTTGTCATCGATGGAGTATGGGGAATCCTTCGTAGCACCGACTTCCACGCCATGAGCCTGAGCCCACTCGATCTCATCGGGACGCGTAAGCAGATTCCACTCGCGAACCGGAGCCAAAATCTTCAGCGACGGATCAAGCATGGTGATGCTGGATTCGAAACGCACCTGGTCATTGCCCTTGCCCGTGCAACCGTGAGCGATATACTTTGCACCGAACTTATGCGCAGCATCCACAAGATGCTTCGAAATCAAGGGGCGGGAAAGCGCCGACACCAGCGGGTACTTGTTCTCGTACATGGCGTTAGCCGCAAGCGCCTTCGTGAGGTATTCCTGCGCAAACATCTGGCGCATATCCACCACGATGCACTCGAGCGCGCCGACGCGCAAAGCCTTTTCCTTGACTTTCTCAAGGCCATCGTGCTCCTGCCCCACATCGCCAACCACGGCGATCACGTCCAGATTCATTTCATCCTGCAACCATTTTATGCAACAAGATGTATCAAGACCACCGGAATATGCGAGTACTACTTTGTCTTTCTGCTCTGCCATGATGATCGGCCCTTTCGAATGCGATTTGTTTAGCAACAAGGAGATTTGGGTCCACGAGTGCCACAAGATACAGGTATGCCCCGTACTGCCTGGTTACAGATTAGTTTCCCAAGTGAAATACCCTGAAACTACAGTAATCCCTTAGGAATTATACGTACACATTTTTCTAGAGATAGTGCGCAACGCAATGATGTAACAACTTGTAAATACAACGTGGAATATGCAAAGATAACCGTCTTTGCAACGGTAAAAAACTAGACGATTATCGTCGTCGCAGACGGTCGATGGCTCGCTCGACCTCCACCGCAGCCTCGGGGCTTTCTGCTGCGATCATAATGGTGTTGTCGCCGGCAACGGTGCCGAGCGCTCCACGCAGACTGGCTTTGTCAAGGGCTGCGGAGACGCCGGCAGCACCGCCGGAGAACGTCTTCACAACAACCAGATTACCAGCGACGTGCACCTCTTCAACTAATTCGGAAACCATGCGCTGAAGACGCATTTCCTCGGGGAGGACGTAATAACCCTCGCGAGACTTCACGAGGCCCATGTCCATGATGTCGCGGGAAATGGTAGCCTGAGTGCACTCGTAGCCGGCAGACTGCAGCTGATTAGCGAGATCGCGCTGCGTCTTGACATTGCGATCGCGAATGATGTCGCGAATCACGTCATGCCTTTGTTGCCGTTTCCTCATGCCTCGTTACTTCCCGCCCCAGGTGGGGCATTGTACCCGATTTCCTCCAATGATTCCTGATGCATATGCAAAATAATGTAAGTGCCATCAAGAATATGCAATTCATAATACCGCAAGATTTGATGAGCAGCGGGATGAAATTTAAATTAGCGAAGAATATGCCGCTTCTCTTGTATCAGCTAAACGTTGCCTTGAAATCTCATCCGTATGGATGCTAAGGATCCACGCCGCAACATGGACCCTTAGCAGGCGTTATAGAGCCTTTAGGCTTCGATTATCTGGTTCAGACGCTCGACCATCGCATCGATGTCGCCCTTCTCGCACACCAACGGCGGAAGGAAGCGCAGGGTATGGGCGCCCGTTGCATTGAGAAGAAGGCCCTTGCCCAGCGCCTTCTGAACCAAAGCAGGCGCATCGACCGATTCATCGAAGTCGATGGCGTTCATAAGACCGACGCCGCGGACCTCCTTGACCTTGGACACGCCGGCAAGCTGCTGGCGCATATATTCGCCGGTTTCCTGCACATGCTGCTGAAAACCATTGGAAAGCGTGTCAAGCGTTGCCGTTGCGGCTGCTACCGCCAAGCAGCTGCCGCCAAACGTGGAGCCGTGGTCACCAGGCTGATATGCCTTTGCGATATGGGCGGGGGCAGCGCAGGCGCCCATAGGCATTCCGCTGGCGATGCCCTTCGCCATAGTCACGATGTCGGGGGTGACTCCGAAATGCTGGAAGCCGAACGGGGTACCGCAACGGAAGATTCCGGTTTGAACCTCGTCGCACACCATAAGAGCACCATGCTCCTTGGTCAGATTGCGCACCGCCTCCAGAAATTCCTTCGTGCACGGATGCACGCCGCTTTCGCCCTGGATGCACTCAAGCATGACGGCGCAGATATCATGGCCCTGCTGCTCGAACAGACGGGTAAGAGCTTGGATGTCATTGATAGGCGTGCTTACGAAACCACCGGGCAAGGGCTGGAACGCCTCCTGCTTCGCGGGCTGAGCAGTGGCAGCAAGCGTTGCGAGCGTTCGTCCATGGAAGCTGCGATCAAGAACCACGATGGTGCGCGGAGCGCCATCGAACGCCTGCTTGATCTTGGCATCGTCCGCACCTGCGGCACGGGCAGCCTCTTCGGCGTTCTTGCGAGCATACAAGCGAACGAGTTTGATAGCGCACTCGTTTGCTTCGGCTCCGGAGTTTGCATAGAACGTCTGCCACGGCTCGGGGCTTGCCGGATCCCCGCCATTGAGCAACCCGGAGATTTTACGGGAAAGCTCGCCACGGCCCTCGATGTAGTAGTAATTGCTCACGTGGATCAAGCGCTGAGACTGGTCTTGCAGAGCCTTGGTGATGGCGGGATGGCAATGACCGAGGCTGCACACGCCGACGCCCGCGATGAAATCGAGGTATGTATTGCTCTCGGCATCTTCGACTTCCATACCCTTGCCGGAAACGAGCTCGACGGGCTTACGGGCAAACGTATGCATCACATATTGCGATTCGAGTTCCTGCTGTTGCTCTAGCGACATGCTATCAACTTCCTTCGTAAGGTAACGATTTCTTTAATGCGCGGAAGGACTCTGGATAGAGGCCTTCTGAGCGGCCTCGACTTCTTCACGGTTCTCCAGAAGCTTCGAAGCGAATTTGCCCAGAGGGTGGCTATCGAAACGATAGGCCTCTTCGGTGGAATGCATGGTCGTGCCGACACCGGTGCTGGTAAGCATTTCGAGCAGCAGAGAATGAGGCGTGGTTCCGTTGATGATATGCGCACGCTGCACGCCGTTTTCCAGCGCATGGATGCACGACTTCAGCTTCGGGATCATGCCCGTGGACACCACGTTGTTCTCGACCATATAGCGCGCCTCGAACACGGTGAGGTTGGAGATGAGCGAGCTTTTATCCTCGAAGTTCTCGTACAGGCCGTCGACGTCGGTAAGGAACACCGCCTTATGAGCGCCGATGGCGGCGGCGATATGGCCCGCAACCATGTCGGCGTTGACATTGTAGAAGCCGCCGTCCTCTCCGATTGCGACCGATGCGATAACCGGAATATAATCCGATGCCACCAAGTCGTCGAGCAGAGGGCGATTGATGCGCGTGATGCGACCGACACGACCCAAATCAGGACTTGCCTGCTCAGCTACGATAACGCCGCCATCAGCACCGGAGACGCCCACGGCAAAATTGCCATGATGGTTCAAGGCCTCGACCAATTCCTGGTTGACCTCGCCCATAAGGACGGTACGGACTAGATTCATGGCCTCGGGCGTGGTAACGCGCTGGCCGTCCTTGAACTCAACGGGGATTTCCATGAGGTCCATCGCCCTGGTAATGGCCTTTCCGCCACCATGGACGATGACGGGGTTCACGCCGACGATCTTGAGCAGCACGATGTCGCTCATGACATCCGCGCGCAGCTTCTCATCGACCATGGCAGATCCGCCGTATTTGATGACGACGGTTTTACCGGTGATGTTCTTGATCCACGGCAGCGCCTCGACGAGGATCTTAGCTGCCTCCGTTGATGCGCCCTCGGGGCGCGTATCCTTTGCGTACTTCATGAGCGGTAATCTCCATTAATAGTGACGTATTCGTGCGAGAAATCGCATGTCCACATGGTTGTTGCGCAGTTACCAACGCCAAGGTCGACATCGATGACCACTTCGGGCTCCTCGAAACGACGAAGCGCCTCGTCCTCATCGAATTCCACGGTTAAGCCTTTTCTGCATACCGGAAGCCCCATGATGTCGATGGCCACATTGCCTTGGGAGAACGTCGCGCCGGACCTGCCAAGCGCTGCGACGATACGGCCCCAATTAGCATCGTGCCCGTAAACCGCTGTTTTCACCAGCGGCGAATTGGCCACAGTGCGCGCCGCCTTGTCCGCATCCTCCGGATTCGCCGCCCCCGCTACGTTAACGGTGATGAGGCGCGTGGCACCTTCGCCATCGACCACCATCTCGCGGGCAAGTGCGACGCAGACGGTGCGCAGCGCGTTTTCGAACGCGTCGAAGGCAGGCGTGCCGGGCTGCATGCACACAGCGCCTTGCGGTGCCGCCGCACCGCTTGCCAGAAGGAAGCACGAGTCGTTCGTGGAGGTATCGGAGTCGACGGTGATCTTGTTGAAGCTGATCCCGACCGCCTTCGAAAGGGCCTTATGCAGGTGATTTGCAGCCACGGGCGCATCGGTGGTGATGACGCTGATCATGGTGGCCATATTGGGCATGATCATGCCCGAGCCCTTTGCCATGCCGCCCACCGTGAACACGCATCCGTCATAGCCCAAGCCGCTTCCGCTAAACGTTACGGCGAATTCCTTCGGCTTGGTGTCCGTGGTCATGATGGCGCGAGCCGCATCGGCACCTCCCGCAGCAGACAACGCCGAGACGGCCAAAGGCGCACCGCTTGCGAACGGCTCCATCTGCAGATGCTGGCCGATAACGCCCGTGGACGCCACCAAAACCTCCTGCGCCGGACAACCGAGGGCATCGGCGACGATGCCGGACGATTGGCGCGCCGTCTGAAGACCCTTATCCCCGGTAGCCGCATTTGCGATACCCGAGTTGATGGCCACTGCGCGCGCGATACCGTACCCCGCACCATCAAGGTGCTCCTTGGACACCGTGACTGGAGCCGAGCAGAACACGTTCGTGGTGAACACCGCGGCGCACGCCGCCGGTTGATCGGCTGCCACCAGCGCGAAATCCAAACGCTTTGGATCAGCGCGGAATCCTGCGTGGATGCCGCAAGCCTTGAAACCCTTCGCCGACGCAACGCCGCCTGCCGGCAAAAACGGCAGATCCGCGTAGGAGTCGGCGGTGCTTGCGTTATGCAGAGGTTTCACCGCGTCCCCCTTAGACGCAGCGGAAACTGCATGATTCATTACGCCCTCCTTCTGAAACGCCCGCCGAAACGGCGGGCGGATTGGCTATACGGGAACCGCCACCTTATCGAGGCCAAGGTCCTCTGGCAGCCCGAACACAATGTTAGCGCACTGAACAGCTTGATTAGCAGCGCCTTTGCAGAGGTTGTCTATGGCTCCGACGGCAATGAGCATGCCAACCCGCTCATTGACGGCAAGCCCGATATGAGCGCAATTCGTGCCCACGACGGAAGACGTCTTGGGCATAACCCCCGCATCGAGCACCGTTACGAAAGCGCTGTCTCGATAGAACTCTCTATAGCTCTCGACGATCTTCGCCACATCGCGCGTTGCCCCAGCTGCCAAGGGCAGATTCACCGTAGACAGAAGGCCCCTGTTCAGCGGCGCCAAATGAGGAGTGAACACCAAGCGGTCGGAAACGCCCAAGATCTGCTCGATTTCAGGCGTATGGCGATGCGTTGCCACGCCGTAAGCCTCGAGATTCTCGTTGGCGAAGCAGAAATGAGTGCGCGCCGTAGCCTTCTTGCCTGCACCCGTCACACCCGAAATGGCATCTACGACGATTGGAGCTTTGTCATCGACAAGGCCGAGACGCACGGCAGGCGCTGCAGCAAGCGTGGTTGCCGTGGGATAGCAGCCAGCGCAACCGACGACCGCCCCTTTGCCTTCCTTGCGCTGCTGCGCAGCGGCGACAAGGTCGTCGGGGAACAGCTCGGGCAAGCCGAAGGCGGCGCGCTTGAGCAGCTCGGTTTGAGTATGAGGGACTTTGTACCACTGCTCGTAAACCGCAGGGTCCTTTAAGCGGAAATCGGCGGACAAGTCGACCACCACGCCCCCGCGATCGACGATACGAGGGGCCATTGCCATTGCCGCGGTATGAGGCACGGCAAGGAACACGACATCGCACTGATCGAGAACCGGGTCGTCATGCCTGGAGAAGGCAAGGTCGGTAGCTCCCGTGAAGCAAGGATATTCCTTGGCCACGGGAGTTCCAGCAAGCTCATTTGAGGTAACGGCGACCAATTCAAACTCGGGGTGTCGCAGCGCAACTCGGACCAGCTCTATGCCAGCGAAGCCGGCTGCACCGACAATACCGCATTTGATGCTCATACTATGCCCTTCCCATTCGAGGTGTAATGGTACGTTGGGACCGCCTGTTCAAGCATGCGAATAGCTTCCCCATCAGTTGCCGAAAGCGCGTTTTCCAACTCATCGAGCTTCGAGGCAACCTGATCATAGCTGATTTCCTGGCCCGTGGAGATCATGATGGACTGGTTATCGGTGGGAAGCGTGCTCTCCTCGTCCATGAGCAGTTCCTCGTACATCTTCTCACCTTCACGCAGACCCGTAAACTCTATTTTGATATCCACGTCCGGCGTAAGGCCTTGCAGCTGGATAAGGCCTTTTGCCAAATCGACGATTTTGACGGGTTCACCCATATCCAAAATGAAGATCTCGCCGCCATGCGCCATGCCTCCCGCCTGGATAACCAATCGCGACGCCTCGGGGATGGTCATGAAGAACCGCTCGATATCCGGATGAGTAACGGTAACAGGCCCACCGGCGGCGATTTGGCGCTGGAAGACGGGGATCACGCTGCCGTTAGAGCCGAGCACATTGCCGAAACGCACTGCGGTGAAAATGGTTTTCGACGTACGAGCATAGTACTGCACGATCATTTCGCCCATGCGCTTGGTCGCCCCCATGACGCTTGTGGGGTTAACCGCCTTATCGGTGGAGATGAAGATGAAGCGCGCCGCCCCATATGCATCAGCGGCACGAACGGCATTCAACGTGCCGAATACGTTGTTGTGAACGGCCTCGCGCGGGCAATGCTCCATAAGAGGGACGTGTTTATGGGCAGCCGCATGAAACACCGCGCCCGGGCGATATTTCGCAAACACCTCGTTGACGCGCTCCTTGTCACATACGTTACCGATCTCGATGACGATATCGATGTCGTCATATTCGGACAGAAGCTCGTTGCGCAGCATGTACGCATCATTCTCGTAAATGTCGAAGATGACGATGCGAGCAGGCGCCACCGTGCACAGCTGACGGCACAGCTCGCTGCCGATGGAACCGCCGCCGCCAGTGACCAGCACGGTTTCGCCGGCGATATAACCGGAAACCGCACGGGTATTCAGAACGATCTCCTCGCGACCAAGCAGGTCCGCCACATCGACGTCGCGCAGGCTTACATCCCCGATTTCATCGAGGGATAGTGCGCGAACATTAGGCAGCGTGCGCAAACGGCAATCCGTTTTTGTGCATTCGCCGTAAATGCGCTTACGCTCCTCTGGCGTGGACGAGGGGATGGCTACGACGATCTGCTCGATATCGTAGCGATCGACCAGATCGACGATGTCAGCGGTTCCGCCAGAGACCTTCACACCATGGATGCGTTGACCCCGCTTTGCGGGATCATCGTCAGTGGCGACGATGGGGATACCGGGCATGAGCGGGTCTTTCGACGCCATGCGCCCGATTGCCAACGAGCCCGTTTCGCCCGCACCGACCACCAGCGTGCGCGGGCGGTCGCATGTGCGCTGCGACGAGGCGATAGCCCTTCCCTTTTGACGCATAAAGCGGAACACGAAGCGGATGCCGCCCATGAAGAAGATCAGAAGGAAGCAGGAAACAACGAATACCCTGATGGGAAGCCTGGTACCGATAATCCACAGAAACACGGCGCCGCCCAACGTGCCGAGCACGGTTGCGCCGACGATTTGGATAACCTCATCGATGCTGGCATATTCCCATAAATTGTTGTACAGGCGAAACGTCGCCAAAACCACGACATTGATAAATGCGAGGATACCCAGCACGAAGTAGATCTCGTTATTGACGAACACCTCTCCCTTTACGTTGGTAAGAATAGATGCAAGCCAATACGACAGATACGTGGCGATGATGTCGAGCAGCAACAAAAGCGCTGTTCTTTTTGTGATATGCACGTCCAAACCCGGCCCCGTCTTCATCTTCAAATAGAACAGTTCATAGTGTCAGATTACCTACAAAGGCTGCCGACTGAAGGCCTATTGTAGCCAAACTGGCGTATGATTGCAGCGACATTACCGGCCAAGGAGCTTGTTACATGAATATTCCAGTCCCCGAAAATCATACCGACGTCGCCAGCAGCGACGCCTCCCAACCTGCTCGCAAACGCAATATCGAAGCGTTGACGGCCTTTTTCCGAAGCGGCATCAAACCCGCTGAATCGCACGGGAAACTGGGTATCGAGCTGGAACAGACCGTTGTGCGCGCCGACGGCTCCCCCGTCTCATACAGTGAGGAGAACGGCGTCGCGCATCTGCTTGAACAGCTAAGGGAATCCTATCCGCAAGCGACGGTAGACGAAGAGGGCGACCTTCTTGGCGTAGCTCGCCCGGGAGAGGCAATCACCATCGAGCCTGCCGCCCAAATCGAATTATCAGCGGGGCCGTTCGATGATTTGAAAAAGGCCCAGGAGACGTTTACCGCATATCGGAAAACGCTTGATGACATGCTTGCCCCCAAAGGCATGCATGTGGTAGCGCAAGGCTACCATCCCACAGCCACGGCGCGCAGCCTGGACTTGATACCCAAACGCCGCTACGCGTTCATGAACCGATACCTTGGCTCAAAGGACATCTACGGCCCCTGCATGATGCGAGGCAGCGCTTCAACGCAGATCTCCATCGACTACACAAGCGAGCAGGATTGCCTCCGAAAAATGAGGATTGCTTATGCGCTTACCCCTATCTTAAGCCTGATCTGCGACAATTCGCCGATATTCGAAGGCAAGCCGCGCCAACATAAGCTGATGAGAACCGACATATGGCGTCATACCGACAGCGACCGATGCGGCCTTGTGCCCGGCGCGCTTTCGAGCGGCTTCACATTCGAAGACTATGCGGAGTACGTGCTGGACACGCCCGCTATAGTAGCGCCCGACGAGAACGAGGGCTGGCGCTACTGCGAACAGACCTTTGGACAGCTGTACGCCGACAAGCCGATGACCCGAAAGCAAGTAGAGCACGCGGTTTCCATGCAATTCCCCGACGTGCGGCTGAAAACTTACTTGGAAATCCGCCCGGCGGACTCCATGCCCATCCCCTACGTGATCGCCTATGCCGCCCTTATCAAGGGCCTGTTCTACAACGAAGGCAACCTGCGACAGCTTGAAGCCCTTTTCGCTAACGTAAACGCCGACGCTTTCGAGAGGGCGAAAGATGCCCTGATGGAGTGCGGCTACAACGCCCATGTTTACGGAGCGCCGGTAGCCGACCTGTGCGACCGCGTTATCGGGTTGGCCGAAAACGGCCTGGATCCCGATGACCGCGCGCTCCTTGAACCCCTTTCCCGCCTTGTAGCCCAACGGGTCACGCTTGCCGACCTGGCAGAGAGGGAATCCAAGGAAGCGTAAAGCAACAGCAAGGGAACTTTTCGCGGTTCCCCGTCATTACCGAGCCCGGCTTCAGGTTTGTCGGGTAGACTTAACCGAGCGAAATACCCATACGACAGGAGACGTTTCGATGAGCAACAAAGGCAAAAAGGTCAAGGTTCATTACACCGGCACGCTGGACGACGGCACGAAGTTCGACTCTTCCTTGGATCGTGGCGAGCCCTTGGAGTTCACGTGCATGGCCGGGCAGATGATCCCCGGCTTCGATGCGGCAGTCGAGCTTATGGAGCAAGGCGAGACCAAAACCGTGCACATCCCCGCCGCCGACGCCTATGGAGAGCGCAACGAGGAACTGGTGCAGCGCATCCCCTTGGATCAGATCCCCAACGGCAACGAGCTTCCCGTTGGCCAGACGGTGTATATGCAAAGCGGCGACGGCCAGATCTTCCCTGTGTTCGTGCAGTCGATCGAAGATGGCGTGGCAACCTTTGACATGAACCACGAACTGGCAGGCAAGGATCTGAACTTCGAGATCACGCTGGTGGAGATCGAAGACTAGTCGATATAGCTTTTCAAGGTACCTCAGGGCCGCTCATTCGAGCGGCCCTTTTCATTGCAGGATGCTATGCTGCCTGAAGCCGACCCATAAGGTTTTCCACCCTGTTGAGAAAATCCCCCTCACAGGCCTGATTAAGCCTATCGACCCTGGCGATAAGGCGTTCTTGACACGCTTCTTCCAAGGCATCGGGAACATACAAGCCCATGGACGCAGCTCGCACCGCCGCAAGCCTGCCAACGGAGTCGGCCGAAGAGAACGCGCCTTCGCAGCTTGCGAACGAGCAATCGCAACGAGGCAGGGATTGCGCGCCTGTCTTTGAAGGGGCGCTTTCCGATGATGCGCTGAAGGCCCCAAAGCTCGATTCACCTTGCCTCGACACCGATGTTTGATGCGTCAGATGCCAGAACGCACTTGCAAGGACCATGTAGCGCTCGCAGCAATCCCAGGGGCCTTCGAGCCATACGCGATACGAAAGAACTTGCGACCAGGGAGCACAGCCGAACAGGCACGCGCCTTCGGCGGCATCTTGCCGCACAGCGCCCGCAGACAGATCCACCACGCGCGCCTGCACCAAACGCTCGATGCATGCCTGGCCCCGCCGCGCATGCACGATGAAGCGCTCTTCGGGAAATATGCACAGGGCTTTGCCGCTTTTGCGCTTCACCACGCAATCGAGCATGGCGTCCAAAGCGCGGCCCATGCGCTTGCGAGCAACGCGGCGTTGCTGCGGAGTGGACTGACCCCACCCCGGCAAATGACGCGCATAACCCTGCTCGACCATGGAAAGCAGCGTTTCCCTATCGCAGCACAGAAAGGCATCCTGTAACGTGGGAACCTGTTTTCGAGACACCGACTGCGCATCCCAAAGAAGATCAGAGCACAACATGTCCGACCTCCTGCACAAGGGACACCGCATCGGCGCAATCCATAACGCATGCACATCGAAGCGGGAAGGCGCCGGGCAAGACCTGATCAAGCGCGGATCCAAACCCCAGCTGATCGAACTCCCGCCAATCATCAGCGCCTTCTCCGTCGCATCCCACCGGGATAAAGCCCTCTTCGAACAGCTGATATTCCATTGCATCGAGTGCATCGCGCAACTGACAGAGCGGAAGCGCCGCTATAACCACCAATGCACCCGGTTGCGCACAGCAAGACACAGACCCGTTACCGGACATGGCAAACACCTTCTTCGATTGTTCCAAAAACGGAGAGGATCTTGCAAGCGTGGAACGGGCAGCGAGGAACACCGCTGCCATCTACGGACGACCTTGGAAGGAGGCGCTTGCACTGGCTCTGATGTGTTGACGGGAGTATAACACGATTTCGTACGTTTGTTCGTTATAAAGTTGGAAAAAATCCCGGCAAAGGAGGACGCTATTGCCCAATTCCCCTGCCGGGATGAAAGATTACCAGCTCAGAAGCTCATAGCCGGTTTCCGTGACCACCAGCTGCACTTCCCACTGAGCGGAGGGCTTGCGGTCCGCGGTGCGGACGGTCCACCCATTGGGATCGGTCATATCGATATCATGGCTCCCCATGTTGATCATCGGCTCGATGGTGAAGCAGCAGCCCGGAGCCAGCACCATGCCCGTTCCGGGGTCGGACACGTGGCTTACGAAGGGATCTTCATGGAACTCCAAGCCGATGCCATGGCCGCCGAACTCGCGGACCACCGAGAAGCCCTGCGCGTGCGCGTATTCGTGCACCGCGGCGCCCACATCGCCCAGCAATCCCCACGGCTTCACCGCGGCAAGACCGGCTTCCAGCGCCTTCTTGGTTTCCTCCACCAAGCGACGCTTCTCGTCGGACACCTCGCCGATGCAGAACATGCGCGAGGAATCGGAATAGTAGCCGTCCAGGATGGTGGAGCAGTCGACGTTGACGATATCGCCGTCTTTCAGCACATCATCGGGAGACGGGATGCCATGGCAGACGACCTCGTTGATGGACGTGCAAACGCTTTTCGGGTAACCCTCGTAATCAAGGTCGGCCGGGATGCCGCCGTGCTCGACGGTGTAATCGTAGATCCACTTGTCGATCTCCTCGGTGCTAACGCCTGCGCCGATCCGCTCCGCCACAAGATCCAGCACGCCGATGTTGATGGCGGCGCTTCTCTTGATGCCCTCGATCTCCTCCGGCGTTTTCAGCAAGCTGCGCTGGGGAACCTCGAAGCCCTGCTCATAGAGGCTTTGCAGACGCTCGTCGAAATCAAGGTGGCACTTCTTGTATTTGCGCCCGCTGCCGCACCAACATTCGTCGTTGCGCCCGGGGCTTTTCAGATTATCGTACATACCGCATCCTTTCGTTTGCGCTTCATTGTAACGCTGTTAGCCATGGTTAAGTCTTAGAATCCGCCTAAAACAAGGAAACCGCCGGGCATGGACTCGGCGGCTTCCCTAGCGCGTGGGCTGATCGCCTTTACGCGCGGACCTCGGCGCCGGTGGCGCCGCAGACCTTCTTCACCAGCTTCGCGTGGGCCTTATCGACCTCTTCGCCGGTAAGCGTGCGATCAGCGGCGCGGTACGTCAGCGCATACGCCATGGACTTCTTGCCCTCGCCGATGCGTTCGGAATCGCGGTACACGTCGAACAGGCGCACCTCGGCCAGCAGCTTGCCGCCCGCAGACGACATGCACTGCTCCAGACGCTCGTGCGTGACATCCTCGTCGACCACGAACGCCTGGTCGATGGAAACGGCCGGGAACGTGGGCACGTCAACGTAGTCGCGCGCAGGGCGGCAGGCCTTGGCGAGCGCCTCGATGTCCAGCTCGAAGGCGACCACGGGCGCCTGCGCGTCATAGGCGGCGCAAGCCAGCGGATGCAGCTCGCCTACCCAGCCGAGCACCGTGCCGCCGGAGAGCACCTGGGCGGCGCGACCGGGCTGCAGATGCGGGGCCTCCTGCGCGGACAGCGCCTTGTAACGGACCTTCGGGATGGCCAGCTCGCGCATCAGGTTCTCCACGACGCCCTTGCCATCGAAGAAGTCGAACGCCGCGGGCTGCACGTTCCAGGCCGCATCGCCGAACGCGCCCGCCATGACGCCGGCCAGACGACGGCGCTCCTTAGGCTGCTTCTTGCCTTCGTGAGCGAAGAACACCATGCCCTGCTCGTAGAGCTGGATGTTCTTCACGCCGCGAGCCTGGTTGTGCGCCACCGAGCGCAAAAGGCCCGGGATGATGCTCTGGCGCATGACCGACTGGTCGGAGTTCATGGGGTTGATGATCTCCACGGGATCGCCCAGCCCCTCGACGGGCATGCGCAGACGCTCGAGCTCGGTGGGCTCGGCGAAGGAATACGTCATGGTCTCGTTGAGGCCGGATGCGGTCATGGTGCGGTTGACGGTATCCAGCACGTGCTCCATATGGGAACGCACGCCGAAGCGGCCGCGGCCGCCGGGCAGCGTCTCGGGGATGAGATCCATGCCGTACAGGCGCAGCACCTCCTCGTACAGGTCGATCTCACGCGGCAGGTCGGGGCGGAAGGTGGGGGAAACCACGTCCAGCACGTCCTCGTCGGCGGTATCTTCGACCTTGCAGCCCAAGCGCTCCAGAATCTCGACGATGAACTCGCGCGGGATCTGGGCGCCCATCATGGAGCGGAAGCGCGGGATGCGGAACCTCAACTGCGCGGCGGTGCTAGGCTCGGGCCACACGTCGATGATGCCCTGGTCGTCGGCCGCGGCGGCGCTTACGGTGCCGCCGGCAACCTCCACGATGAGGGCCGCCGCGGCGGCGGAACGCGCCTCGACGCCGTGGTCGTCCACACCGCGCTCATAGCGCATGGAGCTTTCGCTGATAAGCCCAAGGTTGCGGCTGGTGCGGCTGGTGCGGCCCGCCTCGAACGTGGCGGCTTCCAGCAGGATGTTCACCGTATCGTCGGTCACCTCGGTGTCAAGGCCGCCCATGACGCCGGCCAAGGCAACCGCGCCCTGCTCAGGGGTAGAGATGACGGTCATGTCGCTGGTAAGGGTGCGCTTCTCGCCGTCAAGCGTGGTCAGCGGCTCGCCGTCTTGCGCGGCGCGCACCACGATGTGCGCACGACCATCGGCATTCTTCAGTTTGTCCAGGTCGAACGCGTGCAGCGGCTGGCCGAACAGGAACAGGATGTAGTTCGTGACGTCGACGATGTTGTTGACGGAGCGCTGGCCGATAGCAGCAAGGCGCTCGACCATCCAGTCGGGGCTGGGGCCCACCTTGCAGCCGCGGATGACGCGCGCCGTGTAGCGCGGGCAACGCTTGGCATCCTCGACCGTGATTTGAACCTGTTCGTCAACGGGGGTTGCAGAGGCATCGAGCTGGAGCTTGGCGGCCATCTCTGCCAGCGGGTCGTTCCAGTCGCGACGATACATCGCGCCCACCTCGCGAGCCAGGCCGGCGATGGAGAGGCTATCGGGGCGGTTCGGAGTGATCTCCAGGTCGAGCACAGTGTCGGTGAGACCAGCGTACTCGGCGAACGGGACGCCCACCGGGGCATCTTCGGGCAAGATCATGATGCCGTCATGGTCGCCGCCTAAGCCGAGTTCGCGCGCGGAGCAGTTCATGCCGAAGCTGGCGACGCCGCGAAGCTTGGACTTCTTGATCTTCACATCGCCGGGCAGCTCCGCGCCCACCATGGCGGTGACGATATGGTCGCCCTCGTTGAAGTTCTGGGCGCCGCAGACGATCTGCAGCGGCTCGGGGTTACCTTCTTTATCGACGTTGAGCCCGCCCACGTCGACCGAGCACACCCACATATGATCGGAGTCGGGATGATGCTCCTTTTTAAGGACCTTGGCAGTTACCACATGGTCGAACGCAGCGCCAAGCGTCTCAACGCCCTCCACGCCCGTTCCCGTAAGGTCGAGTTTGTCGCAGAACGCCTTGATATCCGTAGGGACCTCAACGTATTCGTTCAGCCATTTCAGCGATACTTTCATGACATTCTCTTTCTATGACATCGGCCAAGGCCGATGAAAATCAGTGGGACGGCCGAGCTTGCCGGAATCGGCCTTGATGGCGAAGCACCGTATCAAACGCGTCCGATCAAGCCGAGCACGGCCATCGCCCGTGCGCCGAAAGCGGAAAACCCAAGCTAGGTTCCGCCGATCCGCGCCGTCGAGCGACTTCGCCGCCGTCGAGCAAACAGGGCTAGAACTGGCGAAGGAAGCGCATATCGCCCTCGAGCAGCATGCGCAGGTCGGGGACGTTGTACTTCAAGCACGCAACGCGCTCGACGCCCACGCCGAACGCGAAGCCCGAATACTCCTCCGGATCGATGCCCGACATGCTGAGCACGTTGGGGTCGACCATGCCGCAGCCCAGGATCTCCAGCCAGCCCGTGCCCTTGCACATGCGGCAACGCTCGCCGTCGTGCAGATGACCCGTGCCGCCGCACACGCCGCAGCTGACGTCGGCCTCGGCGGAAGGCTCGGTGAACGGGAAGTAGTGGGCGCGGAAGCGCGTCTTGCGGTCGGGGCCGAACATCTGCTTGCAGAAGTAGTCGAGCGTGCCCTTCAGGTCGCCGAACGAGATGCCCTTGTCGACGACCAGACCCTCGATCTGCGTGAACTGCGGCAGATGGCTGGGGTCGGCCACGTCGCGGCGATACACCTTGCCCGGGGCGATGATGTAGATGGGCGGCTTCTGCTGCTCCATGACGTGCACCTGCACGCCGGAGGTCTGCGTGCGCAGCAGCACCTTGGACTCGCCGCGCACCGCGGACTCCTCGCCGGAGCGATCGACCACGTAGAAGGTGTCCTGCATGCTGCGACTGGGGTGATCGGCCGGGGCGTTGAGCGCCTCGAAGTTATAGTAGTCGGTTTCCACCTCGGGACCTTGGGCCACGGTGTAGCCCAAGCCCAGGAAGATCTCGGAGATCTGATCGGTGATGGCGTTGATGAGATGGCGCGTGCCCACTTGCTGGCCGCGGCCCGGCAGCGTGACGTCGACGGCCGCCGCATCGATAGCCGCCTCGAGTTCCTTGGCGGCAAGCGCGCGCTTGCGCTCCTCGAGCGCCGCCTCGACGGCGCCGCGCACCTCGTTCACCGCTTTGCCCACAGCGGCGCGCTCCTCCTTCGCCACCTGGCCCATGCCGCGCAGGTAACCCGTCAGCGTGCCGGCCTTGCCCAGCACCGCCACGCGCACCTCCTCGAGCGCGGAAGTGTCCGCAGCCTGTTCGATGGCGGCCAGCGTGCTCGTGCGCAACGCCGACAGCTCGTCCACGATTGCCATGTGTCCGATCCTTTCCACATTTGCCGATGGCCGCCGTATGCGGCCAATAAAAAAGAGCCCTCTTCGCCTTTGGCCTGGGATTCACCCAGTCCAAGGACGAGAGAAGGCTCTCGCGGTACCACCTTGGTTGACGGACGCGCACCTGCGCGAACCGCCCGCTTCATTCGCCCCGATAACGGAGGGCGCCCGCCACGGCCTACTAAAACGTCCGCGCTTGCCGCGCCCCGCTTTCAACCATGATGCTCGGAAGGGAATCAACGCGCTTGCCGCCCGGGTCCTTTCAGCCGATGAAACCCGTCTCTGCCGACCGCGATGATGCGCGCCGCTGTCTTCGTCTATGCATGTGCCTACGGAGTATACCGCAAACATCGGCGATTCGTAGCGTTTTCCATATCGCGCGCACCCGGCGCAAGAAGGATTAGGCCTCGTGGAAACAAGCAGGGACCACCCGGCGTTGGAATAGGCGAGGCCGCAGCATGCCCCGCAATCCGCCCGCATCGCGCCGGCAAAGCACGCCCCGAATCACGAATCGACCGATGACGAAGTCGGGCTGATCTTGGCAGAGAAGAGTCCAGCGTAGGAATCGGGCGTCATCTCGACCATCACGCAACCCCCGCAAAGCAGTAGTACCATGGGCTCTTGATCGAAAACGAGAAGGAGCCCTTTTCATGACCACTCCCGTCATCCGCCTTGCGACCAGCGCCGACTCCGACGCCATCTTGGGCATCTACGCGCCCTACATAGACACATCCATAACATTCGAGGAAGAAATTCCCACGCGCGAGGCCTTTCAGGCCCGCACGGACGGCGTGCTTGCCGCCCATCCCTACCTGGTTGCCGAGCTTGACGGCAAGGTGGTTGGCTACGCTTACGCCCATGAGCTGCGCGACCGCGGCGCATACCGATGGAACTCCGAGCTTTCCGTGTATCTTGCGCCCGCCGCGCAAGGCCATGGCCTGGGCGCCGTGCTGTACCACACGCTCATCGAGCTATGCGCTGCACAGGGCATCAAAGCGGTGTACGGTATTGTGACCAGCCCGAACGACCCCAGCCAGCGCCTGCACGAAGGCCTCGGCTTCGAAGTGATGGGACATCAACGACACGCCGGCTTCACGTGCGGGCAATGGCATGACGTCACCTGGTACGTGAAGTTCCTGACCGACCGGTTCGAGGACGATCCTGCTTCCCCGATGCCCTTCCCGCTGCTGTGCGACCAGCAGCCGCAGACGGTGAAGGATATCCTGGATCGAGCGAACTCGTCCCTGCGATAAGACGCGGGCTTGGTCGGAGCCGGAGATGGACGCGTCGTCCCACAACGATTCGCCCCCGTCGCAAAACCGTGCCGAAAAAGGGAACCATTAGGTAACGCCCACCAGCATGCACCCCGCCCCCTAGGCAAAGAGCAATACAGTAGACACCGCGCCCCGGGAGGCCGCAAACTCACCTTACAGGGCGCGATACGCCGCATCACCAAAACGTTAGGCACCTCTATGAGAAACTTCTTCCAACGATTGGCTCAACGCACTGCCGTATGGATGCAAGGCCGTTACGGCAACGACGACCTTTGCAACGCGCTGGTAGCGCTGGGCATCATCACCATGCTGGCTTCCATCCTGCCGCATTGCGGGTGGCTTTCCTATGTCGCGCTTGCGGCGATGGCGCTGGCCATTTGGCGCACCTGCTCGAAAAACATCGGGAAACGCCGCCAAGAGAACCAGAAGTACCTGCGCCTGTCCGCCAAACCCCGCCGCAGCTACGAGCTTGCGAAGAAGAAATGGTCCAACCGCAAGACCACGAAGTACTTCCGCTGCGAGAATTGCGGGCAGGAGCTTTCCGTGCCCCGCGGGAAAGGAACGATGCGCGTGGTATGCCCGAAATGCAAGACGGAGACGAAGATGAAGTCGTAACAAGCGCTAACGTCGCTTTCGCAAGATATCCGTGACCACCCAGATGGACAGTACCAACGCGCCCAGATATCCGAAGAAGGACAGCACGGGAACCCCGAGAACGCGCGGCTCCATGGTGGACAGGGCTACCATGGACGAGCCGATGAACAAGCCTGCCACGATGATGCCCAGCGACAGCCTGTTGATGATAATCGAAAGGCTGCGCATGGGCGCCTCGGAGCCCAGGACCTCCATGTTCACCTTAACCTGCCCACGCGTGAGCATGTGCAGCGCCTGACCTGCATACTTCGCCGTATCCAGCGTGCCCGAGCCTGCGGCGCGCAACGCCAGCGCCAACTCCTGCATGGCGCTTATCATCTCAGCCTTCACATCCTTCGTGCGCTGGATATGCGCGTTGATGATGGACACCATGTTCTCGTTGGGAATGAGCGGCATGACGGTGCCCTCAAGGGTAACGATGCCGCGTGACACGCTGGTGATGGACGGCGGCAGCGTGACCTTGCATTGACGCGTGAGGTTCAGGATATCCGAGAGCAGCTGGCCGACGTCGATGGCGCTGACGTCGCATGAACCGTAGTCTTTCAACAGCAGATCAAGGTCTGCCAGGAAACGCGTATGGTCGATGGCGTTGTTGTCACGCTGGATGGCGAACGCCAGCAGCGCATCTTTGAGCTCCGAGGCGCTTTGCATGCCCACCGCCTTGATGATGGAGCCGAACCCCGCGCGGTCGCGCGGGGAGAGGCGGCCCATCATGCCAAGGTCGATGTAAACGATCTTCCCGTCGCGCACCAACATGTTGCCCGGATGCGGGTCAGCGTGGAAAAAGCCGAAATCCAGCACCTGCGTGGCATAGTTGTCCAGGATCTTCTCACCGATCTCCTGCAAGTCGTATCCTGCAGCGCGCAGCTTCTCGAAATCGTCGATGGGGATGCCGTCGACGTACTCCATAACCAGGATGTTCTCGCGGCACAGCTCGGGATACACCTTCGGGCACGCGATGAAGGCCACATCCTTGTTCAGCAGCGCGAACTCCTGCAAGTTGGCCGCTTCGCGCTTGAAGTCCGTCTCCTCGAGAAACGTTGCCCACAGCTCCTCGACCACATCGCGCAAGTCGAGCATCTGCCCGTCTTTGATGAACCGCGACGCCTGCCGCGCCACGATGCGCATGATGTCGATATCCTGCGCCATGGTGGCGCGCACGCCTGGTCGCTGGATCTTCACCGCCACCACGCTGCCGTCGGCAAGACGCGCCTTGTGCACCTGCGCCAAGGAAGCGCTTCCGAGCGGTTTGGGGTCTATCTCGGCGAACAGCTTCTTGCGTTCGTCCCCGTAGATAGAATCCATGGCCGAGAGCATCTCGTCGAACGGAAGCGGCTTCGACCTTGCCTGCAGCTTCTTGAGCTCGTCGCAATAGGCCTTAGGCAAGATCTCCGAACGGGTTGACAGCGTCTGCCCGATCTTCACGAAGCTGGGGCCCAGGCCCTCCAGCATGCTGCGGAAGGATTCGGGCGTGAACCCCTTCGTGAAATGATGCTTCTGCATGATGGTGTATATCTCGCGCAGCCTTTGCGTGCGCGATTTGCGCGTAAGGTTGAACTGCCCCTCGGGGTCCACCTCGGAACCCGACGAGAAGAAGTACTTCAACAGCGTGTTGTCGGCCATGGAAGCACGCGACCCCTATTGCTCGGCGGACGCTTCGGCCTGCTCGGAAGGCTTCTGGGAGCCCTCCGCCTGCGGCTGCTCCTGCACAGGCTGCGCCGCCGGGCGCGCCGCGATCTCGGCCGCCTTCGCGGCGAAGGCCTCGCGCTCCTCGGGAGTCATGACCGACATGCGCGCCTCAAGCGCATCGAAGCGCGCGGACTGCGCGACATTCGCCGCCTTATGCGCAAGCTCGGTGTTGATCTGCTTGCCCTGCTCGACGGTAAGCTCGCCCTTCGCGATGAGCGTGCTCACCAGATCCGTGGCCTTCTCGCCCGTGATAGCCATAGCCCCCACGCCAGCCAGAAAGATGTCCTTGAAACCATCGCCGATCGTTGCCATGTCGGCCTCCCCTTCTTCACGTGCTCGCACATTCGGCAAGCCCCTACGTACCTATAATGCAACACGCCCGGCCGCGCAGGCGACCTCAAGCGCGAAGTTGAAGCCGAAACGATACCTTACGCTCCTCGGCGGTCGCACCAAGGGCCGCCACGATGCCGGTCCCCCGCGTAAACAGGAGCTTCGCGGCCTTCTCCTTTGCCTTGCCGGATGCAGCAGGCCCCCTTGCAGCTACAATGCTCAATTGCTGGGGGCCTCCCCCTATGCGCTTATCGTGCCAACTTGCCGGGCTCGCACGTGCGGGCAACCCGTCCGCATCGTCGCGGCGCGAGATCATCGTCGCCGCTTGTGAAAACCGCTGCATCCCACAAAGGAGCATCATATGGTGAACCCGAAATACCATGCCCTGCTGCGCGTTGCCGAAACCGGCAGCTTCACGCAAGCGGCGAACGATCTTGGCTACTCGCAATCAGGCATCAGCGGCATGATATCTTCCTTGGAAAAGGAGATGGGCGTGCAATTGGTCGTACGTGATTACAGGGAAGCCCGCCTGTCAGCCGAAGGCGAGGACCTGCTGCCGTGGATTTCCAACGTTTGCAACGGCGAACGGCAGCTCACAAGCAGGATAGCCGAGCTGAGGCGCCTGGAGCGCGGTGCGGTGCGCGTAGCCGCACCCACCAGCATCTCCACCCATTGGTTTCCCGGCATGGTGAAGGCCTTTGAGCGGAAATGCCCCGGCGTAGAGCTGCACCTGATGTGCATCGACGACGAAGCGGAACTTGAGCGCGCCCTATGGCGCGGGGACGCCGATTGCGGGTTTTTGGTCGCGCCCGCGAAACGGGCGCTTAAAGTCATCCCCTTGCATGACGACCCGATCATGGTGCTGCTGCCGCCAGACCATGCGCTCGCACACGTCGACCACGTTCCTACGCGAACGCTTGCCGAGGAGCCTTTCATCCAGCCGCGAAGCAGATCGATGCAGGAAGCGGAAGCACTGCTGCGCAACAGCGGGGTGAAACCGCACGTGCGTTTCGCCGTCGATAGCGACTACAACGTCATGAACATGGTGAGCAAAGGGCTGGGTTTCAGCATATTGCCAGGATTGCTGCTTGAAGATACCGTGCTCCCCTTGGCCGTGCTCCCGCCGCATCTGGAGATGCGGCGGGAGATATCCATCGCCATGCGATCTGCGGACACCGCCTCGGCCGCTACGCGTGCGTTCGTGCAGACCGTGCGCACGTGGGTGGCGCAGCGCTACGAGCAACGATAAGGGCGAAGAAACGGTCGTCCGGCCGCGAACAGCTTCAATCGCCGCGGGCGCGGCAGCCCGCCGAACGCAGGCCTCCTCGATCGCCGCGGGCGCAGCAGCCCGCCGAACGCAAGCCTCCCCCAAAACCGAAACGGGCCCGGCATCCGCCGGGCCCGTGAGGGATACGCGTTCGCCTAAGCGCTATTCGGCCTTCCCGGCGAACAGGCCGGCGAAGGCGTTCAGGTTATTGCCCCAACGGCGCTGCGCGCCCTTGGCGAAGGTCAGCGCCTCGGAGAGCGCCTCCAGCGAGATGTCGCGACGCTCGCCGGTGGAGCGGCGCTTGATCTCGACCTTGCCCTCGGCAAGGCCGCGCTTGCCCATGACGATCTGCAGCGGCCAGCCCATCAGGTCGGCCTCGGCGAACTTCACGCCCGCGCGCTCCTTGCGGTCGTCGATGACCACTTCCAGGCCCAGGTCAGCCAGCTCCTCGGCCAGCTTCTCGGCAGCGGGCTGCACCAGGTCGTCGCCGGTGGCGAGCGGCAGGATGCACACGTGCGCCGGAGCCACGGACATCGGCCAGATCATGCCGTTCTCATCGTTATGCTGCTCGATGATGGCGGCCAGGGTGCGGGACACGCCCACGCCATAGCAGCCCATGATGAACGGCTGCTCCTTGCCGTCCTTGTTCATGAAGGTAGCGTTCATGGCGCGAGAATACTTGTCGCCGAGCTGGAACACCTGCGCGACCTCGATGCCGCGCGCGCCCTTGAGCTCCATGCCGCACTTCGGGCAGCAGTCGCCGGGCTTGACGGTGATGATATCGGCCCACTGGTCGACCTTGAAGTCCTTGCCAAGCTGCGCGCCCACGTAGTGATAACCGTCCTCGTTTGCGCCGACGACCCACTTCGGCACCGCCTTCAGGCTATTTGCCGCGATGACGAAGGCGTCCTCGGGCAGGCCGACCGGGCCCATAGAGCCCTTGTGCAGGCCGTAAGATTCCATATCCTCGTCGGTGAGGATGGTGAAGCCGCCGGCGGCGCGGGCCGCCTTCTCCTCGTTCACCTCATGGTCGCCGGGGACGAACAGCACGATGAGCCTGCCCTCGTCGTTCTTGCCGGAGAGCGCCTTGACCGTGGAGGATTCCGGGATGCCCAGGAACTCGGCGAGCTCGGCGATGGTGTGCACGCCGGGCGTGGCCACCTTCTCCATCTCGGGCACATCGTAGACCGTGGGGCGAGCCAGGCCCTCGCCCACCTCGTCGCTTGCGGCGTAACCGCAATCGCAGTACACGAGCGCGGACTCGCCGGCCTCGGCAAGCGCGTGGAACTCGCAGGTGACCGCGCCGCCGATCTGGCCGGCATCTGCCTGCACGGGACGGAACTCAAGGCCGCAACGCGCGCAGATGCGCTCGTAGGCCGCGTACATCCTGTCGTACTCCTCCTGCAGCGATTCCTGCGTGTCATGGAAGCTGTAGCCGTCCTTCATGACGAACTCGCGGCTGCGCAGCAGACCGAAGCGCGGGCGGATCTCGTCGCGGAACTTCGTTTGGATCTGATACATGTTCAGCGGCAGCTGCTTGTAGGAGCGCAGCTCGGCGCGCACGAGCGCGGTGATGAGCTCCTCGTGGGTGGGGCCGAGGCAGAACTCGTGGTCGTGACGGTCGTTGAGGCGCATGCGCTCAGGGCCGTACGCATCGGCGCGGCCGGACTCCTGCCACAGCTCCTCGGGCTGGAGCATGGGCATGCGGATCTCCTGGGCGCCGCATGTGTCCATCTCCTCGCGCACGATGTTCTCGATCTTGGTCAGCACGCGCTTGCCCAGGGGCAGAAACGTGTAGATGCCGGCAGCGGTCTTGCGGATGAAGCCGGCGCGCAGCAGCAGCTTATGGCTGGCGATCTCGGCATCGGTGGGATCTTCCTTGAGCGTGGGAGCGTACAGGGCGCTCATGCGCGTGATGTTGGCGTTGTTCATTTACAGGTCCTTTATCTCTTCCAGTAAAGCGTCGACGATGGCGCCTTCTTCCACTTTTCGAACGGTTTGGCCGTGGCGGAACACCACGCCCACGCCCTTACCGCAGGCCACGCCGATATCGGCGTCGGCAGCCTCGCCCGGGCCGTTGACGACGCAGCCCATGACGGCCACCTTCACCGGCTTGTCCAGGCAGGCGATGCGCCGCTCCACTTCCTGAGCAAGCCCGATCAGATCGACCTGGCATCTTCCGCACGTGGGGCAGCTGATCAGCTCGGGGTTGCGGCGGCGCAGGTCGAGCGCGCCGAGCAGCGCCCAGCAGGCGCGCATTTCCGTGACCGGGTCGTCGGTGAGCGAGATGCGCATGGTGTCGCCGATGCCCTGCTCGAGTAGGATGCCCAGGCCGGAGGCGCTTTTGATGACGCCTTGGAACGTGGTGCCCGCCTCGGTGACGCCGATATGCAGCGGGATATGCGGGATCTCGCGTGCCAGTTGGCGGTACGTGCGCACCGTGGTCATGACATCGTGGGCCTTTGCGCTGACCACCAGGTCGTGAAAGCCGCGGCCTTCGCAGTATTCCACATACTGGCGCGCGGAGGCGGCCAGCTTCTCGGGAAGCGAAAGGTCGTCGCGCTCGGCCAGCGCCTGGTCGAGCGAACCGGCGTTCACGCCGATGCGGATGGGGATGCCCGCCTGCCCGGCGGCGTCGAGCACGGCATCGGTTTTCGCCAAGCCGCCGATGTTGCCGGGGTTGATGCGCAGCTTCGCCGCGCCGCGGTGTGCCGCTTCGATGGCGATGGCCGCGTCGAAGTGCACGTCGGCCACGACGGGCAAAGGCGATGCCTCGCACACGGCCTGGAACGTGTCCAGGCAGCTGCGGCGCGGGATGGCCATGCGCACGACCTCGCAGCCGGCATCGGCCAACTGCTGGATCTGCGCGAGGTTGGCCTGCGCGTCATCGGCCGGGGCGTTGAGCATGGACTGCACCACCACGGGAGCGCCGCCGCCAAGCGCCACGTTGCCCACGTGCACCTGATGCGTTTTCTGATTGGGACGCATAGCGCCCTGCGGCAACGGACAGGCCGCGGCCCCCGAAGGAGCCGCGGCGCACGCGTTGCCCATGTTCTCGTTAGTTTCCATAAAGGCTATTCTACCAGCGTAGCGCCCCTCGTTGGCGAAACGTATACAAGCAACAGGCGAAGAAAAAGCCGGCAAGGGACGAACCCCCTGCCGGCTTATGCGATATATGGGATGGAAACGGGACGCACTATTGCCCGAAGAACGTCCCAGAGATGATGCGCTGCACGTCCTGGTTGACCATGACCAGGAAAAACATCAGGAACAATGCCATGCCGGCGGCGCTCATGGCGTTCATGGCGCGCATGGAGACCACCTTGTTCGACAGCTTCTGGAACACCTCGACGACGAAGCGGCCGCCGTCGAGCGGCGGGATGGGCAGCAGGTTCATGATGCCCAGCGATACCGAGATCATGGCCATGAACTGCATGAACGGCACCAAGCCCGCATCGGCGAACTGCTTCGACATCACGGCGATGCCCACCACCGAAGACGAATCCGACACCGTTTGCGCCGCTGTTGCCGGGTTGAACAGGCCTGCAACCGCCTGCACGACCATGCCGATATAGGTGAAGCCCGCCACAATGGCGCGGCCCGGGTCCACCGTCATGTGCGTCACCTCGCCCGATTGCATCCGTACATCGAAGCCGATGACGCTGAACAGCACCACGAACACCAACATGGCGAACAGCAGGTTGACCGCAATGCCGGCCAGCAGGATGACCGAACGCTTCCAAAACGGCAGGCTGCGGTATTGCTGCCGGTACTCGCTTTCGAACAGCGCATGGGCATCCTCGACCGGGCGCGCCTGCCCCTCGGCATAGCGTTGCGGCGCCGACTTGCCCGCCTGAACCGCCGCCCGGATCTGCTTCTTTGGGGGAATGACCTCTGCGGCGCGATACGTGTTGTACTCGTCCTTCTTCGTGGGACCCGTGCAGCTTCCCCAGTCCACCAGCTCATCGAGCGCCTTGAGCGCATCCTCGTCGGAGATGCCGCAATCGCGCGCGATATCCTCCATGTTCGCCGTACCTCGACGGTACAGTGCCGCCAGCACCGGCTCCAGATGCGGGCTCATCTCGCCCGGCTCCATGCCGCACACGCGTGCATAACCGCCCAGCAAAATGGGCGTGACGCCGAACTTCGTGCCCCATTTCTTGAAGCCGATGTTGGGGCCCGGCATGCCCAGCATGAACTCGGTGACGCGCACGCCGAAGGCGCGCGACGCCAGATAGTGGCCGCCTTCGTGGATGACCACCAGAATACCCAGCACGATGGTGCAGTACAAGATCATAAGGATGACGTTCAAAAACCGGCTCCTTGCCTTAGCTGCGGACGAGACGAAGCGGGACTTCACTTGACGCCCCGCGCATTGGAATCCGTCTCATTATAAAAAGAGGTTCCGCCCCGTTACCGAAGCGGAACCATAACCACACGATGCACGCGATTGGAAATGGGCATGAAAGCCTGAAGGCAAATCGCTAGCGCACCGACTTGCGGGCGGTTTCGCGGGCCCATGCGTCAAGCGCCTGCAGCTGCTCGAGGCTTTCCACCTTCTGCACGCCCTCGCGCTCGTGCGCGTCCATGACGGCCTCCACGCACTCGGCGATGCCCAGGTAGCTGCCCTGCTCCGCCAAAAACGCCGCCACCGCCACCTCGTTGGCGGCGTTCATGACGCACGGCAGCGTTCCGCCAACGCCGCCGGCGTGGCGGGCAAGTTCCAAGCAGCGGAACGTGTCGGTGTCGGCCGGGGCGAACTCCAGGCTTCCCAGCTTGGTGAAATCCAAGGGCTCGACGGGCGCTTCCCAGCGCTGCGGATAGCTGAGCGCGAACTGGATGGGAATGCGCATATCGGTGGTGCCCAGATGCGCCTTGACGCTGCCATCGGTGAACTCCACCATGGAGTGGATGGCGCTTTGCGGTTGGACAACCACGCTGATCTTGTCGTAGGGCATGTTGAACAGATGATGCGCCTCAATGACCTCCAAGCCCTTGTTCATAAGCGTGGACGAATCGATGGAGATCTTCGCGCCCATGTTCCACGTGGGATGGTTCAGCGCCTGAGCAGGGGTGATGCCCTCAAGATCGGCGCGCTTCCTGCCACGGAACGGGCCGCCAGAGGCCGTAACCCACAAGCGGGAGACCTCTCGCTCGGATTCGCCCAGCAGGCATTGGTAAATGGCACCGTGCTCGGAGTCGATGGGCATGAGGGCGCCCGCCGGGCCCACCGCGGGGGCCGTGCCCGCCGTGCGACGCTGCGCATCCACCTGCGCCGCCAGTGGCATGATCAAATCGCCGCCCACCACCAGGCTTTCCTTGTTCGCCAATGCAAGGACCTTGCCCGCACGCAGCGTTTCGTAGCTTGCGCGCAAGCCGGCAGCGCCTACCAGCGCGTTGACCACCACGTCCGCCTCGGGCAGACGCACCAGGTCCACCACGGCGTCCATGCCGAAACCCCACACGCTTTGGGCGCCGGCCTGCTCGCGCACCTCGGACGCGATCGCCTGGTCGGCCAGGCGCTCATCGCCCACGGCAAGGTTGCGCACGTTATGGGCGCGTGCTTGCGCGAGCATGTCATCCACGCGCGAGTTCACCGCCAAGCCGACGATTTCCAACTCGTCGGAATGCTGCCGAACCACGTCGACCGTTTGCGTTCCGATGGAGCCCGTGGACCCGAGAACAACGATGCGTTTCATGAAAGCCTCCGAATCATCTGCGAAAACAACTCGAGCCAACGCCGCTAGAACGTTGGCTCGTCCGATTTACCAGCTAAAGGGGATGCACCCGCCTGCCACCAGCAGGATGGCGGAGACGACCGCCACCAAAAACAGGCTGTCGCAACGGTCGAGCAGGCCGCCGTGGCCCGGCAGAAGCTTGCCGGAATCCTTGAAGCCCACGTTGCGCTTGATACGGCTTTCGGCCAAATCGCCCAACACACCGCACAGGCCGCTGATCACGCCGAACGCCATTGCCATGGGAATGCCCAGATTCAACCCCGGGATAAGCGTGAACAGGCACCAGAACAGCGCCGATCCCACCAAACCCGCGAAAAATCCCTCCCAGCTTTTCTTCGGCGACACGCGCGGCGCCAGCTTATGCTTGCCGAACTTGCTGCCGACCAGGTAGGCGAAAGAGTCGTTCGCCCACACGCTGAAGAAGATGCCGAGCACCAGCACGCCGCCCCACGGATGCGGCAGCGCCTGACGAACCACCACCAAGCCGGAAAGCAGCATGCCGCAATACGCCGCGCCAAAGAAGCTGACGCCCACGTCGGGGATACGGGCGCGCATCCAGAACACGTACCACACGATAAGCGCCAGCAACAGCACGAGGCTGACCACAAGCGCGCCCGATAATCCGAAGAAATGTACGCTGAACGGATACAGCGCCGCCGCCACGATGCCGAGCATCTCGTTGGGCAGCTTCGCGTCGGCGCGCAACATGTAGTAGAACTCCCCCGCGCATACCGCGGCGGTGGCGGACAGCAAGGCCAGCGTGGTCCATTCGCTTGCAAGGATGCATAGCACCGACACAGTGACGTATATGAACCCTGTGCGGAAACGAACCTGCAGGTCAGACGCGTTCTTAAACTTCTGCGGCGTTTTCCGATACGCAAAATCCTTCAAGCGATCGCCGCGTGAGCGCTCATCCGTGCGCTGCTGCTCGCCGCCTTGCGGATCCTCGGACATTTATTTCACCGCCCCGAAGCGCCTATCTCGGGATTGGAACTCCAGCAGGCAGCGCAAAAACTCGTAGCGATCGAAATCGGGCCAGAGCACATCGGTGGCCACGAACTCGGAATAGGCGACCTGCCACAGCAGGTAGTTCGACAGGCGCATCTCGCCGGACGTGCGGATGACCACTTCAGGGTCGGGGATGCCGGCCGTGTACAACCCCTCGGCGAACTCGGCCTCCGTCAGCGGTGCGGTGGGGTCGCCTCCCTCGGCCGCCGTTGCCAGCGCCCGGCGCACGCACGCCTCGGCGGCATGCAGAATCTCCTGCCGCGAGCCGTAGTTCACCGCAACGACCAAGGTCATGCCCGTATTGCCACGCGTTTTCAGCCATGCTTCCTCGAAAGCCTCGCGCGTTTCGGCGGGCAAGGCCGAAAGGTCGCCGATGGTGCGCACGCGCACGTTCTCCTCATGCAGGCCATCGACCTCGGCCAGCATGGTCTTGGCGAACAGGTCCATCAGGCCAACGACCTCTTCCTGAGGGCGCTTCCAGTTCTCCGTGGAGAACGAATAGATGGTCAGATAGCGAACACCCAGGTCGGAGGCACACCGAATGGTCTCGCGCACCGCCTCGATGCCGGCCTTGTGGCCCTTCAGGCGATTCAGCGCGCGCTTCTTCGCCCAACGGCCGTTGCCGTCCATGATAACGGCGACATGCTCGGGGATCGCCCGTGGGTCGAGGGCAGCAGGGTCCAGGCCCTTGGGCGGATTCGGGAATATGTAATCAAGCGTCTTGTTCATGGGCAGCCTCTTACATAAGGGAAAAGCCAACCGGCGGGGAAACCGCCGGCTGGCACTAGGGAAACGCTCATAAGAGCCGGATGGCGCAACCCGGTTGCGAACCAGGGTTGCGAGGAGATCGGAGATGCGTTGGACGAAAGCAGGGACCGCTCCCCCATCGTCTGCCCGGCTGCGCAGACTGGCGGCAGCCAGCCGCACCCGCGCAAGCCATGAGCACGCAGTGCGCCGGGGCACCCGCAGCTCCGAACAACGGATTCGCCGGCAGGCGAACGCCGCTTCTAGATCTCCATGACCTCGGCTTCCTTCTTCTTGAACACCGCGTCGACTTCGGCGACGTACTTGTCGGTGAGCTTCTGGATCTCAGCCTCGGCGCGGCGCTGCTCGTCCTCGGGAAGGTTGTCTTCCTTGACGGACTTGGCAACGTGGCTGTTGCCGTCGCGACGGGCGTTGCGGATGGCCACGCGGGCCTCCTCAGCGTACTCCTTGCACTGCTTCACGAGCTCGCGGCGACGATCCTCGGTGAGCGCGGGGAACGGCAGGCGGATGACCGAGCCGTCGTTGTTCGGCGTGACGCCCAGGTCGCTTTCCATGATGGCGTGCTCGATGGCGCCCAGGACGCCCTTGTCCCAAGGCTCGATGACCAGCATATGAGCGTCGGGCGTTTTCACGCCCGCCATCTGGTTGATGGGCGTGGGGACGCCGTAGTAGTCCACCTTGATGCGGTCGAGCACCATGGCGTTGGCGCGGCCCGTGCGAACGGTGCCGAAGGCGTTGTGCAGGCCGTTCACGGCGCGCTGCATCTTCTCCTCGGTTTCAAGCATGATCTCGTCGATCATTTCGGTTCCTTTCCCTTGAGCGCCCGCCCTGCCCAGGCGGCGCGGAAGACGTTACTCTACGGTGGTGCCCACGTCCTCGCCCTTCAGCGCACGGGCGATGTTGCCCTGCACCGTGAGGTCGAACACGATCATGGGGACCTTGTTGTCCATGCACAGGCTGGTGGCCGTGGAGTCCATGACGTTGAGCCCCTGCGAGAGAACCTCCATGTAGCTGATGCGGTCGTAGCGCTTCGCATCGGGGTTCTTCACGGGATCGGAATCGTAGACGCCGTCGACCTTCGTGGCCTTCATGAGCACGTCGACGTCCAGCTCGCAGGCGCGCAGCGCCGCGGTGGTGTCGGTGGTGAAGTAGGGGTTGCCCGTGCCGGCGGCCAGGATGACCACGCGGCCCTTCTCCATGTGGCGGATGGCGCGGCGACGGATGTAGGGCTCGGACACTTCCTGCATGTTGATGGCGCTCTGCACGCGGCTGAAGATGCCGTGGCGCTCGAAGGCGTCCTGCAGCGCCAGCGCGTTCATGACCGTGGCCAGCATGCCGATGTAGTCCGCCTGGGCGCGGTCCATGCCGTCGGTTGCGCCGGAGACGCCGCGGAAGATGTTGCCGCCGCCCACCACGATGGCAAGCTGGACGCCATCATGCACCACGTCGGCGATCTCGTCGGCCAGGGAATCGACCACCTTCGGATCGATGCCGTAACCAAGGTCGCCTGCCAGCGCCTCGCCGGACAACTTCAGCAGCACGCGCTTGTATCGGTATTCCTCGGCCATATGCAACCTCCCGGTTAAATCGTAAAGCGTTTTAAGCCTCCCTATCTTACCTGAAAACGGAAACGGCCGCCCATCGGGGCAGCCGTTTCCAGGCTTTTCACGCAAAGGACAAACGAGCAGGGGCTAGGCCTTCTCGATACCGTCGGCGTTGATGACCGCGGCGGGATCGCTGTACATATCGCGATCGAGGCCGCCGGTGAAGTTGGACGACGTGACGCCGGCCACCATGGAGTCGCTGACGTTGAGGGCGGTACGGCCCATGTCGATGAGCGGCTCGACGGATGCCATCAGGCCCACGATCTCGATGGGCAGGCCCATGGTGCCCAGCACGATGAGGCTGGCGAAAGTGGCGCCGCCGCCCACGCCGGCAACGCCGAACGAGCTGATGACGATGACGGCGATCAGACCGATGACCCATGTGGGATCGAACACGTTGATTCCCACGGTGGGGGCGATGAGCGTGGCCATCATGGCCGGGTAGATGCCCGCGCAGCCGTTCTGGCCGATGGACATGCCGAAGCTTGCCGCGAAGTTGGCCGTCGCCGGATCGACGCCGAGCGCCTTGGACTGCGTCTCGATGTTCATGGGAAGGGCGCCGGCGCTGGTGCGCGACACGAACGCGAACGAGAGCACGGGGAAGGCCTTCTTAAGGTACGTGATAGGGCTGACGCGGTTGCCGGCCAGGATGAGCAGGTGCACCAGGAACATGGCGATGATGGCCACGTAGCTGAAGATGATGAACTTGCCCAGGTCGAGGATGGCGACGTAATCGCTGGTGGCGGTCACGTTCGCGATCAGGGCGAGCACGCCGTAGGGGGTAAGGCCCACGACCATCTTCACGATGCACATGACGATGCCGTACAGGCTATCGATGAGGTTGCCGAAGAACTGCGCCTGCTCGGAATCACGGTCGCGCAGCTTCAGGTAGGCCAGGCCCACGATAGCGGAGAAGATGACCACGGCGATGGTGGACGTGGAGCGCGTGCCGGCAAGGTCGGCGAACACGTTGACGGGGATCATGGACAGAACGGTCTGCGGGATGGTGGTATCGGCGACCTTGTCCTGACGCGTCTGCAGGGCGTCGAGCTTGGTTGCGTCAACGCTGCCCTGCGTGAAGTCCGCCCCGGCAAGGCCCGACAAGGCGATGGTCGCCCAGCCGAACAGCGCCGCGATGGCCACCGTGATCAGCAGGACGGCAAGCACCGATCCGCCGATCTTGCCCAGGTTGTCGACGGCCTTCGTGCGCGTGAACGCACCGACGATGGCAACGAACACCAGCGGCATGACCAGCATGCGCAGAAGATCGATGTAGCCGGTTCCCACCAGCGACATCCAGTCGAGCGCGGTGGTGGCGGCGTCGCTGCCGCGGCCCAGCGCCAGCTGGATGCCCGCGCCCAGCACAATGCCCATGCCCAAGGCCGTGAACACGCGGAACGTGAAGCTTTTATCCTTCGCCTTCAGATAACGCAGCACCGCGATAAGCGCCGCGAAGATGACCAGCACGGCAAGCACCGGCCCCAATACGTCGAACGACATGTCTCTCGTCTCCCTTTTCCGTTTCGAAGCGATACGACGGGCGGGCGAACCACCGGGAAACGCACCCGGGAGCACTCGCCCGCCCGTCGCAGCTCCTGCTTACAGCGTGTCGTTAATTATGCGCCTACTTTACCTAGTAGTGCAATGGGCTTACTACGATATTTTCAGGCAGCTGGCTATCGGTCAAACCGCATGCGGAGCGACCCGCCTCATGAAAGGCAGCGGCTCTGCCGACCTGCTCATGAATGGTAACCGGCCACGATGGGCGCAAACGTCCGAAAAATGGGAACGGCCCCAAAACAGGGGCCGTTCCCGCGGGAAAAGGGAAAAGGAAAGGAAAAGGGGCTTTCGGCCCCACGCGAGGTGCGCGAATCGCTCGCCTCGCGTGGGGCCGCTCGGCGTTTAATCGAGCGGCCCGTAAAGACCGCAGCTGCTAGGCCGCGTCGTTCTTGCTGGAAGACCCGCTGTTGTTCAGCAGGCGCTTGAGCATCTCGCTGGAGCTGCTGCTGGAGTTCTGCTGCGTGGATGCGGATTGGGATGACTCATCGGAGCCAAGCGTGACCTCGATCTGCTTCGTGTCGCCATTTCGGTTGATCTCCAGCGTCACCTTGTCGCCAGGGTTCTTCGAGCGCACATCGAGCATCAGGTCGCTTGCGGAGCTGACGGAGTTGCCATCGAACTTCGTGACGATGTCGCCTTCCTCAAGACCGGCCTCGGCAGCCCCGGAGCCGCTGTTGACGGCGGAGATGTAGGCGCCGCTATCGACCTTCAGGCCATAGCGCTTCGCGTTCTGGGAGTTGACCGTGGAAAGGGACACGCCCAGCTGCGCATGCGTGGGGGTTTTGCCCTCGATGATCTGCTGCGCGATGTTGACCGCGTAGTTCACCGGGATGGCGAATCCGACGCCCGAGTAGTTGCCGGAATACGAGGTGATCAGCGTGTTGATGCCGATGAGCTTGCCGTTTGAATCCACCAGAGCGCCGCCGGAGTTGCCCGGGTTGATGGCGGCATCGGTCTGGATCATGTTCGGGTAAATGGTGTAGCCGCCGGACTGGGACGACGACCCGCCGTAACCGTACCCATAGCCGTCGCTGCCACCGCCGCTTTCGGAGTTGCTCATGATCTGCGAACGGCTGGTGGCCGACACGATGCCGGTTGCCACGGACTGCTCGAGGCCGAACGGGCTGCCGATGGACATGACCCACTCGCCGATGGTCAGGTTGTCGGAATCGCCGATCTCGACGGGGGTCAGGCCGCTTGCATTGCGCAGCTTGATGACGGCGATGTCGCTGGACTCGTCGGTGCCCACCACGTCGGCGTCGTACTCCTCACCGCCCACGGTGACCTTCAAGGCATCGGCACCCGCAACCACGTGGTTGTTCGTGACGATGTAGCCGTCTTCCGAAAGCACCACGCCGCTGCCCAGGGAGCTTTCGGTAAGCGTTCCGGAGCTTGACGTGCTGCGGCCGAACATGTCGGTGGAGGCTTGCGCCGTGTACACGTCGATGGCTGCCACCGAGGGCAGGCACTTCTGCGCCACGGCCTCGGGCAGCGTGTCATCGGTTGACTGGGCCTGAATCTCGGTGTTCGTGGACGCACCGAGCGTAACGCTGCCGCCCGAAGGGGTCCCCGTCACATTCTGATACACAGTGAAGCCGCCGAACGCGATGACGCAGGCAAGCGCCGCACCGGCGAACGCGGTGCCGAACGTGCGGCCGGAAGAGGTTTTGCGAGGATTTTGAGCATCGACCACCGGCTGCGTATAGGAGTGCTGATAGCCGGGCTGCTGGTAACCCTGCGCGGGCGGGATCGGCTGCCCAGGCTGCCGACCGGGCTGGCCGTAGCCGTTTTGGTTGTTGAACTGATCGGTCATGGCGTTCTCCTTGCTATCGGAGGCGCAGGGCCCTTATCGCCCTGCGTTTTGTTTGACAGGGCAACCTTACCACGCCACGGCCCTCCTCGACGGCGCTTGCACCGTTTCGTCACCCGCACGTCACTGAATTACATCCCCTGGTGTACTGTTTGCGGACCGCAAAACACCGAAGCGTCGACGTGCGCACGCGGCATTCCGAACCTTGCGCTATTCTATCCAGCAAGAATCGATATGCCCAGACGCGGACGGCGAAGCGCCCGGGCGCGCCGCCAGCGGCCCGCCCGACAAGACGGCGACGCGGACAAGGAGATGCGAACCCCATGATGCAATTGGTAAAGGATATGGCCTTCCTGGTAAATCACCTGATGGACGAACGGGGCGCGGGGAGTAAGCGCGTTGAACCGCAAGAGGACCAGCGCTGGTTCATGGAGCAATGGGAGCAGTTCCGCGCGCTGGTGAACACGCGCGAGCCGAAGCCCGCTTCGCCGGAGTTTCTGAAGGTGCAGGACCGCGTGCTCCAGCTCATGGTTGCCGAACCGGGCATCACCGAAGCCGATGAGCTTGCGCGCACCGCTTCCGACCCGCGCCTGAGCATCTGGCGCGGAGACATCACGGCTCTGCGATGCGACGCCATCGTCAACGCGGCGAACAGCGCGCTTCTGGGCTGCTGGATTCCCGGGCACCTGTGCATCGACAACGCCATCCACACCTTCGCCGGCGTGCAACTGCGCTTGAAATGCGCGCAGATCATGCAAGAGCAAGGCTACGAGGAGCCGGTCGGCCGCGCGAAGGTCACGGCCGCCTATAACCTCCCCTCGCATAACATCATCCACACGGTCGGCCCCATGACGAAAGGAAAACCGACGCTTGAACAGCGCAAACAACTGACGCAGTGCTATATCAGCTGCCTGGATGCGGCATGTGCGGCGAAGGCGAAGTCGGTGGCGTTCTGCTGCATCTCCACCGGCGTGTTCGGATTTCCGCAGCAGGAGGGCGCACAGATCGCCGTGCAAGCGGTGAAGGCGTGGCTGAACTCTCGCGCCGCCGACGAGCCCGGCGCCGACATGCACGTCATCTTCGACGTGTACACCGAGCAGGACGAGAACCTCTACCGCGCGATCCTCGGCGAAGACGAGAAGCCCGCGAACGACACGGAGGAGTAGTGCCTTCCGCTATCGCCTTACCGCGCCCCGCGAAGCGACAGGCCTATAGCAGCACGCTCAACGCAACAGCCGCCGCCGCGATCGCAACTGCCACGGCAAGCGCCGCGAAGTCGATGCGCGCGAACGGGTACTCCTTGAAGCCGCTTTCCCGGGTTCGCAAATCGAAGCCTCGCACCTCGGCGGCGATGGCGGCGCTGTTGGTTTTGCGCACCGACGACACCAGCAGCGGAACGCACAGCGGCATCATCAGGCGGACCTTCTTCAAGACGCCGCCGTCGAATTCCACGCCGCGCGCGGTCTGCGCCTCCATGATGTCCGCCATATCGTTCATGAACACGGGGATGAAATGCACGGTGGACATGAACGTGAACGCATACTTATACGGCACGTGCAGCACCTTGACCAGCGCATTCGCCATGTCGGTGAGCTTGGTCACGTAGAACACCAGAAACAGCGGCACCGCGCACGCGACCAGCCGCACCACGATGAGCACCGCCGCGGCAACGCTCCCCGTGCCGATGTAGCCCCACGGCAGCTGCGCCAGCACATCGCCTTGCGGCGTGAACAGCAGCGCGATCAGCGCCAACACCAGCGAGAACAGCGCCACGGCCTTCGCCAGGCCCAGCGTTTGCGAAACCATCTTGCATTGCACGGCGAGAATTGCATCAAGCACGATCACCAACACCAGCAGCATAAGGTTGCTGGTGGCGAAGCAGGCGATCACCAGCAGAAACGCCGCCGCCAGTTTCGCAACCGGGTTCATGCGGTGCAGCAGGCTGTCGCCCGGCACGTATTCCAGGAAGCCCTTCATCGCGCACCCGTCCTTTCGCAAACGCCCGCCGCAGAGGCAAGCGCATCGGTCATCTCGTCAAGCGTATCCGCCAGCGCCACCGGCGATGCCGCCGCCACGGCGCCGTCCTCGGCCAAGCGCAGCGACACGTCCACCATCTGCGGCGGCAGCAGATGCGTGCGCGCCAGCACGTCGCGATCGCGCAGCACGGCGAACGTTTCGCCGTCGGCAACCACCCGACCTGCGGTCATAGCAATCACCCGCTTTGCGTAGTCGGCTACCACCTCCATGTCGTGGCACACCATGATCACCGTGGTGCCGCAAGCGTTCAATTCGGCGATGACATCCATCACCTTGACGCACTCGTGGAAATCAAGGCCGGTGGTCGGCTCGTCGAGCACCACCACGGGCGGCTCCATCACGATGATCGACGCCAGCGCCAGCAGCTGGCGGGTGCCGCGGTTGAGCAGGAACGGCTCGGCGCCGTCGTCGAAGCCGAATCGCTCGATCATCGCATCCACCTTCGCCTCGGCCTCGGCGTCGGCGCGCCCTTGCGCACGGAAGCCGAACAGCAGCTCCTCGCGCACGGTGGAACAGCAGATCTGGCGATCGGGGTTTTGGAACAGGAAGCCCACCTTCGCGGCAAGTTGGCTGGTGCGCAGCTGTGTGGTGGGCACGCCATCGATGAGGACCTGGCCCGACGAAGGCTTCAACAGGCCGTTGATCAGGCGCATCGTGGTTGATTTGCCCGCACCGTTCGTGCCCACGAACGCGACGAAATCGCCATCGGGGATGCGGAAGCTCACATCGCGCAGGATGGGCAGCTCGCCATCGTACGATGCGCTCACGTTCTCGAACTCGATCATGCCGAAGCCCCTTCTCCGCTTAAAACCCGCTTGCACACCTTTACGGCCTCGTCCACGTTGCGCGCCGCCGGCGCATCCACCAGGCCCCGTGCACGCAACCGGTTCACCAAGCTAGTGGAGCGCGGGCAGTTCACGCCGATCTCCAACAGCTCGTCGGAATGCTCGAGCACCTCGGCGGGCGTTCCCTGGAAGCGAACCTTGCCGCCGTCCACGATAAGCAGCATGTCGGCGAAATCGGACAGCAGCGCGATCTTCTGCTCCACCACGATGACCGTGGTGCCGTTTTCCCGGGCATATCGCGCCAGCAGCTCGAACACCGCCAGCGACGATGCCGGGTCCAGCTCGGCCGTGGGCTCGTCGAGCACCAGCACGCACGGCTTCAGCGCGATGACCGACGCCACCGCCACCTTCTGCTTCTGGCCGCCGGAAAGCTCGGCGATACCGCGATGGCGCAGATCGGAGATTCCCATGGCCTCCAGCGCCTCGGCGATACGGCCTTCCACCTGGTCCTTCGGCACGCCGAAGTTCTCAAGGCCGTACAGCACCTCGTCCTCGACCACCGACGACACCATCTGCGAGTCGATGTCCTGGCACACGCTGCCGACCAGGCGGCTGATCTCGGTCAAGGACGCCTCGCACGTGTCCATCCCGTCGATGATCACGCTGCCGTAGAAATCACCGGGATAGCAGTGCGGGATGATGCCGTTGAACGCATATGTGAGCGTGGACTTTCCGCTGCCCGCGGCGCCGGTGATTCCCACGAACGAGCCGTCGGGAACGGTAAGGTCAATGCCGCGCAGGATGGGCTCGGCCCCCTCCCGATAGCGAAACGACAATTGCGAGATCTCGATCATGGGATGCTCCTTCCTGATGATGGGCTCTCAGGCGATGACCAGGCCGTTATCGCTTCAAGACAGCTCGCAGGACCGGGGTGAGGATGGCCGCCAGCACGGCATTCATGGTTGCCGTGCCGAGCACCATCACGGCATATACGCCGAACACGGCCAACGGCTCAAGATGCGCAACGGCGACGCCCACGATCATGGCGAACGTGTAACCGGAGACGATGGTGGACAGGAACGTGGTGATCACGGGAGCAACGACGTCCTGGAAACCCTTATTGTCGGCGGCTACCTTCGCAAGCGCGGTAACCAGCAGGCCGCATGCCAAAGCGCCCAGCATCTCGGAGGCGATGTTCACCAGCGGCGTGGCGTTCAACATGGGCAGCTGGCTGACCAAGCCCACCAACAGGCCGATCGCCACGGATTGATACACTTTCGGGCGCGTGAGGATGATTGCCAGGCAGTACATGGCGATCATGAAATTGGGCTTCATGCCCGCAAAGCTGAGGAAGCTGGAAACGGTCAGCTTAAGGACGGCGCCGGCTGCGATGAGCACGGCCACCAAGATAAGATCTTGCACGGACAAGCCCTCCTTCTTCGCGGAGGTTGCCACCGTACGCTTCTGGGCTGCAACGTTTTGAGTCATGATCCTCATTCCTTTCTTGGCGGGGTTTCCGCCGGTCATCGCCCGTCCCCGGGCTTTCGGTCTGCCGGCAACGAACGCGAACGAGGAATCATCGGCTTACAGGTTTCAAGCAAAGGTCGGTTTGCAGCTATGGCGACTCGCCGCGCCCCGTGGCCCGAATAACCCGCAAAATAAAAAACGTCTGTCCTTTGAGATAAAGGACAGACGTACATCTGCGGTGCCACCTTTACTTAACTCCCGAAGGAGCCCTCTCACGAACATGCCAACACATGTTCTGCCCTTAACGCAGGCTCACGGTCCAGATACTCAGCTGACGACCTCCACGTGGTAACGCGGCATCCGCCAACCTTTCCCCTTTCCCTCGGCGAACCATTTACCACCCAGCATTTCTGCGGGATTCCCAGCAACACCCGCTCTCTGTGAGCGCTTATGATGGCTTGACTTTCGCCTCAACGGTTTCAAGGTATTAAGTTGTGGCACGAACTATAGGGGATGCCGCCAAGATGCGCAACCCCCATTTTTCGCGAATTAACAGTCGCGAAATATTGCCGGCAAACGGTCGGCTAAATGCCGCCGGCATTTGTGAGCAAGATTTGACACGCGCGCAAGGATTGTGTGGTCTGCCGCCCGTAACGCACGCTGCGCGAGCTTGCGCGCGTTACGATTATCAGCAATACAATGGCGTCACCAGCGACGTCCCCGTTGCGCCGTTGCGCCCTCGCGCTTCGGGGACGTTGTTTTCGCCTGACGCTTTCTCTATTCGAATCCGACAACGCAGCGCGTTAAGCGAGCCCGAAAGCCGCCTTAGCCCCGTGCGCTCGTCGGCAGACCCGCGCGCCCTTACGGGAACAGGACGCGCGCGGAAAGGAGCCGCTATGGCTGATTGGGGTCTTACCCGCAAGCAAATCGTCATGCTGATCGTGCTGGTGTTCGGCACCTTCGTCACCGTGCTGAACCAGACGGTCGTGGCGCCGGCATTGCCGTCGATCATGAGCGAGATGAACGTCGACGCCGCCGTCGCGCAGTGGTTGACCACCGGATTTACGCTGGTCAACGCCATCATGGTGCCCATCACCGCGTTTCTGACAGACCGCTTCACCACGCGCCGGCTGTTCCTTGCGTCCATGGTCCTGTTCACCGCCGGCACAATGCTGGCGGCCTGGGGCCCGAACTTCCCCGTGTTGCTTGCCGGCCGCTTGATCCAAGCCGCCGGCGCCGGCATCCTCATGCCGCTCGTGATGACGGTGCTCATGTGGACGTTCCCCATCGACCGTCGCGGCACCGCCATGGGCGTGTTCGGCATCGTCATCGCGTTCGCCCCCGCCGCCGGCCCCACCGTCGCCGGCATCATCATCGACCAGGCGAACTGGCACGTCATGTTCTGGATCATCGCCGTGCTGTGCGCAGCCGTCATCGTGTTCGCCGCCTTCGCGCTTGAACGCGGCGGCGAAACGAACAAGGATGTGAAGCTCGACGTGGTTTCGGTCGCCCTGTCCACGTTCGGGTTCGGCGGCCTGCTGTACGGCCTGTCCGCCATCGGCAGCTACGGCGTGACGGCCGATTCGGCGGGCGGCGTCATCATCGGCGTGATTGCGCTCGCGTTCTTCTTCCGCCGCCAGCTGCGCATGGAGCAGCCCATGCTGCAGGTGCGCGTGCTGACGAACCGCAAGTTCCTCATCGCCACCATCATCGTGATGCTCGTGCAAGGCGCGCTGCTTGCCGGCGGCATCCTCATCCCCATCTTGCTGCAGTCCTATATGGGATTCTCCGCCACCACATCGGGCCTTGTGCTGCTACCCGGCGCCATCGTCATGGGAGCCATGGGACCGGTCGCCGGCCGCTTGTTCGACAAGCACGGCCCGCGCGTGCTGGCCGTCATCGGCACCGGCGTGCTAGCGCTGACCACCGCGACATTCATGTTCATGGGACCGGGTATGGGGCTTATCACCCTCACGGTCATCTACACGGTGCGCCTGTTCAGCCTATCGCTGGTGAACATGCCCATCTCCACCTGGGGCATGAATGCGCTGCCCGACAAGCTGATGAACCACGGAACCTCCGTGCAGAACACGTTCCGCCAGGTGGCGGGCTCGCTGGGCACAGCCGTCATCGTGTCCGCGTCCACCGTTGCCACCAACATGGTTTCCGGTTCGACCGATGCCGTGACCGCCGGTGTGTTCGGCATCCATGCGGCGTTCGCCGTGGCCACGGCCCTGTGCGTGCTGGGCTTCGTGCTGACCGTAGCGCTCGTGCGCAACAAGCCCGGCGACGAGGCGGCCGCCGACGAAGATAACGCGCACCGTTCCCTCATCGAGCGAATCATGAAGCGCGACGTGTACACGCTGCCTGAAAACGCCACCGTGCTCGAAGCCATGCAACTGCTGGTGAACAACCATATCAGCGCCGCGCCGCTGGTCGACGCCGCCGGCAAGCCGACCGGATTCATCTCCGACGGCGACATCATGCGCTACCTGTCCAAGCGCGGCCAGATGATCATGGACCCCGTGGTGATGATCGTGCAAACCGTGGACGCGTATTCCGACCACAAGGACTACGCCCACAAGCTGGAGCACCTTATGGGCATGAAAGCCTCCGATATCGGCGCGAAGGGGATCATCGGCGTCAGCGTGCACGCCGACCTGCCCGAGATTTGCCGCGTGCTTGGTGAGAATCACCTGAAGAAGGTACCCGTGCTCGAAGACGGCGTCATCGTGGGCGTTATCAACCGAAGCGACATCACGCACTTCAGCATGGAGAAATACCTGGAGGAGCGCGGGGCGTAGAACGCGCAGGGACGCAATCCCCCGCGAAGCGACGGTCGGCAACGGCCGCCTGGACGCCGAACGAAAACCCGCTTTAGAGACATAAGGCCGAGAGGCTCGGCGAACGACCCCTCTGAACGCAAAAAACTCCCGCAACCGCGCCATTTGCGGTTGTGGGAGTTTTTTGCAGCCTGGGCCTATACGACCTATACGGCAAGGCCGACCATCAAGTGCATCATGTAGAACGCGAAACGCATGACGAAGATGCCGGCGAACACCAGCAGACACGAGACAAGCAGGCGAACAAGCACGCGCTTGGAGAGTGCAAGCTCACCCCCGCCGTGCGCCACCGCTTCCCTCGACACGGCATGCATCGTGAAGGCGGCAAGCACGCAACCGGCAAAGCACATCAACGCGAACACCAGCAGCATCGTGCGGTAATGCGGCACAAGGTCGGCTGCCGCGACCACCGAATTCGCGACACCATTCAATAGCCGGCCCTGCACGATATACGCGGCCATATTAGCCGCAAGCGCAATGAAGGGCACTGTCATCAGCAGCAGACCGAAACGCCCCGCAAGCGCACGCCATTGGGCGGCATACAACGTGATCGCCGCCAGCAAAGGCCCTCCCACCAGGGCATTCAACCACAACGAAATCGGAACCGTAGGCAAGCTCCAAGTGACGATGGTGTCGACGGAATACGCAAGGGACACCATCGTCACGAACGCGACGCCCGTTGCCACAATCATCGTCAGCAGCAGCCGCTGCAGCCATACAAAGGGCTTGGCCGAAAACGAGTACAGCCAATACAGGCCGCTGCACGCCAGCAACCCCACCGCGCTGACGACTTCGTTCGAAAGAGGGCTGGACCCGACGTGCAAAAACACGTACAGCGCATTGGCCGGGTTTCCAAGATGCGTAGCCGACGCGACAAGCCCTACCATGGTAACCACAAGGGGGATGCACATGAACGTGCTGATGCGCGCCCGCATCGTCGATTCGAGCTTCGGAAGCAACAACACCGCCGCAACCAGAACAAGGGCGATAGCGCCCGAAGGGGCGAGCGTGGTGAACAGCACCAACGTCACCTCGCCTAACGCAGTATCGAACCCGGAAATCATCAGCTCCCCCTCTTTGCAGCACTGCTCGATGCGAAACGCGCATAACACCTGCATGGTCCGGCGCGTCAGCTTGCAGCGACGCGCCGGACCAAACGATTCCTTGGTATTTTAGCGATAGAAGCGAGGCGTGACGACCTCCAACCCCAACGCCTCCTGAACGCCGTCCAAGCTTGCACGCGTTAAGCGAGCGAGCCCTTCATAGAAAGGATGCTCGGCGGCATCGGCAAGCTCGTCCAGGAAATGCCCCACCCACGTCAGGAAGTGAAGGCTCAGGAACTCGCCCAGGTCGGCGGGCTGATTCTGCGCAAGCCACGCCATAAGGGCGAGCATAAGCCCAATATGGTCCTCCGGGGTTTTCTCGTCAGCGGCTCGCGCAATGCCATGTTCGCGCATCCATGCGCGCAGCTCAAGGGTGGTCGCACCGAACACCACGCACTCGCGATCGGTGTATACCGAGCCCCACGGCGGCGCCGGCTTTGCGCCCGGGCCGATGAACAAGCGGCGATATTCCCACGTCAGATCATCGTCCGCGGCAAAGGCGCCGCTCTCTTCGGCAGCGCAGCTCGGCGCCAAGCCCTCGACCATCATGGCCAAACAGCAAGCAGCCTCTTCCTTGCCGACGAACGGCCATTCCGCACCGGCGGCCTGCGCGTCAAGCGCAGCGACCGCCGCAAACTCGGCCTCTGCAGAGCCTGTTCGCGGGTCCTGCAGGAAGAACGGCGCCAGGGTGTTCCCCAGAAACGCAACGCCCTCAAGCGTCGCAGCATCAAGATCCGTCATGCGATCCTCTCCTTATCGCTTAAGGCATCCATCATAAGGCAAAGGGCGCGCCCGCAAACCGGACGCGCCCCGAAAAGCATCGACCCTCAGCGATTAGCCGATGTACAGGCCAACGCTCAGCTGCACCGCATAGAACGCCAGGCGAGCAGCGAACACGCCCACGATCGCCAGCACCGGAGCCGCGGCGGCAAGCGCCGTGGACTTCGAGTTGCGCAGAGCCATGAAGGCGGCCGCTGCGGCAACGACCATGCACACCACGCCGATCCACATGGGAGCAGAGGCGGCGGTAACCAGGTCCGCGCCGTCGACCAGCGCGTTGCCCATGCCGGACACGCTCATGACCTGCACCAACAGGCCAACCACGCCAAGGACCAGGCCGACGACCAGCACCGCCAGCGCAGCCATCTTGAAGCCACCCTTCGCAGCATCCTCAAGCGCACCGGACAGCGCCAGCACGAGCACGCCCAGGGAAACGCCGCCCAGCAGGCTGAAGCCCAGCACGGCAACGGGAACCATCGGGGTGTTCCAGGAAACGATGGTCTCCATCATGTAGGCAGCGCCCGTGAAGCACGCGAACGCGACCGCCATGACGGCAACGACGGCGGAAAAGCCCTTGCGAGCGCCCTCGCCAAGCTTGCCGGCGAGCGCCACAATCCAGTACACGATAGCCAGCACGGCGAACACGACGCCAGCGAGCAGCTCGTTGGACAGCGGGCTCGCGCCCAGGCCGGCGAACACGCCGAACGCATGCATGGGGCTGGCCAGATGGAAGAACGCGCAGATGAAGCCTGCCACCAACACGACGACCGGGATGGTGGTCATGCGGTCGATCTTCTTCAGCTGCTCATCGGAGAACTTCGTGGTGAAGAAAGCCACAGCCAGCGCGATGAACGCGCCCGCGCCGATAGGCGCCAGCGTGGTGAACAAAGCCAAAGGCAGCTCGGCCATCATGCTACATCACCTCCAGGGGATTAGCTACCAGACCGGCGACGTTTTTAGCGCGCGCGGCGGCAGGGCATTTTTTCACGACAATGTTCGGGTGGGTATAGCTCGCGTCGGGCAAAGGAGGCACGGAGTCGACACCGTCGTACTTCTTGCGAATATCCTCGATAGGGCCGAAGTCGAGGGCACGAAGCGGGCAGGCGTCCACGCAGATGGGGTTCTTCCCCTCCGCCACGCGTTCCGCGCAGCCGTTGCATTTCACGCTGTGGCCCTTTTCGCGGTCGACCTTCGGAGCGTTATAGGGGCACGCCATGTGGCAGTAGCCGCAGCCGATGCACTTGTGCTCATCGACCGAGACCAGACCCGTGCTCGCATCCTTGTGCATCGCAGTGGTCGGGCACACCTTCACGCAAGCGGGGTCGTCGCAATGCTGGCAGCCAAGCGACACGTGGTAGACGAAGCAATCCTGCGTGTAGGTGCCGTCAGATTGCATCTGCCAGTCGCCGCCTTCGCAGTCGTACACATGTCGATATGCGAAATCGACGCCCAAATCCTTGTAATCCTTACAGGCTATCTCGCACGTGCGGCATCCGGTGCAGCGCGTGCTGTCGAAATAAAATCCGTACTGCGTCATTCTCATCTACCCCCTTACGCCTTCGATACCTGAACGATCATCGAGTGAGCAGTTCCGTTGCCCTTTGCGAGAGGCGTCGGTTTGTAGGCGGTCAACGTGTTCACGCATCCGCCCGTGTCGATCTTGTCGCCGAACATATCAGCCTTATGCCATGCGCCTTGCGGGATACCGACAGTGCCGGGAATGATGCGCGGGGTGACCTTGGCCTCAATGCGGATTTCACCAACGGGGCTCTTAACGGCAAGCATATCGCCGTCCATGATGTTGCGCGGTTCCGCGTCGGCGGGGTTAATCCACAACTGCTGGCGTGCGACCTTCTCGAGCTCCTCGATGAAGCCGAACGAGCTATGGGTGCGGCTCTTGTGGTGGAATCCCGAGCAGTAGAGCGGGAACTCGCTGGTCACGCTTCCGTAGCCATGGAAGCCTTCGGAAAAGACGGGAATCGGATTGATGACTTCATCCTCGGCGAGCTCCCAAGTGTCGTTCAGACCGGCAAGCGTTTCCGAGTAGATTTCGATCTTGCCTGACGGCGTCGCCAGGGGGTTCTCGTCCGGGTTGTCGCGGAAGCTCTTGAGGCCGATCGCCGGCTCGAGAGCGCGCTTGTAGACACCCTGCTCCTTGATCTGCTCCCAACTCGGCATCTTGTCGTCGGCCTTCGCGCCCTTCTTGTACAGGTACTCGACCCAGTCGTCGTGCGTGCGGCCTTCGGTGAACTCATCCTTGAGCCCGAAGCGGTCGGCAATGTCGGCGCACACATCGTAGTTGCTGCGGCACTCTCCCGGCGGCTCTTGCGCCGGGGTTCCGACAACGACAGCGGTGTAATACTCGGAGTAGCCCTGCGTCTGCAAGTTCATCTGCTCGGAGCGCATCGCGTCGGGCAGAAGCAGGTCGGCATACTTCGCGGAGTCGGTCATGACAGTATCCCACACCAAGATGAACTCGCACTTGCTCTCATCGGAGAGGACCTCATGGGTGTAGTTGATGTCGCCATGCTGGTTCGTCAGGCAGTTCCCCGCGTAGTTCCAGATGAATTTAAGGTCGCTGCCGAGTTTTTCAGCGCCCATAATTCCAGCGTTCTTCGCAGTCATCTTGTGGCCATGATCGACCGCATTGACCCACTGGTACACGGGGAGCGTTGTCTTGATCGGGTTCTTGAAGGGGATCTTGCCCACCAGGTATGTCGGGGGCTCCGCTTCGCGTTGGCCAGTGTTGGTGCCGGGCAGGCCGATTTTCCCGATTAGAATAGGAAGCATGCAGATGGCACGTGTGGTGTCCTCGCCGTTGGTATGGCGCTGAGATCCCCATCCCTGGCAGATGAACGGCGCTTTTGCCGAGGCAATCATATCGGCAAGTTCGCGGATCTTGCTTGCCGGAATCTGGGTAATCGGCGCCGCCCATTCGGGAGTCTTCTCGATTTTGTCGTAGCCAGTGCCCATGATGTAGTCCTTGTAGGACTTGTTCTGACCTTTTGCGGACTCGGGCATCGTATCGTCATCGTAGCCGACGCAGTACTTGTCGAGGAATTCCTTGTCGATCTTGTCGCCCTTGATCCACTCGTAAGCGATGGCCGACACGAGAGCAGCGTCGGTGCCCGGGCGAATGGGGAGCCACTCGTCGGGATGACCTGAGGAGGATTCGTTCAGACGGAAGTCGATGTTGACGATTTTCCCGCCGCGGCCGAGAACGGCTTCGCGCATGAGAGCATAATCCCAGACGGCGTTCGCGCCGCCCATGCGCGTCTCAGCAGGGCTGTTGCCGAACATGACCACAAGGTCGGAGTGCGCCTCGGCCTCGGAGAAGGAGCTTGCGTTCACATTGTCGTACGGACTGAACTTGGTTGCCTTCTTCCCCAACGTTTTGTGGAGACCCGTCTTCGGATCGGCGATGTTACTCGCGCTACCGTACATATAGGGCATGACCGCTTGAAGCATATGGGTGGAGTAGTCGTAACCCTGGTTCACGTAGCCGCCGAGCAGGGAAAGGAGGCGCTGGATAGGCACGCGACCCGTCGCGCTGTACATTCCCGTTGCGTAGTTGATATAGATTGCCTCGTTGCCGTATTTGTCGATGGTCGTTTTCAGCTTCTCCACGATGATGTCGATGGCCTCGTCCCAGCTGATTCGCTCGAACTTGCCCTCGCCGCGCTTGCCCACTCGCTTCATGGGGTACATCAGGCGGTCGGGGCTGTTCAGCCAGCGTCGCATGGCGCGGCCCCTCAGGCAGGCGCGGGCCTGCAGGTCCGTACTCCCGAGGTTGTCGGTTTCCATGTACTGGATTTTGCCGTCTTTGGAGTGCCACTGGAAGATGCAGTTTCCACCGCAGTTCACGTTGCACTGAGACCAGTGGATTTCGTCAGCAGCTTCTGCATGAGCTACTGGCGCGGAGCCCTTGAAAAGCGCACCACCCGCAGCACCACCGGAAACCGCCAATGCGCCCAACGCTCCACTCGTCTTAACGAACGTGCGGCGGTTCATGCTTGGCATAGTTTGCATCGCTTCCCCCTTCGTGTTCTTCCTTTACGTTCTTTCCATACTCGCCTTCAAACTGCACGCGGCAGAGCTCTTAAGATTCCTCAGCGCACCGCTCGCAATCATGCACCACGTTTCAAACTTCAGAGAGCACCTGCTCTCCTAGAAACACGGTTTTGATAGCCGAACTGTATCGTCTTCCGCAGCGAAGCATGTCACATAAAACGTGCGAATTTCGCGTTTGCCCAGGTCACAAGCTATCACTCGTTCCAGCATGTGACAACCTGCACGCTATTGCGCGCTATACTGTTTATAGGAGCCGATTTCGCAGCGGCATCCGCGAAATCGCGCAAGGGAAGAGCGCTTTGACCGCCCATCGTCGTCCTCTGCGGACGAGCGAACGGCAGCGCCCGACGACGAGGACTTCCGTGGCACGTACATCCTTCTCCAACATAGCCCGCACATTCAAACCGAACACGGCATCGCTTGGATACGCGTTATTCCTCGCCATCAACGCAGCCGGCGTATGGGGCGGAGTGTTCCCGTTTTTGCCCATGAACTTCCAAACCCCGGAGGTCATGTTCTGGTTCTTCCTGATGCAATCGCTCGTGTTCTCGCTATGCTACCTTGCCAGCGCCGTCGGAGTGTACTACTTCCCCGGACCTACGCGCCGCTTCATGGTGATGCTCGCAAGCGCGCCATATCTGCTTGGCTGGTGCTGCCTTATCGGAGCCATATACCTGCACGGCATCGCTCAAGCTCTGGTGATCGCCGGCGGCTCGCTTCTAGGCTTGGGATCGGCCGGCTTCTACATGCTGTGGCAGCGCCTGTTCGCCAGCTTCGACGCGGACCACGGCAACCATGATTTGATCCTTGGCACTGCCTATGGCGCCCTCCTGTACTTCGCGCTTTACGCCATCCCGCAAGCCGTGACCGCATTCCTCATCCCACTGGTGTTCATGCCGCTGTTCGCGCTCGCCATCGTGTTGAAAAGCCGTCAAATCGACTTGCGGCAACCCATGTTCGAGGACGTTCCGCGCGAACACCCGCAAGTGTATCGCCGCGTGCTGCGCGATTACTGGCGCAGCGCCTTGTGCGTCGGCGCCATCGCATTCTGCACCGGCGTCATGCGCTCGCTGGCTATCGGCGATCCGCGGGTCGGCAGCCTTGTGAACCTGCTGTCCATGACAGGATGCCTGGTTGCAGGCATCGACGTTTTGGTGCTCTGGCAGTTCAAGAACGTGCGGATGAACGTCGCCAATGCCTACCGCATCGCCTTCCCGTTGCTCATCACATCGTTTCTGGTGCTTCCGTTTTGCAGCGGCGGCTACGCTCGATGGCAGGCCGCCATCCTGTATGCGGTGTACAGCGTGGCCATCGCGCTCATGATGATCCAGTGCGCGCAGGCATCACGCGACCGCGGCATCAACCCCGTGTTCATCTACGGCTTCTTCGCCGGCATCGTATACGCACTGCACGATGTCGGGTTCCTTGCCGGCACGTTCGCCGAGCAAATCCGAGTCATCGGAATGCAACCCAACGCCGTGGTAGCGCTGGTGGCGGTTTATCTGCTCGGTCTCATGTTCTTCATCGGGCAAGGCGGCTTCAAGCGGGCATTGGCAGCAGGCCAAGCGGAGGATATCGAGCTTGTAGCCGGCGCCCCCCTGCAAATCGGCAACATCAACGAGCGCCAAACCGACCTCGATGAGGCCGAGCCGGAAAGCGAGGCGTTCCCCACGGTCGGCACCGGATGCACCAGCGCCGGCGTTTGCCCCTTCGGCGCGCAGGGTCCCTCTCTGTTCGAAACGAAGCCCATCGTCATCGCACGCGCGGAGAGCGAAGATCACACGGCAACCGGCGAATCCGCAAGCCCCCTTGGCCACGAGACCTCTCCCACCGACACCGCAGCACGAAACCAAGCGCACGACGCCGATGCGCCCAACTATCAGGACCGCCTATCGAAGCAGGCGGCGCTGGTCCGGCAGCATTACCGTCTATCCGCACGCGAGACCGAGGTCATGGAGCTTATCGCCCGAGGCAACACCGTGGCACGCATCGCCGAGCAGCTGGTGGTTTCGGAAAACACCATCCGAACCCACAGCAAGCGCATCTACGCCAAGCTGGATATCCACAAGAAACAAGAGCTGGTCGACCTGCTGGAAACGTTCAATCCGAAAGACCTTGAAGGTTAACCCCCGAACGAACGACGGCCGCGCAAAATGCGCGGCCGTCTTGCTCTAGTTCGTCACATCCCCGCTTTGGTCAAGGCTGATCGCTTCGCCGACATACGTTGACGGCACGCGGAAGAGCGCCTTGAAGAAGTCCTTCGTGCGCGCGGGAATCTCGCGGATATCATACTGCAGCTGCTTTTGGTACTCGTGATAGTCGCTGGGAACGCCCTCAGCTTGCATCCCCAGGCTTTTCGCTGACCACAGTGCGCGATACAGGTGGTACGTCTGCGTGGCCACCACGATGCGCTCGCATCCGAACACGTACTTTGCCCGATACATGCTCTCGTACGTGGAGAAACCCGCGTGATCGCAGAAGATGTCCTGGCTAGGAACGCCCTGCGCAATGGCGTATTGCTTCATCGCCTTCACCTCGTTGTACGAGGCGGTGCCGTTATCGCCGCTCATGATGATCTTCGGGGCCACGCCGGCGAAATACAGCGCGATGCCATCGTCTAGGCGATCGGACAGAATGCCGGAGGGCGTTCCATCGGGCAGCACCGATGCCCCGAGCACCACGATGGCGTCGGCGTTACCGATGCTGGCCTTCTCAGCATTGACGATAGACCCCTTCGAGCCCACGATGGTAACCACGTTCGTAATGGCGAACACCGCCACCACGGCCACAACCGCCGCCAGCACCATATCAAGCACCCGCCTCAGGCATCCCTTATGTTTCTTCGAGCTACTCATAGGAAACAGACAATAGCAAACGGCAAAACCCCACGGCAAGCGTTTCGCCGGAACGGCGCAACAACGCCACCGAAACCCAACCCCGAAAACAAAACGACCCGGAGCATCCTCCGGGTCGTTTCGACTGCGATATGCGCGTTATTACTTCGCCACGATGTTCACCAGGCGGCCGGGCACCACAACGACCTTCTTCAGGTCCTTGCCCGCCACCGCGTCCTGCACGGCCTCGAGCGCCACCGCCTTCACGGCCTCCTGATCGGCGTCCGCGGCAACCGTGATGCGGGCCTTCACCTTGCCGTTGATCTGCACGGCAAGCTCGACCTCGTCGTCCTTGGCCTTCTCGGGGTCGAACTCAGGCCACTCCTGCGTATGGATCGAACCCTCGCAGCCCAGCGCATCATGCCACAGTTCATCGGTCATATGCGGGCAGATGGGGGCCAGCAGCCTAACCAGCACGTTGGCGACCTCGATCGCAAGCGCCTGCTCATCGGCGGATGCGGCACGCTGCTCCGGACCGACCTTGCGCAGGTAATCGCCGATGGCGTTCACCAGCTCCATGATGGCGGCGATGGCGGTGTTGAAGTTGTTGCGGTCGAAATCGTCCACAACCTTGCCCGCAACGCGATGACGCTCACGCAGCAGCACCTTGCGAGCCGCTGCAGCCTCGGCCTCGGACGCGCCCGGCTGATACAGCGTGTCCTCATCTGCCTTGCCCATCAGGTCGTAGACCATGCGCCACACGCGGTTGAGGAACTTGTGCATGCCGGCCAAGCCGTCCTCGTTCCACTGCAGCTCCTTATCGGGCGGGGCCATGAACAGGATGTAGGCGCGCACGGCGTCGCAGCCGTAGCCCGCGATCATCTCCTCGGGGGAGATGACGTTGCCCTTGGACTTGCTCATGACGTCACCGTGCTCGTCGAGCACCATGCCCTGGCACAGCAGGTTCTTGAACGGCTCGTCGAAGTCCAGCATCCCCAAGTCGCGCAGCACCTTCGTGAAGAAGCGACTGTACAGCAGGTGCAAGATGGCGTGCTCGATGCCGCCGATGTACTGATCGACCGGCATCCAACGGTTGGTTTTCGCGCTGTCAAAAGGAAGCTCGGTGTTGTGCGGATCGGTATAGCGCAGGTAATACCAGCTCGAGCACGTGAACGTGTCCATGGTGTCGGTCTCGCGACGAGCCTCGCCGCCGCACTTCGGGCACGTGCACTTCGCGAAGCCCTCGTGCGTTGCCAAGGTTTCGCCAGCGGAAAGGTCGATGTCCTCGGGCAGGCGTACCGGCAGGTCCTCTTCCGGCACCGGCACCAGGCCGCACTTGTCGCAGTAGATCATCGGGATGGGGTTGCCCCAATAACGCTGGCGGGAGATCAGCCAGTCGCGCAGGCGGAACTCCACCTTGCGCTTGCCGCGGCCCATGGCCTCCAGGTCGGCGACGATGGCCTCCTCGCCCTCGGAGTGCTTGCCGCCCGTGAGGCCGGTGTACTTGCCGGACTGCACCAGTCGGCCCTCGGCCTCCATGGCGCCCTCCCAGTCGACGCTGGTGACCACGCGACCCTGTTCGTCCTTGAGTTGCTCGAACAGCGGGTCGTCGTCGCCCAGGATGATGGGGATGATGGGCAGGTCGTATTTCTTGGCGAACTCGAAGTCGCGCTGATCGCCGCACGGCACTGCCATGACCGCGCCGGTGCCGTAATCGGCCACGATGTAGTCGGCGACCCACACGGGCACCTTCTCGCCGTTGATGGGGTTCACCACATAACGGCCGGTGAACGCGCCGTGCTTCTCCTTGTTGCCCTGCGCACGCTCGACGGCGGTGATCTTCTTGGCGTTCTCGACCACCTGCATGACCGCGGCCTCGTACTCCGTGCCCTCGACCAGGCCCTTCAGGATAGGGCTTTCAGGGGCGAGCAGAAAGAAGCTGCAGCCGAACAGGGTGTCGGCGCGCGTGGTGAACACGGTGATCAGGTCGTCTTCCGTGGGGTTCTCAGGCGCATTGCCCTGCTTGTCGCACAGCGCGAACTTCACTTCAGCGCCCTCGGAACGGCCGATCCAGTTCGCCTGCATCTGCTTGACTCGCTCCGGCCAGCCGTCCAGCTGGTCCAGGTCGTCCAGAAGCTCCTGCGCGTAGTCGGTGATCTTGAGATACCACTGCGTCAGGTCGCGCTTCTCGACGGCGCTATGGCAACGCCAGCACTCGCCCTCGGTGACCTGCTCGTTGGCGAGCACGGTCTGGCACTTTGGGCACCAGTTCACCGGCGAGTTGCGGCGCTCGACCAGGCCGCGCTTCCAGAACTGCAGGAAGATCCACTGACCCCAGCGGTAGTACTCGGGGTCGCATGCCACGACGGTGCGGTCCCAATCGTAGGAAAGGCCCATGCGCTTGAAGCTGGCCTTCTGCGTTTCGATGTTGGCGTAGGTCCACTTCGCCGGATGGCTGTGATGCTTGATAGCCGCGTTCTCAGCCGGCAGGCCGAACGCGTCCCAACCCATGGGATGCAGCACGTCGAAGCCGCGCATCTTGGAGTAGCGGGCGATGACGTCGCCGATCGTGTAATTACGCACATGCCCCATGTGGATGTCGCCCGACGGGTACGGGAACATCTCGAGCACGTACTTCTTGGGCTTGGCGTGATCTTCCGTGACCTTGTACAGGTCGGCATCTTCCCAAGCCTTCTGCCAACGAGGTTCGATCTCGTGAGGGTTGTACTGTTTCATCGTCCATCTTCCTTGGCTGACGCGGTAATACACATAGGGTTCATTGTAGCAGCCCCGCGTTTTCACGAGGGGAAAAAGCGGCAACATCCCAGGCGATGAAACCCAGGTGAGGCTCCCGAAGGGCGTCATCCGGCTTTCGCGCCGGTATCGCGTGCCCGATGTCGGAAAACAACAAGCCGCCCAGGCGGCCCGAACCCGCTTGCGGCGCGCGACCAAGGTTTACCCCTGATCGCGCAAACCGCAGCGGAACGGCGTGCCTGAGCGGCCTGCATGCTCTACGATATCCGCCGAGTCCGATTCGGCGATGCCCCGGTTAACGCTTGATGTTGTAGAAAGCGTTCTTGCCGGCGTACTGAGCCTGGGAATCAAGTTCCTCCTCGATGCGCAGCAGCTGGTTGTACTTGGCAACGCGGTCGCTACGGCACGGAGCGCCGGTCTTGATCTGGCCGGTGTTCAGGGCCACGGACAAGTCGGCGATGGTGGTGTCCTCGGTCTCGCCGGAGCGATGGCTCATCACGCATGCGTAACCTGCCTGCTTGGCCATCTCAATGGCATTCAGCGTCTCGGACAGGCTGCCGATCTGGTTGACCTTGATGAGGATGGCGTTCGCGCAACCAAGCTCGATGCCCTTCGCCAGACGCTTGGAGTTCGTGACGAACAGGTCGTCGCCCACCAGCTGCACCTTGTCGCCGATGCGGTCGGTCAGCTGCTTCCAGCCGTCCCAGTCCTCCTCGGCCATGCCGTCCTCGATGGAGATGATCGGATACTTCTCGACCAGCGCGGCCCAGTAGTCCACCATCTCGGCGCTGGTCAGCTCGCGACCCTCGCCCTTCAGCTCGTACTTGCCGGTTTCGGCGTTATAGAACTCGGTGGAAGCCGGGTCCATGGCGAACATGATGTCGTCGCCGGGCTTGTAGCCAGCCGCCTCGCAAGCCTTCACGATGTACTGCAGCGGCTCTTCGTTGGTGGTGAAGTTCGGAGCGAAGCCGCCCTCGTCGCCGACGCCGCCGCCCAGACCGGCCTCGTGCAGGACCTTCTTCAGGGTGTGGTAGATCTCGGCGCACCAGCGCAGCGCCTCGGCGAACGACTCAGCGCCCACCGGCATGATCATGAACTCCTGGAAGTCGACGTTGTTGTCGGCATGCACGCCGCCGTTGAGGATGTTCATCATAGGCGTGGGCAGGATATGGCCGTTCACGCCGCCAACATACTTGTACAGCGGAAGACCGGCGGACTCGGCAGCGGCCTTGGCGCAGGCCAGGGACACGCCCAGGATGGCGTTAGCGCCCAGAGCGCCCTTGTTGTCCGTGCCGTCCAGCTCCAGCATCACGTCGTCGATGGCGCGCTGATCGTCGGCCTCGAAGCCGACGAGCGCATCGGCGATCTCGTCATTCACATGGCCAACGGCATCCAGCGTGCCCTTGCCCAGATAACGCTCCTTGTCGCAGTCGCGCAGCTCAACGGCCTCGAACGCGCCCGTGGACGCGCCGGAGGGAACGGCCGCACGACCGAAGGAACCATCCTCCAGCACAACTTCCACCTCGACCGTGGGGTTGCCGCGAGAGTCCAGGATTTCACGCCCGAACACATCGATGATGACGCTCATTGAATGCCTCCTCGTAGGATGTTTCCTTTTGCGCCCGGCGCCTTGCACCAGGCCATACGGGCAAATAATACCATGCCCGCCCCGACATGTGCGAACCAGCGGGCGGACGGCGAAATGCATCTGTGCGCGGAGGCGATCGCTAGAGACCAGCGATGGCGCCACGCTCCCCATGGCCGAATATGCATAACGTGCGAAGGCAGCGGCTGGAGAATGGCGATGGCAGCGGCCTTTAGCGTGGCCGAATTCGTATCTATGCGCAAAGGCAGCGGCTGGAGAAGCGTCGCTACGGCTAGAGCAAAAGCGCTATGACAGCAAGAAGGCCTAGACCGACTGCTAGGGCGGCTACCGAAGCGGGTGTCATACGGTATTCGCGCAGCGAGGTTCGCCTGCCACCCCGAATGCCATAGCAGCGGGCGTCCATGGCAACCGACAGCTTATCGGCTCTTCGAAACATGCCCACAAACAACGGGATGAACACAGGTGGCCAAGCCGACACGCGTTGCCACAGACCACCGCGATGAAACGAGGCGCCTCGCGAGAATTGGGCATCATGGATCGCGCAGATCTCTTGAGCCATCAAAGGAATGAAGCGGATAGCCATGCTGAACACCATGGCGATGTCATCTGCGGGTACATGCAGGGCCCGCAACGGGGACACGAACGACCGCAGCGCATCGGTAAGCGCCGTCGACGTGGTGGTGAGCACCACGATGAAGCTAACAAGGACAAGCAAGATCATCCGAACGCCGTAGAAGCAGCCCAACGCAAAGCCCACCTGGCCGTTGATTGACGCGAACAAGACGGTGAGAGCCGCCATCATGTACACGGGAATTCCCATGGCCAGCATACGGCCAAGCGGGACACGGGCCGATAGAGTAAGCGCCAGGCACAGGAGTACGAGCAAGAACTGCCCGGCCCACGTTTCAACCCAGAAAACGGTTGCAGTATATGCGCACAGCAACAGCACCTTTACGCGAGCATCGCAGGTGTGAACAAAGGAATCGCCGTCGATATACGTGTTAATCCGTAATTGCATGCGTGAAGTATAGCGCAGCATTCAAGAATGCTTAGGTTGCAAAGCATGTCGAAGATGAAGCCAAACGCATGCCCACAAGCAAATCGCCCCAAAAAGAAAGGACCCCGAAGGGTCCTTTCAAAATAGCATGTGGGACAAAAAGCTTATTCAGCCTTCTCCTCAGCAGCCTCGACAGCCTCAGCAGCTTCCTCGGCCTTGGGTTCCTCGACAGCCTCGACCTTCTTCGGAGCAGCCTTCTTGGCAGCCGGCTTCTCAGCCTTCTTAGCCACCGGCTCGGTGACGAGCTCCATGATGACCATGGGAGCGTTGTCGCCCTTGCGGTTGCCAAGCTTCATGATGCGGGTGTAGCCACCCTGACGATCGGCGAACATGCCCTGCTCGACCTTCTCGAAGATCTCGCGGACCAGTTCCTTGTCGTTGCCCAGCGCGGCGATGGCCAGACGACGGCTATGCAGGTCGCCCTTCTTCGCCCAGGTGATGATCTTGTCGACATCGGGGCGGATTTCCTTAGCGCGGGACTCGATGGTCTTGATGCGGTCGTTGAGGAACAGCGCCTGCACCAGACTACGCTTCATGGCCTTGGTATGGGCAAAGTCGGTGCCCAGCTTGCGGCCCTTGTAGTTATGCCTCATGGTAGGTTTCTCCTATTGCTTCAAATTGAGGTCCATGGAAATGAGCTTGTCCTTCACTTCCTCAATGGACTTCGCACCAAAGTTCCTGATGTTCAGCAGGTCGTTCTCGGAGAACTCGACCAGCTGGCGCACCGAATGGATGCCGGCACGCTTCAGGCAGTTGTACGAGCGGACGGACAGGTCCAGATCCTCGATCTGCTTGTCCAGCTCGGCGTTCGACTCCTGACCCTCCGGAGCGAAGATGGACGGCACTTCGCCCTCTTCCTCTTCGGGGGTGCTGGTCAGGCTGAGGAACGCGCCCATGTACTGATTGATGATGTTGGCAGCACGGGTGACCGCATCGATAGGCTCGATGGAGCCGTCCGTCTCAACCTCCAAAACCAACTTATCGTAGTCGGTACGCTGGCCCACGCGGGTGTCGGTCACGTTCATCGTGCAACGGCGAACCGGGGAGAACAGCGAGTCGACATGGATGACGCCGATAGGATCCTCCGTGCGCTTGTTGCGCTCGGCGGAAACGTAACCGCGGCCCACACCGATGCGCACCGTCATGTCAAGCTGGCCGCCGTCGGCAACCGTGGCGATGACATGCTCGGGGTTGATCAGCGTGAACTCGGTGGGAACCTGCAGGTCCGCACCGGTCACAACGCAGGGACCCTCGGCAGAAACATGAGCCGTGGCCTCTTCCACGTCGTCATTGAGAGCCGAGAAGACCAGGCCCTTGACGTTCAGGACGATATCGGTGATATCCTCGATAACGCCTTCAGCCGTGGTGAACTCGTGCTGCACACCGTCGATTTGGATGGCCGTCGCCTTGGCGCCGTCGAGAGACGACAGCAGAACGCGACGCATGCTGTTACCCAGCGTATAGCCGTAGCCACGCTCCAGCGGTTCCACGATGAAACGCGCAACAGTATCGTTGACTTCTTCCGTTGTTACCGTCGGCCTCATGAACTCTGTCATGTTGGGTAAGCCTCCTTACTAGCGCGATTACTTGGAGTAGAGCTCGACGATGAGCTGTTCGCGGATGTCGAGATCGATCTGATCGCGGGTCGGAAGAGCCAGAACGCTGCCCTGCAGCTTCTCGATGTCAACCTCAAGCCAAGCCGGAACCTGGAAACGGGCGTTGGAAACCAGAGCGCTCTTGATGACCAGCAGTTCCTTGGACTTGTCGGCAACGGCGATCTTGTCGCCGGCCTTGACGCGGTAGGACGGGATGTCCACGCGGCGGCCGTTGACGGTGATGTGGCCGTGGGTCACGATCTGACGAGCTTCCTTACGGGTGCGGGCAAAGCCCAGACGGAAGATCACGCTGTCCAGACGGGACTCCAGGATGATCATGAGGTTATCACCCGTGATGCCCGGCATGGACTTGGCCTTGTTGAAGTAGCCATGGAACTGCTTCTCCAGCACGCCGTAGATGAACTTGACCTTCTGCTTCTCGCGAAGCTGCATCGCGTACTCGGATTCTTTACGACGACGCTTGGGCTCGCGCTTGGAAGTCTTGGAGCTGCTGTAACCCAGCACGACGGGATCCAGGCCCAGCTGGCGGCAGCGCTTAAGAACCGGAGTTCTATTGATAGCCATAGTAAATAGATCCTTTCAGTTACACGCGACGACGCTTCTTGGGGCGGCAGCCGTTGTGCGGAATGGGGGTGCAGTCCTGAATGCTGGCGACTTCCAGACCGGTAGCCTGCAGCGAACGGATAGCCGTCTCGCGACCAGAGCCGGGGCCCTTCACGTATACGGCGACCTTCTTCAGGCCGTGCTCCATAGCCGTCTTGGCAGCAGCCTCAGCAGCCATCTGCGCGGCAAACGGCGTGGACTTACGGGAGCCCTTGAAGCCGACGGTACCGGCGGACTGCCAAGAGATCACGTTGCCCTGAGGATCGGTGATGCTGACGATGGTGTTGTTGAACGTAGACTTGATATGCGCAGCGCCAACGGCAATGTTCTTGCGCTCGGAGCGCTTGATGCGCGTGCGCACGTTTTTCTTAGTTGCCACTTCTTAGCTCCCTTACTTACTTCTTCTTGCCGCCGATTTGCTTGCGGGGACCCTTGCGGGTACGGGCATTCGTGTGGGTGCGCTGACCGCGAACGGGCAGGCCCTTGCGATGACGCAGGCCACGGTAGCAGCCGATTTCCATAAGGCGCTTGATGTTCTGAGACACCTCGCGGTGCAGGTCGCCCTCCACCTTGATGTTGTTCTGGATGTAGTCGCGCAGCTTGACGAGATCCTCTTCGGTGAGGTCGTTCGTGCGCGTGTCCGGATTGATGCCCGTCTCAGCCAAGATCTTCTTGGACGTGGTCAGGCCAATGCCGTAGATGTAGGTCAAGCCGACTTCAATGCGCTTGTCGCGAGGAAGGTCGACACCAACAAGACGTGCCATAGGTTTATCTCCTCTTTCTTCCTAGCCTTGACGCTGCTTATGACGGGGGTTCTCGCAGATAACGAGGACCTTGCCATGGCGTCGAATGATCTTGCACTTGTCGCACATTTTCTTGACCGAAGGACGTACCTTCATTTCAATTTCCTTTCGGTTAATGCGGTCCTATATGTACACACCCAGCCGCAGGTGATTATTCTCGGGGACACTGGCGCGCCGGCTTGCGCGCGGGCTGAGACTACTTGAAACGGTACGTGATGCGCCCGCGGTTCAAGTCGTAGACGGACAGTTCGACCGTCACCTTGTCGCCGGGCAAGATCTTGATGTAATGCATACGCATCTTGCCGGAAATGTGGGCCAGGATTTGGTGGCCGTTTTCCAGCTCCACCTTGAACATGGCGTTCGGCAGGGCTTCGAGAACCTTACCACCCAGTTCGATAACATCTTGCTTGGTCAACGGTGCTCCTTCAAACTAATCTCGTCTTTTCGCAGCAATCCGGAATGATACCAAACTTATTGAGTTGTGTGGGGAAAATACATAAAGCGCACAAGACCAGAGGAGCTCGTGGCTTTTCGATACCTGCATGTCAGGCGTGCGGTCTAGATGCCGCGCAGCCTTCGCCGCTGAGATTGGGCGAGGCCGCCAGGTATTCGCGCATTGCGCAGCCGCCTTGTCGGCTTAACGCGTGAGAATGATTGAGATGAGATTCGCGTTCATATTCTTGCAACTATACCCTTTTACCGCGATGCGTCAAGGGCATTGCAAAAGAAATCATGCGTTCCGACTTTTCTCGGGCAATAAAAAACTTCCCGATCGGGAGGCTGAAACGCTAAATGGCTGGGCCACTAGGATTCGAACCTAGGTAGCTGGTACCAAAAACCAGAGTCCTGCCGTTGGACGATGGCCCAGTGCATTCAAACCGCCATGGCGGCCCTGCGCAAAAAGTGGTGGGCCCTGTGGGGATCGAACCCACGACCTTGGGATTAAAAGTCCCCTGCTCTACCGACTGAGCTAAAGGCCCACTTCGCATATGCGCGGCTTTTCATTCTACCGGTGCCCTACGAAACGGTCAACGGGAAAATGGTGAATTCATCTTGCCGCCGCATTTGCAACCTCCGAGCCTTACAATTCGTTGCAACGCTATCTTTCGCGAAGGACGCAACCATGACGCTTCAACAGCTTCGTTACCTCATTGCCATTGCCGAATACGGGTCGATCAACGCCGCCGCTCAGAACCTTTACGCGTCGCAGTCGAACCTGTCCACGGCCATCAAGGAGCTTGAGCAGGAGCTCGGCATCTCCATCTTCACGCGCAGCAACCGCGGCGTGACGCTGACCAACGATGGCACCGAGCTGCTCGGCTACGCACGCCAGGTCATCGAGCAGGCGAATATGCTGGAATCGCGCTACGCCAATAAGGAAAAGCCCCAGGCGCGCCTGGCGGTATCCACCCAGCATTACGCCTTCAGCGTGGAGGCCTTCGTGAACGTGGTCGAGCAATGCGAGGGCGATTTCTTCGATTTCATCCTTCGGGAAACCACCACCGCCGAGATCATCGACGACGTGCGATCGTTTCGCAGCGAAGTGGGCATTCTGTATCTAGATGCCTTCAACCAGCGCGTCATGCAGAAGGCCTTCGATGACGCCGATGTGTCGTTCTACCCGCTCTTCGACGCGGGCGTGCACGTGTTCGTGGGCGAGAGCCACCCGCTGGCCGGACGCGACATCATCAAGCCCGAGGAGCTGACCGTATGGCCCCGCTACAGCTTCGAGCAGGGCACCGCGAACTCGTTCTACTACTCCGAGGAGCCGCTCAGCTACGTCGAGCACTCGCGCAACATCCGCATCTCCGACCGCGGCACGCTTTCCAACCTGCTGACCAGCTACAACGGCTACACGCTTTCCACGGGCGTGCTTTCGAGCGAAATGCATACGGGCATCGTCAGCATCCCGCTTGATACCGACGAGCGCATGACCGTGGGGTACATCATGCACAACGAACGCAAGCCCTCCGAGCTTTTGGACCGTTACATCGAGGAGCTGCATCGCATCATCGGGGAGAGCGAAGGCGTGACCGCGCGATAGCGGCCCATACACGAGCTTCGCCCTGCACAAGAACTGCGTGCGCAAAACGCCACGCAAGCAAAAAGCCTCGCCCGGCACGAACCGGGCGAGGCTTTCGTTTAGCTAACCGACGAGCTTAGCGCATGTTGGAGGCGTAAGGAGCCTTGTCCTTGAGCACAACGTCGTGCGCGCCGCCCTCGACGATGGAGGTGGAGCTGATGACGGTGAGCTTGGCCTTATCCTGGAACTCGGGGATAGTGAGCGCACCGCAGTTGCACATGGTGGACTTGATCTTCAGCAGCGTGACCGCGATGTTGTCCTTAAGCGGGCCGGCATACGGCACGTAGGAGTCGACGCCTTCCTCGAACGACAGGCTCTTCTTGCCGCCCAGGTCGTAACGGCCCCAGTTGCGAGCACGGGCCGAACCCTCGCCCCAGTATTCCTTCATGTAGGTGCCGTTGACCATGACCTTGGCCGACGGAGACTCATCGAAGCGGGCGAAGTAACGGCCCAGCATGACGAAGTCGGCGCCCATGGCCAGCGCCAGGGAGATGTGATGGTCGTAGACGATGCCGCCATCGGAGCAGATGGGCACGTAGATACCGGTCTCCTTGAAGTACTCGTCGCGGGCCTTGGCCACCTCGATGGTTGCCGTGGCCTGGCCGCGGCCGATGCCCTTGGTCTCGCGGGTGATGCAGATAGAACCGCCGCCGATGCCGATCTTCACGAAGTCGGCGCCAGCCTCTGCCAGGAAGCGGAAGCCCTCGCCGTCGACCACGTTGCCGGCGCCGATCTTCACGGAGTCGCCGTAGTGCTCGCGCACCCACTCGATGGTCATCTTCTGCCAGCACGTCGGCGCCCGCCTCGACCAGCGCGGGAACGCGCTCGGCGTAGTCGCGGGAGTTGATGCCCGCGCCCACGATGTAGCGCTTGTGGCTGTCGAGCATTTCATTGGGGTTGGACTTATGGCTGTCGTAGTCCTTGCGGAACACCATGTAAACCAGATTGCCCTCGGCATCCACCAGCGGCAGGGAATTCAGCTTGTGGTCCCAGATGATGTCGTTGGCGACCTTGAGGGAGGTGTTCTCGGAAGCGGTGACCAGCTTCTCGAACGGGGTCATGAACTCGGAGACCTTCTCCTCGCCGGTCATGCGTGACAGGCGGTAGTCGCGCTCGGTAACGACGCCGAGCAGCTTGCCGTGAGCAGAGCCGTCGTCGGTGACGGGCATGGTGGAATGACCCGTCTGCTCCTTCAGGGCAACAACCTGGTTAAGCGTCATGTCGGGGGAAAGGTTGGCGTCGGACTCGACGAAACCGGCCTTGTAGTTCTTCACGCGGGCGACCATGGCAGCTTCCTGCTCGATGGTCTGGTTGCCGTAGATGAAGCTCAAGCCGCCCTCGGTTGCCAGGGCAACGGCCATGTTGTCGTCGGACACGGCGGCCATGATGGCGCTGACCATGGGGATGTTGAGCGAAAGCGGGCACTCTTCCTGGCCCTTGCGGTACTTGACCAACGGGGTTTCCAGGCTCACCGACGCCGGAACGCACGTAGCAGGCGTATGACCAGGTACCAGAAGATACTCGTTGAACGTACGTGACGGCTCGTCGTAATAATAAGCCATGGGAGACGGCTCCTTCTCTCGCAACGGGATTTTCGTTGCTAGCCATTATAGTCACGCCGACTGCCTGATTGCGAGGGCGGGCCGGCAAATAGCGGAGAATGTGGAGAAACGCACGGAGAACAGCGCCTCGGGCAACGAAAAGGACCGCCGGTTCCCCAGCGGTCCTACCAGGCGCGATATGCGATTTCAAAGCCTTATCAGCCCAGACCCGCCCATTTCGCGATGATGGGGGCATAACCCATGGCGAACACGATGAGCATGCCCACGGGAATGACGTAGGTCACGTAGCCGCGCGCCCATCGCGGGAACCTCAGGCCGCTGCCCGTGTCGGCCTCTGCCAGGAAGCCTTCCCAGCCCCAGCCGCTTTTGCGCGTGCAGAACAGCACCAGCAGCAGGCCGCCCCACGGCAGGATGTTGTTCGACACCAGGAAGTCCTCGATGGCCTGGATGTCGCCGATGCCCGGGACCGTGAAGCCCGCCAGCACGTTGAAGCCCAGGACGCACGGCATGCTGAGCACCGCCAGCAGCACGCCGTTGACCAGGCACGCCTTCTTGCGCGGCGTCCCCCACTGGTCCATGGTGAAGCTCATGATGTTCTCGAACACGGCGATGACCGTGGACAGCGCGGCGAACGTCATGAACACGAAGAACAGCACGGCCCACAGCTGGCCGAACGGCATCTCGTTGAACACGCTGGGCAGCGTGATGAACACCAGGCCCGGACCCGAACCCGGCTCCACGCCGAACGCGAAGCAGGACGGGAAGATGACGAGGCCCGCCATCAGCGCTACGAGCGTATCGAGGCCGGCCACGCGCACCGCCTCGCCCGTGAGCGTGTGGTCCTTGCCGATATAGCTTCCGAAGATGGACATGCCGCCCATGCCGACCGAGACGGTGAAGAACGCCTGGCCCATGGCGGCGTACACGGCATCGCCAAAGGTTGCCAGCTGCTCGGCCAGCGTGGCGCCGGCGAGCATCTTGCCGAAATCGGGCATCAGGTAGAAACGCAAGCCCTCGGCCGCGCCCGGCAACGTGACCGCGCGCACGCACAGGGCCACAAGCACTACGAACAAGGCCATCATCATGACCTTCGTCACGCGCTCCACGCCCTTCTGCACGCCGGCGCGCGTGACGCCCACGCCCACGCCCACGATGATGAGCATATACACGGCAAGCTGCACCGGATCGGCCAGCATGCCGTTGAAAACGTCTGCCACCTGAGAGCTCTCCAAACCCACGAACTCGCCCGAGGCGCTTTTCACCACGAAGGCGAGCATCCAGCCGCCCACAGTGGTGTAGAACATCATGAGCAGGTAGTTGCCGGCAAGCGCCAGCCACTTGAACGCATGCCATTTCGTGCCCGCCGGCTCAAGCACGTCGTAGCTGCGCGCAATGGAGCGCTGGCTTGCGCGGCCGGCGGCGAACTCCATGATGAGGGCCGGAAGCGCGAAGATGGCCAGGAACACCAGGTACATGATCACGAACGCCGCGCCGCCGTACTCGCCCGTGATATAGGGGAATCGCCACACGTTGCCCAGGCCGATGGCGCAACCCGCGCTCACCAGGATGAACCCAAGTCGGGTTCCGAACTTCTCGCGTTCCATTCGTCCTCCAAACCGCGCGCCGTGGCACGCGTAACGCAAAAAACGCCCGGCGTAGCGATACGCCGGGCGCTCACAATCAACCCTTGCAGTGTAGCGGAAAGCGGAGCCTACCGCCAGAAACGTTACCGAACACGGTCGCCTTATTCCGACCGCAGGGCCTCGACCGGGTCCTTTCGGCTGGCGGCGCTTGAGGGGATCAGGCCCGCCAGGAACGTAAGGAGCACGCTGATGCCCACGAGCACCACCGCCGCCTGCCAGGGAAGGATGGCCACATTGCGGACGTCGAACAGCGAGTACACGATGGCGTTAGCAGGTATGCAGGCAAGCGCGGTCAGCCCGATGCCGATGACGCCGGCCGTGAAGCCCACGATGATGGTCTCAGCGTTGAACACGCGGCTGATGTCGCCCTTGCTGGCGCCGATGGAGCGCAGGATGCCGATCTCCTTCTTGCGCTCGAGCACGCTGATATAGGTGATCACGCCGATCATGATGGAGCTGACCACCAACGAGATGGCCACAAACGCCACCAGCACGTAGCTGATCATGTTCACGATGGTGGTGACCGAACTCATCAGAGCGCCCACGATATCGGTGTAGCTGACAACCTTGCCTTCTTCGCCGTTCGACTCCATGCGGTCGTTGTAGGTGTCAAGGATATCGATGACGTTTTGCTTGCTGGGGAAATCCTTCGGATAGATGTCGATGCTGGCAGGTTTGGCGTAATCGGCCCAGCCCAGCTTCTTCATGTTGTTGTCGTAGCTGGACTGCTCGGTGGACATGAGGCTTGCCATGAGCTCGGCAAGCTCGTTCTCGTCCATGTTCATCTGGAAGGCGTCGGCGAACGCGGACTGGTCGATGCCCATGGCGCTGGACATGTTGCCGGCAAGCCTGGTCATATACGAGTTCATCGCGGAGGACACCTGCTGCTGCATCGCGCCCGCGAACTGGGTCATCACCTGCGCCATGGCGCTTTGCATATACGTTTGCATAGCAGCGCCGAGCTGCGTTTGCAGCTGCGAGGAGATAGCCTGCGTCAACGCTGGGAGCAGCTGTTGCTGGATCTGCTGGCCGATCTGCTGCGAAAGCTGATCGCGCAGCTGCTGCTCGATCTGGCCCGACATGCCGCTAAAGTCGATGGAACCAGCGATGACCTGCTGCATCGCCGCCTGCGTGGCTGGATCGGCCAGATACGCCGCCACAGCCGCATCGATACCGCCGCCCGCATATTCCGGATGCGCCGCCAGCCACGCGGGATACCCCTTCACGATGCCCATGACGCCGGCAGTGAGCGCATCCGTTTTGATGGTGGGCTGCACACCGTCGAAGCTGACGTCCAGCCCGCTGAAGTCAAGGTTCAGCTTGCTTACGTCGATGGCGCTCGGGTCGATGCTGATGGAGGACGCATCGAAGGCAGGCAAGCTGGAAAGATCCAGGCTCATGCCCGACAAATCCATGCTGGCGCCCAGATCGGCTCCCTGCAGCCCCGCGGCCAGCGCGCTCTCGTCAAACGTGAAGGCGCTCTGCAGCTTCTGCCCGTCGATGGTGAACAGGCTTGACATATCGAAGCCGTTGCCGTTTTTCTGGTTGCTTTCCTCGTCGGCGAACGACTTGCCCGTGATCACGTTCGTCGCCGGGTTCGCCTTCTGGTCCTGCACGATCTGGGTGTTCCCCGCCTGGTCGATCAGGTGGTTCACCAAGCTTGAGGGGTAGTACAGCCCCGTCTGCAGGGAGGTGATCTTCGCACCCTCCTTCGGCTTCACGACGCCCGCGATCTTCAGCGTTTCCCCGTTGTCCACCAGGTTCCTCATGTAGGCGTCGTCGCCGGATTTGTCCTTCCACACGCCGTATTCGTTATCGCGCTGGTAGAAGTCCGCGGCGTTCACCAGCTTGAAGGTGACGCTCATCAGGTCGTCGTAGGAAAACGACAGACTGTCGCTCGGCGCATTGACGGCTTCCTCGTTGGCGAAGGCGCGTACCATACTCTCGAGCTCGGCGTGGTCGCGCAGGCCCATGGAATAGAGCATGAAATCGCTCACGCTGCCGCCCGGGGTGAGCACCAGCACGATCTCGTCGTAGTTTTCAGGCCAATGGCCTGCCATAACGTCGTATTGGCCCTCGACCATGCCCATGTTGTCGGGCAGCTTGTAGAAGATGTTGGTGCTCATCATCGACGACATGATGCCGTTCGAAGCCGTGGAGGAGCCCAGGCCGATGCTGGCGAACGACTTGTCCGGGTTCACCTGATGCGCGCCGCCCGACGTGTCGGAGCTGAAGATCTGCGGCGTGACGCTGTAGCCATACTCGATGGAGCTCACGTACGGCTCCGCGCCCGATTCGCCCGAGTCAAGGTATTTCTTCAACGACGCAAGGTCGTTGCTGCCGATGCTGTCGAAGGTGCTCGCGATCATCTTCGACTCGTGCACGGGCTTACCCGAATCGTCATCGGATGCGTCGTCCTGGGCCTTCTCCGACGACGAGCCATCCGAACCGCTACCCAGCCCCATCATACTGGTCATGTCGAACCCTTGGTCCTGGATCCGCAACGGGTATTCGGAAAGCGTCTCCTCTTCCACATTGGCGATGTAGCTGTTCACGCCGTTGGCCAGCGACAAGATGGCGGCAATGCCGATGATGCCGATGCTGCCCGCAAACGCCGTCATGAGCGTGCGGCCCTTCTTCGTGAGCAGGTTCTTAAACGACAGGGAGAGCGCCGTGAGGAACGACATGCTGGTGCGGCGAGCCTGCTTCGCGGCGCGGCGCGGGCTATTCTCGGCCGCCGGGTCGAACGGGCGGGTATCGTCACGGATGACGCCGTCGGCCAAGGTGACGATACGCGTAGCGTAGCGCTGCGCCAGCTCGGGGTTATGCGTAACCATGATGACCAGGCGGTCGTCGGCGATCTCGGTGAGCAGGTCCATGATCTGCACACTGGTCTTAGAGTCGAGCGCGCCCGTGGGCTCGTCGGCCAGCAAGATCTCGGGATCGTTGATAAGCGCACGGGCGATGGCGACGCGCTGCATCTGACCGCCGGAAAGCTGGCTGGGCTTTTTGCTCACGTGCTCGGCAAGTCCCACGCGGCCAAGCGCCTCGATAGCGCGCTGCCGGCGCTCGACCCGGGACACACCGGAAAGCGTGAGGGCCAGCTCGACGTTTTCCAGGATGGTCTGGTGCGGGATAAGGTTGTAGGCCTGGAACACGAAGCCGATGCGGTTGTTGCGATACGCGTCCCAATCGCGGTCCTTGTAATCGCTTGTGGACACACCGTCGATGAGCAGGTTGCCGCCGTCATAATGGTCGAGGCCGCCGATGATGTTGAGCATGGTGGTCTTGCCCGAGCCCGAAGGCCCCAGCACTGCCACGAACTCGTTGTCGCGGAAGGCCACCGACACGTGATCGAGCGCGGTTTGCGTGAAGTCCGCAGTGGTGTAGGACTTGCACACGTTTATCAGTTGCAGCATGCAGCCGCCTTTCGAATTTGAAGACAATCGCTATGATTATCCCCCTGCCGCGCGCCCCATCTGCCCGTTTTCGCGAAATGCGTGGAATCCGTTACCTTCTCCGCAAACCACAAACACAGCCAGCGCAGTTGTTGGCTTTCCCCGTTGCGCCCCTTCCCTGCCTAGCATGCCCGCCCCGGTTGGCGTACTATCGTCAGCGAGCAACGATCCCCGAATGCAAGGAGCGTATATGGAACGCGAATCCGCGTGGAAGCGCTACGATGAGGACCAGCTGGCCGAGCTCGAGCAGCTTGCCGCCGGCTACATCGACTTCATCTCCGAGAACAAGACCGAGCGCGAGTTCTCCGCCGCCGCTATCCGCAGCGCAGAAGCCGCCGGCTACGAGAGCCTTGATGCCGCCATCTCCGCAGGCCGCAAGCTTGCTCCCGGCGACAAGGTGTGGGCAACCATGCGTAACAAGGCCGTTATCCTGGTACAGCTGGGCGCCCGCCCGCTGACCGACGGCATGAACATCCTTGGTGCGCACATCGACAGCCCGCGCTTGGACATCAAGCAGAACCCGCTGTACGAATCCAGCGAGCTTGCCTTCATGGACACCCATTACTACGGCGGCATCAAGCACTACCAATGGGTCACCGTCCCGCTGGCGCTGCACGGCGTGATCGCCAAGAAGGACGGCAGCGTGGTGGACGTGAAGATCGGCGAGGACGCCGACGATCCCGTCTTCTGCATTTCCGACCTGCTCATCCACCTGGCGAACCAGCAGATGGGCAAGAAGGCCAACGAAGTGGTCGAAGGCGAGGCGCTCGACATCCTGGTGGGCAACCGCCCCTTAGTGGTGCGCGACGAGGACGGCGAAGCCAAGGAGCAGAAGGACCCCGTGAAGGCTTTCGCCCTTAAGCTGCTTGCCGACAAGTACGACATCGAGGAAGAGGACTTCCTGTCCGCCGAGCTTGAGGTCGTGCCCGCTGGCCGCGCCCGCGACCTGGGCTTCGACCGCAGCATGGTGCTGGGCTACGGCCAGGACGACAGCGTGTGTGCCTACACCTCGCTGGTGGCGCAGCTTTCCGTCGCCGGCGAGGAGCTCGACCGCGCCGCCGTGTGCGTGCTCGTGGACAAGGAGGAGATCGGCAGCGTGGGCGCCACGGGCATGGCCTCGCAGTTCTTCGAGAACACCATCGCCGAGATCATGGAACTTGCCGGCGAGGGTGGCATGCTGCCGCTGCGCCGTGCACTGGCCGCATCCGCCATGCTCTCCTCCGACGTCTCCGCAGGCTTCGACCCCGCCTACGCCAGCGTGTTCGAGGCAAAGAACAGCGCGTACCTGGGCCACGGCCTGGTGTTCAACAAGTACACGGGCGCTCGCGGCAAGTCGGGCAGCAACGACGCCCGCGCCGAGTACATGGCGCGCATCCGCAAGATCATGGACGACGCCGGCGTACAGTTCCAAACCTGCGAACTGGGCAAGGTCGACGCCGGCGGCGGCGGGACCATCGCCTACATCCCCGCCAAGTACGGCATGGACGTCATTGACTCCGGCGTGGCGGTGCTGTCCATGCATAGCCCCTGGGAGGCCACCAGCAAAGCCGATATCTACGAGGCCGAACGCGGCTACGAGGCGTTCCTGCGCGCATAACAAGCAGGCGTGCGAAAGCGAAGACCGTTCTCGCGCGCAACCTCGGAAAACCGTCGATAAACAGCAAGAAGCGCCGCGACTTCAAGTCGCAGCGCTTCTTTATTCGCTAGTTTGCCACAAGCTGCATACGCACCCCGCGTGCCCATCGCCATCGGGGACGCTCAAACAGCCTGCCAGCCATGACGCAAGCTTCCAACAGCGACGATATGCCCGCACGGCATCCGCCTTCACCGGCAGGCGACAAGACGGTCACCGAAACGCGTGCAGTACCGTTTAGAACTCGAGGCCCTCCAGGCGCTTGAACACCTCGTCCTTGCGGGTCAGGAAGTCCCACGGATCGAAGATTTCGTCGAGCGTTTCCTTGGACAGCTTGGCCTCGGGGTCGTTCTCCAGGCGCTCGCGATACGTGGGGCCGTCCACCGCGTTCTGGATATCCTTCCACACAGCCATGGCGTTGCGCTGCACGATGACGTACGCCTCCTCGCGCGTGATGCCCGTATTCACCAGGGCCAGCAGTACCTTGCTGGAGAAGATGAGGCCCTTGGTGCGCCACACGTTGTGTTCCATCTTCGCCGGATAGGTTTGCAGGCCGTCCATGATCCACTGCATCTTGGCGAACATGTAGTCAAGCGCGGTGAAGCTGTCGGCCAGCGCCACGCGCTCGGTGCCGGAGTGGCTGATGTCGCGCTCGTACCACAGCGCCACATTGTCGAGCGCCACCTGGGCGTTCGCCTTCACGCAGCGGGCAAGGCCGCACACGCGCTCGGCCGTGATGGGGTTGCGCTTGTGGGGCATGGCCGACGAGCCCTTCTGGCCCTTCTTGAACGGCTCCTCCGCCTCAATGACGTCGGTCTGCTGCAGCAAGCGCACCTGCATGGCGATGGACTCCAGCGTTGCGGCGGCGCAGGCAAGCGCGCACATGACCTGGGCGTGGCGGTCGCGGGCCAGCACCTGGGTGGACAGCGGGTCGGGCGTCAGGCCCAGCTTCTCGCAGACGTACTTCTCAACATAGGGGTCGATGCTGGAGTACGTGCCCACCGCGCCGGAAATGGCGCCGGTTGCGGCGACTTCGCGAGCCTGCTCCAAGCGGGTCTGCGCGCGCTTGAGCGCCCAAGCCCAACTGCCGAACTTCATGCCGAACGTCATGGGCTCGGCGTGGATGCCGTGCGTGCGGCCCACGCACAGGGTGTTCTGGAACTCGAACGCGCGACGCTTGCACGTCTCGCCGAGCTGCTTGACGTCATCCAGGATGATGTCGATAGCCTGCACGATCTGGTACGACAGCGCGGTGTCACCCAGGTCGGAAGAGGTCATGCCGTAATGCACCCAACGGCTGGGCTTTTCCTGGCCCTCGGGGACGTCGGCGTCGATGTACTCGGCCATGCAGGTGGTGAAGGCGATGACGTCGTGGTTCGTGACCTTCTCGATCTCGTCGATGCGCTCAACCGTGAAGTCGGCGTGGTCGCGGATCCACTGCGCCTCCTCCTTCGTGATGCCGGCTTGGCCGAGCTCGGCCTGAGCCTCGCACGCCAGCACCTCGATTTCCTTCCAGATGGAGAACTTATTCTGAAGCTCCCAGATGGCGCCCATGGCCGGGCGCGTGTAGCGGTTGATCACAACGACCCCTTTCGCGGTTGATAGTTGATGACCACATCATACCGTGCGCACATGCGGCTCGCCGGCACCGCGCGTGTTTCTGCAGATGGTTTACGTATGCCCGCGCCCCACCCCGCCTTTCGCAGATTCGGCATGTTCGTTCGCCGAATCATTCTCAGATATGATAAGATGCGCCTAGCTATTTACTAGGTTTATTGGGGGGATTATGACGCTCGAGAATAAGGAAGGCCGCCAGGACGGCGCCTTTGAAGCATGCAACGCCGAAGCCACCGCGCACAAGGCAAGCGAGCAGCTCAACGTGTTCGACAAGGGCCGCATGGAAGGACCCGATGCCGACAGCACCACGCACGGCACCGTGCGCGCCGTCTGCGTGTCCAAGCGCAAGGGCACGCGCAAGACCGTGGTGGACGGCCCGGTGACCATCGAGGCCCATCACGGCGTCGCCGAGGACGCGCACGCCGGAGATTGGCATCGCCAAGTTTCGCTTCTGGCCTGGGAATCTATCAAGAAGGCCCAGGCGCGCGGCCTAGATGTGAAAGAAGGCGATTTCGCCGAGAACATCACCACCGAGGGCATCAACCTCATGGCGCTGCCGCTTGGCACGCAGCTCAAGATCGGCGACGATGTGCTGCTGGAGCTGTCGCAGCAGGGCAAGGTGTGCCACAAGAAGTGCGCGATCTTCTACCTGGCCGGTGATTGCATCTTCCCGCGCGAGGGAATCTTCTTCGTCGCCCTCACCGGCGGCAAGGTCAAGGCCGGCGACAGCATCGACGTGGTGAAGCTGGGCGACGGCACGTGCGAATACACGCCGCAGGAGGCCCTGGACGAGCTGGCGAACACGCCACGCTAAAGCTACGAAGCGCCAACCGCCGTGCGGGCA
>OKVV01000100.1_pt1 | contig 77723 bp, 87 predicted proteins | sample 1606871 | NCBI WGS metagenome assembly OKVV01 (sample SAMN03281011, study PRJEB24777) | human gut metagenome | isolation source: fecal sample PR176 from 1 month old male Indian infant, caesarean delivered... | place: Singapore | collected 2006-01-13
AATCGGTGGAGCTGCATGACAAAGTCATCGGGCACTATCTGAACATAAAACACTATCAGTAAATTGGAGTCATTACCTGACACTCTTACCTTGCATACGTAGTGATACGGTTACCGTTTGGCTCATCAAGACTTAGTCGATATCCAGCCTAGACCTTCCCGTGGTGGTAAGGTCAAGAAAAAAATCATCAAGATAAGCTGTGTAAAAAACCAGATGTGACGAACATACTCATATCCCTTATGACCACATACTTAATGACTCAAAACACTCTTCTTTGGGTTTAGAAAGGATGGTTTCTCTAGTGGCATCATTTTTATATTCACCAACACTCACTAATTCCCATGATTCGACATCATTCAACAGTGCAAGCATCAACTTATTATTTAATGCATGCCCTGACTTATAAGCATGGTAGGCGCCAATAATATTATGGCCTGATACAAAGAGGTCTCCAATCGCATCCAGTGTTTTATGTCGCACAAGTTCGTTATTAAATCGCAGACCTTCCGGATTCAGAACGCTATATTCATCAAGCCCTATCGCATTGTTCAAACTTGCCCCTAACCCAAGACCTTTTTGTTGTAGAAGTTCTACATCACGAACAAATCCGAAAGTTCTGGCATCAGCAATCTCGCTAATATAGTTTTCTTTCGACACTTCAATATTTAATCTATTAGTCTCAGCAGAAATCAAGGGATGCTTAAAATCAATCATAAAATCGATCGAGAACTTTGAGTCTGGATGCAAAAGAGCCCATTTGTCGCCATCTTTTACGGAAACCGTTTTTTTTATCAGAAGATATTTTTTTAGCGCACACTGCTCTATCAAACCAGCGTGCATTATTGAGTCTATGAATCCTCTGGCACTCCCATCGAGAATGGGAAGTTCTGGAGCATCGAGCTCCACCAAGAGGTTATCAAGCCCCATGCTAGACACCGCAGAAAGGAAATGCTCGATTGTTGAAACTCGAACTCCCTGAGGGTTGATAATGCTTGTTGCCAGCATAGTGTCATGAATCTGATCGGCACGGAGCTGAATATCAACAACAGGAGTTACATCTGTTCTACGGAACCGTATGCCACTATCGGCACCAGCAGGCATGATTTTCATGTTAACGGTTTTACCGCTATGCAAGCCAATACCGTTTAATTCAACAATATTCTTGATAGTTTTTTGCTTGATCATGGAGACCTCTGTTTGCTCTAGCGACTAGGCAGAACGTCCGCAACAAGGTTCCATTGATGATTCCCCCTATTGCTCTGTTCATCGTCCTCGCTACTCTCGACTTGGTTCCATTAAAAACCATGAAGTTGATATAGGGTCAAGATTTTATACGATATACACATCAAGCATCTTGCATGAGTCGCACTGACTGACCCGGGTTAGTTACCATCATATTCTTTATGGTTGAGACCATACGGAAATCAGTGAATTAAAAATATTTATTCATCCAAAACACAAATGGTTTTAAGAAAGCCTAATGCCCTTCTTGTAAAATTATTCAAGATAGTCAAGTATGTTTTTTATATTGTCAATTAAGGCGACATGCAGGTCAGGGTCATCACATTCATCTGAATGGCAATAGGAAATATGTTGAAGTATAATTCTTTTTTTGAATTCACTAACTGTACACTCCAACTCATACACCGACCGTACGATATCAATACAAGGTTCATCATCGATTAAAAAATCCTGCATTTTATTATACTTATCAGTCAGATCTTCTATCATAGAAATTAATACGGGGTCATTAACTAACATTGGCATATCTCTCCTCATAATCTGAAAGTAAAGATGGACACAGCGCTGATAAATTCCAATTCCCTTGCTTGCGGTACCGACCGGGAGGAAGATGAAACTTGTTTTTAAAAGCTCTCGTGAAAGTTTGTTGCGAATTAAAACCATACTGAAGTGCAATGTCTAGGACTGTTCTGGAAGTCAATTTCAGATCAATCGCAGCACATGATAATCGACGAGCACGAACATATTCACCCAGCGCAACACCGGTCGTCTGTTTAAACAAACGTTGAAAATGCCATCGTGAATACCCAGACTTCTCAGCAATAAATTCTACTGGCAAGGTTGTATTCAATGAACTTTCAACCCACTGCAAAATATCTTTGACAACACTTTCAGAATATTTCCTGGTGTCCATTCTCTCCCCCCAAACCATATTCTATGAATATATTCAAACCAGAATACGGTCTCTGAGTCTGTCATCCATGAAGAACTCAGGGACCCAACTCTTTATTTTCGTAATAACCTCAGGCCATTTGCCACAACCAGAAGACTGGCACCAACATCAGCAAATACAGCCATCCACATAGTTCCCATTCCCATGAGCGTGAGTACAAGGAATACGGCTTTAATACCTAGAGCGAGGCTGATATTTTGCACGAGTAAGCTGTACGTTTGTCGGGATAATTTTACAAAGGCTGGGATTTTACGCAGGTCATCATCCATTAAGGCTACATCTGCAGTTTCAATCGCCGTATCAGTACCCATTGCGCCCATAGCAAAACCGATATCAGCTGCAGCCAGAGCCGGTGCATCATTGATACCATCACCAACCATCCCAGTGATTCCAATCCGTGAATGCTCTTCAACTGCACGATGTTTATCTTCTGGCAATTGATTCCCTCGAGCCTCATCGATTCCAACCTGAGATGCGATTGCTTTAGCTGTATGTGGGTTATCACCAGTCAGCATAATAGTTTTAACGCCAAGTTCATGAAGTTGTTCAATCGCTTCACGGCTGCTGTTTTTAACAGTATCAGCAACAGCGAACAACCCAAGCACTTGCTTACCATCATTGAGTAAAATAACTGTTTTACCCTGGCTTTCCAGCCTTTGTACTGTTGCTTTAATCTCTGATGGACAATTAAAGTGTTCTTCAGTCAAACGCAGGTTACCAAGGTAAAAATCCTTACCTGTAATCGCGCCATGCACACCTCGCCCAACAATCGCTTCAAAGCTGTCAACATCCTGCTTTTTCAAATCAGCAGAAGCATTCACAATTGCCAGTGAAACAGGGTGATCAGAGTAACTAGCGAGACTAGCTGCAGTAGTACGAACTTCACGCTCGCTCCACCCATTGAATACCATTACGTCGGTTTGTACTGGTTTCCCATAGGTAATAGTTCCTGTTTTATCCAGCGCAAGGGCTTTTAGCTTACGTCCCTGCTCAAGATAAACACCGCCTTTAATGAGAATCCCTTTGCGAGCAGCTGCAGTAAGTCCACTAACAATCGTTACTGGCGTAGAAATAACCAGGGCACATGGACACGCAATGACAAGCATAACTAAAGCTTTATAGATCCACTCCTGCCATGTTCCTGCCCCAAACAATGGTGGCAATACAGCAACCGCAACAGCAATACCCATAACGACGGGGGTATAAATCTGGGAAAAGCGGTCAACAAAACGTTGTGTAGCTGCTTTGGCGCCTTGCGCCTGCTCAACGGCATGAATGATGCGAGCAAGGGTTGTATTATTTGCAGCTGCAGTGACTTTATATTCAAAAGAGCCTGACTGATTTATTGTTCCAGCAAATACAGCATCGCCCGCAATTTTATCGACAGGCATACTTTCACCTGTAATTGGAGCTTGGTTAATGGTGGTTTGGCCTTTGACGATTTCTCCGTCGAGACCAATTCGTTCACCTGGTTTTACCCTGACAATACTGCCCGGTTGTACGCTACTGGCGTCAACTTCCTGCCATGTTCCATCAGCTTGTTGGACCATTGCAGTTTCAGGAGTCAGGTTCATCAGGGAACCTATTGCATTTCTGGCTCTATCAAGTGATTTGGCTTCTATCAGCTCGGCAATGGTGAATAACACCATAACCATCGCCGCTTCTGGCCACTGCCCAAGGACCAAAGCCCCAGTAACGGCAATACTCATTAGTGCATTGATATTCAAGTTGCCATTGCGAATCGAAATCCAACCTTTTTTGTAGGTTGTCAGACCACAAGAAAGCACTGCTATCAAAGCCAACCCAGCTTCTAGCCAGTCAGGCATATCAGCCCAGTGCATCACTTCGGCTGCAAGAGCAGCTACGCCAGCAAGAGCTAATGGCCACCAGGGCTTTTTTTTCTCCTGGGTATTTTTCTTGCCGCTAGTATTATCAGAGACTTCTGGCGCGAATCCCAACGAGCGAATTGCAGCCATGATAGCTTCAAGCGAATCCGGTGTATGGGTTACAGTCAAAACACGCTGCATCAGGTTGAAATCAAGCTCTTTAACAGCGCTCATTCCACCCAGTTTCTTTTTGATAAGATTTTCTTCAACAGGACAATCCATCTGCATAATGCGAATTTCTGTCCGTAATCCACCAGCCACAACCTGCGAGCCCCCTAGGCTACTCAATTGTTCTGGAGCAGCGGAGCAACAATCCCCCTCATGGCCGTGATCGTGGCCTTCATGAGAATGCTCTTGCGCGGCATGAGCATGGTTACATCCCTTATGATTATGCTCATCATGCGAATGCCCTTCGCCGCCATGGCTATGGGCATCATGATTATGGCCTTCATGGTTATGGCCTTCATGGTTATGACCTTCATGGGAATGATCATCACTGCATTTCTTGTGATTATGAGCCTGCTGATCATGTGCATGATCATTTGCTTTATGTGATTCACCAGTATTCTTAACCCGGAGTCCTGTCCCTAAATTGAACGTTTCACAGCAACTAGCCGCTTCGTCTCCTGCAGGGTTTTTGCTATTTTTTACACCACCACTCATTTTCATTGCCTCATCTGTTAACTATACTGACGATTAAAGACCCTAATCTAACTAGAGGGTCAAGCGCATAAGGGGGGAGGCATGAAAATTGGTGAATTGGCCCGTAAGGCGGATTGTCCGGTGGAAACTATTCGGTACTATGAGAAAGAAGGATTACTTCAGGCTCCATTAAGAGATATTGAAAATAACTATCGCCGTTACAACAATACTCATCTGGAAAAGTTATTATTTATCCGACGCTGCCGCTCTCTTGATATGACCCATGAGGAAATACGTGCATTGCTACTGGCAATGAATAATCACGGTAAAGACTGTGGCCCCATTGATGCAATAATCAGTGCCCATCTCACTCATGTTCAGCATCGTATTAAAGAATTAATAGCCCTGGAAATACAACTCAAAGAACTTAATAACTATTGCAGCTCAGACCGGAGCGTGGACGAATGCGGGATAGTACAGAAATTGACTGCTGATGAAGAGAATGGTGATCTTCCTTTAACCGTACCAACTGACCACTTGGGGGGTGTGCATTAGTGGTGTGCGCTTATAAGTTGATTAGACTGATGGCGTAACACAAGCCCATACAGCTTTGTGCTACGCCATCATGCCCTTAAAATAAGGGGTCAGGCTTTTTCCATTTCGTTACCACGAGAACGACGTTGCACTGCCCCTTCTCTCTTACCGGGATGGCTTTTAGCATCAGCGGTCATTAATGTCTGGAGTATTGGGCATTCAACTCGCTCATCCCCAGCACAGCTTTTGATCAGAGCTCTGAGTGTATCTGCCATTCGTCGCATATTTTCCATACGTCGCTCTAAATCATCCATATGCTCTTGTGCCAGACGTTTAACATCGGCGCTCTGGCGAGATTTGTCATTCCATAACTTGAGCAAATCGGCTATCTCTTCAAGAGAAAAACCAAGATCGCGCGCACTGCGGATAAAAATCAGACGATGGACATCATTGGGTGCATAATCACGGTAGCCCGCTTCGGTACGGCCAGTAGCAGGAATCAGACCAATTTGCTCGTAATAGCGAATCATCTTTGCGGAGATTCCTGATTCGTTCGATGCTTTACCAATGTTCATAGCTCCCCTTTTCTTAGTGCTCAGAGTCTTCTGCCAGCGGAGGCTGGAACCGACGCAAACGAAGTGCGTTGCCCAGGACAAATACACTGGATAGCGCCATCGCGCCTGCAGCAAAGATTGGTGAAAGCAGCAATCCATAGGCAGGGTACAGCAGGCCTGCTGCTACAGGGATCAATGCGGCATTATAACCAAACGCCCAAAAAAGATTTTGCCTGATGTTACCTATGGTTGCCTTAGACAATCCAATAGCATTAGGCACACCCTGTAGGTTGCCGGACATTAAGACAACATCAGCAGATTCCACCGCTATATCGGTACCTGTACCAATTGCAAGCCCAATATCTGCCACGGCTAAAGCTGGGGCATCATTAATGCCATCACCAACATAAGCGACCTTACCGTAAGACTCCTTCAACCGACGAACTGCTTCAACTTTCCCTTCTGGCAACACTTCGGCAACCACTTCATCAATACCAAGCTGTCTCGCAATCGCATTTGCTGTATTGGCATTGTCACCGGTAATCATTGCGACTTTGAGCCCCAGTTGGTGCAATGCATTTATGGCAATCGGCGTACTTGATTTAATAGGGTCAGCGACTGCGATAATGGCAGCCAGACGTCCATCAATAGCAACATAGAGTGGCGATTTTCCTTCGTTTCCAAGGCGTATCGCAGTCTTTGAAAAATACTCGATATCCAAGCCTAACTCACGCATAAATCGATCGGCCCCGACCTCTACGCGCTCTCCGTCTACGGTAGCCCTGACGCCCATCCCAGTAATTGAATCAAACTCAGTCAACGCTGGCAGCGATATCTCTTTTCCTAGAGCAGCTTCAACGATAGCGCGGGCAATAGGATGTTCCGAACGTGATTCAACAGCGGCAACTTTTGCTAATACTAAGTCAAGCTCAAACCCTTCGGCCAACTCCAGGTCTGTCATTACTGGGCGCCCTTCAGTCAAAGTACCTGTTTTGTCTACAGCGACAACCCTGGCATCTTTAAGCAACTGCAGAGCTTCTCCCTTACGGAACAAGATCCCCATTTCTGCACCACGCCCAGTACCTACCATGATAGAGGTTGGGGTAGCCAATCCCATTGCACATGGGCAGGCAATGATCAATACAGCCACGGCATTAACCAGTGCGAAAGACAGGGCCGGTGATGGCCCAAATGTTAACCAGGCAAGGAAAGTTAACAACGCTGCCAGCATCACCACAGGAACAAACCATAATGTCACCTTATCGACCACGGCTTGTATAGGTAGTTTAGAGCCCTGGGCTTGCTCTACCATTCTGATTATTTGTGACAACATCGTCTGGCCACCAACGGCTGTTGCACGCAACCTCAATGCTCCTTTCTGGTTAACAGTCCCGCCAACCATTAAGCTTCCGGGAACTTTCTCGACGGGGATAGGCTCCCCCGTTATCATCGATTCATCGACAAAACTTGTTCCTTCACTCACCTCACCATCAACAGGTATCCGCTCACCTGGTCGAACTTCGATAATGTCATCAAGGGCTACATCACTAATGGGAATATCGATGACAATGCCGTTACGCAGCACATGCGCCTCTTTGGCCTGCAATCCAACCAAACGCTTGATAGCCTCAGACGTTCGACCTTTAGCTCGCGCCTCCATAAATCGTCCTAAAAGAATAAGAGCGACGATTACCGCAGCAGCTTCGTAATACACATTGACGGTACCTTGAGGCAAAAGACCTGGAGCAAAGGTCGCAATCATTGAATAACCGAATGCAGCGAGAGTCCCGACGGAGACGAGAGAGTTCATGTCTGGGCCAAGTCTTAATAACGCGGGAATACCTTTCAGGTAAAAGCGCCGCCCCGGAATAGCCAACACCAGCAATGTTAATACAAACTGGAGATACCAGCTTTCCTGGAGCCCAATGGTATCCATTATCCATTGATGCATTCCCGGTATCACATGCGACCCCATTTCCAGAATAAATACTGGTAACGCAAGTACGGTCGCCAGAACTAAATCTTTCTTCAACGCAACCTTTTCAGCATCTTTTTTTTCTGCGGCACTATCATTATTCTGGCTTTGGTTATCAACCAGGCTGGCTTCATAACCGATTTTTTCGATAGCAGTTATGAGGTCATCAACTCCTGCGGTTCCACGTACAGTAGCTCTTTCAGTCGCTAAATTAACAGTGGCTTCTTTTACACCTTTAACCGCTCGGAGCGATTTTTCGACACGCCCTACGCATGATGCACATGTCATGCCCTGAACTGATAACTCTACAGAAGCTTGAGGAACCTCATAACCAACCTTTTCAACTGCTTCAACCAACGCCATACGATTAACGAATGCATTTAGGCGGATATCTGCACGCTCTGTTGCAAGGTTAACGCTTACGTTTTGTACGCCTTCAACCTTAGCCAGAGCGGCTTCAACTCGTCCAACGCAGCTTGCACAAGTCATTCCCTCAATGGGCAAGCTGACTTGAGTTTCACCATCATTAGAATGCTGTTTTTTTTGAATGCTCATGATGTATTTCTCATCGTTATGGTCAGATAAAGAACAACCTTAAGGCTTACCATCGTGGGAAGGTCAAGCGCATTATTTTGAACATGCCGATGCCGTGGAAGGAATGGATATAAAAACCCTTTACATGAACACATATTCATATGTTATATTGAAGGCATCATGTATAACCAACCGCTTGAGGCCCTATGTCACAATCACATGATCACGAGCATGACCATACTCCAGCAGTAACCAGTGCAAACGAGCGTAAAGTCCTTATCTCCTTCCTCATGATATTCACATTTATGGTGGTCGAAGCTGTTGGAGGGATACTTTCTGGCTCATTAGCATTGCTGGCAGATGCAGGCCACATGCTTACAGATGCAGTAGCTTTGGCGCTGGCTTATGCGGCATTCCGTTTTGGCCGTCGAGCTGCTGATAGCAAACGAACCTTTGGATATTTGCGATTTGAAGTCATCGCGGGATTCTTTAATGCCCTGACACTCTTCGCTATTGTGGCGTGGATTGCATATGAGGCATGGGAAAGGTTACAAGCTCCACCAATTATACTGGCAGGCCCAATGCTGATCGTTGCCATTGCAGGATTGTTGGTCAACATATTGGTATTATGGATCATGACCCGTGGTGAGACCGATCATGTTAATGTCAAAGGTGCTATTTTACATGTGATGGGTGATCTATTGGGTTCTGTTGGCGCTATTGTCGCCGCTATTGTCATTTACTACACGGGCTGGACACCGATTGACCCAATACTTTCCGTTCTTGTCGCAGCACTGGTTTTACGTAGTGCCTGGAAATTATTAGCAAAATCGCTGCACATCCTGTTAGAAGGAGCGCCTGAAGATGCCTCCCCAGACAAGGTGGAACAGAGACTAATCAGTTCTGTTAAGGGCTTAGCAGCCGTAAGTCATATTCATGTCTGGCAAATAACCTCAGGTCGGACGATGGCAACACTGGAAGTAAGAGTCAAGGAAGATGTGGACGTAAAAGACGTTGTGAAGCTTGTAAAACAAGAACTTTATGAGCAGTTCAAAATAGAACATGCAACTGTGGGAATCGACTGGAATTACGATCAAAACGATAATACATGCAGCCTTTCACCGACAAAACTGCGTAACGAACACGAACACGAACACGAACACGAACACGGAAAAAAGCATAACCATTCTAGTCCAGGCCACAAACATTAATCAGGCCTCTGGTGATGCACTATCAATTTAGGAGGGAGAATCATAATGTCCAGCACATCAGATTGCGGCAACATACAAGACTGTTCCGCGACAGATCATGTCGCGGAGCCAGATCTATCAATGCTCTCGCAAAACGACATTGGGCAACTTTCCGAGATTTTCCATCTACTGGGGGACCAGTCAAGACTACGAATCCTGCTTTACTGTATGCGTGGTTCGGTCTCTGTAGGCGACATTGCTGAGTCGCTCCAGTTATCACAATCTCTGGTCAGTCATCATCTGAGGTTGTTACGAAGTGCAAGGCTTGTTCGCGGAGAGAGAAAGGGTAAGTACATATTTTATAGCATAATGGATCACCATGTAAGTCATGTTCTTCAGGACATGGTATTTCACATAGCTGAAGAATAACCCGAATGAATTTTGATAAGTAGAGCTTGTGTAATTCCAACTCACCTTAGTTTTTCATTACTTTGGTGAGTTGTTTCATCATTAATTTATTAAAACCTTAATAATTAACCTTTTAATAATGAAACCTGCCCCCTTCCCTTGTATGTAATAAATACCTGATGGTTCACTATCACCAGATAAAGCGAAGTGAGCAGGCCACCTCATGAAGGAGAAACCTTGCTTTGCAAGCTTATTGAATAGCCACGGATAATCTAGTTTGTCTGCTTCGTGCCAAAAGCGGACATTGCTACATCACAATGCGTTATGGTCAACATCAGAATGCAGCCCTTGTGTTGTGACGTGTAGTCTGGCCTAAACGCAGTTGCACTACATTACCTCGTGGGGTCAGCGACGGCCCCGTTTCAGTTCACGTACACAGGGATCATACTCATCTGCATAGCCACCAAAGTCATGGCTGGGCATGAAGTACCACTTTTCACCTTTCCAACCAGCGATCCGGGTGGTCGGTTTGGTTTTATTCAGAACAACAATACAGACGCCGACGGGAGACACTGGAGGAAGAAGTCGTTGCACCACACACTCACGATTGCCCACATCAATCCAGTCTTTGACGTGAATTTCAGGATGGTTCATTGTTTATCTTCATGTGATGGAATTGCTTACCGTAATGCATCCGATTACCGTGCAAGATCATGTATCCTGTCGCCTTCCTGCTCCCTTGAGGTGGCGCTGCCTTGGTACAGTCAGCACTCTGAATGTCAGGCCCAGCCGCGAGGCCGGAAGCTCATCAGGTCGCTGCGGTAGGGGAAAACGGTCCGGGTAACAGACCGTAATCGCCTGCTGGTGGTTATTGGCCCTGACTGGAGCCGCACTGAAAACTGAAGCGCATTAATATACTCGCGCCTCCGACAGGTCAGGCAATTTCTTCCAGCGCATCGTCATTTGCCGGTGGAGGAGGAAGTATAAGCGCGTCGCACTCCCTGATGACATATTCAGGAATGAGATCAAACCGGGCAGGATCCAGCTGACAGATAAATTCATTTTCAATGTGGTAGGTCTCATTCATGAATTTACGTATTACTGCGTTCTCGAGTCCGGTCTGAAGCAACCTGAACACCTGCAGTTTCTCGTAGCCATTACGGCAGAGCAGATAAAGCGCACGTATACGATCCGGGTCGGTGAGCTGAACGAAAGTGGCCTGGTAGTCAAAGCCGGGAATGCGATCGGCGATTGCCTGGCAGCCGAAGGCAACTTTTTCTGCGGACATTTCAGGATGTCCCACTCCCTGCACAACGGGTTCACGGGTGTCGATGGGCGTTTCACGGTGATGAAAAAGGTTTGACAGCACCTGATAGGCATCACCGAGGTCGTCCATAATTTCATAATGTCGGCGAAGATAGATCAACTTGATGATGTCTTCACTATCAGAGTCAGTGACAGACTGGCAGATCTGAGCAAAAGTGCGGATATCACTTTCACCGATGAGCTGCTCGGTGATGCAGCCTGCGCTGTAGTGCAAGTGTGAGGCCGTAACCAGATTACTGAACAGCTTCCTGACGGACTTCAGTGTATCAATAATAGGCTCAACATCGTGAGTCAGCATCAGTACCGTTTCATTTTTCAGGCACTCACCGGTATTGCGGCGAAACAGCATCTCCAGGATGGCAAATTTCTTGTTCTTATCAAACGATGAAATCGGGTCGTCAAGAATGATCAGGCCTGGCTTCTTGGCTAAGCATTCATACATAAACAGAACAATGGCAAAGGCGTTGCGTTCACCGTAGCTGAGATGCTGGCTGCCGCCGCTGACGTAGCCTTCAAAGTCTTCGTGGCGCAGTTTCAGCCGACATTTATCGCCTTCCCCAGTGATATCCACCTGATAACGATAGCCTGCGTAAGCCAGAAAGGTATTGATATCGGTTTTATGCTTGAGGATCAGCTTCTGCATGCCCTGACGCTGCTTATTTATTTGACCCTGCAGGCGTCCGGCCTGCGTCGTCAGGTCGTCTAAAGAGGTATTGAGACTGGCTACGGTGCGGGCCGTTTTATCCGACTGCAGCTCCGGGAAAAACTTCACGTCTAGGCGACAGGCTTCCAGTGCAGCCTTGACGTTGGTTGAAGCGCTGAACGTAAAGCCGTTAAGAGTCTTAAGGGTATTCAGCATATTTATCAGGCTGTCTGTCTGCTTCTTCACTGTCACGAGATATTCTTCGTGCTGTTTTTCCAGCCCACTTTTTAGGGTTGTAATATCAGCGAGGCGGGCACGGGCAGGCTCTGAAAAATATTCGCCGAGTTTATCTAGCACGCCGATCAGGCCGATCAGGTTTTTAATGACAGCCTTATCATACTCCGCGCTGACGCGGCTAATCTGCTCGGCCTTTTCACGGGAGTCGCCAGTACAGAACGGACAGCAGCCGTCGGATAGCGCGGAGAATTTCTCATACCCCCGGGTCTGCCACTCGATCCACTCTACGCTGCTTTTACTTTGGATGTACGGCTTATAAGATTCCAAACCGTCGGGAATGTGCTGAAGCTTGTTGCCAGCGGATAAGCCTTTCATACCGGTAGACGTTTTTGCAATCCCGGTACTACTCAGCTTAAATGCGGCGCTGAGTTCCCCCAGGTGCGTGATGAATTCTTCAAGCCCGACGTTATCAGCAAACTGCTGCCGTATGGCCACGACCATGGCTTCGATTTCGCGTTCTGTCTCGTGATACGCTTCACTTTTGATGAAGATGTCAAAACTATTACTTACTAACTCGTCTGGTTGAAAAGTGAATTGATCGACATATTTTTCATTAAAGCACATGACGTTTTGCAGGCCATCGACACCAGTTACCCTAGGCTGTACTGCATCGGGATTAGAACCACGGTATCTAAACGGAAGCAGGTCGCTGAGACCCTGTTCATCCCCGTTTACCGTACACTGAATCGCGCGGGAAATGGTGCTTTTTCCGGTGCCGTTAGGCGCAAATTTAATATTTAGTTTTTTTTCTGCCAGAGTTATATTTGCTTTATCGATGTTATTACAGCAATTAATTTCAATTTCCATACCTAATCCTTTACGGCAAAGACACTGAGCAGGCCCCGTATATTGCAGGCCCGATTAATTATTTAAGCTGAAGCCAGAACATATAAGCACCGTTTCATTTTTGAGTAAAGCACTCCGGGATTCGCCCTTGGTACCGCAGCGCCGGAGCAGTTGTTTTATAGAGCGTATGTACGGCGCTTGTGATGTATGTCCGCTTCGTGCCAAGAGCGGACATTTGCACCCTCAGTACCCGCACCAGACTAAGCCGGCTCAGCAATGTCGGCGTTGCTGATACTGACAGACGTTATGCCGTTTTAAAGCGACGTTTCCGGTGTATCACCATGAGAGCGACAATTACCGCCACCGCAATTGTCGCGGTCCCCCGGAAGACGACTGATGAATCTCCTAGGATGATTTCCATGAATGATGATAAAAACTGGCCGGAGAATATAGCCATAGAAAGCCAGGCAAGGTTACGTCCCCGGACGCGAGCGTGACTCTGCTCGACTGTCATATGATTCACAAGCGGCACCGACAGACCAAACCCACAACTCATTAAAACCCCGCCAGCGATGTAGAACACTACATTATCAGCGAATGAAAATATGAAATGTCCGGCAGCGTAGCAGCTAAACGCCGTGTACAGATTTCCGTACTCACGTAAACGCGCTATGAGGCGCGGCATCATCGCAGCAGCCCCGACGGCGACCAGTGAGATAAACGACAGAAAGTATCCGGTTTCTGCTGCCCCAATAGCCATGCAGCTAAACACCTGCGGAATGATGATAATGCTGGTGAAGAAGCAAATCATGGACAGCAGGGCTGCAAAAAGCACAGGCGCTAATCGAGTCGCACTCACCGATTCGCTTTCTCCGGCGTTTTCATTCATGTTTTCTGTCCCAGAGGACAATTGTTACGGCACAAACGCCAGCTGCATAACCAGAAGAACCTAGGCAAAAAGATGAAGCAAAAACGGCCACTGCCAGCCAAGGGTTGCAAGTAATCCGCCTATAAACAGAAAAATGACACCGCCCAGCTCAATCAACATTCCCTGCGAAGGTATCATTTTCAGGCAAGCCTGACCGCTATGAAACGAGGAAATCAATCCGGTTCCTGCTGACATGACGATGGCGGTATCTGACTGAAATCTGGATGTATCTTCTTCCAGATCTACTTAAAACTCGTTCTGATAACCATACCGAGAAATAACTGTCAATCCATCCATATCTAGGGTTTGATATAGTAAAATTACCTATATATAGTTTTTTTAGTTTTCATCTCACTTGGACGCCATTTCATGAAAAGTCACGAGTACATTGTGATTTGCGGTTTTAACCGCAGTAAAGTCGGCCGATATATTGCCATTGTTGCCTCAGTTATATCGTTCGTTCTGATTTTACTAGCACTCACACTAATCGAATGGCTGAAAAACTTTCACATTAACAGCCACATACCTGCCTCAGTTTTTTCACTTATTAGCGCCGGTGGGATCTACATGGGGTTGTATACATGGTTTGATAAAAATCTCTGGCATAACACCTACCTCGGGAAATTTTTATGTGTGCCAAATCTTGCAGGCCGCTGGAATGTTGAAGGCCATACCCGATCTGAAGGTGGTAAACCCTGGGAAGGTGAGCTGAGAATTGTCCAGTCATGGGACAAAGTCAGAATTCATCTGAAAACTCAATCATCGCATTCGGATAGTGTGACAGCCTCCATCATTCATGACGAGGGAATTGGTTACCAGCTGCTTTATAACTACCGCAACCAACCCAAGACAGGTGAAGAACACCTGACTTCACATGTTGGATTCGCAGAGTTCAGGTTCGACGACGGACTCAAATCTGCTGAAGGCCATTATTTTAACGGTCAAGGCCGGGCTACTTACGGAACAATGACAATCACTAGGATCGACAATGTCTAATTCATTTAGTGCGCGAATTGAACGCATGAAGTCTCGTCGTAAAGGGACATTCGATCAATTAAACGTAGCCAGAGAGTCAATCAGTAACCAGAGGATTGATGGACTGGAAAACTATGCTTTGCTAGAAGGTTTCCTGGATTTAAATGAAAGTTGGGAAACCAGGGGAAAACAAGATTCTGCAACCCGCTATGTTATAGGTGCCATGCAACCGGTTGATAACCGCTATACCGAAATTTCTTTTGAAACTGCCAAGCGTATTGAGAACCAACTGGTAAAGAAATTAGATCTTAATCTGGAGTTTCGTGTCCAAGGCTCTGTACCACTGGATATTCATATTAAAAGTTTCAGTGATGTGGATCTGCTGATTATAGACACTCAGATGCTTATTTATGATAGCGACGGTATTGGCCGCTACACCCCTACGAACAAAAATGATGGGGATGTCATCCTTGAACTCAGGGATGCCGCTAGGGATGCCCTGAAAGCAACTTTCCCTGCGGCAGATGTTGATGACAACAACGCCAAATCTTTGAGAATAACGGGAGGGTCTTTGCAGAGAGAAGTGGATGTGGTGCCAAGCATCTGGTGGGATACCAAAGAGTACCAACATACTAAAGATGTAGATCAACGTGGGGTCACTATTATAGATAAAAACACACGTCAACGTATCTACAACCTACCTTTCCTCCACATCAAACGAATTAAAGACAAATGCGATCAATGTAATGGAGGATTGCGTAAGTCTATTCGTTTTCTTAAGACACTAAAAGCGGATAGTGAAGCTGAGGGTACTAAAATTGAACTCAGTAGTTATGATATTGCCTCGCTGATGTACCACGCAGATGGTAACAATCTCCGACATAGCCAATACTACGAGCTGGCTGTCCTTGTAGAGACTCACAGATGGCTAAATTATCTTGCACAGAACCCTAATGCTGCAATGCTGCTCTACGTTCCAAATGGCACCAGAAAGATAATTGACAAGAATGAAACTTTTGCCGAATTGCTTAAACTGACGGGAATGGTCAATAGTATTGTCACTGAGGTGCTGCGTGAAATAACCGGCCAGCCTACTGAATATTACACACCCGCCAAAGGAATTTTACTTATAAAACAAGCGGTTTACTAACAGGATGCTATCAAGATCCACTTAATAAGTGGATCTTGAATCATCCGCGACTATTTGCCGGACAGCGCTAGTCATTCCGGCTTAAGCGCTATTATGAGATTTATTTCCAGTTTAGTATGAGTCTCCGTACTAATCGTTGATTGAAGAGACATACATGCTGGATAACTCTTAATGGGGTCAGTTTGGATATCGAAAATTATTGTACTATAAGGACTTCCCCGGCATGTCAAAGCCGGTATTTATGGTTTCTGTCTGCTCTTCAGTAAAAATAAAGGGGAGAGACTGCGGTACTATAAACGGCCATGATGAATCGTCATCGATTCGGGCCCTGATGAAAGACGCGCGTGAGGTTCTTGTTCGTTAAGCGGATACGTATATCCTGTACAATAGCCAGATAGGCCTCACGGGGTCTAACCCTTTATCATCAACGAATTGCAGGTCAGATGGTTATACAGCTTCGAGCTTTAGTTGACTGAGTACAGCCGGAAATCATCACCGTAATGTAGTGATGCCCAACACAGCCGCGCATTTTTGGCGGCGATGGCCACAACAGCCCGCCAGTACCCTCTGCGCTCAACCAACATACAAACCCAACGGCTGAATGAGTCAGTCCTTTTCCCGGCGCCAATAAGCACTGAACGAGCCCCCTGAACCAGAAGCGTTCGCAGATACGAATCACCGGCTTTTGTGATCCTGCCGAGTTTCGACTTTCCCCCGCTGCTGTATTGTGATGGCGTCAGCCCCAGCCAGGCTGCCAGTTGACGTCCATTTTTAAAATCATGTGCATTACCGATACTGGCGACCAGTGCACAGGCCGTTGTGGGACCAACGCCCTTTAGCTCCATCAGCCGCTGACTGCGATGATCTGTTTTGGCTATGTGGGACAAAATTCGGTCATATTCAGTGATGTTAGCTTCAATGCGATCAACGTGTTCCATCAAATCATCAACACATTGCTGAACCTGAAGCGGTAAAGAGCTCTTCTGCACAGAAACCATGTGGCGCAGGGCATCAGCACTTTGTGGCGCGATGACACCGAATTCAGATATCAATCCTCGCAGACGATTATACGTTGCTGTTTTCTCTTCGATAAAACCCTGACGGGTACGATGTAAACACTGCATGGCCTGCTGGCTTTCGTCTTTCACTGGTACGAACCGCATATGCGGACGACGAACAGCTTCACAGATAGCCTGAGCATCAGCTGCATCATTTTTTCCTGATTTTCCGGCCATACGATAAGGCGATACAAACTTAGCAGCCATCAGACGTGGCTCATGACCATACTGCCGAAACAATCTTGCCCAGTAGTGAGCCCCGGAGCATGCTTCCATCCCGATAACACAGGGAGGCAAACTTGCAATTAACTCAGGAAGTGCAGCACGCGATACTTTAGGCTTAACCAGAACAGTTCTACCATTTTGATCAACACCGTGAACAGCAAACACATTTTTAGCAAGATCGATACCGACAGTCGTGATAGTCATAACGAATTCCTCCGGGACGATGTGTACCCCATGATTGCACAAGAGTTAATCAGGCGCATAATCAGGGGAAGTCCCTTCCATTCGTTAAGGCTGATTTTTTGTAAGTACCCCACTTAAACGCCCCATTCTCTTTCAGAGACCCTCTGGCACATGGATTAGGTTTTCCGAAAGCGAACTTCCGCTCTTCGCTCATAGATGCCGGTCAAACATCCCGCATTCAGCATGTGAGGCGGTAGCCTCATCTCTGATGTACTGAATAACAGTAACGTCTTGCTGGTGTGTCTATCCCGGCTTTACCATGACGTATAGCGATAGGGTCAGTGGGTTCGTAAATGCTCAACGGCACTCTCAGTGAGAGTCAGTACCGATTTAACGCTGATGCTTATTCTATCGATAATGGCCTGCCGGGGACCATGACGCCATGCTTCGCTATCATAAAAGGTGTCCTGGGCAGTTTTCAGGTGAGAGAGGCTGTTATAAGCCCTGATCAGATAGTAAGCATCGTCGTCATGTGCTGATATACCATAAGAAATAACATCCATTCCCACTGAACGGTGAAGTGGAACACTCACTTCTTTCATTATTCTATGAAAGTCTTTTCCAGTACCGGGTTTGAGGGTGTACAGCAAAAATTCGACAGTTTTCATCTTCGATATCCTATTCTGTTTTTCTCATCATAGCGAATTATGGCGACGTGTAGTCGTGAAACCGAACAGAAGAACTGGACTGCCAGGCTGTCCCCAGCAGTTATGGCTCTGAATGTCTCATGCGTGCCAGGAGCGGACGTTGCTAACATAGAGATGCTCTAATCTGCAAGGAGCAGCTCCCCCTTTATCAGACAATCTTGTCTGACGCTCCGGACAGAAATATGCTGGTTTTATCTGTTCAGAACACTGAACTATGTTCGGGAAATCACAGAGTCAGGCTAACGGAATAGAATAGTGAGCGGTGTCTTAACCCCTTAAATCGTAAAAGCACCGGTTGATAGCTGATGATGAACGCTTCTCTGATTTAACCAAGCATCGGCATTGAGAATGAATCAAAAAAGTGAAAATATCAAAGGGTAATAGCCTCCGTTTGAACCGGACACCTCACCAGTAAGACATAGTCATAGAGCTATGTTTAAGGAGTGTCCTGTGCAAAGAATCGAAGTGATCACTGGCGAGCAAAAACGCCGTCGTTATACTCCTGAAGAGAAAGCCCGTTTTGTTGCGCTCGCCATGCAGCCCGGCTACACCGTCTCACTCGTTGCCCGGCAATATGACATCACACCCAGTCTTCTTTTTAAGTGGAAACGGCTCATGAACGAGGGTGGAAAGTCTGCGATCGTCGCTGGCGACGAGGTCGTCAGTGTCTCCGAGGTCCAAGCGCTGGAGAAAAAAGTCAAACAGCTTGAACAAATGCTGGGCCGCAAGACGATGGAAGCCGAAATCCATAGGAACGCGCTTGAGATAGCCTAGGCAAAAAAGTTGATATCGCGCATGCCATTGCTGCCACCGGACGATACCTCCTCATCCGAATAGCAGAAGTGCTCTGCGTATCGCGTTCGAATCTTTATGAACGGCTGCTAAAGAAGCGCCAGCAGCGGCCAGCCCGCTATAGCAAAGATGATGACGCCCGACTGTTACCGCTTATCCGCCAGATATGCAGCGAGCGGGCGACAAACGGCTACCGTCGCGTGACGGCACACCTCAATCGTGCGCTGAAGGAACAAAACTGGCGGGTTAACCACAAACGCATTTACCGGATCATGCAGGCGAATAACCTGTTGCTGGCAAAATCTGGCCATAGAAAGCCAGAGCACAGTCATACCGGCAACGTCGTGACACTCAAGCCGGATACGCACTGGTGTTGAAATCCGCTGCTTGAATCGGGAAGTCGTGCGGGTAGTGTTCAGCCTTGACTGCTGTGATCGCGAAGCCATCTGCTGGTCGGCGACAACAGGTGGAATAAACAGCGTTATGGTGCAGGATCTGCTGACAGAGAGTGTGGAAAAGCGCTTTGGCAATACGCTTTACCTGCCACATGCCGTTGAGTGGCTGACCGATAATGGCTGTTGCTACATAGCGGACTCAATAAGAACGTTCGCCACCTCACTCAGGTTCATCGTGTGTACGACGCCAGTGCGCAGTCCGGAGAGCAATGGGATGGCTGAATCGTTCGTTAAAACGTTCAAGCGTGACTACGTGTATGTTAATGACCTGCCGGATGCCATGACAGTGATGTGAAAACTGACGGAATGGATGGAAGACTATAATAACTGGCATCCCCATAAAGGGCTGAAAATGCAGTCACCAAGGGAATACAGAAGTTCGCTGCTAGCTATAAATTAACCGTGTCCGTTTTAGCGGGGGCAACTCCACAAAGAGGACGTGGAGCTAAAATATTTGCACGGATAAAAAACCATACTTAACTATTAGTATTACATTAAAAAAATACGGACTCTTTATCAGCAGTCCGCTAAAGTCTATTCAAGGAAAAAACATGTGGCATATCAAGCATTAAAAATTAGTATATAGTGGCAGATTTTATCAAGGTATATATTCCTATAGATACCCTAAAATGATTATCTATTAATCCCCTAATTTAGCGGTCATATGCACTCGATTACCAGTATACGCAGAGAGAATTTTGTATGACGTTTGTGCTTCTTTTGCTTTAGCAGCAATTTTTGCTTCTGCACTGTCAAGAGTGGAAGCAGTTACGCTGACCGTCTGCGCCATACCAGAGAATGAGACAACAGAGAGAAAACCAGCTGCTGCGAGAAGTTTGATATTTTTCATAGTGATAACCCTAGTAAAGTTAATGTTCATCATAAGAGCATACTGCTCGTTTCCTGTTGATGAGCATTAAAAACCCTGCAACTACTATAGGGTCAATACTTTTTATTGTATTTTTTATATAGCGCTGACTGTCTTGAACATCCACTTATCGAGAAATTTTTCTTAAACAATAAAATTCACTCATAATCAATAAGATATGGCAATTTTTATATCGTTTTACACTGAAGATATTTTTTCTTACCCCATTTATATAGGTTTCAAAATATGTCTTTGCAGGTAATTGGAGGCTGGAACTCACGCATTCCTATCCCCTTCCCTTCAAACAACTCTAGCTTTACTCTGATCAAAAGAATAAATACCCAGACATTAAATCACGTGACATGAAATGCCAAAACTGTCTAAATAAACTGGACTGACCCCAGGATTAGATATAACCTTCAATTAGTAATGTCGGTTGGTTTTTCTTCATATTTCCCGTTTCGCCAGCCTGCTGGAAATTCAGCTGGAGTCTGGTAATCCAGCGATGAATGTGGACGGCACTCGTTATAATCCTGCCGCCAGTCATTAATCGTTTTCCTGGTGTGAACTGATCCTACCCACGTAATGTGGACACGGCCCTAAGCAAGGTTCTGGTTTTCAAATTGTTCAGGACTGAGCCCACCACAGGCACTGTGGCGACGCCAGCGATTGTAATCGCACTCAATATAATTAAATACAGTTGTTCTCATCATTTCCCGGCTGATAAAGCGTTCACCGTGGATGCATTCCACTTTCAGCGAGTGGAAGAAGCTTTCCACACACGCATTGTCGTAACAGCAGCCTTTCGCGCTCATGCTCCCGCGCAGATTATGCCGCTTCAGCAACGCCTGATAGTCCGCTGAACAGTACTGGCTGCCACGGTCAGTATGAACAATGACATTTTTCGGGCGTTTACGCCGCCACAGCGCCATCTGCAACGCATCGCAGGTCAGTTGTGCCGTCATTCGCGGTGCCATTGACCAGCCGATGACAGCTCGCGACCACAGGTCAATCACCACTGCCAGATACAGCCAGCCTTCATCGGTGCGTAAGTAGGTGATGTCTCCCGACCACTTCTGATTCGGGCCGCTGGCGTAAAAGTCCTGCTTCAGCAGGTTCTCAGACACAGGCAAGCCATGCTCACGATAACTGACCGGGCTGAACTTGCGGGCTGCCTTTGCCCGAAGCCCCTGGCGACGCAGGCTGCCAGCTATCGTTTTGATGTTGTAGGCCGGGAGCTCATCCGCAAGCCGTGGCGCACCATACCGTTGTTTTGCATCAGTGAATGCTCTGAGAACCGCGGCATCACAGGCCAGACGGAACTGCTGTCGCGTGTTTATCTGATGACGCCGGGAGCACCAGGCATACCAGCCGCTACGGGCCACGCGCAGCACCCGGCACATGGCTTTGATGGTGAACTCAGCCTGATATTTTTCGATAAAAACATACTTCATTTCAGGAGCTTCGCGAAGTATGTCGCGGCCTTTTGGAGAATAGCCAGCTCCTCTGCCTGCTCCGCAAGCTGGCGTTTAAGCCGGGCATTTTCAGCATCCAGTTCGCTTTCGCGTGCAGATGATGTCAGTTGTTGCTGTTGTTTTTTTCGCCAGCCATAGAGTTGCGATTCATACAAACTGAGTTCGCGGGCAGCGGCAGCGACGCCAATGCGTTCAGCAAGCTTCAGAGCTTCCTGGCGGAATTCGGGAGTGTGCTGTTTACGCGGCTTTTTACTGACGGTTACTGATTTAGTCATGTGAGCTACCTCTGGTTGAGAGTTTACTCACTTAGTCGCGTGTCCACTATTGGCGGGTATCTGTGCCAACAGCTCTCAGGCCAAGGGCCGCGTTAAGCGCGCCAACCTGACGCTGCAGGAGCGGCTGGTTAAGGAGATGTGCCTGGAGAATATCACCTGCATTGATGCCGCCAACGCCTGGATCGAAACGTTCATCAGCGACTTCAACCACCGCTTTGCCAGACTGGCAAAATACCCGAAAAACCTTCACCGCACGGTCTAGAGAGCCACCTGGAACTGGACGACATTTTCGCCTGGCAGACGCTTCGGACGCTCTCAAAAGCACTGACTTTTCAGTATGAAAAAATCCTTTATCTGGTTGATCCCACTGACGAAAACTCACGCATAGTCGGAGAAGAAATCCTCGCTTTTGATTATACGGACGGTACGCTCAAATTCCGCCATGGAAACAGAACAGTAAGCGTACAGCGAGAACCGTATTGACGGGGATGTGTTATTCAGTTGGCAGTGTGATGCGCCAGGGTAGCAGCTCGCTGACCCGGTTGACCGGCCAGTCAGCTATGACGTCAAGGACATGGCGAAGGTAGCTTTCTGGATCCACGCCGTTCAGTTTGCACGTCCCGATCAGACTGTACAGCAACGCTCCCCGCTCACCACCGTGGTCTGAGCCGAAGAACAACCAGTTTTTACGACCCAGACTGACCATCCGCAGCGCATTTTCAGCGATGTTATTATCGGCTTCGGCCCAGCCGTTTTCTGCATAGTACGTCAGGGCCGGCCACTGGTTCAGGGTGTACGTGAACGCCTTTGCCAGCTCCGAGTGTCGCGACAGCGTTTTCATTTTTTCACGCAACCAGCTTTCCAGGGTACTAAGCAGCGGTTTCGTTTTCCGCTGACGTTCAGCAAGCCGTTGTTCCGCCAGCATTCCTCTTATTTCCGCCTCCACGGCATACAGTTCGCCGATACACTTCAGGGCTTCCTCCGTCAGGGCTGACGGCGTGCGAACGTGCACATCGTGGATTTTACGGCGGGCGTGAGCCCAGCAGGCGGCTTCCGTTATCCGGCCATCGCGGTACAGCTCGTTGAACCCGGCGTACGCATCCGCCTGTAGCACACCGCTGAACCCCGCAAGATGGGTCTGCGGATGGATGCCTTTTCTGTCGGGGCTGTAGGCGAACCACACCGCCGGTGCCAGCGCTGACCCGGCGTTGCGGTCATCACGAACATACGTCCACAACCGCCCGGTCTTCGTCTTCTTATTGCCCGGCAACAGCACCTGGACCGGGGTATCATCGGCATGGAGTTTACCGTCAGTCAGGACATAGTCCTGAAGCGCCTCCTCCAGCGGGGACAGCAGCCGGCAGCATGCATCCACCCAGCCCGACAGCAGTGAACGGCTCAGTTCCACGCCCTGGCGACCGTATATTTCAGACTGACGATACAGCGGTGTGTGCTCTGCATACTTTGAGGTCAGCACGCGGGCCATCAGCCCCGGTCCGGCGATACCCCGCTCAATGGGGCGCGAAGGCGCGGGGGCCTGCACGATGGCATCACATTTTGTGCAGGCATGTTTTTCCCGTACAGTCCGGATCACCCGGAAGGCGCTGCGCATCAGCTCCAGCTGTTCAGCGGCATCCTCACCCAGGTAACTCAGCGCACCACCACACTCCGGGCAGCAGGAACCCGCTGGCCGCAGGCGTTTTTCATCGCGGGGGAGTGATTCGGGGAACGGTTTGCGGGTGCGGGTCTGACGCAGAGTGCGCTGTACTGCCGGGTCATCCACCCGACCGGTCAGCGTATCGCTCTCTTTCTGAAGCCGGTTCAGATCGGCTTCCATTTGTGCGATACGGCGGGAGACTTTTTCAGAACGGCTGCCGAAGTTCATCCGGCGAAGTTTATCCAGCTGCGCCTGCAGATGGTCTATTTCGCGCTCCCGGTCTGCCAGCTTTTCCAGCAGGGCACGGTTCAGCGCTTCCTGTTCGGCAAGGCGCTGTTTCAGCAGAAGGATGTCGTCAGAAGAGATGTCATTCATAAGCCAGCATTTTACCAGGCTTATTCTGCGACAACCAGGATAAAGAAGCCTACAGCATGGTCAGGGAGGTCAGCAACCGCTTCGGCTGTCGCCAGTCGATGCCTTCCAGCAGCATTGCCAGCTGCGCCGGGGTCAGGAACACTTTGCCATCGCGAGCTGACGGCCAGGCGAAGCGCCCGCGCTCCAGCCGTTTGGTCAGCAGGCACAGCCCGTCGCCGGTGGACCACAGAAGTTTAACCTGACTGCCGCTGCGGCCCCGGAAGATGAAGACATGGCCGGACATCGGTTCGTCTTTCAGCGCCGTCTGCACTTTTGCAGCCAGCCCGTTGAAGCCGTTTCTCATATCGGTAATACCGGCAACCAGCCAGATTTTGGTGCCTGTTGGTAGCGGGATCATCGCTTCAGTTCCTGTATCAGCAGAGTCAGAAGCTTTTCGCTGACAGTGCCGTTGAGGCGGAGTGTCCCGTGCCGGAACGTTACCTCACAGCTGATGCTGAGCTCTGAGTCCTCAGCGGGCGGTTCTGGTTGTACGGCGGTGGCATCGAGAGTCACAGGAAGTAACTGAGGCCTCTCAGAGGAAGGTAATAGCAGCTTTCCCTCGCGCCACTGCTGGCGCCATTTAAAGAGCAGATTGGCATTAATGCCATTTTCAAACGCCAGTTTTGAGATGGATATCCCGGGTTCGCAGGAGGCAGCAACGAGTTGCTGTTTAAACTCAGGAGAATAATTAGGGCAGCCTTTACGCCTGCCGGGAGTCATATTTTTCTGCATATCTGACACTTTGGTTCCCACTACTTATTTGGTGGACACCACTTTGTCGTATGCTTCAGATTATGACCAGACGGTTCACGCTGTACGCTTACACAGAACACTGAAATATCAGATGTTCGATAAGCTGGACTGCATCAGTCAGGGGCGCATCGTTGATAACAAAAGGCTTGACGCGGTGCTGAAGCTGGCGAAGGAAAAACAGGATGAGCTTGAAGCCGCAGGAAAAAGAAAGGCGCAGCCAGAGTATGCCTAAAAGGCGGGCACAGATTCAGGCTCAGCTCAGAGCCATCAATCCGGTTCTGGCTGAACCCTCTCTTTTCAAATCAAGCCTGAAAAAATGAGCTCACTGCCCTTTTTTCTTCATCAGAAATCAGCAGAAAGTGACATTTAAAACCGGGAAATCAGGGTGACATTATCAATAAGGAAAGACAGCGAGTATAATAGTTGTAATATCCGCACCTCCCCAGAACATCTGAATTTGTCTTTGACAGAAAGAACCGCGCTTCCGGCAGGAAGCCGGCCCCCTTGAAAACTCTCTTATCCTGTTAAAAAGCCTGATATGGTTCGGAGTTAGTCGGTGTTTCCTCCGGCAATAGTGCAGTTGGCTTCACAACAGCGTACATTATCACATCAGATTTATGCCAAAACGGCGTAACGCACTGGCCCACAAAAAGAAAATAAGGACGGTTACGACGCAGCAGCTACCCAGCGTGATCCAAAAGCCAAATCGCTGACAGAAAACAGGGAATAGTAAAAACATAGGTAGTGTCGGCACTACATACCAGAATGTATACCACGCATGATTGGCTATTTTTTGCTGACTCTGTCCTTCCAGCTTCATCCACACGAGCACAAGCACAGTAACCAGGGGAAGCGCGGCGACAAGACCACCAAGCCGATCACTACGCTTGGCAACTTCAGAGATAAAAACAACCATTCCGGCGGTGATCGCGTACTTAATCAGTAGCCATAACATCATAAACCCTCACTAATCCTGTAAGTTAACGGCCCTGCACCGACCTATCTCCCCAGCGCAATCCCGGTTTCGCGGTGTCTGTTACGGCCGTATTTTCTCATGCCTCGTCAGCCACGGTGAGGCTCTTTCAAGAGCTGGGTTGTATGAAAACGAAAAAACACAGCCAACAATAATTTACAAAATAACTTATTGACCCTGTATTTACTACAGGGTTTTTAATGCACATCAACAGGTGAGACGGCGATGATGCCGGTATCACCAGATGACCAGATAACCCAAGGAATATGACCATGAAAAACATCAAACTGCTTGCTGCTGCCAGTATGCTCTCCGTAGTCTCTTTCTCTGGCTTCGCCCAGTCAGTCAGTGTTACTGCTGACACACTCAGCAACGCGGAAGCGAAAATTGCCGCTATCGCCAAGGAATCCGGTGCTTCGTCCTACCGCATCACCAGTGCTGACCAGAACAACTTTGCCCGCATGACTGCAGTCCTAGATAAGTAACCCGGGACTGTACTACCCTGAACCTGACCAGTTAACGCAAGAGATGGTCGCAGAGCAAATAGCCGGACTGGCTGTCCCCCAGTGGGATGCATCTGGTTCCGCTGGCGACCTCACACGCAATCCCTCACTGTAACGTTTTCTGATCTCACCACGCTGGCCATAACAGATTGCCCTAGCCACTGCATTACGACCTTCTCTCCGGTTAAGCTGAGTCAGGATACGTCGGCGATAATACTCATCATAAATATAATTAAGAAGGTATAAATTGCTTCATTCGGCGCACTATTGTAAACGTTTTTGGCGGGACAGGATGTACTTGTGTGTACGAAACCGAGGGCCAACAATAAATATTGATTTAATGCAAAGGCCCATATAAGATTGATTTACAAGGTGATGGTGCTCCACCTTTCCCAACCGCCGGTTTTTCAACACCGGATGATGGCGCCTGATATACAGATGAAGTTGTCCTCTTATAGGCATGTATGTCAGGTATAGCTATGCAAAATAAAACCACATTACCGCTTACCGCAGAATCTCTCTCTTTTCAAAGAGATAATCCGATTTATGTCTTCGGTCATCGAAATCCTGACAGCGATGCTATTTGCAGCGCGCTGGTTGTGGCTGACTGGCTTAATTACACCGGTCGTCCCGCAACGCCCTGGCGCCTGGGGGATATCACCCCGGAAACCCGTTATATCCTCAACGCTGCGGGTGTTTCACAACCCGATTTACTCACCGTCGATCTGACAGATAAAACCGTATGGCTGGTTGATTTTACGGATGCAGAGCAGGGACCGTCTTCGCTGATGGACAGCAACGTCATCGGCATCATTGACCATCATCGTATTGGTACCCTTGTTACCCGCAATCCACCGGATGTCTGGGTGCGGGCGGTAGGATGCTGCGGAACAGTAATTCTCTCAATTCTCATGCATGACATTCCGATGCCGCTGACTGCCGCTCAGGCTGTGTTGCTGATGGGGGCGATCCTCAGTGATACCGTTGCGCTGACGGGTCCCACCACCACCACTCAGGATCAGGAATCCGTGGCTGTTTTGCGGGAAATCGCCGGTATCGATTATGACCAGTTTGTGACAGGGCTGCTGCGAGCCAAAACAGATATAACCGGGCAATCCGCGTCGGTTTTACTCAATCGTGACGCCAAAAATTACCGGATCCATGATGTGCCGCTGTTGTTGTCACAAATTGAGGTCCGCGACATGGCTGATATTACTCCCCTGTTGCCTGAGCTACTGCAGGAAATGGATAAAACCTGCAAGGACAGCGTGCTGGACATGGTGATCCTGATGGTGACAGACATTACCAGCCGGAACTCCGTTTTGCTTTTTTCAGACAGCAGCCTGACAGGCTCCCGCCAGGTATCGCTGCCCGGCATGACAAGCCGGAAAAAAGAAATCCTCCCCTGGCTGACCAACCGCTTCGCTTCTTATAAGAGGTGATTTATGCAAATTTACCGGCATGCCTTGTTACTTGTACAGAATGAAACCGATGGTCTGCTGTTGCTTGAGCAGGCAGAACGTCTGGCAAAAGAGATGGGCACCCGTATTACTGTCGGGCATCTCAGTGCTGACTATAGGGAACTGGATTATACCAGTGACTCATTAACCAAAGACCGTCAGTCCCGCGAAGTTATTGATGCAAAGGCAATGCTTAGCCGTCTGGTGGAGTCCAGCAGTATTGATATCAACGTCAGGTCCATCGTCAGCATCCATCGTTTCCGGGACGTTGAGGCCGTTGTTCAGCATGAAGATATCGATCTGGTCATGCTGGGGCATGAAAACCGCCTGTTCGGGGTTTTTTCCTCCTTTTCTTTCGAATTCATCAATCACCTTTCTGTTGATGTTCTGATTAAACATATTCCAGCCCCTTAAAAGAAGGTCAAACTTATGAGCTTTGAAATTGAATGTATCATCGCAAGAGAAATTCTGGATTCCCGCGGTAACCCGACCGTAGAGGTTGAAGTGACTTCTGTAGGGGGCAGTATGGCCCGTGCCTCCGTTCCTTCCGGTGCCAGCACCGGCTCCCGTGAAGCCATCGAGCATCGCGATGATGACAAGACACGTTTTGGCGGTAAAGGTGTTCAGGATGCGGTCCAGTGCGTCAATACCGAAATTAACGATGCCCTGCAGGGCTACGATGTACGCCGCCAGAAAGAAATCGACAACTGTCTGATTGCCCTTGATGGCACAGAAAACAAAGGCCGGCTGGGTGCTAATGCGATCCTTGGCGTATCGCTGGCAGTATCCCGCCTGGCGGCACAACTATCCTCTACCCCGCTCTACCGCTATCTGGGTGGCGTCGGCGCGAATCTGCTGCCGGTTCCCTGTATGAATATCATTAACGGCGGAGTTCATGCCCGCTGGCAGGGCGCTGATTTTCAGGAGTTTATGATTGCACCATGGGGAGCCTCTTCCGTACGCGAAGCTATTCGCTGGGGCAGTGAGGTCTACCAGGCCCTGCGTCAGGTCCTGCTGGAAAAAGGTTTATCCGCCGGCGTGGGCGATGAAGGCGGTTTTGCACCGGCCGTTTCCTCAAACCGTCAGCCGCTGGAGCTTATCGTGGAGGCAATTAGCAAGGCGGGATACCGCCCAGGCGAAGATATCGTTATTTGCATGGATCCGGCCTCCAGTGAATTCTACGTCGATGGGAAATATACCCTGCGTACCGAAAATACCCGGCTCAGCGCCGACGAAATGACCCGCTACTATGAGCAACTGGTGAAGGATTTCCCGATAGTCCTGATTGAAGATGGCCTTGCGGAAGACGACTGGGCCGGCTGGCAGCTCCTGCACCGCGCGCTCGGCGATAAAGTTGAGCTGGTTGGCGATGATATCTTTGTGACCAATGTGAAATATATCCAGCGAGGTATCGATGAAAACCTGGCCAATGCCGCATTGATCAAACTGAACCAGATAGGCACCCTGAGTGAAACCATCGAAGCCGTCCAGTTGTGTCAGGATAACAACTGGGGAACCTTTATTTCGCACCGGAGCGGGGAAACCGTGGACAGCTTCATTGCAGATATGACCGTCGGCCTGCGCGCTGGTCACCTGAAAACCGGTGCACCCAGCCGTGGGGAGCGCATTGAGAAATACAATCAACTGATGCGTATTGAAGATGAATTAGGTGATGCCGCCATCTTCGCCGGTAAAGCCGCCTTCAAAAAACGCTGATTCCGTCACCCTTCCCGTATGCTCAGATACGGGAAGGGGTAGGGTGGTTCTGTGAACGGAAAAATACTCATACTGTAACAGCAACGGGGATCCAGGCAAACTGTCTGGTTTTCCTGATCGCTGATGCCTTTTTTAATATACTGCCGGATGATACCAGTGCCGTTGTAATCGCGCTGTTCATCGGGAGCGGTGCCCATCTTCTGATGCGTCACCTCCTTGACCGGAGTCCAGGTAAATCCGGGTAATCAGTACAAACAACTCAACGGGTTCAGGTCCTTCCGGTTCAGTTGTGGGTGACAGACAGGTAGTTGTTATGGGGAAAATTATTTTACTCCGCCATGGCGAAAGTTAGTTGAATCGCAAAATCGTTTTACCGGATGGGAAAATGTCCCGCTGATGCTGAAAGGAGTGGAGGAAACCCGGCGCGCAGCAAACCTGATAAAACGGTCCGGAATCAGTGTGCCACTACAATCATAGATGGAGCCTGCACATCCGTTCTGAACCGGGCAATTCATTCGCTCTGGCTGATAATGGAAGCGCTGAATCAATTGTGGTTACCGGTGGACAAATCATGGCGGTTAAATGAACGTCATTACGGTGCGCTTCAGGGAATGAACAAAGATGAAGCCACTCAACAGATTGGCCAGAAAATCGTTTATCACTGGCGGAGGAGCTATCGTGGTATCTCCCCTCCGTTGCCGGATGCACCTGCTTCACTTCATCGTGAGGCACGTTATCGTCATGTGTCCCTGACGGATTTGCCGGGGGGAGAAAGTCTGGAAATGACGCAACGAAGGTTGTTGCCTTACTGGCACCACGTCATTGTCCTGCGCGTCGCCAGTGGCGAAACCATGTTGCTGGTCAGTCATGCTAATACACTGCGTGCGCTGACCATGTTTATTGAGCAGATTGATGAAAATAAGGTTCCCGATCTGCATGTCCTGACGGGAATCCCCGTACTGTATGAAATGAATGAAAAACGGGCCATCACCGCACGTTATTCCCTTGAATGACGGTCTGATGGTGCCCTGATTTCAGCGAGGTGGTATGTACAAATCATTATTCGCGGTGGTGATAGGCGGATCGATCGGCTGTGTGATCCGCTGGATACTGTCCATGCGTCTCAATGCACTTTTCCCCAATCTTCCACCTGGTACCCTGGTGGTTAATCTGGTTGGCGGATTTATCATCGGTATGGCACTGGCCTTTTTTGTCCGGCAGCCTCACCTTGATCCCGCCTGGAAGTTTTTTATTACCACCGGCATATGTGGCGGTATGACAACCTTTTCCACCTTTTCTGCTGAGGTGGTGGTGTTACTTCAGAATGGCAATTATGCATGGGCTGTCATTTCCGTACTGACGCACGTAACTGGCTCGCTTCTGATGACTGCCACTGGTTTCTTTGTGATGACACTGCTGTAAAAGCATATGCGCCATACACTTAACCGCGCCATGTCTCCGGCAGATTTTCATTTTATCGCCATAACAACATACCTGACCTGCCGGGTCAGGTATTTCCGGAGAAGGGTGTATGGAGATGCTCCCTGAGAATATCGTGAAGGGACTTTCCGAAGCCGAGGTGCAGACCCGGCTGGGTCAATGTGGCTATAACGAAGTGCGTGAACAGCCTCCGGACCAGGTGCGTGCTATCCTCAAACGTCTGCTGGGTCCCATCCCCTGGATGCTCGAAATTGCGCTGGTACTTGAAGTGGTTCTGGGAAAGACGACTGAACCAGTGCGCGCTCAGACAACGACGAACCATCCATTCACCTCATTCGGAGGTCACAGATAGTCGCTGTCTCACACGCCGAATCCCCTCCTGAGTTCACCACGATCCAGCAGGTCATGGCGGCGTCCGGCGCCATGATCCTAGCAGTCGCAACCGGCAGCGACGGTCATCCCCATATCCGCGGGTTGCAATCATTAGTCGAAGCACTAGGCGATGATACGGCAGGACTCGTCAGGGATACGGTTTCCAGTGAAAGATTAGACTTATTGCTGCCGGCAGTAGTGTCAGCGTTGCCAGTGTGGCTGAAAGCAGCCCACCAATAATGGCAAATGCCATCGGTCCCCAGAAAACATCCCGGGCAATCGGCAGCATCCCGAGAATGGCCGCCGAAGCGGTCAGCATGATGGGGCGTGAACGGTGCAGCGCGGCGACTTTGATCGCCTCATCCGCAGTGAAACCATTTTTCATCCCCACATCCACTTCGCTAATAAGAATGACGGCATTACGGATGATCATCCCGGCCAGTGCAATGATCCCCAGCAGCGCCACAAACCCCATCGGTATGCCAAAAGGCAGCATAGCCACAACTATCCCAGGCAAACCAAACGGTGCCATCAGCAGGGCCAGCAGCATCGACGAAAAGCGTTGTAACTGAATCATCAGCAGTAACAGCATCACCATCAGCGTGACAGGCAATACCGCATACACTGAGCTGTTTCCTTTCTCCGATTCCACAACCACTCCACCTTCCTCCACACTGTAACCCGGCGGGAGACTCTCCCGGAAACCGGCAACCACCGGAGAGAGTGCCGATGACACGGTCTCTGCACGAACGCCGGGCGCGGTATCCGACTGAACCGTGATAAACGGCAACCGCTGCCGACGCCAGATAACCGGATCATCCAGCGTCCATTCTGGCGTGGCGACCTGTCCCAGGGGAACTTTATTCCCGGTCGATGATGTCAGCATCAGAGCATTCAGTAACGCCGGGTTTTGTCGTGAGGCTTCATTTCCCCGCAGCACCACATCAATCTGGCGGTTACGGTCGCGCAGGGTGGTCACGGTGGTTCCGGAAAACAGCGTGGCAAGCGTTCCTGCCAGTGACTGAGACGTCATGCCGGTGGCACGCGCCTGCGTCTGATCCACCCGCAGACGGATGACCCGCTCCGGTTCACCGGACGTCAGATTGACACCCCGGGTATCGGGATTGCGGGCAATCATCCCTGCCAGTTGCGTGGCCAGTTCACGTACACGGGTATTATCCGGCCCGGATACCCGGTATCTGACCGGCCAGCCCACCGGAGGGCCCAGCTCCAGTGTGGATACCCGGGTTGTGAGCGTACTGAAATCTTTCGACAGGATCTGCTCAAGCTGTTTCTGCAGCCGGTTTCTCGCCGCTTCATTTTTCGCCACTACGACCAGCTGGGCAATGTTCTCTTTCTGCAGCAGAACATCCATCGGCAGATAAAAACGCACAGCGCCGGAACCGATGTAGCTTGAGTAATGGTCAATATCAGGATTATCGCGCAACTTCGCTTCAAACTTCAGGACGTCGCGGTGCGTCTGTGCCTGGCTGACATTCTGCGGCAGAGTCAGGCTCACCAGCAGCTCCGGGCGATCGGACGCTGGGAAAAACTCACCCTGCATCAGCAGGGCTCCGCCCCCGGACAATATCAGTATCGCCAGGGCACAACCGAGTGTCTTGCGCCGGTGCTGCATCACCCGGTCGAGCAGGCGGGTATAATGACGGTGAAAGAAACTGTGCTTATGTGACTGATGTGAATGCTGTTCCGGCAGTAACCAGACGCCGGTAAGCGGCGAGAAAAGAACCGCAACCAGCCATGAGCTCAGCAGCGCTGTCAGTACCACCACAAACAGGGAGTAGCAGTATTCTCCTGCGCTCGATGCCGCAAATCCCACCGGTATAAATCCGGCAATCATCACCAGTGTCCCCGTCAGCATCGGGAACGCGGTGGTACGAAATACCTGCGTGGCGGCCACACTCAGGGCATCGCCAGCCTCAAGCCGCGACACCATGGCTTCTACGGTGATCATGGCATCATCAACCAGCAGTCCCAGTGCAATGATCAGGGCACCGAGGGAGATTCGCTGTAGCCCTATTCCGGCCAGTTCCATCCCGGTAAATGTCATGGCCAGCACCAGCGGAATGGCCACGGCGACCACCAGACCTGCCCGGCTGCCCAGCGAAACAAAAGAAACGGCCAGCACAATAATAACGGCCTCAACCAGCACCTGGACGAATCCTCCCACCGCGTCACTGACTACGGCCGACTGGTCTGCCACCTTCTCCACACTGATCCCGTAAGGAAGATGCGTGCGGATCCTGTCCATCGTCGCGTTCAGCGCCCGACCAAAATCAACAATATTTCCACCGCGAGCCATCGAAATCGCCAGCCCGAGTGCTGGTTTACCGTTAACCCTAAACTCCGGTGAGGGCGGATCTGCCTGCTGCAGTGTGACCGTGGCCAAATCGGTGAGTGGGATAAAACGGTTTCCGGTATGCAGCACAATTTGCCGCAGGCTGTCCACGGATGTGAAGGCGCCACTGACTTCCACCGACATATTTTCCTGTGATGTCCGGATACGTCCGGCGGGCGTGACGGCATTCTGTGCCTGCAGAGCCGCCGTCACCTGCTGAAGATCGAGTCCCATTCCCGACAGTTTCAGTGGATCAAAAGCAATCACCACCTGTTGTTCGCTGTCACCCAGCAGCGTAACTTTCCCTGTTCCCGGAACAGCCAGCAGAGATGTCCGGATATCATCGACGGTATCGCGTAACTGCCGGGGAGTGAAGCCGTCCGACGTGAAGCCATAAATTGTGCCGTATGTATCATCGAATTCATCATCCACGGCCGGGGTGGTGGTGCCGTCCGGCAGGGATGCCCGGATGTCGTCCATCTTTTTCCGCACGCTATACCAGATACCCGCAACCTCTGACGGCGGTGTGTCATCACGCAGGTTCACAAAAATCACCGACGAGCCCGGACGCGTGTAACTCTCGATATAATCCAGATGTGGGATTTCCTGGAGCTTCTTCTCCAGCGTGTCGGTGACGAAACTGACGGTATCTTTTACCGTTGCGCCCGGCCACTGTGCCGACACCACGGCGGTCTTAATGGTAAACGCCGGATCTTCGCTGCGCGGCAGATTTAGAAAGCTCATGACGCCTGTCACCGTGACCATCAGCATCAGAAAAGCCACCAGTTGTCGGTGGGCCAGTGCCCAGGCAGAAAGATTAAAACCGCCGGAAGCGTGCATAACATTTTTCATTTTTGGTTCTCCGTCAGCACGTTTTCCCCGTCACGTAACTGACTGACCCCGGCAGTGACCACCTGTTCACCGGCTGTCAGCCCTTTGCGGATGAGCACCGAATCGGTCATATAGGCCGCAATGTCAACGGGTGTCAGGCGCAGGCGATTTTTGCCGGTGTCCACCACGAACACTGCCGGTTTCTGTTCTTTCCTCGTCAGGGCAGATGCCGGTACCTGAAACACTTCACTGCCGCCCAGGGGTAATGACCCGGTGACCGTCGCCCCCATAGCCATTACCGCGGGTGCATTCTCAAGGTCATAGCGTACCCGCCAGGTCCGGGTCTGTGTGTCGGCCTGCGGGCTGATGTCACGCAGCGTTCCGGTTACCGACACCGACGGGTTATCCGCCATACGCAGGGTGAGTGTCTGCTGCTGTTTCAGGGTGTCAGCCAGAGCCCCCGGTACGCTGAAGACCGCATCACGGGCCCCTGACTGCGCCACCCGCAGGATTTCCTGTCCGGTGGTCACTACCTGTCCCGGACCGGCGCTGACGGTGGTGACCACCCCGGTAACCGGTGAGAGCAGTCGCGCATACCCCAGACGGTCCGCTGCACTGCTCAGGTCGGCCTGAGCGCTCTGCAGTTTTGCTGTTGCCGTGTCGCGGTTTGTGCGGGCCTCGTCAAGCTGAACCCGGGCAACCGCACCCTGCGGGGCAAGCAGCGTCATGCGTCGCAGGTTTATCTCAGCAAGCCTGGCGCTTGCCTCGGCTTCCTGTACTGCCGCCTGAGCACTGCGGTACTGATTACGCAAATCGGTATCATCCAGTTCAGCCAGTACCTGCCCGGCAACCACTGACTGCCCCACATCCGTGAGTCGTTTCACCATCCGGCCATCGGTACGGAAGCCGATAATCGTCTCTTCATGGGGCAATATTTCACCGGTCATCAGCGTCTGTCCGCCATGATTGCCGGCAGATACCTCCGTGGTCATCACCGGTCTTGGTGGGACATGGCGGGATACCGGCTCATTATCACAGCCGGTCAGTTGCAGGGCGAGGGCGAAAACCAGGGCTGAGCCCCGTCGCCAGAAAAGCAAAGACGCTATCAGGGGGATGAATGAATATGATGGCATGGCAGCCTCCGGAAAAAATGCTGCCATGAGTAAACCGCAGGTGTGTCCAGATACGTTCGACGAACCATCAAGATTTGGTCAAGAAAAGTGAAAAAGAAAACTCATACGGGCAGTTTCACCCGAAACAGGAGTCCGTTCCCCTCTTGCGGGATACTGGCGGTCAGCGTTCCGCCGTGAGACTCACAAATGGCTCTGGCAATCGACAGACCCAGTCCACTGCCTCCTGAATGACGGGAACGGGAAACATCAGAACGGGTAAACCGGTCAAACATCACCGGCAGAAAATCCGGTTCGACGCCCGCGCCGTAATCCCGGAAGGAGAACGTCCAGTAGCCTGACTGAACGGAACCCTGTATCGTTTGCTTCCCGCCTTCCGTCGCGTAACGCAGTGCGTTCTCCATTAAAATGGTAAAGACCTGTCCGATTCGCAGCGGGTCCGCACAACATTCTCCCGGAGGGATATCCGTGTCGTAACCGAAATGCCCGGCGGTAGCCTGTGGCCGTAGCCAGGCAATCTTTTCCTGCAGTAATCCGGCGGGTGAGAAGCGTTGTTTATTCAGCGTAAGCTGCCCTGCATCAGCCAGTGAGAGCAGGTGCAAATCATCAATCAGACGGCTGAGGCTCAGGAGCTGGTTCATCACCATATTCATCTGCGCTTTATCAGCCGGGAATACGCCGTCCATCATTCCCTGTAGACGGCCCACCGCGGCCGTCAGTGGAGAGCGCAGTTCATGCGCGGCTGCAACATGAGATGCCCGTAATTCCCGGTCATAACGTTCAAGTCTTTCGGCCATGGTATTGAAGTTCTGCGTAAACAACATCAATTCAGAGGGCGCACTTGCATCCATTTTTGAGCGAGTGGTAAAACGCCCCTGCGCTATCGCTGCGGAGGCTCGCGTCAGCAGACCGAACTGCCGGGCGAGAGGCCGGGCGGCCAGCAAACCGAGCATAATTATCAGCGGTGTCACAAACAGGACCAGCCCTCCCAGCGTCAGCCAGTCTGTTGACGCAATGGACGGATCTGAGAACTGCAGTCCGTACCAGTCATCAATAATTTCATGGTAACGGATGCGATTAAGATCGGGATTTTCCCGCAGATGCAGAAATTCCTGTCGTACCGCCTCCGGCATCCGATGCTGTACCCAGGCATCCAGCAGGGCAAAACGCAGCCACATGCACAGGGCGATAAGCACGACACTGCCGGCCGCCAGCGACAACACCCTGACGCAAATCCAGCGCCATAATGAACGGGACTCTCTTTTTTTCATGGCTGCAGATACCGGTAACCGATCCCTCTCACGCTGGTCAGCACACCGCTGACCCCCGCTTTTTCCAGTTTGCGGCGTAGGTTATAGATGTGTGTATCAACCACCCTCTCCAGCGCATCACTTTCCGGCAGGCAGTGTTCAAGCAGCGTCTGACGGGAACAGACGCTCCGGGGGCGGGTCATCATCATGTCCAGCAGTGAAAACTCGGTGGGGGTCAGCTCAAGGTGCACCCGGTTTTCATCGTGAATAACAGCGACTGACATGGTGTCCCGGTTGAGTTCAACGGCCCCCACCCGGCGATAATTTTCAGCGCTAGCATGCGCTGCCGCCCCACGCCGTAACACCGCCTGCACCCGGGCCACGACCTCACCCGGATCATAAGGTTTGACGACATAATCATCCGCACCGAAGCGTAAGGCCCCGATACGGTCCGGGGCCTCGCCCATTGCGGTGACCATTATCACGGGAACATCGGATTCGCGGCGCAGCCGGCTGAGTATTTCTGTTCCGGTCATACCCGGCAGCATGATATCAAGCAGAATAAGTGCAGGATGCTGGGTAAGGGCGGCTTCAAGTCCTGCTTTTCCATCATGGGCCAGTATGACCCCGAAGTTTTCACGGCGAAGATAGGCTTCGAGCACATTCGCCGCATCCCGGTCGTCCTCGATAATCAGAATACGTTTTGTGTTCATTCATTCTGCCTTGATGGTTTCTTGATGGTTTCCACGCTGAGTCTTGATAAAGCATCGTCATAATCCACTGCGGGTGGCCGGGCGGGTCACAGCTTACCGTAATGCATAAACATAAAACGAGGGATATATGATGGCAACGTATTCGTCTGTAACAGGGTGTACAGTGATCCTGCTGGCAGCGACCTGCGGGTCCGCTATTGCCGACAGCGGCAATCAGGATGGAGTGACGGTGGGGATAATGGGAGAAAACGCCCCCCGCTACAGTGGCGCGGATAAGCAGCACTGGACAGTGATGCCTTCCCTGCAGGTCCGTAAAGGCGCGTTTTTCTTCGACTCAACAAAAGGTATCGGTTATGACCTGCAGACGGATAATGGCCTCTATTTTGAAAATGCGTTCGGATACAGTTTTGGCCGTGCCGATCAAAATTCATCGTGGCGCGATGGTTCTGACAAACTGAAAGGAATGGGAAACATCCGTGGTGCACTGAACACGCAGGTTGCTGTTGGCTGGCAGGTGAACAGCTGGTTTACCCCGGAAATCCGTGCAACTCTGCCGCTGACGGATTCACAGGGGGTACAGTACCAGGCCTCGCTGACGCTCGTGCCCTGGCAGAACGACACAGATACGGTTGCCCTGCAGGGCGCGGCACTTTTTGGTGACGCCCGGTACATTAACACCTGGTACGGCGTTAATGCTGCCCAGAGCCGCACAACCGGTTTCCGGGAATACAACCGTAGCGCAGGATTTTATGCTACGCAGACTACCCTGAGCTGGCAGCATCAGTTTAATGAACACTGGGGCACCCTACTGGGCGCTTCATATGCCTGGCTTGCGGATAAAACCAGTGACAGTCCTGTTGTGTCAGCGCGAGACAATATCAGCGGTTTTGCTGGTATCAACTGGACATTCTGACACGCCAGGAACTGGCAGAGTCTCCGAAAAGTGGACTATCAGAAACATATATTTGAATGTTGATATCAGATGATGTTTTGCGAGTCATCTACTGGCTTGGAAATGGCTTCAAGCCCTGAGTGATATATCACCGGAAGATTACGAGCAGGAGCATGTACTATTACACTTTCAGTGGAGTGGATTATAAGCGCAGGATAATAGCATATGAGGACAGCATTAAAATTCATTACATTCCCAAATCCTTTATCTATATTCTCGCTAGTATAAAATCATGTATAGCGAAAGAAAACCCTAGCACCTTAAATAAGACCGCACCGACAGTCTTTTGCGCCGAGGTTCTTCTCCCCCCCATAAACAATGACCACGAAAATATCAGGAAAACTACGACATCACATGTCAGATGGGCCGAATCCCAGCTTAACCAGAATTGACGAATGAATACTTGAAAAATTTGACATAAATTGAATATCGTCATTCCATAATAGTATGGGCATAGTACGAACTGCCAGCTAGTTTGTTCCGTCCGTTGAGTCTCTAACTGACTATTATTTTAAGACTAACATATCAGTCTCTTTGATTTTTAGATAGCAATAATATTTGCTGATATTACTTCATTGAGTACTTCTACCGCCATACTGGCATCAAGATTCTTGACCGACACATAGACCTTTATATGAGCCTCCACGCTATCGAGAATTATCTCGAACGTACGGTCAAGCTCTTCTGGATAGTAGTTCATCACGCTGTCGAACACGCTATTGTACGATGCCCTGACAATCCCATTACATACCGTAAGGAATAAGGCGATATTTCTCATTCAGAACTGAATCACATGCGGTAGCAGGAGGATGAAAATCAGCTACTGAAGAAACAGGTGGCTGGCCTGAGTGTGGACAAGGAGATGCTTCAGGAGATGCTGAAGCAAAAGTTCTAAGGCCGGCACAGAAATACCAGTCGGTGCATTCTCTGCGGGAAGCATATCGTATCAACGCCTACCGGGGACGCGGGTTACTAATGCAAAGCAGAACTGTTTAACCGCCGCTATCGGACATAAATACTGGATTTTAATCTATTTAGAACTCAGAATGAGGTACGGGAGAATTACATTATGCTGGCTGAGGTAATACAATAACGAGCGGCCTCATGAATCTCTGAATAACCTGATACAGGAAGAGGTATCGGCTGATGACTGAAAACCCGGAGCTATCAAGAAGTGCATGGAACAAAAATGGCATGCTTAAACTTACAGCGTTTGGTTTACGTATACTTCGCTCTTCTTACTTTTTATGATGATAAATTTGGCATACCACCCTGTTCTTAATATATTTAAAAAAAACCAAATACTCCCTCCACAAATACTTGACGTCACATGATACATTAATGAGGCCTTAAAAGAAAAAACCGATGATTTAGTAAATCACACATAAATATTGAACACAATACATTTAACATAGAGAAAAAATTAGTGAGTTAAGTAATAGACATATTAAATCAAAACTACAACTCAAGACATCTAAACACCCCACCATGGTGCATAATAATAACAGAAATACTTCTAACCGTAAGGATACATGATAAAAAATGGTTACCACAGCGGGGAGGTAACCATTTTTAGTTAACTACTCTCTCGGAGGAAAACCTGCCTCACGTAAAGCATTAGCAACTTGTTCAGTAGATAAAGAAGTTTTCACTTCGATCTTACGAGTCGGTGGATCAGTTATGATACTTGCCTCAGGATCAATATTTTGAATCACTTTAGTCACTGTCCGGGCACATCCGCCGCATGTCATATTTTCTAGATGTAATTGCATATATATATCCTATTTAGTTGTAGTAACTTCAATGATAGAACTTGCCACCGTTGTAAGGTCAAGCCCTATCGCCAAAAATTTTCGTGCTTATATTCTCTGACTAAGCGTTTCACCTGAGGTGGGGATATATACTGCCCCAAAGTATTTCAAGTAAACCGTTCAGTTGTGCTTTCTGCCGGCTGTCGGGCAACAAGACGAAGACGTAGCAGTCCTCGCAGTAAAAGAAGTGGTTGCCGCGCCGTAACCCCTTATCCCTACGACAATGCAATACGCGGGCGGTTTTATCCCTCCACCCACGTATTGCCGACCTTATCGCCAGACAGTGGCGTTAACCTGCCCGGAGAGTTATGGCTTAGCCGGAGAGCTTTCTGTCCATCCGCCCCCCAGCGCTTTATACAAATTGACCAAATTGCTCATTCGCGCCAGTCGGGTCTGAACCAGAGTTTGCTGTGCACTGAACAGCGCTCGTTGCGCGTCAAGCTCCGCCAGATTATCGTCAATACCGGCCCGGAAGCGCTGTGAGGCCAATTCATAGTTAGCCTGGCTGGCCTGCACCAACAATTGTTCTGAACGGAATTGATCGTCCAGGGTTTGTCTGCCCGCCAGGCCATCAGCCACTTCGCGGAAGGCAACCTGAATCGCCTTCTCGTAATTCGCAATTTCGATGCGCTTTTGTACCTGGGCTAGGTCCAGATTGGCGCGCAGAGCGCCTCCCCGGAAAATAGGCAACGAGATTTGCGGAACAAAACTCCAGGCCGCTGACCCCGGCTCGAACAACCCGTCCAGACTCGAACTGGCCGTACCAGCCGATCCTGTCAAACTGATTGCCGGGAAAAATGCCGCGCGAGCGGCCCCGATATTGGCATTGGCCGCACGCAGTTGCTGCTCTGCCGCACGGACATCCGGACGACGCACCAGCAATTCTGCCGGCAAGCCCGCCGGCAACGCGGAAGGGATGATGTCATCGGGCAAGGTATTCGCCTTATCCAGGCTGGCCGAGAGTTCGGCCGTCAATGGCTGCCCTAAAAGCAAAACCAGTGCATTGCGATCCTGCGCCGCCACCCTCGTATAAGCAGCCTGACTGACTTCCGCAGTACGCAACGCAATCTCTGCGCGCCGCAAATCAATTTGCGTTGCATTACCCGCATCAAACAGCGCCTGGGTCAATGCGTAAGTCCTCTTTTGCGTGCTCAGCGTATCGTGAGCCAGTTGCAGCAACTCCTGATCCGCACGCAACGTCAGATAAGCGTTTGTCACCTCAGCGAGCAGGCTCAGCCTTGCCGCAATCCGTGTTTCATCCAACGCCAGGTACGTTGCCAGCGCCCGATCGCTGAGGCTACGAACCCGTCCCCACAAATCCAGCTCCCAGGCTGACACCGCACCATTAACGTCATAACTCCGCGTTATCTGCGTTGTACCACTCGGGCTGACATCTGCGGGCAGACGCTGCACGGTAGCGCCCGCATCCACATTCAGTGTTGGCAACATATCGGCACGACGGATCCGGTACTGAGCCCGCGCGGCCTCAACATCCAGCACCGACTTGCGCAGATCGCGGTTGTTTGCCAACGCGACCTCAAGTAATTGTTGCAACAACGGATCACGATAGAAATCGCGCCAACCGATATCAGCCACGGCAGTCTGAGCCGCTGAAACTGTTCCCTGAGCATAAGCCGCTCCCGAAGGATAGCTTGAGCTCGTTGGTGCAGAAGGCCGTTCGTAGTCCGGCGCCATAGTACAACCGGCCAATACCAGCGCCATCGCCAGCACCGAGAGTTTATTAATACGATGGTTCATTTCATACTCTGCTTTCATTATTCTCTCTCCGCCCGTCATGGCCGTGAATCACTGATTGCCCGCTGTGCCTGCTTGATTTCCCGGCGAATAACCAGCTTACGGACCACGACATAGAACACTGGCGTCAACAAGAGTCCGAACAGCGTCACCCCCAGCATCCCGGCAAACACGGCAATCCCCATGGCATGACGCATTTCCGCACCGGCACCGCTCGCGATCACCAAAGGCACAACCCCCGCAATAAATGCCAACGAGGTCATCAGTATCGGGCGCAGACGCAGGCGAGCGGCCTCCAGCACAGCAGCCAGAGGATCGACGCCTTCACTCTCTCTGGCGCGAGCGAACTCGACGATCAGGATTGCGTTTTTCGCCGCCAGTCCCACCAGCACCACAAAACCAATCTGCGTGAAGATGTTGTTATCTCCATTCGATAGCCAAACCCCGGCGATCGCGGAAAGTAATGCCATTGGGGCAATTAACAGCACCGCAAACGGCAGCGACCAGCTGTTGTATTGTGCGGCCAGGATCAGGAACGCCAGGAACACCGCCAACGGGAAGATATACAGCGCCGAGTTGCCAGTCTGCTTCTCCTGGTAAGTCAGATCGGTCCATTCGTATGTCATTCCCTCAGGCAGCGTTTCACTAACGATCTTCTCAATAGCTGCCGTTGCCTGTCCGGAGGAGTAGCCAGGCGCTGCGCCACCGGTAATATCCGCCGACGGATAACCGTTGTAACGCATAACACGGTCTGGTCCAGAGGTACGGGTAATGTTCACCAGCGTTCCCAGTGGGATCATGTCACCCGCGGCATTACGCACTTTAAGCAACCCGATATCTTCAGGCTGCATACGGAATTGCGCATCCGCCTGAGTGATCACCCGATACGTACGACCGAAGCGGTTAAAGTCATTTACATACAGCGACCCCAGATTCACCTGCAACGTATCAAAGATATCGGTCAGTGCGACGCCCTGAGACTTGGCTTTGACGCGGTCGATATCAACCTGCAACTGAGGTGCGTTGGTCTGGAAACTGGCCATCATCCCTGCCAGTTCAGGAGCCTGCATGGCCTTCGCCATAACCATCCCTTGAACACGGGTCAGCTCTTCAAAGCCAAGCCCTGCCCGGTCTTCGATCTGGAGTTTAAATCCTCCCATGCTGCCCAGCCCCGGTACCGGTGGTGGCGGGAAGATCCCGACAAAACCGTCAGGTATCTGGCTAAATTTCCCCATCAGGCTACCGGCAATAGCCTCGGCAGACAGCGAAGGATCCTTACGTTCACTGAAGGGTTTCAGCATGGTAAACATCAATGCGGAGTTAGGCATGTTAGGGCCGTTTACCGACAACCCAGGAAACGCCACGACGCTTTCCACTCCAGGTTCCGCCAGCGCAATTCGGGACATCTCTTTCACTACGGCTTCCGTGCGATCCAACGAGGCGCCGGAAGGCAATTGAGCAATCCCAACCAGATAGTATTTGTCCTGAGCGGGCACAAAACCGTTAGGAACCTGCTGGAACCCCAACAGTGTCAGGCCCAGGAAACCGGCATACAGCACCAGCACGATGATACTGCCGCGTACGGCCCGGCGGACTGCGCCAACGTAGTTGTTCGACAATCTATCGAAGAAAGCGTTAAAGCGACGGAAGAAACCACCGAATACGCGATCCATGATGCGCGTCAACCTGTCGGCCTGCGCCATATCCTGATGGGGTCTAAGCAGAACCGATGCCAGCGCCGGCGACAACGTCAACGAGTTGATCGCAGACAAGATCGTCGAAATGGCGATGGTCAGCGCGAACTGGCGATAGAACTCCCCCTGCAATCCTGACAGGAACGCAGAAGGAATAAACACAGCAGCCAAAACGGAAGTAATGGCTAAAATAGGGCCAGTCACCTCGTCCATGGCCCTTCTTGCCGCTTCTTTCGGAGAACGGCCCTGTGCAATATGCCGTTCGACGTTTTCAACCACCACAATGGCATCATCGACAACGATACCAATCGATAACACCAGACCAAACAACGACAGCGTGTTGAGCGAAAAGCCGAACAAATACATGAGGGCGAAAGTACCGACCAACGAAATAGGTACCGCGACCAGAGGGATGATCGAAGCCCGCCAGGTTTGCAGGAACAGCATCACCACCAGTACCACCAACACCGTCGCCTCCAGCAACGTCATTGCCACTGATTTCAACGAGGCGCTGACAAACACTGTCGGGTCATAAGCGATACGGTATTCGATACCTTCCGGGAAGTTGGCCTGCAGCCTCGCCATCGTCGCCCGAACCGAGGCAGAGACGTCCAGCGCATTGGCGCCTGGCGTCATAACGATGTGCATACCCACGGCATTTTTATCGTCCAGCAGGCTGCGCAGGGAATAGTTGTCCGATCCCAATTCCAGACGCGCAACATCGCGCAGGCGGGTAACCTGCCCGTCAGCGCCAGCTTTGATCACGATATCGCCAAACTGCTCAACGGTGGTCAGACGCCCCTGGGCATTGATACTGACTTCGAAGGCTGAGGAGCTGTTCGGCTGTTGACCGACAGAACCGGCCGCGACCTGGACATTCTGCTCACGAATTGCTGCGGTCACATCACTGGCCGTCAAACCGCGGGAAGCGACTTTGGTCGGATCCAGCCAGACGCGCATCGCGTATTCACCCTCGCCCCCAAGCGTGACGCTGGCAATACCTGGCAAGCGTGATAGCTCATCACGCACGTTCAACATGGCATAGTTGGAAACATAAAGCGGATCGTAGCGATCGCCCTGTGCAAATATATGCACAACCATGAGGATATCCGGTGACGTTTTCTCCGTCACGACACCGATCTGCTGCACCTCAGTCGGCAAGCGCGGCAAGGCCCGAGAAACCCGGTTCTGCACCTGAATCTGCGCAATATCGGGGTCGGTTCCCTGCCGGAATGAAATCGTCAAGACCATTCGACCGTCGGCAGACATCTGGGAACTCATGTACAACATGCCTTCCACCCCGTTGATTGCCTGTTCCAGTGGAGCAGCAACGGTGTCAGCAATCACCTTAGGGTTAGCACCAGGGTAGCTTGCCGAAACCTGCACGGTAGGCGGTGTTACCGATGGGTATTCACTCAGCGGAAGCTGAAAGAAAGCCAGAGCGCCAGCTATCAGCATAAACACCGATAACACAATCGCGAAAATAGGCCGCTGGATGAAGAAGTGTGGGAATTTCATTATTGGCCTCCCCCTTCAACGGAGCCGGCTTTTTCCCCCTCGCTAACCGACGCGCCAGAAGCCTGCATCGGGGTCAAACGCGGCGTCACCGCCATACCGGGACGCACCAGCCCCTTGATAATAATGTTCTCACCGGCTTTCAGGCCACTCTTGACCACGCGCAAACCATCAACCACCGCGCCCAGCTCAATCGGGCGATACTGCGCCTTATTATCCGCACCCACCACCAGGACATAGTTGCGTCCCTGATCGCTCCCTATCGCCTGATCGTCAATCAGAATCGCCTGATGTGCCGCACCGGTGGCCAGCTGCACGCGGGCAAAGGCACCTGGCGTCAGTTTCCCATCGTCGTTAGGGATTACGGCACGTACCCTGACAGTACCGGTACTACGATCGATCTGATTCCCGACAAAATCGAGCGTTCCCTGATGCGGGAAACCTTTTTCTGTCGCCAGCCCAACATGCACGGGTAAACGCTCTTCCACCTTGTTAACTGCGTCAGGACGTGCCTTGCTGACTGAATTAAGGAACGTCGCTTCGTCAATATCAAAGTAAGCGTATAGCGGATTGACGGAAACAATCGTTGTCAATAGCGTCGCAGATCCCGTACCACCGCCGCTGACCAGATTTCCCTCAGTCACCAGCATGCGATCCACGCGGCCGGTAATCGGTGCCACCACGCGCGAATAAGACAAGTCCAGTTTCGCCGCCGCAACCTCGGCCTTTGCAGCCTGCACCTCAGCCTGACGAGCATGACGTGTAGAAGCGGCGTCATCGTAATCTTTCCGGGATACCGCGCCATTGTTCACCAGCCGACCAACTCGTTCAAAATCGCGATTGGCCTGGATAGCCAGCGCTTCTGCCTGCTTGAGTCGTGCTTGCGCGCTGTCAAGAGCCACCTGGAATGGACGAGGATCAATTTGGAACAGCAGCTGCCCCTGACGCACCATGCTGCCTTCAGGTACGCTGACAGCGTCGATGGTACCGCCAACGCGTGGGCGTAGCTCTACGGTTTTTGGGGCCGCCAATGAACCGGTAAACTCTGCCGAAGGGACTATCTGACGCGAGAGCACTTCGGCTACGGGAACCTGGGGAGCCATAGGTGCGGCCGCTGCGGCCGGCTCATCGTTGCCGCCACTATCCCGGGCAAACGCAATCCCGGCAGTGGCGATGATTGCGGCCGACACAATCAGAACCCCAATTTTCATTTTCATAACAGTGATCCTTTCATACGCCACAGGCAGCCCCGGCCCATCCGAAAACGGCGCTGTAGCAATTTCTTACAAGGCTAAAGGTTGATGTTACTGGAAGGTCAAGCACACCAATTAAAAAAAATGAAAAACATCCAATCAGGCTTAATTAATATTTAATGTGTAAGCGTTAAACGAGCGCCGTATTGACGATTATTTATCGGGAAGAACCACGTTCCATGGAAGTAGTTCGGCCACTTTGTTGCTGGACTACTCCGGTAGTATGCTCAAGATATGGCGAAGGTAGTGACCCATGCAGCAATTGAGCTCACCGCTGAAGACTCACGCCAGACCTTCCCCCTTCTCCCGGGATAGCCGCCTGCGGCAGCATGTCATTCGTCATCGCGCTGCCAACCTGACCATTCAGAACCAGCGGCACAACATGCCGCATTTCTTTACGCAACTGGCTGATTTGCTAGCGCGGGACCAGCAGATGATTGGTAGGTGCTTGGCTGTCCGCGTGTCTCCGGGGTCAGACACTGACCTTTACTGACAGCTGGCGGCCCCCATTAAGGTCGGAACCACAGTACTTGGCGGGCTGTGCTGCAGGCGCTGATACTGCCCCAGTACCAGTTCGGCGCTGTTCAGAACATTTAGCATCCAGAACGGGGACATGTCTGCCATGCGCTCGTTACTATAGGGCAGGATCGTCTACCGGGGTGGGGTCAGTCCATCAACGGCTCGGAAGTGTCTAGATTACCCGTGGCGATTCAAGAAGGTTGAATATGATTCCCGACTCATTAATGGAACGCTGCATGATGTTATGCATTACGGGTTGACATTACGATGTGACGGGCCGGGTTAGCTGTATGGAGCCTGTACACAAGTTTGTGTAATTGCCTGATTTTGATATGTTCAATTCAACATCAAAAGCAGGTTACTTTATGGACGAAAAACAGTTGTAGGCTCTGGCTAACGAACTGACCAAAAATCTCAAAACCCCTGACGATCTCAACCAGTTCGATCGCCTGCTGAAAAAAATCAACGTTGAGCGCCGCCTCAACGCCGAAATGCTCCATCACCTCGGCTACGGTAAACATCAGTCTAAACCGGGTGCCAACTCCCGCAACGGCTATTTCACAAAAACCGTTACCACCGGCGATGGCCCGCTGGAACTGCGTACGCCGTGCGATCGTGACGGCTCCTTCGAGCCCCAACTGGTGAAGAAAAACCAGACCCGGATCACCGGGATGGATAACCAAATCCTGTCACTGTACGCCAAAGGGATGACCACCCGTGAGATAGTGGCTGCGTTCAAAGAGTTGTATGACGCGGATGTCTCACCGACGCTGGTAGTCCTTCATGCTCCGGAAGGTCAGACTGATGTTGTCTTCACTGCCATCATCAGCAAGCGTGTTTTTAACGGTAAGATTGACTTTTGGGGAATATTCAGAAATGACAGAATCACAATTATTTTTATTCAAATCAACTTTTTTGCGCTCAGACAAGGGGCAGACTCCTGACCATTACTGAAGTCGCCCGCCACGAGCAATTTCAGGGGGAGCTCCGTTTTCTTGCTCGCACCACCGGTATGCAAATCAAGTTTTAAATTAATACGCGCTTTAGGGATTTCGGACTGAAAGGAAGAATTAGACATGGCTGTCCCTGTTCTATGGAGTGATAGAAACGGTCAATGCCAGTGAAAAATAAATAAGAAAAAATTACCCAGCCAGAACAACTTTCCGGTTCGCGTCATCCGACGTAAATAAAAATCCCGGAACCAAAAAAAGCGGGCGCATTCCATCCACCAGCATGTCGACACTGTATTTTCTGGGTATTTGTCTGAAATGAAAAATTTCGGATAAGGCCCAATGGCTGGAGTTTGGGAACGTTCCCTGCCAGATCGAAAATGAAAAAATGTAACAAAGATTTACATTCCTGGCTTTTAACAAAAAAAATATCATCTTTCTGATTTATAAAAATTTTACACCATAACCCTTCAGGCCCCGCGGGATAAGGATGTACAGAAAATGATCAATTTGGCTTAGGGTGTATATTTGTACAAAATATCACCAGTCACGTGAAATATCTGATTTTGTACTTTTATCAGAAATTGAGAAGCTGGACGTGACTGAGCATGTGAAAAACTGGCGACAGTTTCAGGTTTCCATCATTTCTTATTATTCACGTAAACCGGGCTTATTTATTTTTTTTCAGATTAAAGGAATTGCAACGCCCGGACTTTACGCATATCTCATACCTGTACCAGCGATATGAATATCTCAGCCGCCGGTGCATTAGCGCGACCAGGAACAACACCCGTTCGGTTTACAGAAAGACAGACGTGGACAGTGATGAGCTTTGCTGCGGGTTGAGAACGGTTGTTTTACTGCTCAAGGTTGTAACACGATCCGATTCGACTCCAGCATGACAGCCGACAGTGTATGAGCCGCAAAAACAGCCATACAGGCTGACAAGTCGCCATTCACAAGAAACTCAACCGGCGCAACGAGTTTCCCTCCATCCGAAAATCCGCAGGTCAGTGCCGACTTCCTTACCAGCAGTGCATTCGCATCGCTGTATTCCAGGGCCAGAAGCGTTTCATTGTCCCAGTCCCTGTCACTCACCGCTGCATTGACCCAGCCCCGCGATTTAAGCTGTTCAATTGCGTACGTCAGCCGATACAAATCCGACTGCGCTGACACCGGTCCGGTGCACGAAGACCACAGATATTCCAGACGACTGAATAAGCTGGCGGCAAGGCCTTTGTTACGCCCCAGCGTCAGCAATCCCTCAATATCAGATGCGATTGCACGTGGAAACCGTTTTTGCTTATACGCCACCGTTAACCAGCGCAGTATAAATGCATGCGTGCTGAGTGGCGACAATGCCTGACCATCCTGCTGAGCGGTACGTAAGGCGACAAGGGCGCACCAGGCGAAATGCGCAAGTGCTGTGACGGTTTGTTCCGGGGGTAAGGTATCGTGAGCTTTTTTCATTCAGGGATTATATCGGCGCTGCAGACACCGGGGAAGACCTGGATAACTCCCCCATTAATTAGAGAAGCTATTACTTTCACGGACAAATCATCCCCGTTCTGGCCGTTGCTATTGGCTCTGACATGGCCTTAACATGCACGGTAAGCTGGTTAAAGGGTGTTGCGAAGACTCCCTGAGCGACGCGGTTAATAATGATCTGCGTCATACTCGTTACACCGTCAGTGCAGGCGGTACCGGTCACCTTTTGCCATGCGTCGGCGATGATGGCGTTAAGCCCCGGAGGCGCACTGTCGGTCAGTTGCAGGTTTCGCCCTGTACCCAGCGTATCGAGATTGAGCAGCAGCACCATTTTGCACTCCGGTGCGCTGGCCGTCTCCCATATCCAGCGTAACAGCGTCGGGAGTGAACGATGTCGTGCCTGCTGACGCTGGCGCGAATATTCGCCGGTGCGCTGCCAGACTTCAGAGTGAAAACGCAGAATCAATGACCGGTATTCGCTCATGGCTTCACGATACGGTAGCGCCAGCGTAAAGCTGAATGCCGCCAGTCGCGGGTAATGGTCAACGGCCTGTTGCAGAAATGCACGCGTGCTGACGGCATCCGCGCTGACAGCATCAGACGCCCGTATGTAAGAATGATTCATAATGCAGACTCTCTTTAGGTTAAATCAGGGAGGACACCGCCTCTACGGCGGTATCTGGTTCATAAAGACGGGGAACTATCTGGTACTGCAGCAGTAGTTTCTCTGCCAGTGCGCTTCTTCGATGCTGTAGATACCAGTCAGACACCGGGGACAGTGCTTCACGCCCTGGTAATGGTCGCCGCACCACACGCAGTACCAGGAGAGCACCATTACCGTCGCTTCCAGCCCGTTGATGAGACTGCGCAGCTTTCGGTGCCGGGCTTCGGTTTTCACTTCCGGGTCAAGGTGGGCGCAGGCCATCAGCACATGCCGGGCCACGCTCTGCTGGTCATGTTCAAACCACGGCGGCTCCCCGTATGTCCCCGCATGGAGCACCAGTCGACAGCCGCAGGACGCGCAGCTCCATATCTGCCCCGGCGCACTCACGGCCTCCCCGGCTGTCGCGAAGTGGCCTTCGCGGTCATTGGCCAGATAACATTTCAGCATGCGCATGCCGTCACTTCCTCTATCCGGTTGGTATCAGCACGCACATCACTGTGCTCGCCCGTCCGGCAGGTGAGGCAGTAGCGCTCACCGTGGTAATCACTGCCGCAGCCGTGACAGTGCCAGTCTGCGTAGAAAACCAGGGGACGGGCTTCCGGTACATAAGACTGCAGTTGCCGGATATGGCGGGTCTCCCTCACCCCGGGCTTTACATACGGGCAGTGCTGTCGACCGTTCTCCGAAAGCTTTGCTGCATGATGTTCAAACCACGGACGTTCGGTGTCGTATTCAGGATGGTACTGCAGGGCACTGGCACACAGATGGCAGCTGTAGCGGTCATACGGCGCGGTCTGCGCGGTTATGGCTCCCGTGAGACGGCCGTTGCCGTCCAGAGCCATAAACGATTTTGCATACATAGTGGTACTCTCCTTACCGCCAGACGACACGCAGGCGTCAGCCGTCCCGGTACGGGCAGCGTGGCAGGGTGAATGGCGGTTCAGTTATGCGTTAGCGGGTCGGTACGGTTGGTGGTCGGCACCGGAATACAGAAAGGTTACGGTTGTGCAGGTGCGTCGGTGGGTCTGAAACAAACGGGACAGGGTCTGGCGCCACAGTACTGTCGCCGGCAACGGGGACACGTCCAGCGAACCGGGATGGCCTGTGGCTGAGTGCGGCGTCGTTTTTCCATTCAGATATCCTCCCTGCTCAGACGCCACGGGAATCAGCAATACGCTGCTGCATCCAGGCTTCCACCTCGCTTCTGCGCCAGCGGGAGCTGCGCCCCAGCTTGATGGGTTTCGGAAACAACCCGTCGCCAATCAGTTTGTAAAACCATTTGTCGGTCATCCCGGTAAACGTGGTGATAAAGGTCATGTCGATAAGCGGGTCCTGAGCTGAAAGCAGTGTGTCAGGGCTGGCATTAATATTCGTATTCAACGTGGTCATGGTATTTTTCTCCCTCTGAGGATATGGCTATCGGGAGACGTCCGGTGGTGGTTGAATCATGGGGTTACCGGTTCTCCTCAGAGGATAGGGGAACGTTGTAAAAAATTACCCGGCCCGCACAATCAGGCCTGATGAATCGAGATATGTCTGGCTCAGCCACGGCTGCAACCGAAGTTACGCTCACCGTCACCGGTGATTTTGGTCTCCAGCTTGGCTAAATAGGCCGCCTGCGACAGGGCCTGTTGCAGTTGAGCACCATCGCCACGTGTCAACCATGAGACTGGACTCGCCGGGAAACGAGCCAGAACGGCATGCGCCTGTGCATCCACCTTCAGGGCGCTGCACCACGCTTGTTTAATCATACCTGCAAGCGAATCCGGGTCTTTGTAATCTCCCGGTCCGCACCACGTATCGCGGTTCAGCAACAGCACCGCGTGGTAATGCTTCTTCCCTTTGATTTCACCAAACTCCCGCGCCCAGATAAAACGCAGCGTGGTCGGCCAGACGCGTTTGCCCTCGCGACGTTGACGCGTCTGAAGGGCATCAATCCGGGCTTTCAGGGAATCGGTGAAGCGGGAGATAACAGCAGCATCGGTGGCCGCTGGCGTATCCGGCAGACGGAGGTCAACACGCAGGGCCAGTAAGCGGGTGTAAGCGTTAAGAGCGCAACTGAAGGTATCAGCGATGCGTTGCTGCCAGTAAGGGTCGTATGTGTAACTCATTAAAATGGACTCCGGTGGGTTATCGTTCATAACCATTACCGGTGCTGTTAAAAAAAACTTATTGCCTTCAGCGAGTCCGCCAGTCGATCCCTCAGAGACGGCTGGCTTCAGTAAAATATCGTGGCTGGCAGAATGATTGCGTAAAGGGTAATCGCCTCTCAGAAATCGGTTCTAATGCCGGGTGACCCGAAGGCTGCGAAAAAACAGTCTTCCCGTTAGACGATGGCGGGTACGCTTGACATAAGCGGCGTCAACGAGTTCATCGGGTGGCAAATCACGGGTGATATTACAAATCGTCGCCAGTGCTGTATCGGAGAGTTTAAAACTCCGTGACAAGGCGTAGTAATCCCCGGTTTTTTGGTTACTGATGTTATCGAATAACGCTCTGAAGAAATCCGTCTGTGAAGGTCTGCGGGCGTTGATAATTGCCTCTGTCGCTTCATCCCTGAATGTTACCTCCACCTCTTCCATCCCCAGTGAGCGAATGATCCCGGCAATGTCAGGCCAGTAGCGAAGATCGAAACTGTTAAGTCGCTGCAATTCTGGCTTACAGAAGCAGCTGAAGATTGCGATGCCCTTGTATTGACCTGGACCCAAAATAGGTTGTGGTTACCCTGAAAAGCAAATATTACCCCAGAGGGATGTATATACCCGGGGCAAGAGCCCCTGTACCAGTCCCTCATTGCTGTCATGATATTATTACCCCGTTCAATAAGCCCGATAAATAATCGTTATCGGGACTACTGCTAAAACGCCCTGTAACGCATCAGGAGCGCCATATTCATACTAACCACAGATTTCCACTATCGTGTTATTCAATGCGCTTATGCAGGCTCACAGGAAGCTATGGCGGTATAAGACACTACAGCGCTCAATTACTTATTAAATAGCTTGCGGTGATTACCAGGATAATCACCCTATTCCACGTCACCTCAATCGGGTTATTCTGTTTACGATACAATCATGACTATTATCACCAACACGGATAATGCCCCGTTTACAGTCGTTACCAATGGCCTTGTTTACACATATCAAAAAACTTTCAGGGATAACGGGTCACCGTAGTATCTGTAACTGACAGGTATTGTAAGCGTCAATATCAGGCAGACAGAGCAATACCGACAGGCTTACTACAGGTTAGTTCACTGACTGAGCATTTAACGCTCATCACTAATACGCAGACCAGTAATAAACCATTGATACTCACCTGCTGATTTTCAGGCATGACCATTCACCCAAAACGTTACTGTTAACCAGTAACCACCCTGTCGTTATGATTATTAGATTACTGATGTTAATCATCTTCACTTTTATCCTGACGAGGACTAGTCAATGGTAATATCGACTCAATTCAATTCTGTTTTCTTAATGATAGATTTTTAATGAGTGCTAAACATTCAGGTTGTGACTACATTGAATGGTGTATTTCTTACCTGATGGCAATGATTGCTCAATGGATACCATCCAATAGTACTATCCCCTTAGTGAATACCTTCAGATAATAATACCTCCCAGGCATAACCCACTTACTGATAACACATCATCGATTACTGTTACAAATGATAAGACCCCTTCTTTAATATATTAATACCAATCCAACACGCCAGGCATAACAATAGCTATGAAGATAACCACGCCAGACAGCACTTACCTACAACAAACGCCTGCATCAGTTACTCTGGAATTATCTTTTTTCAATAACATGAAAATAGACACCACGTCATATCAAATAACCTCAATCAAATTAACCCCGTATCATCACTGCCCGCAGAAGCCCTCAATCCTGATTATGAGCAACAAAATGGAAATACCTCATGGCAGCCCGACCTGATACCAGAAATGCCCCCTGAAGCGAACCAGGCACCATGATGGGGATGAAAACGAAAGCATGCAGGAGAACAAGATAACCTATTGAGACGATACTCATCCAGTAAACAGAGAAGCATCTGAGAGATAAACAAAGAAAATGACAACTTTAAAACCATGGTAAAACCTTGTCAAAACCAGTATAAATCAACAATAAAACCTCACGATGACTACCAGATGTGTTTTTAAGTGACGATAAAACCATCATCGTGATACTGTGTAGCTACAACAATCACCACCATAACCACTACTATGTAGTTTACGATTACAGGTATCCACAATGGTTGTACATTACGACAATGGCAGACAACATCTTATAAAAACCCGTGACCTGAGAGTCTGTGCTTTTTATGCCGGGTGGCTGGGTGTTAATAAAATAATTAACACCCGTGACATTCCTCACCAGGATGCAGAAAGTTGTCGACAGGCACTCAACAAACTGATTAATCAGTTCATACCGAATGCAGAACAGCGGGCAAGACTTTTTTCTGATATGGAAACAGCCCGTGATGAAAACATCCTTCCGCTGGAAAGTTTTGACTGGCTAGAACAGGATGAACGGGCAACATTCTGGTTATGGGCGTATATTTGCAAGGCCGGAGACTACGAACTTGGTATTGACAAACCAGCAAATGCAGAGTTCGGAAAGAACTGGTATCAGCGAATGAATCTGAGTGTATCTCCGACAAGCCACCAGGAAAGAATTAATATTATCATCTCTTTTTTCGACAACATTATTATTCCGACCCCACCGGTAAATCATCTCAAGCGCCAGGTCATGGACAGGCTGAAAGACCAGTGGAAAAATATTTACAGCAAACCAGCTCCGCTGAAATGGTTACCTAATGAAGAAGACGCGGTACTGTGGGCATGGAACAGCCTCAAATCGCTTCAGGAAGAAAGAAATGCGCCCACTATCGGGCTCTCATTAAATATTTCAACGCCAGGAATGAGTACCTGGTTTACCCCCCTGAGTCATTCTGAACGCAATTTAGCCCTGCGCACGGCGATCGACTTATGGGACGATGCACCGGATACAAAGCGTTTATTCCTTCTGAACCTGAATAAAGCCTGGAACCAGCAAAAATTACGTCAGTCCCGTACCGATAAAAAAGCACTCAATACGTACCTGAAGAACGAAACAAAAACTCGACTGGACTTTATGGCAGAACGTAGCGGAGTTCGCATCAGTGATATGCTGGAAATGCTGATTAATGACCATTACCGAAAAACCTGTGGTGGTGAGTGAGGGCTTTGCGCTAAAAACAAGGTGAGCGGAGGCAGTAATACAGACCAGAAATGACATTCAAAATAATTTCAGACCTATATTACCGGTGTGAGAACGGCAGCAGAAGTGCTGCCGTTTTGTTATTTCACTCACGGAGGTTAATGTGTCCAGTAAGAACAAACGGGGTCCCGATACCCTGTTACCGTCGTTATTCCTTCTCCCGGGTCAACTGTCCCACAAAATACCCGTGCGTATGCTTCTCGCGCTAAGTCACAGCTATGCTTTCTGTTCCGGTACCCAGGTCTCTCTGATACACGGTCCGCCAGCTCATGAAGGCGGCTATTTATTGCCAGTAATAAGGGAGAAAGAAATGCATTGTCCGAATTGCGGTTCGCAAAACATACGACTGCGCCATGTGGGTAAAAAGACGGGTGGGGTCATTGGCGCAACAGCCGGAGGCATTGCCGGGCTTGAAGGAGCCTCCACCGGTGCGCTGATAGGTTCAGTCATTCCGGTTGTCGGTACGATAGCCGGAGGCCTCATTGGTTTTCTGTCCGGCGCCTGTGCTGGTGCGGTGGCAGGCTCTCTGGCCGGAGAACAACTGGACGGTACCGTCTTTGATGAATACGGCTGCACGCAGTGCGAGCATATCTTCAGTGCACCGTAACGTTAATAAGGGTCAGCCCATCCTGCACAAAGCCTGAGCCGCTGACCGTACTCGCTACGGCACGACTGATGACAGGGCGTGTCAGCATGCTGTCGTCATTTCAGCTACCTGGCACTAACCCTTTGTTAATTCTCCTGTTTACTGAAAGATGAATTTTACTTTTTCTTTTCCGCCATTACGGGGGATGGACATAACGTGTCCCTCCCCGCCCGCATAATAACCGCATGAAATATCAACCTATTTATCGCACACGGAGCGTCCATGCAACGACCCGATGAAGAGGCCCGCTACGACCGGCTGGCCGTCAGATTGTCGGTCATTATCAGCCGGTTAATGGCCGGAGAAACGCTGACCCTTCAGACACTGTCCGGTGAGTTTGGTGTATCGATACGCACCCTGCGTCGTGACTTACATCAACGGCTGGTCCACCTCGACATTATCGGGGAGAACGGCACGTATCGGCTCAGTGAGAGCGCCACGCGTGATCACTCTCCGGGGGCCGTTTCCTTTGCCCGCAGTACCGGTATCGCACGCATTATCCCGTCGCAGAACCGGCAACTGATGCACCTGCTGATGAATGAAACGGGCACCTCACCCTGCTTTATCTGGCACGACTTACCGCCAGCATGGACACAGGCTGACAGTTTTCATCGTCTGGCCGAAGCCATTTGTCATCACCGGGTGGTCAGTCTGCTGGTCGGCGGTGTCCGTCACGATGAGCAGGAGCCTTACCGCCTGATTTACCGGCATCAGCACTGGTATCTGGTCGTCTGTTGCCGGGGGAGCCTTCGGGTGTTCCGGCTGGAAGACATTATCTCGGCCTCACTCTCAGAGCAAACCTTCCGTCGCCGGAGCGAAATCAGTTCGCTCATTACTGAAGAGGGATTTATCAGCGCACTGCCCCACTTTCGCTTTATCAGTGATGTCATTCACACCTTCAGGGAACAACACCCTGAACATCCATCCAGACCCAAAGGAGTCAAATCGTGAAACCTGTCGAAGGCCCTCTGCTGCTCTTCACCCTGATGTTGTCTGCCGTAACCCTGAGCGGCTGTGGCGACAAAAATGAACGCGAGTTTATCCGGGGATGCAAATCAGGCGGCGGTACTACCGCCGTCTGCGGATGTATCCGGGATGACCTCAAAACGAAATATACGCACGGGGAGCTGGAGAAAATGAACCAGCAATACGGTTATGTCCCCCCGCGCTTCATGGACAACATGCTGAGCGCTGCTCAGCAGTGCAGAAAATAAGGAAATCTGAACATGGCGCTTGTCATTAAATATTTCGCGATTGCCTTCGCCATCGCGCTTGTGGTCGTGCTGTTTAACGTGTTCGGGAGTACCGGCGAGATACGCAGTTTTGGTCAGGGAATGGAATATCTGTTCTGGATGACGCTTGGGCCCGGAGCCGGTATGACGGTCGGTGCTGCTCTTCGACAATGGCTGATGCCGGATGCGGTATACACCCGCGAAGGAATGACCGGATTACTCAAGGCCCGTCTGTTCTGGCTTGTGGGCCCACAGTATATCGGCTGGCTGGCCGGACTTATCGTCGTGGGTAAACAACTCATGTAACACGGCTGCCCCCCAACAACATTTTTGACTGAGAAGGAAAAATACCATGCGATTCATGCACGCCATCCTGTCAGCAGGATTACTGACCTTTGCCATCACGGCACAGGCGGTCCCCAATATGTGGAGCAGTGGCTTCGGTATGGGCGTCACCGAGTACATCATCACCAGCCCGGAAAACGTGATGATGAACCTGAACTGCACCGGCAACCCTGACGACCAGAATATCCTGCAGCATCACGTCATGCTCACCCTGCCTGACGGCAGCGGTGCCGATTCACAGGATGAGAAAACCGCCATCACCGTCGTCACGGATGACCAGACGTTCCCCCTGCCGTCCTCTCTGGGCTGGCGTAACGGCGACAACGCCTGGCTGTCGTTCATTGATGCCATCAGAAAAGCAACGTCGTTTGAGATTTACGTCAACGACAAACAGGTGGGGCACTTTACCCCTTCGGCTGGAAACGTTCACAAGGTTCTGGCTGATATGCCCGAATGCACGACACTGACCGCCGGGTAACCCGGCGCATCCCCGGTTTACAGCAAAATCAATCAAGGACAATACGATATGACCGACATTTCGACACTCAGCCAGCGACTGACGACGCCAACCCTGCATTTTGTTCTACTCACCGTCGCCACCTGCGGCATCTGGCCGTTACTGTGGCTGTACCGAAAACAGCAGATTATCAGCGACACCACCGGATATCCGGTTTGCGGCAATCTGTTTATCATCTGGCTCGCCGTCTGTTTTGGGCTCGGACGACAGTTCGGCGTGATGGCCTCACCGGACCTGGCGGGCTACTACACGGGCAGCGATACACTGTTGGCCTTAAGCGGCATTCTGTCGCTCACCTGCGGCGTGATGTACATCGTCTGGGCCTTTAAGGCCAGAGCAGCACTGCGACACTATGCGCTGAACACCTTCCGGTTTGACCTGAAGATGAATGCGTTTTATACCGTGGTGCTCAACGTCTTCTACATTACATACTGCATCAACGATATGCCGCAGGCACTGGCGAAGCACCGCATTATTCATGGTCAGGCCCCTGTGCCGCCGGAGTCTCCGTCACCGCAGTAACGCAGCTCTCCTCTTATTATCCGGCCGGGGCATTCCTGTGTGCCCCAGATTCATCCGGATCCCCCCTCTGAGATTTGACCCAATGACATTACTGAAAATCGTGCTCAACACCCTGCGTCAGGTGCTGACGTGGTGCGCCAGCAGCCGGGCGCAGCAGTTTGTGGAAGACCACTTCCGCGAAGAAGGCTATGACGAAGACAGTATTTACATCGCCAGACAGGCGGCAACCCTGCTCGCAGGTGCCTTAATCACAGCGCTCATGGAACAGATACTGCAGCTTATTGCCACACACTTAACCCACTGATGCCCTGCTCACTGAGCGGGGCATTTTGTTTTATGCCATTCATCAGGAACTGAATATGCAAGTCACTGACGATACGTCGTTACCGCCAGGGCAATTCACCCGCCGACAGGCTGAAGCCGTGGTCACGCTTTACCACAACGTCACTATAGAAGATGACCAGGGTACGCACTTTCGGCTGGTTATTCGCGACAGCGAGGGGACGTTAATCTGGCGGGCCTGGAATTTTGAAGCCAGTGCCGGGGAATGGCTTAACCGCTATCTGCTCAGCCACGGGATCCCCAAACACTGACACACCACAGCTTAACCCAATAGCGACCACACAAAAAAGCCATGCTCCCACAGGAGCATGGCTGTTTTGTTTATGCCGTTAAATCAACAATAAGGAATTTACCATGAGACTAGCCAGCCGCTTTGGACGGACAAACCAGATCCGTCGCGATCGTCCGTTAACCCGCGAAGAACTGATGCAGGTCGTTCCCAGCGTATTCAGTGCAGATCGCCACGGTTCCAGGAGCGAAAAATACGCTTACATACCCACCATTACTCTGCTCGAAAATCTTCAACGCGAAGGCTTTGAACCCTTCTTCGCCTGCCAGTCACGCGTACGCGACCCTGACCGCCGGGAGCACACCAAACATCTGCTGCGCCTGCGTCGTACCGGTCAGATAACCGGCCAGCAGGTTCCCGAAATCATTTTGCTTAACTCGCACGATGGTAGCAGCTCATACCAGATGCTGCCGGGGCTGTTCAGAGCCATCTGCACCAACGGGCTCGTCTGCGGACAGTCGTTCGGTGAAATTCGTGTACCGCATCGTGGCGATGTGGCCGGGAAAGTGATTGAGGGGGCTTATGAAGTGCTCGGTGTCTTTGATCGGGTGGAAGAAAAGCGCGAGGCCATGCAGTCACTTCGACTACCAGCACCCGCGCAACATGCCCTGGCGAACGCCGCACTGACATACCGCTTTGGTGAAGAATATCAGCCGGTGACCGCAGCGCAGATACTGACACCGCGACGGTATGAGGACCATCAGGACGACCTGTGGACCGTTTATAACCGCATTCAGGAATCGTTGCTGAAAGGCGGGCTGAGCGGACGCACCGCACAGGGTAAACGTACCCACACTCGTGCGGTTAACGGTATCGACGGGGATATCAAACTCAACCGCGCGCTCTGGGTGATGGCCGAAGAACTGCAGCAGGCACTGAGCTGATGCAGCACATTCCTGCAAATACCCGTCTGACGGCTGTCTGGCCCGTTTCCCTGCAAAACCAGTCCGGCTGCCGTTCCATCTCCGACGATGACCTCTGCGCCTGGTGCAGACATCTTTGCTACCGTCCCGGCGAGCTCAGCCTGTGCCGACTGTCTGTATCTGACAGCATCTGGCCCTCACGGTGCGATGAAGATGGCTATGCGCAGTCCTGCCCGTCACTCCTGCTGAACCAGCATCCCCAACCCGATAAATAAACAAGGAAAAACTAACATGACCGACATTATTAACCTTCACGATACCCTTCCGTTACCGCCACAACCTGCCGGTTCTGCGCCAGCGCTGACCGCCACCCTCGTACAGGACGAGCAGCGCATCGGCTTTTGGCCGCAGTACTTCGGCAGCATACCGCAGTGGATAATCCTTGAGCCGACGGTCTTCGCGTGGATGGACCGTTTCTGCGCCGACTACAACGGCGGTATCTGGAATTTTTATACGCTCAGCAACGGTGGTGCGTTTATGGCCCCGGAAGCGGAGAACAATGAACCGTGGTCGCTGTTCAACACTATGAACGGCAACGGCGGTGAACTCAGTGCCGACGCTGCGGGGATTGCCGTCTGTCTGATGACTTACAGCCACCATGCCATGCGCACCGAATGCGATGCCATGACGGAGCACTACTACCGCCTGCGGGATTACGCGCTCAGTCACCCGGAATGCAGCGCCATCATGCACATCATCGACTGAGCATCCCGCCATGTCGTATGAACTGTCTCACCTGAATACCCTGTGGGATGCGCTGGGGAAAATAACGGTCAGGGATGAGGACGGAGACGTTGTGACCGACGAACTCTTCCTGCATTTTCTGACGGGCACCTCTCTCTTCCCTATCTGGTCATGGTTTGAATCCCAGCACGACGAGTTCGTCGTTGCCGTGAAACTGTACAACACATCAATCCCGGACGGGTCAACATAAAGGAAAAGCCAATGAATATAACCCCTTGCCCCCCCGACAGCGGGGGAATATCTCCCGCCGCACAGCGCACTATCCGACGTGCGCTGACCCTGCTGGAACGCCAGTTACGCGAGCCCGGCGCCTCCTTTACCTCCACCACCGCCGTTCGTGACTGGCTGCGTCTGCAACTCGCCTCACTGGAGCGTGAAGTATTCACTGTACTCTTCCTCGATAACCAGCATCGTCTGATAGCCCACGAAACGCTCTTCACCGGCACCATCAATCATACGCAGGTCCATCCCCGCGAGGTGGTTAAGGCCGGTCTGAAGCATAACTGTGCCGCTGTCATTGTGGCGCATTGCCACCCGTCAGGCCTTGCCGAACCCAGCAATGCAGATCGTCAGGTCACTACGCGTATTCAGCAGGCGCTGGAGCTGGTTGATATCCGACTGCTTGATCACCTGGTGGTGGGCGGCATGGAGATCGTCTCGTTTGCTGAGAGAGGGTGGCTTTAAGGAGAGAATAACGATGAAAATCATCAGCAAACGCCAGGCGATGGCGATATACCGCCAGCATCCGCAGTCCCGGTTGTTTCGCTTCTGTGCCGGCAAATACACATGGTCCGGCAGCATCTGCCACTACGCAGGTCGGGAAGTGCAGGATATCAGCGGCGTGCTCGCCGTCTTCGCAGAACACCGTCAGGACCGCAACGGCCCGTACGTCGTATTACGCAGCGTTACGCTGAATTAATTCACGTTTAAGGAAGGCTAAAATTGTCGAATACAATACCGCCTGTAAACCACGATATCGCCGCCCCTTGGTGGGGGCTTAAACGCGATATCACCCCCTGTTTTGGCGCACGTCTGGTGCAGGAGGGCAACCGGCTGCATTACCTGAACGACCGCGCCAGCATCACCGGCACCTTCAGCGACGCGGATTTACGCCATCTCGACCAGGCATTCCCGCTACTGCTGAAGCAACTGGAGCTGATGCTGCTTTCCGGTGAGCTGAATCCCCGTCATCAGCACTGCGTCACGCTGTATGCAAAAGGGCTGATATGCGAGGCCGACAGCCTCGGCTCGCACGGGTACGTCTATCTCGCAATTTACCCGACACCTGCAACAACAGAATAAACCTCCCGGCAGTTTTCCTTCGTTTAACTCACCAGTAAAGGTTTCCATTATGCAAACACAACCTGTTCCTCCGAAACGGGAGGTTTCGCCACGCCCGTCACCCGTGGCGATCTGGCAGCGCCTCCTGAGTCACCTGCTGGACCGTCACTACGGTCTGACGCTCAACGACACGCCATTTGGCAAAGATGGTGTGATCCAAGAGCATATCGATGCCGGTATCTCACTGTGCGACGCGGTGAATTTCATCGTGGAGAAATACGACCTGGTACGCACTGATCGTCGCGGTTTTAACGCGGAAACTCAGTCGCCGCTTCTCACCAGTATCGATATTCTCCGCGCCCGCAAAGCCACCGGGCTGATGACCCGTCATAGCTACAGGGCCGTTACCGACATCACCACCGGCAAATACCGTGAGGTGCAACCATGAAGCTGTCCCTGACGGTGGAAGCCGATGCCATCAACGTACTGGCCCTCAACATGGGCCGGATCGTCGTAGACATTGACGGTATTGAACTGACCGACCTGATCAATGTGGTGAACCAGAACGGTTATTCGCTTCTCGTTGCTGACGAACCGGGGAAATTGATTGTTGAAGATCCAATTCCGCCCGTTGCCCGCCTGAACGGCATTCAGTGCAGCACTGCACATATCACGGCGGAAGACAATGCTCTGCTGTTTACCCTTTCACACCAGCATGAAGACTTTGGCGAGTCTGAATGGATTAGTTATACCGGCTCGGGTTATCTGCTCCACCTGGGCGCGTGGTCGTTTCCGGTCTTACGCCTCAAACGCCTCGGTCTGTCAAAAGCCTGCCGTCGGTTATTAGTGACGCTTATGCGTCGCTACGCCGCTGGCATTGTTCATCTGGATGCCTTTGGCGAAGTGCTACCAAGTTTTACAACCTTTGACTGGTAACCCCACCTCAATCACCACAAGGTTTTTACATGCCGGAATTAACCACCGAAGTGGCTCTCAACATTCTGATTGGCTGGCTGCAGGACAACATCAGTTGCAACACCGGCATTATTTTCGACAACGACGAAGACAAGACGGATTCAGCAGTGCTGTTGCCCTGGATTGAGCAGGCGCGAAACGATGTTCGTAATCTCCGCCATCTTCAGCTTCTGCAACAGACCAGAACCTGTTAGCCACCGAACCATACTCACCACACACCTATAAGCCCCAGCCCTTACCGGCTGGCGCTTTGCTTTATATAAAGGAAATTAAAATGTCAGATCTTACCCTCACCGAACCTGAAGTGTTAACCGGCCATACCGATGTGATTTGTTCTACCAGTATTGAGCGCATCATCACCGGACGTAATTTCGCGATTGCACAGATTGAAACGCTGATACAACAACTTGACGATATCTCGACGCTGACCCGCAGCATCGGCGGTGGTAAAGCGAATGAATAGGGAATGCGGCAATACAGCTACGACTGCTGGCTGATGGAGGATACTGATACGGCCATGAAAGCCATTACTCGCAATATCGATCGTGGTATATGGCGGGATCTGATGCAACGCTCGGGAATGCTGGCGCTCATGGACGCACAGGTCCGCGACGAGTGGTACAACAGCCTGGAGAAAGACGATATTCCGGCTATCAGTGAAGAGAATATTCTCAACACATTCGAACAACTGCATCTGAATAAAGGTGAGGTGTTTGAACGAGGTGTGATTAACGTGTTTAAAGGTCTGAGCTGGAATTTTAAGACAAACAGCCCCTGTAGGTTTGGCGGGAAAATCATCGTGACGGGGCTTGTCAAATATGACCGGTGGGGATTTGGTCTGAACTGGGGCTGGCAGCGTGACCGGTTAACGGACCTTGAGCGCATGCTGATGCTGCTGGATGGGAAGGCCATCCCCGACAATCGCGCCGACGTCACGCGCCGGTTAAGCGACCATATCCATGAGAACAGGCATAGCACCCGTTATGAGGATGAGATGTCTGTGATTAAGTATTTTCAGAAGGGAACTGTCCATATCACGTTCAGGCGATCGGAGCTGGTCGATAAGCTGAACGACATTATCGCGAAACACTATCCAGGGGCGTTGCCCACTAAACAGTAAGGAACCAAATTATGGTATCATTTTCAAACATGGATGGTGCTCACTGCGATTCCGTAGTAGATCACTATACCTTGCCATCAAATAGTATTCAGATGGATGTAAAAGTTCCTGTTCAACCATCAAATTTTGACCCTTTGCAGAAGGGGGCCTTAATGGGGGCCTCAACGTTTATGGAACAAGATAAAAACCATTCTAATCAATGCAATTACAAAACAAAATCCATTCCGAGTCCGGGCACCACTATTTAAAGAACCCGCCCACAAGGCGGGTTTTTGCTTTTCTGTAGCCGGACTCTTCATCGAACTCCGTTCGATTATTCGCCGCGCAGCGGCTCACCCCTTCGGGGCCAGCGCGACACGCGCGCTGTTCAACGCCTGCGGCGTTAGTCCGAGTCCGGGCACCACTATTTAAAGAACCCGCCCACAAGGCGGGTTTTTGCGTTTCTGTAGCCGGACTCTTCATCGAACAACGCTAACACGTGATTCTCTGCTGCACTTTTCTCCTGGTGAGCCAGCTGCCACTTAACGGCCAGCGCAGACCGCCTCTCCCCATAGAATCTTTTCGCAAATACATTTTCAAATATCAGATAACCCGCTGATTCAAATCGCCATTCTGTCGTTAAAAGCGGCTAAAAACGCCCTTTTCTGGCAATCGATCCGCCCAGGCGGCTACCCTGCTTTCCCTCTGGATGGCTGAACAGCATCTTATATTCCATTTTGCGCTAAATGACAGAGAAATGTTCTTTAAATTACCGATTTCACAGACCTACCATGCAAAAATATCTTAAACGAGTGGGTAAATGGTTATGTCACTGTTTCATTCCGTGAGCGACCTGATAGGTCATACTCCCCTGCTCCAGTTGCACAAACTGGATACCGGGCCCTGCAGTCTGTTTTTAAAACTGGAAAATCAGAACCCGGGCGGATCAATTAAAGATCGGGTTGCGCTGTCGATGATTAACGAAGCCGAGCGTCAGGGCAAACTGGCGCCCGGCGGGACAATTATCGAAGCCACTGCCGGCAATACCGGCCTCGGCCTGGCGCTGATCGCGGCGCAGAAAAATTACCGCCTGATCCTGGTGGTGCCGGACAAAATGAGCCGCGAGAAAATCTTTCACCTGCGGGCGCTGGGCGCGACGGTGCTGCTCACCCGTTCCGACGTCAATAAAGGTCATCCGGCCTATTACCAGGATTATGCCCGCCGCCTTGCCGATGAAACGCCGGGGGCTTTTTATATCGATCAGTTTAACAACGACGCTAATCCGCTGGCGCACGCGACCTCCACCGCGCCGGAACTTTTCCAGCAGCTGGAGGGCGACATCGACGCCATCGTCGTCGGCGTTGGCTCTGGCGGCACGCTGGGCGGGCTTCAGGCCTGGTTTGCAGAACACTCGCCGAAAACGGAATTTATCCTCGCCGATCCGGCGGGCTCGATCCTTGCCGATCAGGTTGATACCGGACGCTACGGCGAAACGGGATCCTGGCTGGTCGAAGGGATTGGAGAAGATTTCATCCCGCCGCTGGCCAGGCTGGAGGGGGTGCATACCGCCTATCGCGTCAGCGACCGCGAAGCGTTCCACACCGCGCGCCAGCTGCTGCAGGTCGAGGGTGTGCTGGCCGGATCCTCCACTGGCACCCTGCTCAGCGCCGCGCTGCGCTACTGCCGGGCGCAAAGCCGTCCGAAGCGGGTGGTGACCTTCGCCTGCGACAGCGGCAATAAATACCTGTCAAAAATGTTCAACGACGACTGGATGCGCCAGCAAGGGCTGATCGCCCGCCCCGAACAGGGCGATCTCAGTGATTTTATCGCCCTGCGCCATGACGAAGGCGCTACCGTCACGGCCGCGCCGGACGACACCCTGGCCGCGGTCTTTACCCGCATGCGGCTGTATGACATCTCCCAGCTGCCGGTTCTGGAGGATGGCCGCGTGGTCGGCATCGTCGATGAGTGGGATTTGATCCGCCACGTACAGGGCGATCGCCAACGCTTCTCCCTGCCGGTCAGCGAAGCGATGAGCCGCCATGTTGAAACTCTCGATAAGCGTGCGCCAGAGAGCGAACTGCAGGCCATTCTCGATCGCGGTCTGGTGGCGGTGATCGCTGACAACGCGCGTTTTCTTGGCCTGGTCACCCGCAGCGATGTACTGACCGCCTGGCGTAACCGAGTAGCACAATAAGGAATTTTTTATGTCATCTATCCACACCCTGAGCGTACATAGCGGAACCTTCACCGACAGCCACGGCGCAGTGATGCCGCCTATTTATGCCACCTCCACTTTCGCTCAGCCGGCGCCGGGGCAGCATACCGGCTATGAATATTCCCGCAGCGGGAATCCTACCCGCCATGCGCTGGAGACGGCGATCGCCGACCTGGAAAACGGTACGCGCGGCTACGCGTTCGCCTCCGGGCTGGCCGCCATCGCCACCGTGCTGGAGCTGCTGGATAAGGACAGTCACCTGGTGGCGGTCGATGATGTGTATGGCGGCACTTACCGCCTGCTGGAAAACGTACGCCGCCGTAGCGCTGGTCTGCAGGTGAGCTGGGTGAAACCCGACGACCTGGCGGGAATTGAAGCGGCGATCCGCCCCGATACGCGCATGATCTGGGTGGAAACGCCCACCAACCCGCTGCTGAAGCTGGCGGATCTCAGCGCTATCGCCGCTATCGCGCGCCGCCATAACCTGATCAGCGTCGCCGATAACACTTTCGCCTCGCCGGCGATCCATCGCCCGCTGGAGCACGGGTTTGATATTGTGGTCCACTCCGCGACTAAGTACCTCAATGGCCATTCCGATGTCGTCGCCGGCCTGGCGGTGGTCGGCGATAACGCCGCACTCGCGGAGAAGCTTGGCTACCTGCAGAATGCGGTAGGCGGCGTACTCGACCCGTTCAGCAGCTTCCTGACGCTACGCGGCATCCGCACCCTGGCGCTGCGGATGGAGCGCCACAGCGCGAACGCGCTGCAGCTCGCCGAATGGCTGGAACAGCAGCCGGAGGTAGAGCGAGTCTGGTTCCCCTGGCTGGCCTCGCACCCGCACCATCAGCTGGCGCGCCGGCAAATGGCCCTGCCCGGCGGCATGATTTCGGTAGTGGTGAAAGGCGATGACGGTTACGCCGAACGCATCATCAGCAAGCTGCGCTGGTTCACCCTTGCGGAGAGTCTGGGCGGCGTCGAGAGCCTGGTGAGCCAGCCCTTCAGCATGACCCATGCCTCGATCCCGCTGGAGAAGCGCCTGGCGAACGGCATCACGCCGCAGCTGATCCGCCTGTCGGTCGGGATCGAAGATCCTCACGATCTGATTGCCGACTGGCAGCAGGCGCTTCGGGAGGAGTGATTATTCCGACGCGCAGGTCGTCGCCAGCGCGTCAGGCATTCCCTGCTGAAGGTGGGCGATAAACTGCGTCAGCTTCGGCAGGGGCCGGCGATCCTGGCGCCAGAGCAGATGCACGGGCCGCGGCTGTGGGGTCCACGCCTCCAGCACCCGCACCAGGCTGCCGCTGGCCAGCGCATCGGCCAGCAGCACCTCCGGCTGCATCAGCAGCCCAGCCCCGGCGATCGCCGCCTGGCGCAGCGCATAGCCATCGTTGCAGCGCAAAACCGCATCGCGCTTCCAGCGCACTTCCCCCTCCATGCCCGGCAGCCGCCACTCGTTGCGGGCGGTCCAGACCGTATGGGACAGGCAGAGATGATCGGCGAGATCTTCCGGCCTCCCGGGCGTTCCGTAACGCGCCAGATAAGCCGGTGCGGCGCAGATCACCATCCGATAGGGCGCCAGATAGCGGGCCACCAGATCCTCCTGATGGATCTCGCCAATGCGGATCGCCAGGTCGAACCCCTCATCCACCAGATCGACCATCCGGTTGGTCAGATCCAGTTCCACCCGGACCGCTGGCCAGGCCTGCAGAAAGGTGGCGGTCAGGGGCGCAATCACGCTGGCGCCGAACGAGGTGGGCGCGCTCACCCGCAGGGTGCCGGCGGGCGCCAGCCGCAGCCGCTCGACCGCGCTTTCGGCGATGGAGACCTGCTCCATCACCCGTTTCGCTTCGTCAAAATAGACCCGCCCGGCGTCGGTGAGGCTCTGGCGTCGGGTGTTACGCTCCAGCAGGCGCGTCGCCAGCTGGGTTTCCAGCTGGGCGATATATTTCCCGACCATCACCGCCGACAGCCCCAGGCGCGACGCCGCCCCGGTAAAGCTGCCGCACTCCACCACGGCAATAAACGTCTCCATCCCTCGCAGCTTATCCATATTGCTAACCTCTGGTTAGTAATGTTCTAACTTTTAGCCAGTTTATCCGATATCCGTTTTATTAAAGAATAGCCTCTCACCTCATCAGGAGTCTGCCATGAAAATTATCGTTATCGGTGCCAGCGGCACCATCGGTCGCGCGGTCAGCGAAGAACTGAGTCAGAGACATGACGTTATCCGCGTCGGCCGCACCCGGGGAGATTATCAGGTGGATATCACCTCGCAGGAGAGCGTCGAGACGCTATTTGCCCAAACGGGTGAAGTAGATGCCATCGTCTCCACCACCGGCAATCTGCACTTTGGGCCGTTAAGCACCATGACCGACAGCCAGTTCAACCTCGGTCTGCAGGACAAGCTGCTGGGGCAAATTCGCCTGGCGCTGGTCGGCCAGCATTTTCTGCGCGACGGCGGGTCGATTACTCTGGTCAGCGGTATTGTCGCGCAGGAACCCATTGCTCAGGGCGTCAATGCCACGACGGTCAACGCCGGTCTGGAAGGCTTTGTACGGGCCGCCGCCTGCGAACTGCCGCGCGGGATCCGCATCAATCTCATCAGCCCCACCGTGCTCAGCGAGTCGCTGGCGGCCTACGGCGACTTTTTCCCGGGCTTTGCCAGCGTTCCCGCCGCCGCCGTAGCACAGGCCTATCGCCGCAGCATTGAAGGGGTGCAAACCGGCCGCATCTACCCGGTCGGCTACTAGCCAGTGCCGGCCCGCCGGGGCCGGCGCTTACATCCTGACGTTGTTGCAGGTACACTGACGGCTGATTGTCTCCGGCCGAAAAACTGAAGTTGAAAAAATTATCCTTAATTATCCCGCTGCTGGCGCTTACCGTGCTGCTGGTCTGGTGGTTCACTCCGCATTACACCGAGGAAGACGAAGCTTACTACCGGGCGGTATTTTGCGTGATCGATCATGACGACAGCCGCCAGTTCCTCCACGATATGCAAAACATCGTCGAGGGGGGGAATTCTGACTACGCGCTGCATAAAGCACATTACCTGCCGGCGCTGGGGCAGCGGATGCTGGACACCTGGCATCAGCTCAGCCCGCAGGAACAGCAGGCGCTGCGTCAGGACCAGCAGCGCTGTGGCGAGATATTACGAGCAAAACAGCAGGGTAAATAATCCCGGCGGGCTGGCGAAACCGCAGCCCGTCACAGCGCCCGATAAGATCCCGCTGTTGACGAGCCGATCGCTGTCACAAAATCCTCCTCTATCACCGAGCCACAGGAGGACGTTTTTTTCTGCAATCGTATACGATAAAAAGTAGTTGATCTGGTACGAACTAACTCTTATTTTGCTTCTCAGTTTTCAAAATGAGATAAAACTGATGCCTGTCATTATTGCCAGTAGTGTTAAAGAAGCCAAAGCGTTAATTAACGGTGGGGAATACAGGGAAATTATTCTTAACTTCGATATTGATGCCGATGACTTTTTCTCTCTCGCCAGCCATTCGGCTGGGACAAAAATCTCCATCTCCGACCGAAACGATCGTTCTCCGGTAAAATCAGCAAAATAATTAACCCGTGAGGGACATCTATGTGGTTGTTTATTGGTACCTTTGCGGTGGCTTTTCTCGCAGCGCTGATGTTGGTCTGGCTGGATGATCGCATCGTCGATACGGAGTGACCCCAGCGCTGAACGCTAGCGTCACTCCCTCTCGCTATTGAAGCGAAGAGGATGCGCCGCCGCTAAGCGGCGCACAGCAGGACCGTTACAGGGAGGCCGCCAGCCGCTCAACGGCGGTCAGCAGCCCGGCTTCCGACACCGTTGAGTAGGAAAGACGCAGGGTACGGGTATCCGGATTATCGTGATAAAACGCTTCCCCCGGAACGTATACCACGCCGTTTTCCAGCGTTTTCTTCATCCATTCCATGGTATCGAACGGATAGCGGAAACGCGCCCACAGGAACATCCCCCCCTGCGGGCGGCTGAATTCCAGGTGCTCGCCAAGGCGGCTTTCCAGCGCATCGGCCAGCGCCACGCACTTCTTGCGATAGTCTTCGCGAATCAACGCAATCTGGTTATCCAGCCGGTTCAGGCTGAGGTATTCCGCGGTGATCACCTGCGACAGCATATTGGTATGCAGATCCGCCGCCTGCTTCACGATCACCGTCTGCTGCGCCAGCCAGTCCGGCATGACGATCCAGCCGATACGCATCCCCGGCGCGAGGATCTTTGAAAACGTCGAGGTGTAAACCACTTGATCTTCACAGCCCAGCTCAACAGCGTGCTGATAGAGCGGGCGTCGCACGGCGTCAGTAAAGCTAATTTCACCGTAGGGATCGTCTTCCAGAATGACGAAGTCATATTTTTTCGCCAGCTCGACCAGCCGGCGACGACGCGCCTCGCTCAGCGTTTTACCGCCGGGGTTGCCGAACGTCGGCACCAGGTAAACAGCTTTGACGCGGGTGGTCTCCAGCAGGTCAGCCAGCTGCTCCACCAGCATCCCGTCATCATCGGTATCGACGCTGAGAATATTGGCCTGCGCCAGCTGAAACACCTGCAGCGCCGCCAGATAGGTGGGTCGCTCAACGACGATAGTATCGCCTGGATCGAGCAGCGTGCGGGCAACGATATCCAGCGATTGCTGGGAGCCGGAGGTGATATAGACCTGAGCGGCTGAACAGGTCACGCCACGGGAGTGGCAGATTTCACTCACCGCCTGACGCAGCGGCGGGTAGCCTTCCGTCAGACCGTACTGAAATGCGTCATGAAAACGCTCGCTCATCACCTTCTGCACCGCCAGCTCCAGGCCTTCGGTATCAAACAGTTCCGGGGCCGGAATGCCGCCGCCAAGCGAGATCACGCCCGGCAGTTTACTGTGCTTGAGAAGTTCGCGGACGGCGGAGGGCTTGAGTTCACCCGCGCGGGCGGCGAGACGCCGATCGTGCATACTATTTTCCTTTTCTGTCTTGTTGTTGTGTTAATTATCTTGGCTTTGTTGCAGGTGTTCCCCGGCGGCGCTTACCAGTCCGGGCTATCCTTGTTCGTGTCTCTGCGCTCTCCCCGGACAGGGCAGGAGCCGCTATCCGGGGTCAGCACGTCACGCTTTGTCTTTCAATACGATCAGCGGCTCTATGTCGCTCTCTTTTTTCACCACCAGCGACGAATCGCCGCGCAGGCAGGTACCGCCGTAGTTACCGCCGACGGTAAAGGTGCACACCTGGATATACTTGCCATCCACTTTCGGCAGGCACCACAGCTGCTGGTAGATATTCTTGCGATCGACAAACTGGCCGCTGGTCTTATCCAGAACCTCATCCTGAGGCCCGATCAGGTCGATATTGTTCCCGCAGCGTCCGGAAATGGGCTTCACGGCATAGCCGGTTTTCGCCAGCTCGTCGTTAACCACAAAATCGGTATCCAGCAGATAGCGATGATGCGGGAACAGCGACCACAGCACCGGCAGGATCGCTTTGTTGCCCGGGATCACCGTCCACAGGGGTTCGAATACCAATACTTCAGGACGCAGCAGGACGTCAATCAGTCGCACCTCATTCTGCGGATGCCCGGTACGAATCGGCACCGCCGCGTACTCATCGGCGCTGACTTCGCGCACCTGCTCAATGGCGGTTTCCCATGCCCAGGTTTTCCAGACGCAGTTGACCAGCCGCCCGTCGGCGTCGATCAGCTGGCCGGCCGCATCCCAGCGCAGTTCATCGAGGCCAAAGAGAATTTTGCTCTCAAAACCGGCCTGGGTCAGCGAACGCTGGATAAACTGCGCGTGGTAGTTCTCTTCCAGATCCTTGTCCTGCATGATGTGCACGAAAGGCCGCGCCCGGCTGTGTTTCCACGCTCCCGCCAGCTCATCGAGCAGACCTTCCGCCGGATTGTGACCAGTGCCATAGTAGCCCTGCTTCAACCACTGCTCGAGGATCAGCCCGCCTTCGGTATGGCAGGAGGCGGAGTCGGCATTGTACTCGTATACCTTCAGCCCGCGCTCGTCCATGCAAAAATCCATGCGCCCGGTGATCATATGATGACGCCGGCGCTGCCAGGAGAGACGCAGACGCGGCCAGAGGATTTTCGGGATATCGAACAGCGCCAGCAGGTTATCATCCTTCATCACCTTATCGGTGGCGTGCAGATACATCAGGTGCAGCTCGTTGGTGGCTTTAATCAGCTCCTGTTCGGCGCTTTCGCTGATAGTGAAATACTGATAAGGATCCTGATTGATAAAATGGCCGTTGGCCGCCACGTAGGCTTTCTGCAGCGGATCTTTCTCGTTCAGCCATTTGCCGCGGAACTGGCCGTTGTTCGGCAGCCGCGCGCCCTTGATCGCCATCGCCTCACCCGGCAGTACCGGCTGCGGCAGGCTGTGTTCGGTATCGGCGGTCTGGATCATCCAGCCTAAAATTTCGGTATCGGCAAAGGTATCTTTGATGGTGTACCGGCCGGCGTTGACCTCGAGGGTCAGCTCGCGGGTCCACTGCTGGCCCTGCGGCAGCGGCGAGTGAATGACGTTCTGCTCGGCGATACGCACCTTATTGCCGACAAGCTGGGTGATCACCGCGACATGGCCGGTGTGCTTGAACTCGCCGCCCTTCTGCCAGATCAGCAGCGAACCAGCGATCGGCGGACGACGGGAGCCGTTGGCGAAGGCCTGAAGCGGGAGAATGTTGTCATTGACCACTTCGCGCAGAAAGCGCAGGGAGAAGATTTCATAGGCCATCCCCACATCGGTAAAGACAAACCCGTAGGTCAGGAACAGAAAGCGGCGCGCAAACTCCACGCACTGCCATTTATGCCCCATATACTCATTGCCGATGTAGCTGCGAAACGTCGCGTCATCCGGATAATCCTGTGGATTTAAGCTACTGTAATTCGATGAATAAATTGCCACGCCGCCGGGCGCGTAGCCTAACAATGTCCCAAACGGGGCGTCACTGCTTGTCGATCCTTTGCTCATTTAGCCTGACCTCAAATTAATGCAGCCCGGGCAGTTGGCGAAACAAAACTCCCTCTTCTTATCCTGCCGCAGGCACTTACCAGACAGAGGTGTAACGATGATACCACTCATTCGTTTCGCTAATCGTGCCGTTAAGGAAAATAACCCTGCAGCCGGAAGCAGAAGTGATATCGTTATCGGTGATATAACAAAAAACAACGCAACATCAGGAGTCGACAATGAGCACACCCTCGCATCTGAATGCCCAACCGCTGGTCTGGGGACTCGGCCCGCGGACGTTTGAGGTGTTCCTTGAGCCCACCTGCCCCTACTCTGTCCGCGCGTTTAATAAACTCGACGATCTGCTCGATGAGGTCGGCGCCGATAACGTCACCATCAAGATACGGCTGCAATCGCAGCCGTGGCATCTGTTCTCTGGGGTGATTGTCCGCTGCATCCTCGCCGCGTCCACCCTGCCGCATGGCAGAGAGCAGGCGCATAAGGTGATGCAGGCCGTGGCAGACCATCGGGAAGAGTTTGAGTTTACCGATCACTGCAGCGGGCCGAACATGAATGCCACCCCGCAGCAAATCATTGAACGCATTGAGCGCTACAGTCACGTGCTGCTGGGGGCCGCCTTTGCCCGCCCGGAGCTGCAGGACGTGATCAAATGGCACAGTAAATATGCCCGCCAGAACGGCATCCATGTCTCGCCGACCTTTATGGTCAATGGCCTGGTGCAGCCGGATCTGGGCAGCGGCGATGATGTCAGCGTGTGGGCCGCGCGGATTATGGCCTGAGGTCACCTGCTACACTTTTTGTACATCCACGAAAAAGGCAAACCAGCATGTCAGAGCAAAACTACCAGCCACCAAAAGTGTGGGAATGGAAGCAAAACAGAGGCGGCGCGTTCGCCAACATCAACCGTCCCGTTTCCGGCGCGACTCATGAACGCGTCCTGCCGGTGGGAACCCATCCGCTCCAGCTATACTCACTCGGCACGCCCAACGGCCAGAAGGTGACGATCATGCTGGAGGAGCTGCTGGCGTTAGGCGTCAGCGGCGCGGAGTACGACGCCTGGCTGATACGCATTGGCGAAGGGGATCAGTTTTCCAGCGGCTTTGTCGAGATCAACCCGAACTCGAAGATCCCGGCCCTCAGCGACCATTCCACCACGCCGCCGACCCGGGTATTTGAGTCCGGCAACATTCTTCTCTATCTGGCGGAAAAATTTGGTTTCTTCCTGCCGAAAGATCCTGCCGGTCGCACTGAAACCCTTAACTGGCTGTTCTGGCTGCAGGGCGCGGCACCGTTCCTCGGCGGCGGCTTCGGCCACTTCTATAACTATGCGCCAGTGAAGATCGAGTACGCGATCGACCGCTTTACGATGGAAGCCAAACGCCAGCTCGACGTGCTGGACAAACAGCTCGCCCGTGGTCGCTATGTAGCCGGCGAGGAGTACACCATCGCCGATATGGCTGTCTGGCCGTGGTATGGCAACGTCGTGCTGGGCAATGTCTATAACGCAGCGGAGTTTCTCGACGCCGGGAGCTATAAAAACGTGCTGCGCTGGGCGCAGGATGTGGGCAACCGCCCGGCGGTCAAGCGGGGACGCATCGTGAACCGCACCAACGGCCCGCTCAATGAGCAGCTGCATGAGCGCCACGACGCCCGCGACTTTGACACCCAAACGGAAGATAAGCGCCAGGCGTAACGCTCTGACCCACCGGAGGCAACCGCCTCCGGTTGTTAGCTTTCCAGCCGATAGCCCGCCATAAAGTAGCGCATCGCGGTCGAGGAACCACTCTCTTTGAAGAAGTCCATCACCATATCTCTGTCAAGGCCATAGCGACGGGTCAGGATCCCCGCCTCCCACGCGCTGAGCTGGCGGTCGCCGGTTTTTTCAAACATGCGGTGCGAGTAACCAAGCACAAACCCGCGTTTATAGTCGGCGCAAAAATTCGCCGCATGCGCGGCGGTATCAGCATAGGATGCCTGTAGCCCCGCCATTAAGCCTTTGCCAAAATGATTTTCCATCAAGCTCTCCCAATCGTTATATAATAAATTATATAGCGTTTTTTTGAGCGAGCGGTAGTGCTATTTATGACGTTTGCGTTAGCGTAAATACTTATCAAACCATGCCAGCGTGCGTTGCCAGGCCAGATCCGCCGCAGCCCGATCGTAGCGCGGCGTAGAATCATTATGAAAGCCGTGATTCACGCCCTGATAGAGATAGGCCTCGTAGACTTTATGGTGTTCCTTCAACGCCTGTTCATAGGCAGGCCAGCCTTCATTAATGCCGCTATCGAGGCCGGCATAGTGCAGCAGCAGCGGCGCTTGAATTTTATCGACCTCCTTCAGCGGCGGCTGGCGGCCGTAAAACGGCACCGCGCAGGCCAGCTCCGGAATGGCGACCGCCGCCGCGTTGCTGACGCCGCCGCCGTAACAAAAACCGGTGATACCGACCTTCCCCGTCGCCTGCGGATGCTTCGCCATAAACGCGACCGCCGCAAAAAAATCATTCATCAGCTTCACGGGATCGACTTTCTGCTGGAGCGCGCGGCCTTCATCATCATTCCCCGGATAGCCGCCGACGGAGCTCAGGCCATCCGGCGCCAGCGCAATATACCCCGCTTTCGCTACCCGCCGGGCGACGTCTTCAATATAGGGATTCAGGCCGCGGTTCTCATGTACCACCACAACGGCGGGCGCTTTATCGACTATTTTCGTCGGCGTCACCAGGTAAGCCCGCACTTCGCCGTGGCCGTCAGGAGAGGGATAATGAATATACTCCGGGCGGATATCCGGGTCAGTGAACGGTACCTGCTCTGCCAGGGCATAGTCGGGCTTCAGCAGATTAAACAGCGCCAGCGCGGTCATCCCGCCGACGGCATATTTCCCCGCCAGCTGGAGAAACTCGCGTTTGCTGATTTTACCGTGGGCATAGTAGTCATAATACTCAAGCAGCTGCTGCGGGAAATCTTTGGCCGTTAATCGCGTCATCACCCTGCCTCCGTTGTTTATCGCCTTTTAAGCAAAGCAGAAGCCCGGACATACGCCAGCGCAGTAAAGCAGAAACGGGGAGAAAAAAGCCCGGCAGCTGCCACCGCCGGGAGAGAAGGGATTAGTGTTTCACTTTGGTCAGACGATCGAGGTAGCCCATCACAAAGGCCGACAGCACGAAGGTCAGGTGGATAATCACGTACCACATCAGCTTATTGTCCGGGACGTTTTTCGCATCCATAAACACCCGCAGCAGGTGAATAGAGGAGATCGCCACGATGGAGGCGGCAACCTTATTTTTCAGCGAAGTCGCGTCCATTTTGCCCAGCCAACTGAGTTTTTCTTTACCCTCGTTAATATCCAGCTGCGAGACAAAATTTTCATATCCAGAGAACATCACCATCACCAGCAAACCGCCCACCAGGGTCATATCCACCAGCGACAGCAGGGTCAGAATCATATCCGACTCACTGACGCTAAAAATATGCGGCAGTATGTGGAAGATCTCCTGAAAAAATTTGATGGTCAGCGCAATCAGACCGAGCGAGAGGCCAAAATAAACCGGCGCCAGCAGCCAGCGCGAGGCGTACATAGCATTTTCCAGAAAGCGTTCCATAAGATCCTGTCAGTTAACAAAAAGAAGCGACATTATATCCCAGACAGATAACGTGATGGCAACGCCAGGCCAACACTTCGCTGGCAGACGACAATAAAAAAGGCCGGCGCGCGGCCAGCCTTTTCAGGAAAAGCATCGGGTTATTTGGCTTTGACGGTCTCTTCGCCCACCAGCCCGATCTTGAGATATCCCGCCTGATGCAGGGTATCCATCACTTTCATCATCGTCTCGTAATCGACGGTTTTATCCGCGCGGAAGAAGACGGTGGTATCTTTTTTGCCGGCGGTCAGGCTATCCAGGGCGTTAATCATATTCGCTTCGGTCACCGGGTCGTTGCCGAGGAACATGCTCTTATCCGCCTTCACCGACAGGTAGATAGGTTTTTCCGGTCGCGGTTGCGGCTGGCTGGAGGAGGCCGGCAGATTCACCTTCACGTCGACCGTCGCCAGCGGCGCGGCCACCATAAAGATAATCAGCAGAACCAGCATGACGTCGATAAACGGCGTCACGTTGATCTCATGCATTTCGCCGTTATC
>OKVV01000108.1_pt1 | contig 72271 bp, 50 predicted proteins | sample 1606871 | NCBI WGS metagenome assembly OKVV01 (sample SAMN03281011, study PRJEB24777) | human gut metagenome | isolation source: fecal sample PR176 from 1 month old male Indian infant, caesarean delivered... | place: Singapore | collected 2006-01-13
GGGCGGCATCACCGAGTCCGACGCCAACGCCGCGGCCACCGCCAAGGCCACGGTGATCGGCTTCAACGTCCGCGCCGACGCCTCCGCGCGCGCAGGCGAGCAGGCGGCTCGCCAGCGGCAGATCCAGCAGGAGCAGCAGCGAAGCGACAGGAACAGGAGAGCGAGATGATTCTAGAGATGACGTACTCGGATGGCCACCACGAGTGCTTCGACAGTAACAGCCTCACCGGCGGCGCCGTGTTCGGCAGGGCGAACATCCTCACGGAGTTCGACGTCGTTTGGGAGGAGGGCGAAGGCGGGCAACACCTGGTCGTCTACGAGCACCATATGGAGGAATCGGCACCGAGCGACGACGAGGCGTCGGCGAATGCCGAGCGAATCCGCGGGCCCAGGCTCAAGCTCATCGACTCCAGCGAGGTGCCGGGCATCGAGAGCGTTTCCCTGGACGGCCGGCTCTTAACCTGGTCCCAGGGCGGGTGCCTGGTGGATGCCGCCAAGTTCGAGCTGGCGTGCATGAAGTGGTACTCAGGCCCCATGGGCGCCGGCGCCAACGCCAAGGCCGTCGCGCTGTTCAGGTACCTGGAGCGGGCCCGCCCCGAGCTCGCCAGCGACGAGGCCGAGATATGCCCGCTGTTCGGCTACCCTGTCGCCGCCTTCAGGGAGGCCGAGGACGAGGAGATGGCCCAGGCAGGCGGCGCGGATTGCGGGGAGGGAGGTTTCGATGAAATGGATTAAGCGGGCCATCGTCGCCGCGGGGGCGTTCCTCGTATGGCTATTCCGGGCCGTGTTCAGATGGTTCATGTGAGGCCGCGCCGGCCAGAAGGCCGCGATTCGCAGATATAATCAAAATATAAGAGGCCAATGACAAGCAGGGGGCAAAATGAATGGCAAGCCCGAGCAGACGAGCGAAAGCGGCAATGGATATCACGACAAGCCAAAGCTCACCATTGCCCAGCAGATAGCCCATCTGGAGGCAAAGGGCGTCACATTCGATAGATATAGCAAAGAGAGGGCGGCAGCCTATCTCTCGGACGAGTGCGACTTCTATGAGCTTACGTCCTACAGAAAGCTGTTCGCCAAGCGCCAAGGCGGGAAGCGCAACGGAGAGTACGCCAACCTCGACTTCGCCCAACTGGTCATCTTCGCTGAACTGGACGAGATGCTTCGCGAGGTCTTGTTCGTTATGACGAGGCACATCGAGCACTCCTGCAAGGTCGACTTGAAGCGCAACATCTCCGAACGCAACGACGAAGACGGGTACGCCATCGTCGCCGACTACATGGCCTCGCTCACTCCGAAAAGCAGGAGCTACCGCGAAGCCGAGCTCGAGAGGAACGGCAGAAACAAGTACACCAAAGCCGTTTACGAGAAATACGAGAAGCGCATGCCGTCTTGGGTTTTCCTCGAGCTGGTGCCGTTCGGCACGCTCGTCGACTTCATCCGATTCTGCGGCGCACGGTGGGACGACAAGGACTTCGAGCAATCCCACTACGACCTAAAGAAGGTAAAGTCGGTGAGGAACTGCGCAGCCCACGGCTCGTGCATCATAAACACGTTCGCTGAGGGCGCGAACTCCCGGCGCACCACGTCGAGGAAGACCTTGGAAGCCGTAGCGAAGCTGGGGCTGTCCAAGCCGACGAGACAGAAATGGCTTCGCAACGCCGCCGCGCAGGAGATCGCCATCACCTTGGTGCGCTACGCGCAAGACGTCCCTAGCTGCTCAGCCAGAAAGAGAGACGCGGAGAAGCTCAGGGGCTTCTTTAACGCGGTCGAGGGAGCCGGCGACCTTTTGCCAAAAACAGGCCCGGACGCGACAGCGGCAGCCGCGATAAACTTCATAAGATCCTTGACAAAGAGCCTTGGATTGCTAGACTTACGGTAGATCGCAAAACCTTCGGGTTTTAGGGGTGGGATGGTGAAAGCCAAACTGCCCTATTTTTTTGCCCAAAATCAGGCTTATAGGGGGGTTATAGGCAAGAAAGTGTGTCCAGAGCCTAATCGTAATCCATGCGATAAGGGCCGCTTGCATGCAGGTCATTCCATTGCACAGCAGTGCCCCAGCGCCCCACCGCTTCATCTTTTTCGCTAGCTTCGGCAGCTGCTCGATAAAACTCAGCAATCAGGACGTCCGTCGGCATTTCCTTCAGGATCTCTTTCGGGCTTGCACGGGCTTCAAGGTCCATATAGCACCACCAGAACGCCGCCTTGACGCGCCTCGTCAGCCTCAATCCCCGATGCTCTCGCAGCATGTGGCGGATCTGGGCGTTCACGCCGCCTTCGATCCTGTTCGTAGTCGCCGGAACAGGTCCTCCCTCGAGCAAGCCTTCGTCGAGATAGGTGAATAGGGTACCGGCCCTACAAAGCTTCAGAAGCCCGCCGCGCGCAGTGCGCAGCCTCTCGTGCTTGTAGCGGATCCGCCCGTCAACCACCTCTTTTTCCTTTAGGAATCCTTCCCATGCCGTGCACCAATTAGAGAAGCCCGCAAGCCACTCCGCAGCTTCGTTGAGGCTACCTATGCGCATGAGCTTCTTGGCGATGCCATAGAGCTCAACGCCCGCCTGGAGCCGCGGCCTGGTCGTGGTCTGGCGCTTCACCTGACAGAACGCATGGAAGACGCAGCGCTGCACGCGTGTGTTCGGCCACACGGCGCGTCTCGCCTTCTCGAACCCCTTTCCGCCATCGGTAATCACGACGTCGGGAGGGGCTATGCGCGCCATGAGCGCCGCCCACGCCTGCGCGTTCTCGCTTCTCGCTAGATGCCAGCCGATCACGTGCTTCTCGGTGCAGGCGATCATAATCACGACGTCGCGCCCCAGCCAAAGGCCATCCACCTCCACCACGTGGTGGACCTCGTCACAGACAGGAGCCACGGGCCACAGGTCCCAGAACTTATTCGTGAGATGCCGGAAGGTGCGTCCGGGCATGCCGAACTCGCCTTGGGTCTTTTTCGAGAGCAGCCACCTCAGGAACAGCTCTAGCAGTTTAGGCTCGTTGTCGTAACGTTGCGTGGTGGATGCGCCGCATGCCTTGCAGCGCCAACGAGTCGCCCCCGACGAGGTCTTCCCGTTGCGTTTCGTGTCGCCCCCGCACGCAGGGCACAGTATCTTCTTCATCCCGTGATTGAACCACGGAATTTAAGAGGGCGGTTTACGGCCTCTGACCTGCGGTGTCAAGTCGAAAGCGGACACACATTCTTGCCAGGCACTTAAACCTGCCTCCGAAATTTAAACGATGGTTTATCGAGGGTTTGACCTGCCCTTACACCCCTAAAACGGACACACTTTCTTGCCTATAACCCTTATAGGGCAAAATCAAGGACGCGCATCATCGCGATGCAGCGCCCCGGCGCTCACCTATCGGACCTGTCGGGGAGGCGCGGCGCGCGGTCGTCGCGGGCGGACGCCCTCCTGGCGATGGCCGCGCGCTCGGACAGGCTCCTGCAGGCTGCGTCAGGCTCGTGCTCGATGGCGCGAACGCGCTCGAGCCCTTCTGTTTCACGGTTCTCGGCCATCTTCTGCTCCATGCCGCCGATGATGCCATGGGCCGCGCCGCGTATCTCGTCGAGCGAGGCCCTCAGCTCGGAGAGGTTCTTGCCCTCGCTCCACCCGGCCACGTACCCGAAGCTGTAGTCGCCGGTGTCGAGCCCAAGCCAGCTCGAGACGACGAAGGCGACGCTCTCGGCCTGGACCTCGCGGGTCGCGCGGCCCGGCAAGGCGGTCCCCTCCCCCTTCGGCTCGAAATCGTGCATGACGCTGTGGGCAAGCTCATGGATGGCGGTCTTGAGGGTCTGCGCTTGGGACATGCCCTTCTGGATCACGATGCGCTTGGGCTCGGACCTCGAGAAGAATCCCTTCGCGCCGCCCGGGACATCCTCGAACGAAACGGGGTACCTGCTGATCTCCGAGACGGCGCGCATGGCGGCCTCGTATCGGGCGACGCCGCCCGTCAGCTCGTCGACCCCCAAGGTGGGCAGCTCCCTTCCCTCGGTCTGGCTCACGTCGAACACGGTGGCCAGGCGGAAGCCTGCGAGCCTGCGCCTGGGTCCATCCCCGGCGCTGCCGTCGCGCGCTTCGCCGACGTCGTCGCCCTCCCCTTTCGCCTTGACCACGACCGGGCTGAGGATCCTCATGCCGCGCTCGCCCTTCCTCACCTGCCTGCCGAACTTGTCTTGCCAGGCCCGATAGCCCGCTACCAGCGTCGCGTCCGGGCGTTGCATCGCGATGAGCAGGCAGTTGTTGGCGCTGTAGCTGTGGAATCGCGACATGACGGCAAGGTAGCGGCGATACCTTGCCGACTCGAAGACGCCCCTCACGCCCTCCTCGAGGCGCTCCATGGTTTGCCTGAGCTCCTCGTCGCGCTTCGCTGCGGCCTCGGCGCCGCCTCTTGCCTTGCCTTTTGCCATCGATCTCGCCTTTCCCGTGCAGACTTCCATGATTCACATCGCATGCGCGCCGCGCTTCGTGCGACGGGCGCGCATCGGCGCCGAACGCGCCCGCCCCTGCATCACCCGAACGCGTCGACGGCGCATATCACCAACGTGCGCTCGTTGCCCCAGCGGTTGTAGCTGCAGGTGCATAGGGTGACGACGCTTTTCACGGACGAGCAGTCGAAGCCCTCTCCGACGAGGCTCAGGTCGGCGTCGGCCACGACCCGGGCAAGCCATTGCGCATGCTCGGCGTCGTCGGCGAACTCCACCTTGGCGCCCTCGCGGCTGGCATCGACGACGTCGACCGCAAGCACCCTCAGCCTGGCGTCACCTTCCGGAGTTCGCAGGAGAATCGGGGAATGCCCCTCCGCGTAACCGGCGCCCGAGAACCTCGCCAACGCGGAGAACATCGTGCCGTCGTCGAGGTGGTGGCCGAACACCAGGGCGTTGCCGGCGCCCAGCAGGCCATCATCCGCGCACTTCCAGTGCAGGTAGGGCACGCCGTGGTAGTTCCAGCCGCCGTACGCGTCGTAGCGGAGGTAGTGGTCGGGGTCGCCCTCATGGGCCTGGACGATCGGGTAGTCGATGCCGGTACCCGGCACGGTCACCCATCCGATGATGTCTGGGTTGACGCTCTGCCAGTAGCCCCAGTCGACGCCCCCGGAGCCGTCGTTTTCGCCGGCCGCCTCGTCTTCGGCGCCAATTGCCGCGACCCCGCTCGGATCGGGGTCGAAGTTGGTCGTCCTCTCGGTCAGCCAAGCCATGGACGACAGTGCGCCCACGGCCCCCAAGCCGAGCGCCGCGGCGAGGACGAGGGCGATGCGCGACTTGGCCTTGCCCTTCATCGATGCCCGCCATCGGAGCGCTTGCCGCCGCTTCCTGTCTTATCCAACGCCCCCGCGACGTCCTCGACGCCGGGTTCTCGGGTGGTTCCTTCCATGGTTTCCTCCATATCCGCAAGGAAGGCGGCCCGAGGCCGCCTTCCTGCTTTCGGGCGAGCGTCGGCCTTAGGCCTCGTGCTCCGCCGCTTCCTCTCCGCGCCCGAGGTCGTCGGGGTCGGGATCGTCGGGGTTGCGCCTCTGCAGACCGTATGCAGCGAGCGCCAATGCCGCCGCGAGGGCCATACCGGCGCCCAGCATATAGGGCATGAGGTCCACGCCGGTCTTGTCCAGCTTCTCGCCTGGCGCATCGGGAACTTCGGGGGTGTCGGGGTTGTTGACCACTACCGTCTGGCCTTCGTCGTCGACGTCCTCGTGGACGGCGACGACGTTGCCCTTGGCATCGAGGCAGCGCTCGAAGGCCACGAGGGCCGCCCCCTCCTCGAGATGGGACGCGTCGAACTCGAAGGCGACCTCCACAACGCCCTCGGCCGCCTCGGGGGCGAACTCGGCGGTGGCGGTCACGGGGTTGCCGCCGGCGTCGACCAGCGTCTCGCCGGTCGACTTGTCGACGAGCGCACCGTTTGCGGTGTAGGTTTCGCCAGGGACGAGGCCCTTGTACTCCACGGTGTCGACGAGCTTGACCTTGCCGCTGGCGACGATTTGGTCGCCGTCTTCGGCGTCGGTGAGCTTCGTGCCTATCTCGACGACGGTGACGGTTTGCCCCTCGTCGGAAAGGTCCTCGTGTGCTGCGAGCTGCACGCCGGCGGCGAAGAGCTTCTCGAACACCACGACGCTCTTACCGCCCAAGCCGGTGCCGTCGAAGGCGAGCTCCACCGCCTGGACGCCATCGGCTTCGTCGGGGGCGAACGTTGCGGTTCCGGCAACCTGCTTGCCATCGACGGTCACGGGATCGCCGGCCTCGGCATCCATCAGCGCGGCCTCGAGCGTGTACTCGACGCCGGGGGTCAGCCCCTCGTATGCGACCTCGTCGACGATGGTGATTTCGGCACCGGTGACGAGTTTGTCGCCGTCCGCTTTGTCGGTCGCCGTGGTGCCGATGCCCACGAGGCGAACGGTCTGCCCCTCATCGTCGATGTCGGCATGGGCCGCCACCTCCACGCCGCCCGACGTCAGGGATTCGAAGGCCACGACGTCCTCGCCCGCCAGCAGGCTCCCGTCGAAGGCGAACTGAAGCTCCACCTCGCCGGCGCGCTGCTTGGGCCTGAAGGTCTTGCTCGCGGTCACGGGGTTGCCGTCGACGCCGACGAGCGCCTCGCCGGTGGACTTGAGCATAAGGGTGCCCGTGACGGTGTATTCGGTGCCGTCGGTCTTGAGGTTCTCGTAATACACGGTGTCTGACAGGGTGACTTCGCCAGAGGCTTGAGCCACATGGTCGCCGTCGGACGCGTCCGTGGCCTCGGTCTGGACCTTGGGCCCCTCCTTGTCATCGAGGCTCATCCACACCGCCTTGGCGACGGAGGAGTCGCGCTCGATGACGAACGCCTTCTTGATCAGGTCGTAGCCCTCGTTGGAGTCGCTGCGCAGCTCCTCGAGCGTGTACCTGCCGAAGGGCAGCGCCGCCAGACCGTCGTCGACTTCGGCGACGGAGCCGTCCTCGCCGAGGGAGAACCACACGCCCGCCTTGGAATCCATGTCCGAGGCGTTGACCGCTCCGACGTCCAGCAGCCGGTCGTTGCCGTTGGTGTTGGCGCTGTGCTTGTTCCAGGAGGATGCCGTGGAGACGTTGCCGTTGCCGTCGGTGACGACCACATGGGCTTCCCCTGTCGCCTCGTTGGTAACCTTGAAGGCGACCTGCAGGGACTCGTTGGTGTCCTCGGCCATCTTCGCTATCTCGAGGTCGTTGCGGACGACCTGGTCGAAGAACTCGAGCGCGGCGCCTCCCGAGGAGGCTTTTACGATGGCGCCGTTCTCGCGAATCTGGAACGTCTTGGCGGCTCCGTCAGTCAGCAGGTAAGAGTCGTTGCTCTTGGTCTCCTGGATAGCGTAGGTGCCGTAGGGCAGCGCGTCGGCGGCGGTCTGCGCGGTATAGGCGCCCGCCTCCTCGTTCCACGCCGTGGTCACGGTGGCCACCGTCTCGCCAGGCTCGAACCACTCGCCGCTGACCAGCACCTTGGACGCCGACTCGTTGGTTATGGTGAACTCAATGTCGGCGAGCGTGGAGCCACAGCCCGGCGCACCGTGGGAGTCGCCGCCCAGGGCCTCGGACTTGCCGAGCTCACTGTCGGACTTCGTGACCTGCACACCGCCGCGGGCGACGTCGTCCTTGCAGGCGCCGCCCGTCAGGTCGACAACCTCGCCGTTCTCCCTAATCTTTGCCGTCTTCGACCAATCCGAGGCGAGGTACCCCTCGGGGGCCTGCGACTCGACGACCTTGTAGGCGCCGCACGGCAGGTCGCCCGACCCGGTGGCGGCCACGTACGCCTTCGCCGCAGCGTCCCACTCGGCCTCGATGGTTTTCACGACCTCGCCGTCGCCGTAGGACCTCCCGCCGACCAGCGCGTTCTTCCCGGAGGCGTTGACGATGTCGAACCTCGCTCCGGCGAGGTTGGCGTCGCCCTGGGGCGCGCTGCCTGCCTGCGAATCTTCCTTAGCGACCTTGAGGCCTCCCTTCTTCCAGGTGAAGCTCACAAGCACCTGCGTCGCAGAGCCGGTCTTCACCGAGAAGGCCTCGAAGCCCGTGGACACCTCGTCCGCGCGGTTCTTCACCTTGGACCAGGTGTCGCCGAGGAGCTCGTCCTTGGCCCACTTCTCGAACTGCGCGTTGGTCCCATAGGCCGCCTCGCCGCGCGAGCCCTGGTAGGCGAACGACAGCAGCACGTGGCTCGCCACCAGGTATTTGTCCTCGCTCCAACCCGTGCCGTCGTACCACCTTTCCGGGAACACGGACTCGTCGAAGCCCGGCGCGCCGTAGCTGAACCACATCGCGGCGGCCAGGTCGCCGTCGGAGATGTCCGACTTAGAGTAGATCCCCGGCGCGGGCGTGCCCGCCGCGGGTTCGGCGCAGTAGGCCACCTCGCCGTCGGCCCACATGCGCGTCGTGAAGTAGCCGGCGTAGGGGACGTCGTCGCCGACGGTCACCTCGACGGACTCGGAGGCCTGCGCCTGCATGGGCGCCGATGCGCACATACCGATGAGCAGAGCCACGCTCATCATGACTCGAACGATCTTCGACAAGGCGGCGGTCTCTGTTGCTCTCGCTGTCATGGCCGCCTCCTTAGAACGGGATGTCGTCGTGCGCCAGGCCCTGCCGACGCGGCTGGTCATCCTGCGCGCGGCCGAGCGCGCTGCGGGTGGCCGCATCGGCCCGGTCGTGGAGGCTTCGCTGCTTCAAGGAGGCGAGGTAATCCTGCCGCTGCTGGTCCAAGGCGAAGCGAACCTGCTCCGGCATGACCTTGACCGTCTCGCGCACCTTGCCGCCATCGGCGTCCAGCACCGGCTTCCCGTCCTCGCCGAGAACGGTCTTCTGCAGCCACACCTCGCGGCCCTTCAGCAACGGAATGTCGCGATAGTCCTCCCCCTTGCGCGACTCGTTCACGTACAGCGGGGAGAACTCGAAGAAGCTCACGTCCCGGCCGTCGATCGACGTGCCCCTGGGCATGGTTGCCGAGTTGAACGTGCGTTGTTCGCCCGTCTCGCGGTCCGTGTAGGGGATTCCCTCCCTCACGAAGTTCTTGTGGAGCGTCACGTAGACGCTCTTGCTCTCGTTAGGCATGCGCCCTTCCTTTCAAAAACGGTTCGGGCGGGCCGTGCGGCCCGCCTCGTCGGACGGGCGGCGCGCTCGCAGGCAGAAAGCCCTCCTTCCCGGAAAAGGTCCGCGGGCGCGCCGCCCTACCCCAAGCCGGGAAAGGCAGCGGTTTGGACAAGGCGCGCCGAAAAAGGGCGGCACGGGAGTGCCGCCCTTGGCTTCTCCGTGTGGTCGGGCCTTTCGAAGCCTCGCGCCCCACCCCTATCCGCCCATGACGTCGCGGGCCCAGGCCCCGCTCTTCACCAGGCTGAGTATCAGCAGGACGCAGACGGCCAGGTACTGCAGCGCATAGCTCAGGCCTCCGACGACGCTGTCCATCGGCGTGCCCGTGCCGGCGTTCACGGCATCGAGCCCGCCCAGCACCACGGGGAAGCTTACGAGAATCACGAGGATGATGACGCCCGCCAGGCACACGCTGGCGAAGCTGCGCAGATACCCGATGCCGATCTGCCTGGTGTCCTCCAGGCCCATGAGGCTCAACGGTATGGGGCTGAACGCCGCCATCAGGTAGAGTTGGATGGCGCGGGCCCAGCTCACCACAAGCGCCACGATATAGGCCACCAGCACCACGACCCAGCTGACCAGCGCCACCACCGCCATGCCCAAAAGCGCCGGCACATCGTCGTCGGTGGTGGTGATGGACACCTTGCCCATGTCGAGCTCCGCGCCGTTGCCGAAGAGGTCCGTCACCCGCTGGATGGCGATGCGCGTCACCTCGTAGAGCGCCTGCATGAGCTCGAAGGAGTGCTGCACCAGGAACAGGAACACGGCGAAGAACACCAGCAGGAAGACGACCTCCTTCACCGCCGGCATGCTGGAGCTGCCGTCCATGCGCTGGCTGATCTTGATGAGCTGCACGGTGAACACGAAGGAGAGCACCCCGCAGCCGATTGGCAGGATGGCGCTCTCCCACACGCCGTGAACGATGTCGTACATGCTCACGGTGCCGGAGCCGCCCAGCATGGTCTCGAAGCTGGCGGAGAGCACGCCCTCGGCGCCGATGGACCTGAGCACGTCCACTTGGGCTCCGAAGATCCAGTTGCAGAAGTCCCGCAGCATGCCGCAAAGCCACGAGTTGACGGTGTCGGCGATGTCGGCGTGCGCAGGCTGCGGCAGCCAGAGCATCGCCGCGCAGAAGAGCGCGCTGCCCGCGAGCGAGAGCAGGAACCTCCGCTGCGCCAGCGTCGCCCGTCCGATTCTCTCAAGCAAAGCGACCCCCTAGCCCGACACGGTGAACTTGCCGTCGGCGTACGCCACCACGAGGACGGTCCTCGCGGGGTCATCGGCATGGAACGACGCCGAGACGGTCTTGGCGTTGAAGTCGACGGACGCCTCGCCGTCGAAGGAGGCCGACGCCGCCTGGGGCACATTCTTGGCCATGTAGGCCGCCAGGGCCTTGCGCAGCGGCTCCGCGTCGCCGCCGACGAGGCCTATGTATGCCTCGTCCATCCCGCTGACGGATACGGAGCCCTCGGCAACGTCCTCCGAATACTTCTTGCTCACCTTGAAGTCGTCGCTGGACATGGTTGCCGCGCCGCCGGACCGGTCGAAAATCAGCGTCCAGATGACGCTGTCCTGCGAATCCTCGTCGGTGCCGGCGACCGTGAACACGGCCTGCTTGCCGGCGTCCGCCTCCTCCACCTCGGAAACGGTCAGCACGTGGATCTTGCCGTCCGCCCCCTTCTCGATGACCATGCCCTTGGACATCTGCAGCGAGCCCGCGTCGCTCTTCCAGCCCTTGGAGCAGGCGAGCTCGTAGGACGTGAGCGCCGCGGGCGCCTCGGCGCCCTGGCCTTGAGCGGCCTCCTCGGCGGGCGCCTCCTCCTGCACGGTCTGCTGGTCCGTCCCCGCCGAGCGCAGGGCGCAGCTCGCGACCGACAGCGCGATCCCGATGGCCAGCGCGCCCGCCGCGATGGCGGCCAATGCCTTCGTCTTCTTCTCCATTTCGAAATCTCCTTATCCGGTGTATCGGAGGGCGCAGGTGAAGTACGAGATCCCCGTCGCCTTCCTGCACACGTCGCCCGTGCGCGGTTCGTGTATGTACTCGTCGCCTCCCACGTAGATGGCCACGTGGCCGTACTTGTAGAGGATGTCGCCCGGCCGCGCCTGCGACAGCGGTACGACGGTGAGCTCCTTGAGCTGGTCTTCCGTGTAATGGCTGATGCTTATGCCCGCCTGCCGGTAGCAGTACTGGGTGAGGCCGCTGCAGTCCAACCCCACGCCGGGCGTCGAGCCGCCCCAGGCATAGGGCACGCCCAGCTGGCTGTAGGCAGCCTGCACGATGGCGTCGCCGCCGGCCGCGCCCTTCTCGAAGTCGTCGACGCCCATGCCGTCGAAACGGTACAGGTTGTAGGTCCTCATGACCGACTTCAGGCTCTCCACGTACTCCGAGCTCGTGGCGTAGCCCGCGTCCTTCAGGCCCTCGGCCATCTTGTCCGAGTCATGGTCGGCGATGGCCTCCTTGATGAACGCGTTGTCCGCATAGCGGCTGTTCTGCAGGAAAACCCTGCTCCTGAACCTGATGCAGTCCGCGTCGCTCTTGAACACGGTGAAGTCGGCCATGACCGTGACGACCTGGCCGCCCACCTCCTCGTGGGTGGCCCAGCTCGCCTTGCCGGCGACCTCCGGGCAGCTGGCGAAGCTCGATGCCCACTTGATGCCGAAGAGGTTGTGGTCCCTGGTGGCCAGCTGGCTCATGGCGTCGCCCTGGCCGCTCTCGCAGATGACCTGCGCGATGGTGCAGCCTGCGGGATGCCCGTACTCCTCCTGGCACTCCAGCGCCTCGAGCACCATGTCGTAGGTGATGAAGCCGGGAAGGCCCTCAATCATGGCCTTGTCCTGCTCGTCTTGCCAGAAGCCGGCGATTGCGCCCAGGAGCGTCGAGAGGATGAGGCTCGCTGCTACGAAGGCGGCGACGCCCGCCAGGACCCCGCCCAGAACGGGCGCAGCGGTCGAGACGGCCGCCGCGAGCCTTCCGCCGAATCCGGCCTTCGCTGCGGCGGGCCCCGCCTCGGCGGCCTGCAGGGCGGCGCGCGACCTGGCATAGTTGGACGCGGCCCGGGCCTCGCCCAGGGAGCTGCCGCCGGCAGCCTTTCCGCCGGTGGCGGCAGATCGGCGGGCGGCCTTGCCGCCAAGGCCTTCCCTGGCCCTTGCCAGCAGGGATTTCGAGCGGGGCGCGCTTTCTGCGGAACCGCCCGGCCCGGCAACGGCCCTGGCTTCCCCGGCGGCGCGCTTCGCCTCCTTTGCCGCGACGGCATCGGCGTTGGCGGTATCCTCCACAGGAGCGAACGGGTCGGACTCGAGCCTTGCCCTGCGCCGCTTCCGGATGTCCGCAGCCGCCCTTCCTGCGCGGTAGGCGCCTTCGGACCCGGAGAGCTCGTCGCTGTCGTCGAGCTCCCCGACGAAGCCGGCCGCGATGGCGCTCCCGGCCCTGCCGGCGAACCCGCCTTTGGCCACGGCGGCGTCGGGGGCGCCATCGGCCGCTCCGCAAACGTCGCTCTTGCCGCCCTCGGCGAAGGAGCCTTGGTCGGGCCCCTTGAACGTGCCGCCGCCCCCGCTCTCGAACCTGGCGTTGCCGGCCTCCACCGACTCCGCGCTGGCGAAGCCCTGCCTGCGGGCGTCGGGCCCCCTACCCGACATCGCCCGCCGCCTCGGCCTCGTCGGCGCCGGCCGCAAACTCTGCCGCGCGCTTGGCGAAGTAGGCGGCGCGCTTGCGCTCGGCGATCTCATCGGGCTTGGTGTTGAACAGGTCGTAGAGCGCGCCCTTGGGGAAGTCGTCCACGATAGGCACGCGGGACCCGCCCGCTATGAGCAGGCCGTCGCCGGGGTTGACCGACTCGTCGATGTAGCCCTCCTCCTGCTCCGAGAGGTTCAGCAGCTCCGACCACTTGGCCTTGTCGGCGAACGACTGCCTGTGCAGCATGAGGAAGTCGGAGTTCAGGATCAGGTTGCGGCCGTCCTTGTGGCTCAGCAGGTAGGTGCAGTTCTGGGTGATGCCGGTGCAGATCAGGTTGAACTTGCGCCCCTCCGCCCAGAACCGGCTGAAGTAGCTGATGGTGGCGGGGTGCCCGAAGAGGCTCTGGACCTCGTCGATGTAGAGCCAGGTCGTCACGCCGCGCTCGAAGTTCGCGTACATGCGGTTGCGCACCGCTTCCAGCACCGCGATGATGCCGAAGGCGCGCATGTTGTCGGGCAGGTCTTTGAGCCCCACGCAGGTGATGCGCCTGTCGAAGGCGACGTTGCTCTGGTGGTTGAAGATGGAGAGGGCCCCGGAGACGTATCGCTCGAACCGCAGCGCGACGATCTCGGCCTCGGGCTCCGGCTGCTGCCTCAGAATGTCGTAAAGGTCCTGCAGCTGCGGGACGGCTCCGCTCTTGCCGCAGGTCAGGTACGCCTTCTCCACGCAGCGGCTGATGATCGAGCGCTCAACGTCCGAGAGGCCCTCGTTGCCCTCCGCCATGGACGCGGCGGACAGCGCTAGCACCGCCTCGATCTTATAGGCAAGCTGGGTCGTCTCCAAAAGCTCGGAGACGTCGCTTAGGTCGAGCGGGTTCAGGTACGTCTCGGAGTCCGGGCCGAACGCCACGTTGCGGCCGCCGAAGGCCTCGGCCAGCAGGCCGAACTCGCCGGCGGGGTCGATGATGACGACGTCGTCCTCGGGGTAGAGCAGCGCCGTGTTGGTCATCTCGCGCTTGGCGCCGAAGGACTTGCCGCTGCCCGGCATGCCGCTAATGATGCCGTTTCGGCTGGCCAGTCCCTTGCGGTTGAGCATCACCAGGTTGCGGCTGCCCTTGTTCTGTCCGTAGTAGCCGCCCCCGAAGTCGTTCAGCTCCAAGGTGGCGAAGGGGGACTGGATGGCTATCTCGTCGGTGAGCATCAAGCGCCCCACCTTCACGTGGTTGCGCCCCAGCGGCAGCACGGAGTTCAGCCCCTCGCGCTGCCGGTAGTCCAGGTTCGCGAGCTCTATGCCCTGCGCCTGCGCCACCGATATCAGGTGCATCGCCTGCTCGTCCAGCTCCTCGCGGGTGGGGGCGTAGGTGAACACCAGCCCCGTGTAGCGGAACATCCGCTGGCTGTCGCCCTTCAGGCACTCGTAGACGTCCTGGGCCTCCTCGCGGGTGAACTTCAGCTCGCTGGGGATGAGGTTGAAGTCGTAGCCCTTGCTCACGGCGTCCATCTGGTCCTCGGACATCTCCTTGTCGATCCACTTCAAGCGGCGGCGGACGTAGTCCTTGGACCAACGCGGGTTCATGGCCTTCACGTGGAAGCTGATGGCCAACGGCATGGGAAGGTCCACCATGTCCGCCAGGCAGCGGTCGGTCAGGTTGCTCTCGAAGCTGCGGAACGCCAGCACCTGGCACCACACGCCGTCGCTGGTGAAGCAGCTGGCCGAGCCGCCGGGCTTGAACTCCATGGTGTCGGGGCACGCCAGGTCCTTTGCCGTGATCCCGCGGGTGACGCCCAGCTCGTCGTAGCCGAACTCGACGCGCTCGCGCCCCGGCCGCGTCATCGACCGTATCAGCTGCAGGCGTTCCTCGCCCCGCAGCACGCGGGTGCCGCTGCGCATGCCCGAAAGCACGCCGTCCGCCATGGAGCGCAGGCGCGCCAGCTTGGGCACGGACTCCTCCACCGTGTCGGCGGAGACGGAGAACGTCAGGTAGCGCTCGCGCATGATGTTGGACACGCCCTCGGCCATCTTGTCGTTGAGGATGCTGCTGTACTCGGCGGCGTAGGGAGCGGCGGGCCCCTCCACGCGGCCGAAGAACCTGCGGTTCGACATCTCGCCCTTGGTGAGCGGGCGGTTGAACAGCAGGAGCTGCAGCCCCACGTCCGGCGTCAGGCCGTCGTAGAGCTTCCGCATCTGGCGGCACACCGACTTCTGCGACTCGTCTCCCATGCTCTGGTAGCTGATGTCGCCGAAGCTGACCGTCTGGCTGAACAGCCCCGGCTCCACCTGCGCGATGCCGTCGGCGTACAGGGCGTCGAAGCCGATGAGCCTGTAGACGTCCTTGGCTGCGCGGCGGGCCCTCTCGGCCGCGCCCTCGACGGCGGCGCGCTCGCGCTGCTGGTTCTTGAGCCGCTTCTCGATCGGGACGTACCTGCCGCCCTGACGCCCGGGGATCGCCGCCCTCTTGCTTTTCCTGGCGCGCTTCGCGGCCGCCTTGGCCTCTCTGTCGGCGGCCTTCACCGCGGCCTTGGCGTCCTTGACGGCCCGCTTGGCGGCGGCGACGTCCTCCTTACCGGCCTTTCGAGGACTCATAGCGCTCTCCTCCCTTCCGCCAGCCCCTGGCCAGCCTGTTCCGATCTTTGAATCTCCTGCATTTCTCGTCGGGCCATGCGTCCGCGGCCAGGGAGAACCCGGGCTCGTAGGTGACGACGCCGTCCTCGGCCCAATGCCGGTATGCCAGCGGGACGAATTCCTCGGGCTTCATGCCCTTGGGCCTCCAGAAGGCCGCCAGCCAGAACGGCATCGAGCACATCATCACGGGCATGGTGGCATCTGCCACCTCCACCCCGACGACCAGGTGCGCGAAGGCGGCGGCCGCCACGCTGGCCGCGATGCCGCCGCCTACGCAGGCGGCCACGCGGGCGGAGAGCTTGCCGACGACCTTCTCCTCGTACTCGCTGATGTCCTTGTGCACGTAGACCACCTGCATGGGCGCCCCCTAGTTGGGCATCCACGAGGTGTCCAGCTGGCCGAAGTACACGGCAGCCGCGATGATGATGGCCCCGCCCGCGATGGTGGAGATGGCCCCCGCGATCTGCGCGCCGCCGCGGGTCTCGTCCTTAATGGCCAGCCCCAGGCTCACCGCCCCCCAGACGACCACAAAGCCGCCCAGGAAGGTGATGCACCCGGAGACCAGGCTGATGATGTTCGATAGCATATGGATTCCCTTCTGTCGTGTGCCGCCCGCATCGGGCAGCTGCCTGCGTTGCGCTCGGTTCTAGGAGGAGGTCGCTTCCTGCTGCTGCCGCCTCCTCTCCTGCAGGTACGCCCCGTAGTCGAATCGCCCGGGGTACCTGCTGCCCGGATGCCCCGCCAGCAGCTCGTATCGCGGGTGCCTCTGCGTGGGGTACTTGGAGTCGCGCAGCGGCGCGGCGTTGCTGAACAGCACGAGCGCCCTATCCCTGCCCATGCGGCCAACCTCGGAGGCCTGCATCAGATCGCGCTCGATGTAGCTGGTGTTGGTGGTGGTCGAGCCGCCGTTGCCGCGGCTCACGTTCTGCGTGTTGACCTCGACGGTCTCCTTGCCGATCATCTCGGAGATCATCTTCTGGGTGTCCACGCTCTTGCCGCCCAGGTAGAGCAGCGTGTCGCAGTTGTCCACGATGGTCTGCGCATCGTCGCCGTAGGCGCTCTTGAGCTGGGCGAAGCTCTGCAGGATGATGGACATGTAGACGTTGCGGCTGCGGATGACCGAGACCACGTGCTCGATGTCCGGCAGCCTGCCCACGTTGGCGAACTCGTCGCAGATGAAATGCACGGGGCGCGCCAGGGAGCCGCCGGGCAGCGCGTCCGCCTTGTCGCAGAGCATGTTCACCGTCTGCCACAGCGTGATGGCCAGCATGAAGCTGAAGGTGGAGGACGTGTCGGAGCTCACCACGAAGACCGCGCGCTTGCCGCCCGCGTCGCCCAACTTCGAGAGCTCCAGCTCGTCGTGGTCGGTGAGGTTGCGCAGCTGCGGCACGGAGAAGGGCATGAGCCGCGTGTTGCAGCTGATGAGGATGCCCTTCATGGTCTTGCCGGCGGCGTCCTTGAAGGCCTTGTAGCACCACAGCACGAAGTCGTCGTCCAAGCCCACCGGCTCGCCGACCTGCACCCATCTGAAGCCCGAGGACGCCTGGCGGCCGAACGCGCGGCCCGGCTTCCTCGCGCCGTCGCCCGCCGGCGCGCCGCCCGTCTCCACCAGGCGCATGCCCGTCTCGATCTCCCTGAACAGCAGGTCCAGCGGGCTCGTGTAGTCATCGTCGTCCTCCCTGGCCTGCGCCAGCGAGAGCAGCGTGACGAGCCCGCCGAAGTTGCGGTCCTCGGGCGGGCAGTAGAACATAAGGTAGCCGATGAGGGCGGTGTAGAGCAGCCGCTCGGCCTGCACCCAGAACTGGTCTCCGACGTGGTCCTTGTCGCCGGTGGTGTTGGCGATGAAGCACTCCGCGAACTCGATGATCCCCACCTCGTCGCGGATGAGCGAGAAGGGGTTCACGCCGGCGGAGGCCGACATGCGCACCAGGTTCATGCAGCTGATCTCGTAGCCGCTCCCCACCAGCGCGTTGCCGAGCAGCGGCAGCTGCGTGCCCTTCGAGTCGATGACGAAGTAGTCCGCGTTCATCTGCAGGATGTTGGGTATGGAGTACCTCCAGGTCTTGCCGGCGCCGGTGCCCCCGATGACGAGGACGTTTCGGGGCCGCTCCTCCAGCCTCTTACCCCTGCGCTTGCCGGGGTCGACCGCGAGCCCGTAGTTCTCGGTGAGGATGACGTTGTTGAAGGGATCCTCGGTGTCCGCGAACCTCAGGCCCTCCGCCTTGGTGCCCCAACGCGCGGAGCCGTGCTCTTCGCCGATTCGGCGGTTGCCCTGCGATCGCACCAGGTAGGCCCATGCAAGCCACACCGCGAGGAAGCAGATGGATCCGCCGAGCAGGGCGTTCGGCTCGGCGGAGATGCCCTGCGTCGCCAAGACGGACGGCACGGCCTCCATGGCCGCTCCGACGTTCTGCAGCCAAGGCCCCTCCATGGAGCGGAGCGCTGCCGCCCAGAGGTCGCCCAACGCGAAGGCCGCGACGGAGAGCAGGCCGGCGGCAATGAGGCCTTCTTTCGAATAGCCCTTCATCGGCCCTGGGTCCTCTCCCTGTTGAACGTTCTCTCCCTATCGGGAACCTCGTGGGCGTTCTTGCGCAGCTCCTCGGCGGCGGCCTTGGCCATCTCGGCCTTGTCGGCGAGTCTCTCGTTCGCGCCGGTCCTCGCATGATCGCCGTGCGCGCGGTCCTTGCCCAGGTCCCGTGCGCGCTCCCTTGCCCTTGCGAACTCCGCCGCAAGCTCCGCCGAGGCCTTCTCCTTGGCGGCGTCTACCGCCCGGGACATCTCGTCGAAAGCCCTCACCAACGACGGCGCGTCCTCCGCCCTGAACAGCAGGTAGGTCTTGCCCTGGGCCTCCTTGTGCCAGTCGTGCGCGATGCCGCAGTCGTCCAGCTTGCCGTCGATGATGTCCTGCAGCGTCGGCCAGCCCTCGACGGAGGTGAACTCGTGCATGTCGAGCTTCGCCCATCGCGCGGGACCTCCCGCCTCCCGCCCGCCGGCTTCCACGCCGGCGGCCTCGCGGCCCTGGGCGCCCGCGCCCTTGCGCGCGTTGTCCAGCGCCGCCTTGAGCTTGTCCGCCGCTGCCATGGCCGCCGACCCTCCGGCGTCCTGGCCCATACGCAAGATCCAGTCGAAGAGCTTCTCGCCCGAGTAGTCGCCGAAATCGTCCGCCATCTCGAAATCCTTTCTTCCCGTTTACCTGACGCCGTCGAGGATCCGCCGCACCGCGGCGCGGTTCTCCTCCGCCTTCGCCGCCCTGAAGCTGGGCCCGTCGAATATCACCGGCTGGCACCGCTCCAGCACGCGGTCGTATATGCGCGTGCGGGCGAGCCCCCTGGGGCGCTTCAGCTGCGCGAGCGGTATGTTGGTGGTGACAACCAACGGCCTACCGCTGCGGTAGCACGCGTCAACCAGGTCGAAGGCTCTGGAATCCATGTAGGACGAGTCCCGCTCGGCGCCCAGGTCGTCGATGACCACCAAGTCGTAGGAGCGAATGCCCTCAAGCACGCGCGTCCGCTCATCGCCCTTGGCGTCCCAGAGCACGTTTTCCGCCCGGGAGACGCTGGTCACGAGCGGCACCTTGCCGTCGTGCATCACGAAGTTGGCCAGGCAGCCCGCGGCGAAGGTTTTGCCCGTGCCCGGAGGCCCGATCAGCACCAGCCCATGGCCGCCCTCCTCCATCTGCTCCCAATGGCGGGCGTACTCGCGCACGATGCGGAAGCCCCGCCTGTCGTCGCGCCCCAGCCCGAACTCGTGCCCGGGATCCAGGGGAAGGCAGAGCTTGTGCGAAGGCGATCCCTCCACGGACCTGACGTGGGCCGCGGCCCTGCGCGCGGCATCGAGTCGGTCGGCCTCCTCGACCTGGCACCTGCACATCACGGGCATGATCGCCGTCTGGCCGCCCCAATCCACGCGCACCTGCTTCCCGTCGCCGCACTTGCCGCAGCGCAGCAGCCCGTCGTCGCCGACGAAGTCGCCCTCGTCGATCTCGCAGCTGACGGGGATCGGGTCCATGGCCGAGGACTTGCCCGCCCTCACAGGACATCACCTGCCACGCAGGCGTACTCCGGCAAGTCGCGCCTCGCACGCGGCCCCGCGCCCTTTGATGGGTACGTGTTTGATAGGTCTTTACTTGATTTCTCTTTACTTAATTGCCTCGGGTTCGCCAACGCAGGCCGTTCCTGCGCAGGGGGAACCTGCATTGGAAAACCCAACGCAGGCTCGTCGGACTCTGGCAGCGAGGGCCTGGCGACGGCGCGCTCGTGCACAACGTACTCGGTGCCGGCTAGGCGGCCGAAGCCGTCGCGCAGGCGCCGCCGCTCGAGGTAGCCGTGCTCCTCGAGCTCGCGTATGCCGGTGCGGATGGCGTCGACGCCCTCGCGGTTTATGCGGGACAGGCCCTCGAGCGAGTAGTCCCACTCCTCGGGCAGGCTCAGCATCTGCGAGAGCAGCCCCTTGGCCTTTAGCGACAGGTCGCGGTTGCGCAAATGCTCGTTGGACATCACCGTGTAGTTGGCGTTCTTCTCGACGCGGAACACCGTCACGACGGATCGCCCCCGCGAAAGCCGCTGGGCGCCGGCGGAAGCATCGCGGCCTCCTCGGCGCGCGAGCACTCCGACGACGTCCTCAGCACCGCCCACGCCGCAAGCGCCATGGCGGCCGACGCCGCCCCCAGTGCGTAGCCCGCGGCGAGCCACAAGAGAGCCGTTCCCATATCTGCGCCTTTCCTCGTTGGTTTCCCTGGGTTTCCCCAACCAAAGGGCGCGTCCGCGCAAGTTTTGGACATCGGATGGGCGCAAGCGGGCGAACGGGCGGCGCCGCGCCAGCCCGTCGGCAAAGGAAATGCTGGAGAAAATCGGGAATGGCCCAAGGTGCGCGCCAGCGCTATCGCCTCGCAATGCGCAGCTGAGGGCCATCGGGCGACGCTGGCGAGCTGCTGACGAGTTTGCCGCAGGCTCGGAAGCACTGCGCTCCTCAGCCACAGGCTTTGAGGAGCGCAGTTGTCCTGCCCCTTGACGCCTTCTGGCCAAGGGCGTGGCTATTTGGACAATGCGGAGATGACGATCAGCGCATCACGACCTCCAGGCGCGGGCCTTCATGCACCAGCACCTTCTCGACGATGCGCCTGAGCAGCGCCCTATCGACGTCGTCAAGCCGATGTTCCTCCAGCGCGCAGAGAAGCGCCGCCCGCTCCTTCTCGCCGTCGGCATCGAGCAGCCGGTCCGCGCCGGACGGAAGCAGCGAGGTCGGCGCGACGGCATGCTGCGGCTCGGCCGCCGCCGGCGAGCCGAGGACCTCGAGGTCGGCGGCGGTCGCCTTCCCGAAGGCGTAGCGCTCGTAGGCCGCGAGCTTCGCCGCCGCCGTGACGCGGGGCTTCGGCCTCCGGTCGGGTTCATGCTCGGCGCAAGGCCGCGGCACCGAACCGCCTTCCCTCATAGCTGCTGCGATGGCGTCTGCGACCTCATCCTCCGTCACCCGCCGCCTGTCGCCGCCGGCGCAGTCGCACTTGCAGGTGAAGGCGCCGCCCGCCTTCCATGCGCGGTAGCTGAGCGAGTGCCCGCACTCGGCCCGCCTGAGAAGCCCGCGCGCGAACGGGCTTTTCGGCGCGGACTTCCCCACTCCCTTGAGGTGCTCCCTGGTCCTGAGGCACGCCTGCGCGGCCCGCCAGAGCCCGTCTCCGACCAACGCGGGATGCGCGCCCTCGGTGACGTAGCGCTCCGATTCAGGCACCACGTCGACCGGATGCCTGTTCATGACGCGCCTACGCGTCTTGCCGGTCACGAGCGTCCCCGTGTACACCGGGTCGCCCACGATCTTCTGCACCTGCGTGCCGGTCCAGCGGCGGCTCTTCGGCTCGGGGCGCTTGCCGTACCCGTACAGCCCGAGCCTGCGGTACGCCACGCCCGGCGTCTCGATGCCGTCGGCGTCGAGCGCCGCGGCGACGAGCTTCGGATCGGCAAGCTCGGCCGCGAGCTCGAACAGCCTGCGCACGCCGGGGGCGAAGCGCTCGTCCGGTGCCAGCCTCATGCGGTCGGCTGGGTCCACCATGTAGCCGAACGGCGGCGTGGGGTGCGGCCGTAGCCCTCGCCGCCACTTCGTCTGGAGCGCGCTGCGCACGCGGATCGACGTGTCCCGGCAGTAGGCGGCGTTGGCTATGTTGCGTATGGCTATGCCCGGCGCCGCCGAGTCGAGGCTGCACGCGGCCGAGTCATAGCTCTCGGCGATGCTCACGAACCTCACGCGCAGGAAAGGGAAGACCTGCTCGATGTAGGTGCCGGCGTCGATGTACTCCCTGGCGAAGCGGCTCAAATCCTTCACGATTATGCAGGAGACGCGCCCCTCCTTGCACAGGGCGAGCATGCGCTGGACCTCGGGCCGATCGAAGCTCGACCCGCTGAAGCCGTCGTCGACGAACTCCTCGACGGGCTGGCAGGAAAGCCCCGGGTCGCGTTCGACGAAGGAACGCAAGATGGCCCGCTGGTTGGCGATGGAATTGCTCACCGCGCCCTCGCCCTCCAGGTCGCCGTCGGCCCTCGAGAGCCTCATGTACAGCGCGATCATGCGAGCCTCCGCTCTATAGAAGCCACCCTGTCGCGCCAGTCACCGAACCTGAACTCGATCACGATGCCGCCGTCGCGGCCCACCTCTATGCGCCTCACCAGCGCCAGCACCAGGTCGCGGCTGAACGTGAACAGGTCCTCCAGCGCCGCGACCGCCTCCTCGAACGCGACGTCTGAGGCGAGCAGCGCGTCGAAGTCCTCGAGTTCGCGGTTGGCCGCTTCGAGCGCGGCCCGGCAATCGGCCGCCCTCCCGTCGGCCTCGGCCTGCATCTCCTTGTACTCGGCCAGCGTCACGCCGCCGCATGCGTACAGCTCGTAGAGCCGCTGCCGCTCGCGCGACAACGCGGCGGCCCGCGCGGCCAGCGCGTCGACAGACGCCTGCAGCCGCCTCCTCTCCTCGACCGCTCCCTCGCTGCCCCTGAGCCCGGGAAGCACCCGGTCGAGCTCCAGCGCCGTCGAGACCTGAACCCTGACCTCGTCCATGATGGCTATGCGCAGCGCGCGCTCGGCGACGCGCACGTCGTTGCCGCAACCGCGCCCATGGTGCCGCCGGCACTTGTACACGCTGCCCCGGGCCTCCCCCGTCTTCGGGTTGAACCTGCGGTCGAGGATCATGCGGCCGCCGCACTCGGCGCAGAACAACACGCCCGCCAGCTCGTCGGGCATGGCGTTGCGGTCGGCCTCCTTGGCCGCCACCTGCGCCCGCTTCGCCGCCTTCTGGGCGCGCCGCTTGGCGCGGACGCGGCCGAACACCTCGGCCGACACGAGCGCCGGGTGCGCATCGGGGAAGACCAAGCGCTCGCCCTCGGGCACCGTGTGCGCGGGAATCCCGTCGTAAAGCGACCGGTAGGTGTTGCCGAGCACGAGCGTGCCGACGTAGACGGGGTTGTCGAGCATCTTGGCGACGTAGCGCGCCGACCACGGTCTGTCGCGCCACGCGCCCGCGTAGCCCGCCGACGACTGGGCGTCCAGGTGGTCGACGGGCGTTGGCGCGCCCATTTCCGCAAGCGCCGCCGCGATGTCGACCAGCCGCTCGCCGTCGAGGAACATGGAGAAGGCCAGCGGCACGAACGGCGCGGTGGCGTCGTCGACGTCGAGCCTGCCCTCGCCGCGCACCACGTGGTAGCCGTAGCACGTGTTGCCGTAGATGACCTCCCCCTCCTCCATCTGACGGTGCTTCACCGCCGACACCTTGCGGGACGTCTCCACCGCGTACATCTCGTTGACCAGCCCCTTGAAGGGCACGACGATGCCGCCGTCGCCCTGCAGCGTGTCGAGCCCGTCGTTCACCGCGACGAAGCGCACGCCCAGAAACGGGAAGATGCGCTCCAGGTAGGTGCTCGTCTCGTACATGTTGCGCCCGAAGCGGCTCAGATCCTTCACGGCGATGCAGTCGACGGCGCCTGCGCGCACCTCATCCATGAGCGCGTCGAACGCGGCCCTGCCCTCGAACATGGTGCCTGTGCGGCCGTTGTCCTCGTAGACGCCGACCACCTCCACGCCCTCCATGCCCGACAAGCTGTCGCGCACGAAATCGACCTGGGCCCGCAGGCTGCTGTCGCCTGCCAGCCCGTTGTTCCTACAGCTCAGCCGCGCGTAGACGGCGCACCTCCATACCTTGGCCGCGGGCGCTGCGGGAACCGCCGCGACGCTTGCCGCCGCTTTCCTCGACTTCCTAGCCACGGCAGGGCCTCCTTCCCTCGGCCTTAGTCGGGCAGGCATAGCGGTTGCGCGCAAGCCCCTCGTTGGCCTCCTCGAACAGCTCCCGGCCGACCAGCGCCGGGTGGTGTCCCTCGATAACGGGGAACGACCCAATCGGGATGCCGCTTTTGCGCATGCGGATGCTGGCAAGGCGCTCGGGGGCGAAGTCGCCCGTGTAGAAGGGGTTGGTCACCATGCTCCTGATGGCGGCATAATCCCAGCCTTCAATGGCATGCCGATTGTGGCCGTAGAGCTCGTTGGCCCTCTGCCTGGGCCCGGGGCACCCAAGCTCGCGCACCTGGCCCTCCAGCTTGCTGCGCCACCAGCGCCCCTGGGCGGCAAGCTCGAAGATTCTGGGGACGAAGGCCGCCACCTCGCCGTCCACGCGCACGCCGCAGGGCGCGTCCTCGTCGAAGACGTAGCCGAAGGGAACGTTGCGCCTTATAAGCCCGCCGGAGGCGAGCCTGTCGTGCTCGGCATGCAGGGCCAGTGCGTCGGACATCTCTGTCTGCAGCCCCTTGAAGTACGCCCGCACGTCGCCGCCCTGCGTGTCGAAGCCGCGCGCACAGTCCACGAAGCGGAATCCCATGGGCACCAGCACCTCCTCGACGTAGAAGCGGGCCTCCGAGAAGCACGGCGCGAACACCGCTATGTCGGGCACGACCACGCAGTCGGCCCTGCGGTTCTCGATGACGCGCATGAGCTCATCGAAGGCGGCGCGCACGTTGCGCACGGCGCTGCGGTTCCTGATGGTCTCCGCCTTGCGCGCGTCGCCGTGGGCGGAAAGCCACGCCTTGCACGCCGCCGACTGCGCCGGCATATCGGGGGCGCGAAGCCAACCGCTCATCCAGTCATAGGCGGAAAGGTACACGACGCAGCGCCATCTGCCGTCCTCGCGCGCCCCGGGGATACCGCGCGCCGCCGCCAGCACGTCGGAGAGGTCGAAGCCCGCCATCACGCCACCCCCTCTTGCCTCGTGGCGCATGCGGCGACGGGGCCACCGAACCGGAAGACCACCTCGATGTCGCCGCCCTCGCCGACGAGCACCCTGTCGATGAGCTCTACGACCATCACGCGCTCGAGGCCCTCGGCGTCGCGATAACGCGCCAAGGTTTGCTCCCAGGTCTCCGCGTGCACGTCATCCAGCTGGGCCGTTTCCCGCTCGATGCCGGCCTTCTCGCCCTTCAGCTCCTGCAGCCTGACGTCGACAGCCCGGGCGAGCTCGGCGTACTGAGCCTTGTCGATAACGCCCGCTGCGTAATCGGAGTACATGCGCAGCCGCAAGTCGCCGTTGTGCTCGATGCGCCCCTCCACCGACTCCAGGCGGCAGGCGAGCTCGGCGCGCCTGTCGTGGCGGTACGCCTCGGCACTCCTCACGACGCCATCGCCGTCGACCGCCGCGAGGGCGTGTCCGTGCACGGCCCGCATCACCGCCGCCGAAAGCTCGTCCTCCCACACCTTGTGCATGCCGCACTCGGCGCGGTTCTTCCTATGGGTCTCGCAGGAGTAGTAGAAGCGCTTGCCGCTGGAGCAGCGGCTCGCATGCCGCGCCATCGTCGCGCCGCAATCCGCGCAGAAAAGGAACCCCGACAGCGGCAGCGACCGCTTGGCGCCGGGCGACAGGCGCATGTCGCGCCGCGCCAGCTTGCGCACCAGGCCGAAGGTGGCCGGGTCCACTATCGCCTCGTGCGCGCCGGGCGAACGGTCCCACTCGGACTCGTCGACGGAGAGCACCGCCTTGCGCCGGAAATCGGGCTTGCAGGTCTTGCCCTGCACGAGCGTGCCCGCATAGGTCTCGTTCGACAGGATGCGCAGCACCGTGCGCGCGTCCCAGGCGGTCCTCTCCCCCTTGCAGAAGTTCGAGCTGCGCGCCGCGCCCTTTGCCGCGAAATACTCGTAGGGGCTTGGCACAAGGCTCTCATTGAGCATGGCGGCTATGCCGGCGGCGCTCATGCCGCCGATGCGCGCGTCGAAGATGCCGCGCACAACGCCGGCGGGTTCCGGGTCGATCACAAGCCTGCCGCGGTCGGGGCCCGACCCCTTGGCGTAGCCGTAGGGGGCGAAGGCGCCAACGAACTCGCCGCGGCGGCGCTTGGCGGAAAGCGACGCCTTGGTCTTGGCGGAGGCGTCGCGGCAGTACATGTCGTTGAAGAGGTTCTTCACCGGCAGCATCAGCGCGTCGGCCGGCGTCTTCTCGGCTGCGGAGTCGTAGCCGTCGGTGATGGCCACCACGCGCACGCCGAGCGCCGGGAACACCTGGTCCAGGTAGCGCGACACGTCCAGGTAGTTGCGGCCGAGGCGGCTCAGGTCCTTGACCACGATGCAGTCGACCTTGCCGGTCTCCACGTCGGCGAGAAGGCTGCCCCATCCGGGGCGGTTCTCGAAGGTGGAGCCCGAGAAGCCGTCGTCGGAATACTCGGCGACGATGCTCAGGCCTCCGTTCGCGTCGGCGAAGTCGCGGATCATGGCGTGCTGGTTGAGCACCGAGCCGCTGGTGCCGTAGCTCTCGTCGTCGACGGAGAGCCTGGCGTAGCTGGCGGCGCGATAGACCCTGGCCGCTGTTTTTGGCGTTTTGGTTTTGGGCATGAAAAGGCCTCCTTTTGCACGTGCTTGTACGTGCGCCAGGAGGCTCTGAGGATGCCCTCGGGATGCGCTGCGCTTCCCGCCAAGAAAAAACAACCGACGCCGAGGGCCCTTGTATGCGTCTGGCGCAATCGTACCACGCCTTCGGCGACTCGGCGCCGGCGAAGGCGGAAATCTCAGGGTTGATGGAGCGTTGGCCGATGCCGGCCGAATCGCGTCACGCAGGCCCGTCGCCTATGACGTCGCGCACGTTCTCGCGCGCGGCCAGGTAGCGCGACACAGCTTCCTCGATGCTGCACTCCCCGGCGTAGGACACGCGCACGCCGATTGATCCGCATCGTGCGCAAGGCTCATCGCAAGCCGCTGCAGAAGCATCCTGCCGAAGCTCGCGCGGCAGCGCGGCAGTAGTCGCCGCTTCGTTCAGCTCGCTGGCAACAAGCGGCTCGTCGCCATCGCGATGGAGCATCTCGCCCTGCACGGCTTCCACCTGTTCATTTCTCATCGCGACCGCCAATCCCGAACATGGCCTCGAGCTCGGCGCGCGTCTCGTCGTCGAGCCCCTCCAATTCCTCGAGGACGATCTCCTTGATGACGGGGTACGAGCGCGCCAGGCGCTTGTAAATCGCGTAGACGGTGACGTACTCCTCCTCGCTGTGCTGCTTGACGGTCTTGCCTTCGAAGTAGATGGCGCGGATGGTACCCTGGCTGGACTCGCTCAGAAAGGATATCGCCCAGTCCAGTATGCTGCGCATGAGCGAGTGCAATTCGTCCTCGTGGACGCGCTCCTGCTCGGAGGCGGGGCTGCGGTCGTCTGCGAACAGTTCCTCGGGGTTCATCGCCCCCTCCCCGTCGCTCCGCATGAGCTGGCTAAACAGTATCGGGCGCATGGTGACGCCCTTGATCTTGACGATGCAGTCATAGCTGCTGCGGCAGCTTCGCGATGAGGGCATGTTTCCTCCCCTGGGTCAGGGAGCGCGGGATTGCGCTCCTGCCCAGAGGCGGAGAACGAAGTATTTTGGACGTGCCCTAAGGGCGAGCGGTGGCCACGACGAAAGAGGGCCTTTTGACGATTGTCGCCCCCAGTAGTTAACGGCCGTTAACCAGCAGCGAATAATCCGCCCAAAGACCAAGAAACCCCGCAACTCGGCTTGAGTTGCGGGGCAAGTAAACACTAGAGGTCGAAGTCGATCAATAGGGGCTGATACTTAAAGCAGCTGCCTTAAGTATCAGCCCAATCTTCGCAATCGGTCACATAATATCGGATGAAATGAGGCCTTCTCGACATTGCGGAACCCGATATAGCATGAGCCACACGGCCTCACGCTCCAAAACTCATCAAGAGCGAACGCGCCTCCGTCCCCATTCATCCGGCTCAGCGACCCCTAACGCAGTCTTTCAGCTTCTCGCTGATGACCTCCATAGCGGCATCGTAGGCATCGGATAGCTCCCTCATCGAATCGAACAGCTGAGTACGGGTCCTTGAGTCAGAAGTGACGTTATGAGCCTTCTGGCGAAATAGCGAGAGGGCTTTTACCAGCTCGACGTCGTCGATCCTACACGAAAGCAACAGGATATCCTCCAGCGACTGGCGCTGCATTTCCGAGTCCGCAGGATCAACAATCCAATCCGCCCATTCCTTCCCCTCGGTAGCAAGCTTATCCATCTGGAGGCAGCATTTCCCCGTGGCCCTCATACCGCACTGGACAGCTTCTTGCAGTCCCACCAGATTGTCGCGCTCGAAGCGCCTCCACTCATCCTCGCGAGAGGCGTCGAGCCTCTTGTCCTCGAGCTTGTTCTGGTGCCTTGCCGTCATGCAAGCCGCAAGTAGCGTCACGGCCCCGCCGATAAGCGTGCCAACAAGCGACGGGAGCGCTGGGGTCAAGGTGTCCAGAACGGCGCTTAGGCTGCAAGAATCCAACGCAGAGTCCTTTCTTCAAGAGCCTACATATTCGCAAGCATATCATTGATGGCACTTCCGAACTCGGCGTCTTTCTCAGCGTGCTCGAGCTCGGTGCGGCACCTTGTCACCTCTTCCCCATGCTTACGTTGCCGCTCGCACCTCACCACAGTTCAACGTTGCGATAGGTCAAGGGATCTATGTCGACGGCCGGGCCGTCGGCCATCCTGGCGATCTCCTGGACAACACCTTCAACATTGAACTTCGTTCGCCCAACCCCTCTAAAACGAATTCCAAACAGCAACTATTGCCCAGATGGCTTTTAGGCGCCTACCCCAACTTGATACTCTTGGCACCAACCCTGAATACGACAACCGTCATCATCACATTGAGCGCTATCTGCGATATTGTTGTGGCAATTGAAGTACCGATGCCGCCGTACAGAGGTATCAGAAGATAGTTGCCCACAAGGTTGATGGCAAGGGAGATAAGCGCTATGGCAAACTGAAGACCATAGCGATTCAGCGACATGATGAGCGCGGACGCCGGCGCAAAGACATAGGCCGAAAATGCGTTGATGCACAGTATTTGAAACATTGGTATAGAGGCATCGTATCCATCACCGTTCAAAACAGGGAAAACAAGCTGAGCCCCGACACAGCAAATTGCAACCAAAGCCCCGAATGGCACGGTAGTCTTCTTGAACCACTTGATGGCAAACTCGCGCTGTTTCTCGGTACTCTCGGTCATCTCCGCCTTGGACATCCTAACGCGAAGGACGGTCTTAATGGAAGGCAGGAAGAGCAGCACCATGTTAAAGTACTTCGATGCAACGCCGAACTCGGCGACCGCCTGGGTAGACCCAAAGGACGCCAGCATAGTGATATTCGCCTGGTTGTACAATTGCGTGGCAACGCTATAGAGAATCAACCAAGCAGAAACAGCCAGGAACTCCCTACCAGCCTTGAAGTCGACCGCGATAGCCGCATCGCCGTGCCTAACAAGCTTCCCTATCATAGTAAGCGAAATCACAAAACAGGCTAATCCCGAAAAGCAGTACGATGCAAGAATGCTCTCCAACGAACCCGCCGCCAATACAACCGCAAGCGCAATGCAGGCGAGCAGGGTCAACTGCTTCGCATTCTCGACAACACCGGACTTAGCATAGAGTTCACGGGATTGGAAGAAGGCGATATTCAGCTGCACAGTACCCAGCAAAAAGCCGTAAACGATAGCGGCCAGCATGACTGGATGGGCGACTCCCATAGCTTCAGCCATAGGGTAAGACCCGACAAGAAGAAGGACAAGGCAAGCTACGTTAATCGCATGCGAAATAAAAATAAGTGAATCGCGGTATGCACGATCCTTGGTCATCCTCTCGGTATTGTAGCGAACATAGGCAAGCGCGATACTTTGCCCGGCAATCCCTAAAATAGTCGACGAAGTTGTGAAGAACACAGTGTAGCTTGCGTAATCCTCAACTGAAAGTATCCGTACCAATGCGACGGTCACAACCAGCTGTAGCGCCCTTGCGGCCATGTTAAACATAGTCACAACCGAAAAGTCCCGCGGTATAACCTGCTTAATCTTCAAGATTAATCCTCCGAAGTCCCTAGAAGGGAGCAGACGAAAACAACAAAGAACGAGGTGAACGCAATTGAATACAGAATGCCCAATGACCAGCCAATCGCCGTGTAAATGACCAGCAACACAACGGCCAAAGCGTTCTTTCTTTTGAACGCCAGCCAAAGGGAACAAATTAGACCTAGAACAAAGGGGATAAATCCAACCAGTCCATTCTCGCAAAGAACCTGCACATAGACATTATGTGGGTTCGTTCCGTGAAGACCGGAGTTGGCCGGCATACCAAGCGAAGCCTCGTAAATAGCGTACTGCCCGGTGCCGATGCCAAAAACGGGAGAGTTGCCAAACTGCTCTATCGCCAGTTGCCTCTTGATATCTCGACTTGAAACGATATCTTGAAACGTCAGGGAATCGATCATCGACTGTCCGAGCGGACTAGCAACGACGGCAACGACGGCAATCATCAAACAGAGCAGGAGTGCCTTTTTCTCAAGCGAGACATCACGAGTCTTAGCCAGCATCAGGTAAGCGCCAACGATTACCAGCAGATAATAGAAAGTTCTCGCACCGGTGACAACGCCAGCAACCATGCACAGCAAAATTACAATGATGCGCACAGGCGCTTTAAGCCGCGTGGCACCCAAAGCCAAAACCGCAATAGTCACATTGCTAAACAGAGCAGAAATGATCGAGTCGCCAAAAATCCCATCCGGTCTATAAAGGCGAATCGTCGATGGAGAGAACTCCCAACTGGCCATAGAACCATACTGCCAAATTGTTATGCCGGCGTTCACGATACCAGCTACTAGACATATGGAGAGCAGTTTTCTAGCGATGCCCTTCCTCTCTTCGTCTTCGAACGAGAAGAAGCAAGCGATGCCTACCACATAAACCGCAAGCTTCAGGGCTTCCACGTACTCCTTATAGAAAAGTGCGGAAGTCCCAGCAATCAACGCGAAAACTAGGAGGAAAGCGTAGGCAATATTCATCCTCAGACTCAGAGTTCGTTTGCCATTACGAACGAGAACAACCACCATGAGAAGAAAAGCCACCGGTATCGCAACGTTCAGGTCAGAATAACGAACCTGCGTAAGGGAAAACGAGTCGACATTCACCACCACAGCAACGCCAGGAAGCGACCCTAGAACCTCTCCAACCACAGAGCCAATAGGAGAACCTGCCGGCAGCGAAATACTAGAGAAGAGAAGTATTATCAGAGAGAAGCAGAAGACAAGCCCTGTTAGATCCGCATTCGGCACGTAAGAAACACTAGAGGTTCTAGTCTTCATTAAGGATCTCCCTAACAGTAATCACATTAGTCCTGCCATATTCAAAAGGAACATCAAGAATCGAGCTCTTTATGACGGCGCCATAATGTGGGGAATAAAGCCCCTCCCGAACGCTAATATCGCTTTCGGCGCAAAAGACCACCGAAACACCCCGACACGTTAGGACCGCCTCTTTGCGTCCCACAACGGAAACATCGACCTCCGGAGCAAGAACGAATGATCTCGTCGCAGCAACGGCGGGCGCAGCGCCCTCAACGTCATCCTTGACCGCAACCCCCTCCGATCCAACCTCCACAACCCTCTTGTGAGTCACGCCAAGACGCGTGGCCCAGCAATCCGTCGCGCCCCTGAAAACAACCGTCCCATCAGCCTCCGCAACATCAAGGCTCGCGCCGCCGCACCTCATATACCCAAACAACCCTCGGAATTCATTTTGCTCAAGATTCCCAAACCGCAACGTCGAGTGTTGTGCGGTACCGCGAAGGATATTGCGCACCTTGGGATCGCGCGTATAAACACCAGAACCGGGGTCCACAAAAAACGGCACGCCCTTGAAGCCAAGCGTGAAGGAAAGCTTATCGTTATGCGTATGTCCAGGCTCGGACTCATCGACAAAGCCATCAGAAGCGAAGAATCCCAACGACCAGTCTCCATACCTAGCAAGAGCCATACCCGCATCATAAAACGTTCTCGCCCCTCCGCGCCATGAGGGAAAACATGCAACACGGCCGGAAGCACCGTAAAACAGCTCTTCTTCGGCGAAGAACGCTTCATCAGGAGCATCCGGACCGATTTCCCTGTCAACCAGCCTACTCACGAGGCGTAAGTCATCATAGCGCTCGGGTGAAATACACACTACGCGTCCTGAATCGTTATCTCCTACCTGCAGGGAACGCCCATCTTTGTTTGTTACGGCATCAAGAAAACGACCGAGAATCGAAAGACGCTCAAAATACTCCGCTGGCAGCTTATAGGGCGTTTCAGCAAAGCACTTGCCCGCGAAGAAGAGCATCTCTCCCATCAGCCGTGTATAGCGGGTGCTGCGCTCGAAGCAACAACCGTCGTCGAGAACCTGTTTCCGCACGCATCTCATCAGCTCGTTGTGGGTGTATTCCCCCCACTTCCGTGCTTTGGGCAGGTTGGGGTAGGCCGCAACGACAGCAGCAAGTCCAAGCAGGTCGGCGATGTAGTGGTTGTTCTCTTGCAATCTAGCTGATGTCTCGAGGTTTGCCCAAATATGCTCACCATGGCAGAAAGCAAGCTCCGCAATCACCGTATGCATTGGGTCGTCCTCGCAAAGCCCGCACCGCAACAGCTCGTATGAGGAAAGTAGGTTGAACACGCGAATGCCGACTTCCATAGTGCACGTCCACTGGACACCCCTCCCCATAGGGTTCACAGAGGCAAAAGAGCCCACTTTGGCACGATAACAATCAAGGAACCTTGCATCGCCTGTTTGGCGAAATGCCGCCGCAAGGGGGAGAAGGTACTGCATCCTTCCGTATTCCCATGGCACCTTTATGTCGGCAACTCCAGATTCCGGTTTAATGGCATCGTAAGGCCCATCTGGAAAACGATATCCAGCAACGAAATCAGTACGCCATTCGTCTTCCACGGTAATATCTCTTGGCAGATCGAACCATTCCCCGAAAAGCACGAAGGAGCCACCGATTATCCTCTCGGCAGCTCTCCGGATCTCGATATCGAAGGACTTGAATCCAGCAGAGCCACTATCGACAAAAATGCGCCCGTTAAAACCCTCGGCAAGCTCGTTACCTAAACAAGATGCCTTCTGGCGGATGGCGCTGCTACTACTCTTATATATCTGCCTCTTAACCTTACGCGTGGTCCTGTTGGCGACCGCAACGGCAAGACGCCGGCATATACGCTGAACCATGTTAGCCTTTCTTGCCTCTCTTATCCGTAACTTCCGCTTCTAGAACCTTCAGCACCTTATCCATCTGCACTTTCCAGTCGAACTGCTTCTCGGCGAAGGCACGCATCTTGCTGCCAGTCTCCGGGTCTGTAGCCGTCCTATTTGCAAAAGCGACAACCTTATCAATGGGTATCGGGTCGTCATTGCTGGGAAGCAGGAGAGTGAACTCCTCGTCCCCGTTAAAACCTTTCTCGGGGAACGAATAGATAAACGGTATGCCTCTGGCACAATACTCCCTGGATTTCATCGTTGAACCGAGGGAAATCCCGATTCTATGCAATCCAAGAGAACCGACAGCAACATCCGCGTCATCAAAGAAAGCGTCAAGCTTGCTTCCGGTCGCAGCACCCGCAAATACAATAAAATCTTCTAGCTTCAGCTCGGAAACAAGCTTCTCCAAGGAAGGATTCTCTGCACCCACACCAACGAGCGTAAGCAGCACGGGTCGGGCGCCCTTATACTCAGCAAGCCCGCGAATGAGCCTGTCAACACCATGATGAGGGGAGAACTTGGCGACAGCAAGAAGCCTCACGGCTTCGCAAGGCGCGCCAGCCTTCCTCAATGGAATAGCTCCAAGGTCAATTCCATTGTCGTAGGTGATGTTCGGCACTCCCCAGATAGTGTCGTCATCAAGGTAAGTGATGGCGTAGTCGAAGTAGCGCGGGGCATGTTTCGCCCTAAGGGATTCCAGCCACGCATATGCCCTATGTACGACATAGCTCAAATACTTGCGCGATTCGAGAAGCCTTTTATGGCGCGCATCCCTTTCCATCTCAAAGGGGAAGGTGGGAAACTCCACCGCAAGGACAACCCCATTGCTTCGAAGCTGTTTCGAGAACGAGCAGAAAACGTTATCAAGGTGGTCAAAACGAATAACCACTGCCTCAACACCGTTCGCAAGAGACCAATTGCTCAGAAAAGCATATTTGCTTCTGCGATCTCCCGCGGTCTTCCGAACATGGCTGGCAACGACTTCCCCGCTACTAGGTCGCTCTATCCTCGTTTCTAAGCCGTAGTCCTTACTTATATAGACGTCGTGTCCAGCCTCCTCGGAAGCCTTCGCCTGAGACATCACCTTAGCAGAGATGCCGAGAGATGAGTTTGAGTTAAAGTCAATTGCGGAAGTGAACAGAACGCTCAGTCGACGTCCTCCTTCGGTGCCCGATCTAGACATTTCGTAGGCACCCCCCTGAACAGACCCAAAGGGAGCATCCTTGATCATCACAGCATTCGCCCCAATCATCATATTGTCACCATTCACAATCGGACCGAGCACCTTCACACCCGCGCCGATGTGCTAATTATCGCCGACAGCAGACGCCTCGCAACGCCCTCTACGCCCGCCGTCGCGCAATCACGCAACTCTTGCCAATCTTCGCACGCTTATGCGCCACTACGCCTACGCCCTTGCAGCCGCAGGTTGAACCCTAGCCAATTTCACACTGAGCGAGGTTAACAAATTGCGAAAAGATAAATCTACGTCTCATATAGCCTCGAAAGGCTTGAGTTTATGCCAATACCGCTAATGCGCTCTTCTCTGCTTGTTCGCCGCATTCATAAAAGAGCTCATCTAAGGGCCCCCTTCCGCCCATTGTCCAAATCCGCGACCAGCTCCTCGAGGTAGTGGTCTACACAAAAATACTCCGCCGACGCGAGCGCCGCCTCCTTCATCGAAACAAGACGCTCGCGATCCCTGTCCAAAGCTTTTATTGCGTCGCACATCGCTTCAGCCGTACACTCATCAAGAACGACGCCGTCCTTACCAGACGCGACAAGCTCGGCATTGTAGCCAATATTGCTCGCAACGGTCGGCACCGCTGCCATCTTTGTCTCAACCAAAACGCCCGGAACGCCTTCTGCTGCCCATTTACTGGGAAAAAGATGCAAGTCATACCTAGAGAGCTCGGAAACCGCATCATTTGTCACTGAGTCGAAGACACCATGATAGAAAACGTTCGGAAGCGCCGAAACCCGCGCTTCGAAAGCATCCTTGAATGTCTCCTCGACACGCCCATAGAAGTAGAATTCAACGCCCGCAAGGCGCTCGGCGCAGTCCAGAATGACGTCAGCCCCCTTCGCTGGTCCAATTAGCGAGAAGCTGACACATTTAAGGACGCCGCCCGTTTTATGCGGCAAGACCGTAGCAGTCGGCCTGTTACGGCAGTTAGGGTAAATCGACACATTATCCAAGCCAAGATTCCTTGTTGCATTACACATGGTCTTGGTTTCAACGTAAATACGACCCAGCTTCGCACAGGCTTTCCTATATGCTAAATCGCTCGACAAATGGCTCGGAAGAAGGCCCCCCATTGCCATTAGATAGCACCGAGAGAGAACGCTCGGTCTAACGATTGAGAGCAAACAAAGTAGAGCCCTTTGTATCCTCGCGTTACCGAACCCGAGCATGAAAAGGCCGTCCTTCGACGTCATCAGAAGCCGAACGATCTTGACGGTTCCCACATCCCTGAAGCCGACCTTCTCGACGGGGACGCGATCAGCAAGCGCCTCAGCGAGCAAGGCGTTCTTAACCGTCACTCCGCCGTACGGAGGAGGGAATTGTCCCAGATAGTAGACCTTCAACTGCTAGCACCTACTCCAGGCATCTTCCATGATATTCCAACAGAGCTCATCAAAAGTGATGCCAACAGCCTTTGCTGCATCAGGAAGCAACGAGGTCCCGGTCATGCCGGGAATGGTGTTCGTTTCCAGATACCAGAGGCGGTTGCGCTCGTCCAGAATACAATCGGTTCTGGACACACCATAGCAGCCGAGGGCGTCATGGGCTCCCAACGCCATCTCCTCGCACTGCCTAAGTTCTTCTTCAGTGAGATTTGCCGGACAAATGTGCTGCGCCATGCCCTGCTCGTATTTTGCCTCGTAATCATAGAATTCATTAGCCGGGATTATTTCAATGGGAGGAAGAACGCGAGGCTTCTCCCCGCCCAGCACCGCGACCGTCAGCTCCCTGCCTGAAATAAACTGCTCAACCAGAACCGAGGGAGCAAGCTCCAGCGCAGTGTCAATCGCACAAGCGAGATCGTCTCCATTGTCGACGATGGAGACGCCGAGGGCGGACCCTTCGGTTGAAGGCTTTACGACAAGCTTGCCTCCCAGTTTGGTCCTAATGTCTTCTATATTGCATTCCTCACCACGAAGCACCCTGATGTATCCAGGTGTTGGGATGCGGAAAGATTCGACCAACAGTTTTGCCACAAATTTGTCCATTGCAATCGCGCTGGAGAGAACGCCCGGCCCCGTATAGGGCAAGCCAACGCTTTCACAGAACCCCTGGATCGACCCGTTCTCCCCAGCCCCTCCGTGAAGGCAAATGAAGACGCCTTCGACAGAAGAGTCGAGGAGCGTATGAGCCCAGCCCTCAACGCCTGTGTCTATCTTTATGACCTCGTAACGCTTTTCCAGAGCCTCTTCCACGGCTGCGGCCGATAAGAGCGAGACCTCGCGCTCCCCGCTGGCGCCACCGCAAAGCAATGCGATTCGTCTAGCCATTTTCATCATCCTCCAACCGTCCAGTTATTTGATGTCCGACACAACGTAGCGAAGCTTTCCGCGCTTCGTGCGTTCGATTCCGTCGACGCGCTTGAAGGATACGGGGAGCATTCCCTTGGTCCTGTCGCGGAAGCGTTTCTCCGCCTCGGCGATGTCCTCAGTGTAGTTATCCGAAAGAGGAACAAAGCTAATTTCGACCGAGTAGTCCTCTAGCTGATGAATCTGAGCTTCCTTGATCGTCGCCGACTCAGTAAACAAAGCAGAGAGCGCGCCGACCTTGCCTCCGTCGGGAAGCGACAAAAGTTCGCCAGTCCGCCCATCGATCCGCTCGATTACCCTTCGGCCGTTCTTTAGCCTATCGGTGGTAATGGCAAGGTCACCGGTGTCATAACGCAAGAGTGGGAAGGCGAAATTGGTAAGGTTACTACCAACGATTCGCGAATAATCGCCGCATTCAATGAACTCAACGGCGGAGTAATCCTCGTCAACAATGTAATCATGGTCGGCATCCTCTCCAATGCACGCTACCGCCTCAGTGAGGCCGTACAGAGCATGGGGCTGTACCCCGAACGCCTTCTCTATGATGGACCGCTGATAACCATATAAGTTCTCGGCACTCGCCGTCACGGCCTTGATAGGCTTATCGAAAGTCAGACCGTTTTGCGCAACGAATGACGCAAACGGCATGATGCACGAAGGATACCCGTGGATCCAGGTTAGTCCGTAATCATTAATTGCTTTGAAGTAAGCCATGTAGTTTTCATCGTTGCCGTGGAAAGCCGAGAACTTAATCTGGAAAAGCGGCTGACACTCCCGCCAAAAAGGCGGCTTTCTCTGGTTCGGCGGCACAATGGTCCTGCTGCCGAAGTCGGCATATCTCGTGCCGTATTCAATGCCAATACGGTTCCAGAAGCGCCAAAAAGCCGCCCAAAGATCGCGAACATTGTCGACCGATTGCGGAAAGATGAGACTCGACCCCGTCGATCCGCTCGTGTGTTCAGTGATATGAGGAATCTGCTCGAGACTCTTAGGTTTCAACAGCTCAACATTGTCCCGAACGGTCTGCTTGTCAAGAATTGGAAGAGCGGCGAGATCGTCAGCGGTCTTGATAGACGCAGGGTTGACTCCGCCCTCATCAAACATATTCGTATAGAAAGGAACCTCGTCATAGCAGAACTGCACCATCTTCCGAAGCTTACGGTCCCTAATATCAAGTAGCTCGTCACGCGAGCAAGCGATGCGCGAGTTGTAATCGGCTAGACGCGACTTAAAGTCCCCGCCGAATCTTAGCTCGGCAAGTCGCCCACCTTCACGGCGACAACCGATGTTTTGCACGAAAATCGGCATGGCATTATAGAGCTTCATCTTATCCATATTATATAACTGCCTTTTTGTAGCGGGGATACGTAAAATAAACCTCGTGGGAATTGGCGGGTTGGCTAATGATCCGACAGGAGTCGCGGTACACGCCAAATTCTGGCGCATATGCGACCTCGTCTATTTGTCCATCGGCTTCGGGAACGTCACGAGCAAAGACAAAGGCACTCTCAATGCACCCGTCGCCTACAAGGTGGTCGACAACACGTAGCCCATCCGCCTCAAGCACAATCTCTCGAACCACTTTGCACTTCCCGCCACATTGAAGAAGAGCACCGCGTACTATCGTTGCCGCCGAATCCTCAACAGCGCCCGTACTGTACCTGGCAACCCGGAATGGCGCCCAGCACTCGTGCTGTTCCTCACCATTCGCCATCACGGTACTGTGCGAATGCGTCTTCTTGAACTCAAGCCTTTTCGCATCCTGATAGGCAAAGGTGCCGCAGTTCACAATCCACGGCCCTCCATCCACAAAGCACTCGAAACTCAATGCGTCGCAATGAATGTGCCCCATGGCATAGGCCGGGCCCGGCTTGCCGGCATCGAAAATCACCTTGACGAAGCCCGCCTTGGTCTGCCGTTCGAGAATGCAGTAGCCTGAATTCTTTAGCACACCATGAAATTCCGGTACAACGCCGAAACGCTCGCGAGCGCAAAGCAACAGCGCGTCGCGACTCTTTGCCACGTTGTCGCCGCAATCGTTGAACAGTGGAGTCCTATCAATCCCGCGCTCCATGGAGTAAAGGCAGTCGCACATCTGCTGAAGTTTAAAAGCTTCAGCATGCTCACCAAAGCCCGAGTCGCGCAAGACAATTGCAGCGCGCATCAGATCCTCAAGCACAATCTTCTGATACATCGGGCTCAGCTCGAAGTGCATTCCGTCATCGAGCACCTGCTCGTTTACCTGCGCCTTTAGCATAGGCAAAGCAAGCTCGAGCGTCTTGCGGTCGCCAAAATAACACGCAAGGATAGCAAGGGCCTTCAAGTTCTCTAGATAGTGATTGGCCAGGAGGTCCTTCTCCAGGTGCTGAGAAAGATGTACGTACTGCTCGGCCAGCGATGCGTTAATTCGCTCGCAAAAGGCATCATCCGTCCTCAATGCGTCATCAAGCTCAGCTCTAAAAGCAAGCCAGCTAACGATGCGCATCGATATGACGTATGGATCCCAGGCGACGCCTCCGCGCTCCCGCGGGCAGGCATCTATCCAGCTGTCCACGATAGCTTTGGCTTTATCAAGGTATCGCTTATCACCCTCATCAAGGAAAGCCTTCGCAAGAGGAAGCAAGTATTCGTGGTAATGCAGGTTAAAACGCCAGAGCGGGGTCGAGAGCTCTGCGTGCCACGATTCGCGCCAATCCATGCGCTCCTCATGATTTAGGAGTTCCACCCTGTCATCAAGAAGAGCATCCACATCAAAACGCGCTAGAAAAACTGGATCGAAGTCAATCTCCGATAATGCGGGAACGCGGCGAATATCCGCCTTGTCCGCATCGGGGCAAGGCCTGTAACCAACATGCAAACGCGTGCTGCCCCCAAGCTTTCGCCAGATTCTATAGGCAATCTGACTAGGCTTGAGGTGCAGCGCGGTGTCTATATAAAGCCGCAGCTTTGACAATTCTTTAATCTCCCCTATTTACCGAGCACGCTCGCAATTCGCTCGCTCGCATGCCCATCCCCATACGGGTTCGAAGCCCGGCTCATTGCCGCATACTCCTCTTCGTCGGACAGCAGACGGGAAAACTCAAGATAGATAACGTCCTCCTCAGTGCCCACAAGCTTCAACGTGCCCGCGGCAACCCCCTCAGGTCGCTCGGTGGTGTCTCGCATCACCAACACCGGCTTGCCCAAGCTAGGAGCTTCCTCCTGTATGCCGCCCGAATCGGTAAGAATGAGATGACTCGCAGCCAGGAAGTTATGGAAGTCAAGTACCTCCAGAGGATTGATGATATGGAGACGATCGAAGCCGTCCAGCTCCTCGTGAGCCGCCTTGCGTACGAGTGGGTTCATGTGAATAGGATAGATCGCCTTGGTGTCGGGGTGCTCCTCCATCACGCGCCTGATCGCGCGGAACATGCAGTGCATGGGCTCGCCAAGGTTCTCGCGGCGGTGTGCCGTGATCAAAATCAGGCGACTGTCGCTGGCCCACTCCAACTCTGGGTGGGTATAATCCTCGCGCACCGTGGTGCGCAGGGCGTCGATGCCGGTGTTGCCGGTCACCCATATCTTCTCGGCACGCTTGCCCTCGTCGAGCAGATTCTGCCTACTCGCCTCCGTAGGTGCGAAGTAATACTCACTGACAATATCCACGGCCTGACGATTGAACTCCTCGGGCCAGGGACTGTATATGTCGTGGGTGCGAAGCCCCGCCTCCACATGCCCCACGGGAATCTGCAGATAGAAGCAGGCGAGCGCTGCAGCAAAGCTTGTGGTCGTGTCGCCGTGCACGAGCACCACGTCAGGCCCTTCCTCCTCGAGAACGGCCTTCAGCTTCAGCAGTACGTCGCACGTGACGTCGAATAGCGTCTGGCCCGGCTTCATGATTGCCAAGTCATGGTCGGGCGTTACGCCGAAGACGCGCAGAACCTGATCGAGCATCTCGCGGTGCTGACCTGTCACGGTCACAACCGTCTGAAACTCGTCGGGGCGGCTCTTGAGCTCGTTCACGAGCGGACACATCTTGATGGCCTCCGGGCGCGTCCCGAAGACAAGCATCACTTTCTTCAAACCTGCTTCTCCCTGCATCTCTTTAATGACTTACAGCTTGTAGACGTTCTCGCCGTCACCGCACACGTTGCGCGGATCGATCAAGATACGACCGCCGAAGGCCTCGGGCTTGCCCTTGATCTGGGAATGACCCACCATTACGATAACCATCTCCAGGCCATCCAGGAACTCCTCCATGGAGTGCACCTGGCCCGGAACCTCGTCGCGCTCGACCCACGGGTCGTACACCTTCACGCCACCGCCGCACAGGTGCTCTTCCATGGACTCGAGCATCTGCAGCGTGGGGCTCTCGCGCACGTCGTCAACGTCCTCCTTGTAGGTCAGGCCGTAGATGCCCACCTTGGAGGCATCCTTGATCCCACGCTCGGCCATAACCTCGTGGGCACGATGCAGCACATACTCAGGCATGCCCGCGTTGGTCTGAAGCGCCAGACGGATGAAGTTTGCCGTTTCGGGGTAGTCGCCCACCAGGAACCACGGGTCGACGGGGATGCAGTGGCCGCCAACGCCGGGGCCGGGCTGCAGGATGTTCACGCGCGGGTGCTTGTTGGAGATGCGGATGACCTCCGCCACGTCCATGCCGCCGATACGGCAGATCTTGGCAAGCTCGTTGGAGAATGCGATGTTAATTGCGCGGAAGGTGTTCTCGACGACTTTGGTCATCTCAGCGGTACGGATGTCGGTCACGCTGATTTCGCCCTGGCAGAAGGTTGCGTAAATCTTAGCAACCTCCTCGCCCACCTCGAGGTCGTCCGCACCAATCGTACGGTTGTTGTGCAGCAGCTCGTAAACCATGTTTCCGGGGATGATGCGCTCCGGGGCGTGCACGAGCTTAACATCCTCACGCTCGGCCTCGATGAGCAGCGGGCGCACAAAGCGATCCACCGTGTTGGGCGAAATAGTCGACTCGATTACGAGCACGGCGCCCTTCGGGGCGACCTCGAGCACCGTCTTGCAGGCGGCAATCACATAGCAGGGGTCGATCTTCTTGTCCAGCTTATCGTAGGGCGTCGGCACGCTCACGATGTAGGTATCGCACACCTGATACTCGGTCGTGAATTTGATGCCAGATTTCAACGCGTCGGCGAACAGCTCGTCAAGCCCCTCCTCCTTGAAGGTAGTGTGGCCGGCGTTCAGGGTTGCCACGAGTTCTTCGTTGTAGTCGGTTCCCACGACCTCCACGCCGTGCGTGGCCATCATGAGCGCGGTGGGCAGTCCGATATAGCCGAGACCGATAACGTTAACCATTGATTTTAATCCTTTCATTTGTTTGTTTGGTCTTATATACGGCATCGGATAAAACAGCGATCATCTTATCCGCCATAAGCTTTCTTGAGTACTCCCGATTCATGAAATCAACCGCCGCTTCGCTCATTCTGGCGAGATTGCGCGCACGATCAGCCCTCGAGGCAAAAGCCTCGAGTTCGCTGATGTCTTCCTCCTCGCTTCCACACAAAGCAATACCAGCACCGCTCCTACGAACGAGCTCAGATGCATCACCTTCCGGGCCTACGAACAGAACAGGCACACCTCGGGCAAACGACTGGAATATCTTCGATGGAATGGTTCCCGAGAATTCAGCGCTCTTTTGGAGCGAGACAACGGTCATGTGAACCCCTGCGTAGCGCGGTTCAAGCTCGGCCATTGGAACACCATGCTCAAGTTTGAGAAAACCGTAGTCTCCAGTAGCAACCAACTGCTCTAGCTCGTCGCGAGCAGCACCCTCGCCTATAAGCTCATAGCTTGATGCAAGCCCAAGGTTAACGATTCGCTTCACGTACTCCACCGTCGCAGGCACGTCCTGAGATAATCCCATAGTCCCAAAGTAACCGAAACGCAAAGGGCCATCCCACATGTGTTTACATGCAACAACATCGGCTCCATTGGGAACAATAACGATACTGTCGCCCGGAACACCAGCCGCCTCAAGGTCTTTCTTAAACCCATCGGTAAGCGCAACGACGCAATCTGCAGCTTTGCAGAAAGATAACTCCAGTGATTTCATCGCAGCTACCTTTGCGCCCCTGCTGCCTGTCGCCAGCATCTGCTTGTAAGTAAGATCGCGAAACTCAACCACAAGGGGCAGGCGGCACTTCTTTGCATAGTGAACGCCGAGCCACGCAGCGAAGACGGTCCCGCATGTGACGAGCACTACATCATAATTACTACCAACAGGCGATTTCTTACCCAGGTTTTTCAGGCCATTAGCGATGAAACTGACACCGCTCTCTATTCGCTTCGCAAAGCTTGTGTTTGGCTGAATCTTTGACGCGGAACGAAAGACTCTAACACCATCAATCAATTCCTCAACTAGAGGTTTCATCTCATAGCCGTCGAACAAGCGACCAACGGGATAATTCGGCCATCCGGTGAACACAGTTACATCATGGCTCTCACGCACCCAGATACGCGAATGCTCGGTCGCCCTGAATGATGCAGCGATATTCTCAGGTTTATAAAACTGCGAAAAATACAGGATACGCATTTCAGTCTCATCTAATTCGATGCTAACATGGTTAGTTTCTTTGCGCCGACAACACGACGCCTACGGTTTGTGCGCTTCATCTGAAATCGCTCACGACAAAATGCTTCTTATGCCGAACAAATCGAGCCCACACACCCATTGCGAGTGATTACGCCGCAGCTTCAAAGAGCTCCTTTCGATCAAACGAACGCAAGCGGAAGGTTGCATTACTTGCCCCTCCTCATCGCCTTGAAGGTCTTCACGAACACACGGGCGTCCAACCCAAGCGACTGATGACGTACATAAAACAACTCGCGGGCTTGCCTCTGACCGCTCTGCCAAGTCGAGTTATTTCGATCAGTCACTGCCCACCAACCCGTGATGCCCGGCTTACAGGACAAGACTTCTTCGCGAGCGTCACCGTATTCGTATGTTTCTTGCAACGTCACGGGACGGGGCCCTATCACTGACAAATCCCCAGATAGTACGTTCAGGAACTGAGGCAGCTCATCGAGCGACGTGCGTCGCAGGATTCGCCCCACACGGGTGATACGCGGATCATCGTCAAGCTTCTGCTCGCGCCTCCAAGTCTCAAGCTGAGCTGAAGACATATACCTCTCAGGATGGTCATGGGCGTCAGAGACCATCGTCCGCAGCTTGAAGATGTAAATCTTCTTACCTCCCTGCCCAATACGCTCCTGCCTAAAAAATGGCTTACCCGGCGTATCGACACAGATCGCAGCACATGCAACAGCTACGGGAACAGCTAGCACCAAACACACCCCCGCGCTAAACGCAATGTCAAAAACTCTCTTTGCTACGAGATAGCCAACGCCACCTTTTTTGGGAGCAGCCACGCTTGAATCAGGCGCAGGAGCCTTATACGCCCCATTTGGTGTGCAACACTCCACGCAATTCGAATTCTTGGTAGACATGTAACATCCAATTGCGGAGTTGCATTCGCATGAGCTCCCTGCGCCCTCATCATTTCTGATATCGATAAGCCTATCCTCATCTAGTCCAGAAGCACACGCTACAGCACGACCCGGATTAGCCCCGGGAGAGGCGATAGCGTTCCTGAAAGCTAGGGCCAAAACCTTCCTGGCCACTATGCGCACACCGCCCCGAAAACGGGTTTTGCAAGAAATTGGGCTTCCATGCCACGGATGCGGTTACAATTGAATTTAGAGATGCGACGCATCCGCAGGCCGTTCGCAAAACAGCTCACGACCTGCGAAAACGCCTTTCCTTTGTTCGTGCTAGATTTGGCGGGAAGCGCGAACGCACCCATGGATTTCTCAGAGAACTCCGGGCGCGTTTTTAATATGCGCAAAGGGATATCCGAGCGGAGCACGTTGATGAACTGCGGCAGCTCGTCCAAGCTCAACTCGCGCAGCCACTTGCCTACGCGAGTTACGCGCGGATCTTCCGCCATCTTGAAAACCGGGCCGGTCTTCTCGTTGAGCTCTTTAAGATCTGCCAGCTTTTCCTCGGCGTCAACGCACATGCTGCGGAACTTCAGCATTTCGAACTCGCTGCCGTTTTTGCCCACGCGGGTCTGTTTGAAGAACACGGGGCCCTTGGGGTCGTCGACCTTCACCAAGATGGCGATGACGACGAAAAGCCAGCTCAACAGCACCAGGACTGCAGCGCTGAACGCGAAGTCGAATACTCGCTTCACGAGGCGATAAACAATCCGGTCATCGGTCCCCGTTATGGGTTCGTCCCCAAGTTCCGCCTTCAATTTCTCGGCGCGCTCGAGGCTTTCACGACGACGCTCCTGCATGTCAAAATCGTAGATAGTACCGCTACGCACGGTCTTGTGGCAGGTCGAGGTTTTGCTGGCCGGCGAGGTTTCCGGCATGGCCACGATGTTGCATTGTTCCCTGCGTCCCCCCGTCGATTCCTTAACAGCTGTAGCTTCCCCGGCCATTACGAATGCGCCATCCCGTCTACGGGCGCCTCCAACGGAGCCATTGCGCCCCTCTTCAGCATGTGCATCGTCGTTCCGAATTCCCTCTTCACGCTGCTGTCGTTCACTTTTCCCTATTCAAAAGCTTGCCTTGGGTTTTGCTGACCATTTGCAGGCCTGCTTGGGCTCGCACAGTGCGGCCGCCCATCGGCATTTCCAGATACGCTAGGCGCTTGCGATGGTTCACCTTGCGCACCCAGCCTTCCCTGCCCTTGAGCGGGCCCTCCACGATCACCAGCTTGCCGTCTTCCATGTAGCCCACGGACTCCCCGACGGTTCGCTGGTCTTTTTGGGTGACCTTTTGCACCCACGCTCGTTCGTCTTCTGTCAGGGGGATGAATGCGTTGTCGTTTCCCAGGATCTTGGTGAGGCTTCTCACGCGGCGCAGCTTGTCGGCCAGCTCGTCTACCTGCGACGTCACGCAAATCAGGTAGCCGGGGAACAAGCGCTCCTTCGAAGGAATCCAGGTGCCATCGGGCCGCCTTTTACCGGTCAGGTACTGTGGGACGAAGCATTCGTCCAGCACGTCGTCGGCCGCCTGCTTGATGTCGTCGCATGCCGTCTTCTCGCGGCCGGTCTCAACTTGCACGACGTACCACATGGGCCGCCCCTTTCCGCTTGGCTTCCTGAATTTTGGGATGGCTGCGCCAGCCCGCCATGGTGCGGCAGGTGGCTGTTGGAAAACGCATTCATTCCCCTGGCGCCAACGAACACCGAACGCGATGTTGTTCAGGGCACCCTGGTATGGTGCAGGCCGCCGCGCCCAGGGCATGCCGGCCTACGGAAAAGGCGCCGATGGGGTTTCGCCGCAGTGTCGGTGGCCCCGACATGATGCGGAAAAACGTGCCATCGGCTTGTTTTCCATCTCGCAATAATACACGAGAATAAATCTTGCGTTGTAAAAATGCTGTTATGCCCCCTACATCTTCGCATGCAATGTCCCGAGAGCACATGTTTCTGCAATAAGCGCGGTTTTATGTGGGTCTTTGTGAAAGCTGTCGCCAAGCACGGCGCGCTGGCGTCGCTCCCGGCTTACCCCCACCGACGCTATTCGCGTTTCCCCTGATGGCGCGAGCGCGCATTCGCCAGCAGCCCGCATGGGGCGGCCCCGGCATGTGGCTTGCCATTTCCGCGGCCTTTGCCGGGGCCGCTCTCCCCGCGTTCCCCGATTCATCTGCTAGAATCGCTTCTGCATTGCTTCTGCGCTTATCATTTGGGGGAGACCGTCTTGAAACAGTTGTACACGCTCCGCGCCGTTGGCCGACGCGCCGCCGCGCTTGCGCTGAGCGCGGTACTGGCCGTCACCTGCGTCTCGCTGGCGCCGCTTGGCCCGGCTTCCGCCCAGGAGGAGTCCCCTGACACCGCTTCGCAATCCGACGCCCCCGAGATCAAGACCGTGCGCGTGGGCTGGCTGCTCGGCAACCAGGGCTTCCAAAACGGCATGCCCGACGAGTATATGTCCGGCTGGGGCTACGAGTACCTGCAAACGCTGTCCTACTACACACCCGGCTGGAAATACGAGTACGTCCCCGGCACCTTCCCCGAGCTTATACAGAAGCTGAAGGACGGCGAGATCGACCTGATGCCCAACATCTCCTACACGCCCGAGCGCGCCGAGAAGCTGCTGTTCTCGTCGAACCCTCAGGGCGAGGAGCACTATTACATCTTCGCGAAACCCACCAACGACGCGCTGGGGGCGGGCGACCCGGCCGCGCTCAACGGCATGACTATCGGCGTCAACCCCGACGTCATGCAAACCGAGGTGGGCAAGCAATGGATCGAGGCTCAGGGCATCAGCTGCGACTACCGCTATTACAGCAGCGGCAATGCGCTTTTCGACGCGCTTTCCTCCGGCGAGGTGGACGCCATCATCATGAACGACACCATCTCGTCGGCCGACGCCATGCCCGTGTTCTCCGTGGGCGAGAGCAACTACTTCTTCGCCGTGCCCAAATCGCGCCAGGACCTTATGGACGACATCAACACGGCCATATCCATGCTCAGAAGCACCAACCCGCGCTACAACGACGAGGTCAAAACCCGCTATTCCGCGCGCAACAGCGGCTCGTCGGCGCTGAACGGCCTCGAGAGCGCTTGGCTTGCCGACCACGGCAACACTATCACCTTCGGGTACTTGGACAACCTGCTGCCGTTCTCCAATCAGGGGGAGGACGGGCAGATCGAAGGCTCGCTTTCCGCCCTGGTCAGCACGCTGGAAGAACAATACGGCATCACGGTGAACGCCGTGCCGTTCGAGTCAAACGAGGATCTTACCAATGCGCTGCGCGACGGCACCGTGGACGTGGCCATGCCCATCAACATGGACTACTGGCTTGCCGAGCAGGCGGGGTTCATCCAGTCGTCAGCAGTATCCACCACCTCGCTTGTGGCCATCTACACGGGCGGCAACCTTGACGACGCGCTGAAGAACATCGCGTTCCACGACCGTTCGCTGCTGGACAGCAGCGACCTGCACGTATACTACCCCGAAGCCACCATCACGCAATACCCCGACGCCCATGCATGCATCGACGCCATCAAGGCGGGCAAGGCAACGTGCATGATCATGACCGTTACCGGGCTTGACACGCTGCGCAACGAGGTCGATCTGGGCAACCTGGTCACCGCCGAGATGCCCAAGAGCATCGAGCTTGCCTGTTGGCTGCGGCAAGGCGACGCCCAGCTGCTCAGCATCGTGAACAAGGGCATCGTCAGCGCCGCCGACGACATCGCGGCAAGCGCGTATTCGCATTATTCCTATTCCGACGGGCAATCAGAGTTCGCCCAGTTCGTCGAGCACAACCGCGTTGCCATCCTCACGGGCATCGGCGCGTTGCTTGTGGGCGTCATCGCCATCCTGGCGTGGGCGCTGCACAGTGCGCGCGAGGCGCAACGCAGGGCGCAAGAGGCCAGCGCCGCCAAAACCGCGTTCCTCTCCCGCATGAGCCACGACATCCGCACGCCGCTCAACGGCATCCTAGGACTTTTGGAGCTCAACGGGCAGCACCCCGACGACGCGGAGGCGAACAGCCAGAACCGCGAGAAAGCCAAGGTGGCGGCCAACCATCTGCTCACGCTGATCAACGACATCCTGGAGATGAGCAAGATCGAGGACCACGCCGTTGAGCTTGAGAACCTGCCGTTCAACCTGACGGACCTGTGCCGCGACATCTTCGTGCTGGGGCAAATCCGCGCGAAAAGCCGCGACGTCACGCTGACCACCAGCGGCCCGGATACCTTCGCCTACCCCGACGTATACGGAAGCCCTTTGCACGTGCGCCGCGTGTTCCTGAACCTGGTGGAGAACTGCATCAAATACAACAAGCCCGGCGGCTCCGTGCACTGCTCGGCCGAGCAGATAGACCTGGTCGGGGACAAGGTTGTCTACCGCTTCGTCATCAGCGACACGGGCATCGGCATGTCGCCGGAGTTCCTCAAGCACCTGTTCGAGCCGTTCGCGCAAGCCAACAACGACGCGCGCAGCAACTACCAGGGCACGGGCATGGGCATGCCCATCGTGAAGGCCCTCCTAAAGAGCATGGGCGGCACCATTTCCGTGAAAAGCGAGCTGGGCCGGGGCACCACGTTCACCGTGGACCTGCCTTTTGCGATCAACCGCACGCCGGAGGAGGCCGTGGAAGCGTCGGGCGATGCCGAGGAATGCGACATTTGCGGCATGAGCATCCTGCTGGTCGAGGACAACGAGCTGAACACCGAGATCGCTCAGACGCTGCTGGAACATGACGGCGCGCTGGTCACCCCCGCCGCCAACGGCAAGGAAGCGCTCGAGCTGTTCCAAGCCAAGCCCGCCGGCGCGTTCGACGCCATCCTCATGGACGTCATGATGCCCAAGATGAACGGCTACGAGGCCACGCGCGCCATCCGCCTGTGCGATAAACCCGACGCCGACGAAGTGCCCATCATCGCCATGACCGCCAACGCCTTCATCGAGGACATAGCGCGCGCCAAGGAGTCCGGCATGAACGATCACCTGTCAAAGCCGATCAAGATCGAGAAGCTGAAGGAAACATTGGCAAAGTATCGGGTGAGGTAACGCGGGCCGGGGGGCCGGGTTGCGGCTGGCGGGCTAGCGGCTGGCGCCCCCCACGGCCCGCTCCCCCGCACCTCCGCAGCCGCCTACCCTACCCCCTTCGCCACCCATTTCACCTGCGGAAACGTTGATATACCCTACTCCATGCGATTCTTTCGCGCCGGTGTTTTCCCTATCCTGTTCCCTGCTTGCACGTAGCAAGAGAGAAGGAACACAAGGAGAGGAGAACATGTGAGCGAGAACGAGAATGCGCCTGCGCCGAAGCGCGCGTATCGCGGCGCCATCGTGGGCGGCGTGGTCGCGGTCGTCGTGGTGGTCGCCGCGATCGGGGCGTTCGTCTGGCACGAGCAGCCCAGCTTCTGCAACGCCATCTGCCACACGCCGATGGACGGCTATCTGGAAACCTACGAGGCGACGCCCGGGCAACCCGCAACCGACAAGTGGGGCAACCCCGTAGCCGACGCGTCCGGGATGCTGTCCGCCGTGCACCGCGCCAACAGCAGCAACGCCGACTGCCTGACCTGCCATCAGCCCGTCATGAGCGAGCAGATCAACGAGGGCATGGAGTGGATCGGCGGCAACTACACGCTGGTGGCCACCGATGGCAACCCCGACGGCGTGCTGACCGAGCGCAGCACCGACCAGCTGACCGAGGCGCGCGGCATCCAGGGCGACCAGTTCTGCCTGAACAAGGACTGCCATAACATGACGCGCGAGGACCTGACCGCCATGACCGAGGTCGAAACCGACAACCCCGCCATCAGGATTCGCAACCCGCACTCCTGGCAGCACGGCCAGCAGGCCTGCACCGACTGCCACAAGGCGCACCGCGCCAGCGTGCTCACCTGCACGCAGTGCCACGCCGACATGCAGGTCCCCGAGGGCTGGATCTCCGCCCAAGAGGCGAAACTGCTTCCCAACCAGGCCTAACGCGAAACAGGAGCAACCATATGAGCAATAAGACGTTGAGCCGCCGAAGCTTCCTCACCGGTTTCGGCGCAGCAAGCGCCCTGGCTGCCGCCGGCGCGCTGACGGGCTGCGGCGCCCCCGCCGTGGCCACGAAGGAGGACCTGGAGCGCCAGAAGGCCGCCGGGAAGCCCGATTGGTGCGAGAAGCCGGCCGTCCCGCAGCAGGTCGCCGAGACCTTCGACGCCGACGTGGTCGTGGTCGGCGCCGGCAACGGCGGCATGGTGGCCGCTACCACCGCGGCGCAGGCGGGCGCGAAGGTCATCGTGCTGGAGGCGTCCAACGGCCTGGCATGCGCACGCGAGGCCATCGGCGCGCTGAACTCCAAGCTGGCCGGCGAGCACACCGAGGACGTGGCGAAGCTCATCAACTACGCCAGCCAGACGCAGTCCGGCGACATCAACCCGCCGCTGTACCGCACCTGGGCCGAAAAATCCGGCGAGATGATCGAGTGGATGGCAGAAACGCTGGAGCCGCTGGGCATGGTGTTCCCGTTCGAATGGCACAAGCCCGACGACGAGCACGCCTACTACCCCGCCATGTGCTACAACCCTTGCCTGGGCGAATACAACCCCGAGGGCCCGAACTACACCGCCTACATGCATTTGAGCATGCTGCAGCAGGTCTTCGAGGGCCTGGGCGGCGAGATCAAGTTCCTCACGCCCGCCGAGCAGCTGATTCAGGACGACGACGGCCGCGTGACCGGCATATACGCCACGAAATCCGACGGCAGCTACATGAAGATCAACGTGACGAAGGGCGTCATCCTGTGCACCGGCGGCTACGGCGCCAACGACGAGATGCTCGAGGCGCTGCAGCCCGGCGTGACCGACTGGTGCGTCACCGGCAGCGCCACGTGCGAGAAGGGCCAAGGCATCAAGATGGCCCTTTGGGCCGGCGGCCAGCTTGAGGCCGGCGGCGGCTCGATGATCTGGAACCGCGGCGGCATGACCGACGACACCACGTTCGGCAAGCCCTACAACGGCGAGCTGTTCATCATGGGAAGCCAGCCCTACCTGCACGTGAATACGCGCGGCGAGCGCTTCATGAACGAGGACCAGTGCTACCCCATGAGCTACGCCATGGCGTGCAACCAGCCCGGCCATTACAGCTGGGAGGTGTTCGACGGCAAGTACTACGAGGACGCCGAGCGCTTCGACACCTGCGGCTGCTCGCGCATCGTGCCGGCGCCGTCGGGGACCGCGTTCAACGCCGATGTGTACAGCCTTGAGGCGGTCGGCAAGGACAACCTGGACAACTTCTGGATCGGCCCGGCGCTGCAAAACGGCGTGCTGAAGAAGGCCGACACGCTTGAGGGGCTGGCCGACGTCATGGGCTTCACCGGCGAGAGCAAGAAGACGTTCCTGGCAACGGTCGAGCGCTACAACCAGCTCTACGAACAGGGCGAGGACGTGGACTTCGGCAAGCCGATGTATCGCATGTCGTCGGTTTCCCAGCCGCCGTTCTACGCGGCGCGCATCGCCGGCACCATGCTGGCCACCATGCACGGTATCATCACGAACGTGAACAGCCAACCCGTGCGCGAGGACGGCAGCGTTGTCGAGGGCCTATACGTTTGCGGCAACGACCAGGGCGGATTCTACCCGCACAACTATCCGAGCAACTTCACGGGCATCAACGCCGGCCGCACGGCCACGTTCGCCCGCATCGCCGCCAAGCACGTCTGCGGCGTGGAGTAGCGGGAGCCGCGGAGCGCTCGCGAGGCGCGCAGGGCCGGGACCCACGAGGCATAGCAGGATTGAGCGATGCCGGATTCGGGTTTGCCCCGCGAGCCTTGCGCGCGGCGAGCGACGCGGGGCCGGGAAGGTTTGGGTGATGCCGGACCGGGATCACCCCGTGCGCTTACGCGCGGCGAGATTTGTGCGATTTGCGAAACCGCAAAAGAGGGCGTCCTTCGGGGCGTCCCTTTTTGCGTTTGGGGCTACAGCTCGTTGCTCATGACCAGGTCGATGAGCTCTTGGCGCGAGTGCACGTCGAGCTTCGCGTAGATATGCTTCGCGTGCGTGGCAGCCGTGTCGCGGCTGATGATAAGGGCGTCGCGGACGTATGGGATGGAGCGCCCGTGCGCCAAAAGCCCGAACACCTCGGTTTCGCGCGGCGTCAACTTATGCTCGCGAGCCAAAAGCGCCACCCGCTGCCCGATGGAATCCACAGGCTGAGGGTTTTGCGAGGAGATGGCGGAAGGAGAAGCGCCAACGGCAACCGGCGCACTCACGCCCGTTTCGCCAGCCGCGCCTTCGCCTTCCCCGCCCGCACCCCTGACACTTTGGGGACGTAGCACTAAGTGTCCGGCCTTCGCTTCGCCAGCTGCGCCCGCGGCATCCACCGTGCCGATGTCCACAGCTGCACCAGCGCCCGTTGCCGCGCCCGCACCGGCGCCCACTGCCGCATCCATGCCCGCCGCCGGAGCCGACGCCGCGCAAACCGCACCCGCATAAGACTGGGGTGTTTCCCAGGACAAAAACCTGGTTTCGTCGTTGAGCGCCAGCATGACCGCGGCGACCAACGCGACAATCAGCACCGCCGCTGCCCCGGAAGGCTCGATGACGCTAGCGCCTATCGCGTCCTGCAGGGGAAACGACACCAGCAGGCCGAGCAAATCGCCCACATGCACGAACAGCCAGCCCACGGCGTACGACTGCACCGGGGTGGCCGCTCCGCGGGCGGCGTAGGACGCGAAGTACATCTGCGTGATGACGCAAAACGCGAAACGCGACGCGATGCCCACGCCCGCCGCCGCAAAAGCCCCCGTTTTCGCGCCAAGCACGATGATCGCGGCGAATCCGGCGACCATAAGCGGGCACATCCGCCGATACGCGAACGACAGGGACACGCGGCGCGGCCCGGCGGTTGCAGACACGCTGACCACCGCCATGAACAGGGCGCTTACCACGAAGATGATCACGGCATGGGACGCATCGACCGAGGACGACGCCCAAAACGAACCCTCGATGCTCACGAACATGCACGCCGCCAAGATGCCGAAGCCTCCGCGGCCCATGGAGCCGAACGCTTCGCGCAACGGAAGCGGGTCTGCCGGCAGAGACGCATGGTCTGCCGAGGCAGAAGCGCTGACCTCGGGCCAAGCATGCCAGAGCAACACGCCGCTGATAAGCGGATATATCGAAACAAGCGCAATCGACGCGCCGTGAGGCACCGCCATGGCGGCAATCGACAGCAGCGCCGCCACGAACGCAGACGCCGGCGCGCACGATTCAACGGCGTCTTGCGGCAAGCGTGCGTACAGCTGGCCCCACATCACCCACATCAGTGCGCTGCCCGCGCCCGTGAAGATTGCCGATACGGCGAACAAAAGCGGCGTTGCGGCGAAGCCGTACACCGGAAGGGACAGCATCGGCGTGGCAACGGCCACCGCTAATGGCGCGGCAACCACGAGCGCGCGGCAGTTCGTCGGCGGGCCGAGCCGGCGCTCCGCCGCAACGATGACGATCAGTGACACCACCGCTGAACCGACTGGCAACACGCTCACCGCCAGGCGCCGGGCAACGCCGCCTCCCATTGCGTCGACCACCATGGACGACCCGTCCATGGACCCGGAATAGAACGCGCAAAACACCCATGCCAGCAAGAATCCCCATCCCAGGCAGCGGGCGTTCGCTTTTATCTCACCGATCATAATCCCCCCCTTCGCTTCGCCTATCATACGGTAAAACACCAGGTGAAAGGAATCACCCGCTTTCGGGTATTGACGCAAGCAGGGCGCGGGGACCTGAGGCGTGCCAGCCACGTCCCCTAAATATCATGCGTCCAGCCAACGTATCCGACACGCAAACGTGCCCGCACTATTCCTTCATGGCTTCAACTAAGGAAATCGATGGGAGTTTGCCTCCGTAAAGCCTTACCTAACGGAAGCGAAACACGATTCGCTTCCGTTAGGTAAGGCTTTACGGAAGTGAAATGAGTTTCGCTTCTGTTAGATGCGTATTAGCGGAAGCAAATTGCGTTTCACTTCCGTTGTCGATGCATCATTTGAAGCGAAACTACGCCTCGGGCGCTCTCGCGCATCGACGAAACTTGTTGGATTTGCAAGTTTCGTCGATGGCATAGTCAAAACTTGCAGCAGATGCAAGTTTTGACTATCGTGTCCATAACGCAAGGAATCGACTGGGAGGTGGGCCGTATGATCGTTCGGCAAAAATACCTGGACAAGCTTATCGCGTTCCAAGACACCGACCTGGTGAAAGTGGTCACGGGCATTCGCCGTTGCGGGAAATCGACCCTGCTTGACATGATGCGGGAGAACCTTGCCGCGCAAGGCGTTCCCAAGAATCGCCTGCTCACGTTCAAAATGGAGTCAATGGAGCTTGCAAGCATCGCCGATTATCGCGAGCTTTACGATCTTGTGGTCGGCCGCATCGCAGGTCAGCCGCATACCTATCTGTTCTTCGATGAGCTGCAAAACGTCGAAGGATGGGAAAAGGCGATCAACGCGCTGCGTGTAGACGCCGATTGCGACATCTATGTCACCGGGTCGAACGCGTTTTTGCTGTCCAGCGAGCTTGCGACGCTCATCTCCGGTCGTTACGTCGAAATCGCCATGCAGCCGCTCACGTTCGCCGAATACCTGGATTTTCGTGGCGCATCGTGGCAACCCGCCGGTAAAACCGGCTCCGACATAGCCCTGTTCGCGGACGGTTCCTTCGCCACCCTTTCCAGCTTGTTCGACCAGTACCGCATGTTCGGCGGCTTCCCCTACCTTGCGCTTCAAGAACCTAACGAGGCGAAACATCGCGAATACTTGCGCAGCATCTACCAGACGATCATCGTTCGCGATATCATGACGCGCGCCCAGCGAAAAGGCTTGCGGGCTGTGAGCAATCGTTCCGTGCTTGAGCGGATTTGCGCGTTTTTAGCCGACAATATCGGAAACGAAACCTCTTCGAACAAGATTGCGAGCACTTTGAAGGCAGACGGCGAGTCGACCAACAGGGCCACTACGGATTTTTATATTTCCACGCTTGTGGAAGCCTATCTGTTCAACCGCGTGCAGCGTTACGACATTAAAGGACGCGAGCTGCTGAAAACGGGCGGCAAGTACTACATTGCAGACGCAGGCATGCGCAGCTACCTGGACAGTTACCGAAACACCGACACCGGGCGTGTGCTCGAAAACCTGGTGTACAACCAGCTTGCCTTCGATGATTACGACGTGCTAGTGGGACATTTGCGGGGCGGAGAAGTCGATTTCGTTGCCACAAAGCCTCGCCAGAAAATGTACGTCCAGGTCACCGAAGACATGCGCGACGAGGAAACCATGCGGCGCGAGCTTGCGCCCCTCAAGCGCATCGGGGACGAATACCGCAAAATCGTAGTGGTCGCGGAAGGAACCTATCCCGCGGACATCGATGGCATCGAGATCGTGAACGTCATCGATTTCCTGCTGCATAGGTAGAGCCGGGAAAGCCGCCCAGCGCCTTTCGGTCTGACGCTTGCCGCCCGGTCTGACATTTAGGGGACGTAGCACTAACTGTCAGACCCTAAACGTCCGGCACACTGTGCGCCGTCGGTGCCTACTGCGCACATCGACGAAACTTGTCGGATTTGCAAGTTTCGTCGATGGCATAGTCAAAACTTGCAGCTGATGCAAGTTTTGACTATCGAGGGGTGCGGCAGAAGACACTAGCGAACCTGAATCAGGCGACCTTTGCAGCAGGTGTTGCCCGACCTGATCTCGACGGCTTTTGCGACGGGTGTTGCCCGGCCTAAACGTGACGGCTTTTGCGCCAGGCATCGCCTAGCGCAAAAGCCGTCGATTCATTTGCAATGCCCTTAGGCTTCCACTTTTGCGGTGGAACCGGATTGTGTTTTGGTCACAGTTATTCGCTTGGGGATGTTCGCCTTCAGGTCCTCCACGTGGCTGATGATGCCCACCAGCTTGTTGCCGCCCGACAGGTCGGATAGCAGGCTGATGGCGTTGCCCAGCGCGCCCTGATCGAGCGAGCCGAAGCCCTCGTCCACGAACATGGTGTCGAACTCGATGCCGCCGGCGTGCGCCTGCACGATGTCGGAAAGACCCAGCGCCAGGCACAACGATGCCTGGAACGATTCGCCGCCCGAAAGCGACGACGCATCTCTAGCGCGCCCCGTGAAGCTGTCGATGACGTACAACCCCAGGCCCGCCTTCGAATTGCCCGTGGACTCCGACCAGCGCACCAGCTCGAATTGGCCCGCCGTCAGCACGCGCAGGCGCTGGTTTGCCGCCGCGATCACCTTATCGAAGTACATGCCCTGAACGTACGCCTCGAAGCGGACTTTTGCGCGCCCGGTCAGGTTGCCGTTCGCCGCATCGGCCATCAGCTTGATTCGGCCGTAGCGCTCCTCGATGTCGCCTGCGCGCTTCAACGTTTTGCGCAGATGCTCGAGGCACTCCCCGTTCGCGGAAACGCGCAGGTTCACGGCGCCAAGGCGTTCGTTGGCCAGTTTGCCCTGCTCCTCGTAGTCGTTGCGCTCCTTGGCCGCTGCGGCGGCGTCGCCGGCGGGCAGCTCGGCCAGCTGCTTGTCCTTCGCGACCAGCAGCTCACGCTTGGTTGCAAGCTGCTGAGCATTTTGCTCGACCGCCTGCTGGGCCGCATCGCGCCTGCGCTTGAGAGCGTCCGCCTGCTGGCGCAGTCGCGCCGCCTCGGTTTGCGCCGCCTCGAGCGAGGAAAAGTCCAGGTCGGCGCGCAGATGCTTCGCCTCCTGCTCGGCAAGCTGCTGCGCCTGCATTTGGCTTTGCAGCGCCTCCCCGGTCTTGCGGGCCTGCTCGGCCGCCTGTTTCGCGGCTTCTTCCGCGGCTTGTTGGTCGCGTTGGGCGGCGGCGAACGCGGAGACCGCGCGTTCGGCGTTGTTCAGCTCGGTTTGCGCGACGCTTGCATCATGCTGCGCGTTCTCGAACGCACGCTGAGCTTCGTCCACGGAAACGACCGCCAGGCGCTCCTTAAGAGCGCGCGCCTCGGCTTCGACCGACGCGTGATCGCGTTCTGCAGCCTGGCGAGCGTCCTTGATCTGCGACAGCGCCGTCGCAGAACGCTCATGCGCCGCCTCGGCGTCGGCAAGCACCTTCGCAGCGTGCGCCGCCTCGTCGCAACGCAGCTGCGCATCGGCTTTCGTGCGCTTTGCGGCCGCAACGCCATTGCGCGCTTGCGCAAGGGCCTGCGTGATGTCCTGCTCGCCGCCGTGTTCCTTGTCGAACTCACCAAGCGCAAGCTGCGCGGTCTCGCAGCGAGTCTTTGCGCCCTCGGCTTCGCGCGCCGCCTGATCGACCGCCTTTTGTGACGCAGCCTCGACGGCCGCTGCCTTGTCGATCTGATCATCGCTCGGGATGCTGCCCGCCGCCTGCGCTGGCATGGGATGATGCACCGAACCGCACACCGGACAGGGCAAACCATCCTGCAAATCCGCCGCAAGCAGGCCAGCGCGACCCGCACGCTGGGCCTTTTGCAGCTGCTGCACCTGCGCCAAGTCCCTATCATGAACGGCTTCCGCAGCTTTAAGCCGCTCGACGGCACGAAGGTGCGGCTCGGCCGCAGCCTGAGCCGCCTGCTGCAATTCGCCGCGACGCTGCACCGCCTGGGAAGCATCCTGCTCCGCACGCAACGCGCGATCGAGCGCGGCGCCCGCTTCGCTCAGCGCAACGTCAGCACCGGCGAACGACTCGCTTGCCGCCTTCGCCTGCGCAACCGTATCCTGCGCTTTGCGCTCGGCCGCAACCAGCGCCTCTTCCTGCTCCAGCAAGGTTTGCACCTGCTTTTGGGCCTTTTGCGCCGCCGCAACCTTGGCAGCAAGGTCTTTTGCGCCCGCGAGCGCCTCGCCCGCAGCGTTCACGCGCACCTGCGCCGCATCGGCCGCCGCCTTTGCCTGCGCCTGGCGAACGTCCGATCCCGCAAGCTTCTCCACGGCCTGCGCCGCCTGCACCCGCTGCTCTTCAGCCTTGCCAGCAGCTACCTGCGCAGTTTTGCAAGCCTGCTCGGAACGCAGCAGCGCTTCCTTTGCAGCAGAAACCGCCTGGTCAGCACGCTGCAGTGCCTGATATTTCGCGAACGTCCCCTCGATCACCACCGCGCGCTCGGTTGCCTCCAGGCGCTCGGCATCGTGTGCGCATTCCTGCTGCAACGCCGCCTGCAACCCTTCCGTCCGCCCCTCGTGCTGAACGACTTCCTCGGCAAGCGCCGCGCGTTCCCGCTCGTAGCGCGGGCGGTTCTCCACCTGCTTCACCAGCGCGTTAGCGTCTGCCCATTTTCGGCGCAGCTCCTCAACCTGCCTGCTCAGCTGCTCGGACTCCACTTTGTCGCCATCCACAAGCCCCTCAAGCAGCTCGACCAGCCACGCGCCCATGGGCGAGCCGCTGCTGCGACGCTCGTCAAGTTCCTCCTTACGCGCATCCTGCGGCGCAAAACGGACGGTTTGCGCACAACGCAAAACCTCGCTTTTCAGCTTTTCGTTCTCGCGCTCGAGTTTGCGGCACTCCTCGCCCAGGCGATCTTGCAACATCTCGTACTTTTGCGTGGCAAACAGTTTGCGGAAGATGCCCTCACGCGTTGCCGTGTCCGCTGTCAGCAGCTTGCGGAACTCTCCCTGCGCCAACATGACGATTTGCTTGAACTGGTTCGCATCGATGCCCAGCAGCTCTTCCACCTGCATGTTCACCTTGCGCACGCCGCCGATGCAGCGCCCGTCGGGCAACTCGATCTCAGCGTTCGCCGGCTCTTTCGTAGTGCCTTCGCCGCGCTTCTTAGCCCTCTCGTAATCGGGATTGCGCTTTACGCGATAGGTTTGCCCGCGGTAAGAGAACTCCAGCTCAACGAACGTTTTGCTTGCCGGATCGGCGAAATCGCTGCGCAAACTTGCGGAAGAACGGGCTCCGTTTCGGCTATCGCCGCTTGCCTCGCCGAACAGCGCGAAGCAAATGGCGTCGAAGATCATGGTTTTGCCCGCGCCCGTGTCACCGCACACCAGGTACACGCCCGAGCGCCCAAGCGTCCGAAAGTCGATTTCCGTCTCGGCGGAATACGGCCCGAAGGCGGACATGGTCAGCTTCAGCGGCCTCATTGCGCACCCTCTTCCTGCCCATCGGGGCCTTTTGCGGCCGAGTCCTCAACCTTTGCAATCAGCTTGTGCGCAAAATCACGCTGCTCATCATCCAGAGGATTGCCCACCTGGCTTTCGTAGAAGGCGCTGAACAGGTCCAGCGTGTCCATGCTGTCGGGGTCGGCCGTAAGCTGCTGGGTTTGCGGGCGGTCGATCAGCACCGTCACGTTGTCGTAGTCCAACATCATGGCATTAGGGAACACCTCGTGGATCTTCGCCATGGCGTCCAGCTGCGGATGCTCGTCGGAGAGCGTGATGTGCAGGTAGTCCTGCGAGGCGTCGTGTGCTGTCCTCATTGCCAGCACGTCCGCCAACGTGCCGCGCACCTCGCGCACGTCATGCAGCGGCACGAGCGGGATCAGCTCGAACGACACGCATTCGCCCACGTCGTCGCCCGGTTTCTTCTCTCCCAGCTCAATCAGCGCCGCGCTCTTGTCATAACGCGCTTCGCTGAACGAATACTTCAGCGGCGAACCAGAATAGCGCACGGTGTCGCGCCCCACGCGCTGCGGACGATGCACATGCCCAAGCGCCACATAGTCGAACGCGTCGTACACCGACACATCCACGTTGTCCATGCCGCCCAGTTTGATCTCATCGTCGGCGCGATCGGGCGCCGTGCCGCACGCGGTCACCAGCTGGTGCGACAGCACAACGTTGCGTTTCCTCTGGTCAATAGCGCACGCGCCTAACACCGCGCGCAGCGCGGCCGAGTAGTCGTCGCCGATTTCCTCATCGGGAAAGAACCTGCGCACGTCACCGGGCTTCAGAAACGGCAGCAGCCAGAACTCCACCGGCCCATGCTCATCCTCAAGTTCCACCCGCTCAACTTCGCCCGCATACACCGGGGGCAGGCACACGCCCTGCTTTTCCAGCAACCCCTGCGCGTAGGCGATGCGCTCGGCCGAATCATGGTTGCCGGGAATGGCCAGCACGCGCAAACCCGCCGCCACCGCATCGGTCAAAAACGCGTCGAACACGGTGACCGCCTCGGCGCTCGGCGATGCTTTATCGTACACATCGCCGGCAATCAGCAGCACGCTGACCTGGCGTTTCTCCGCAATGTCCAGTATCTGCCGCAGAATATAGCGCTGATTGTCCAGCATCGATATGCCGTTAACGCGCTTTCCGATATGCAAATCGGAAACATGCAGCACCTTCATCTCGCCGCCTTTCCCCGAGCCAAAACGCCCGAATCATCCCACCACGCCGACAACGCGCCTATACAAAAGCGTTTTCCGCCTTCCGCGACCGCAAACTACCGGGCAAACCCCGCATTTTTGTCTTGGCGAAAGCAGATGAGCCCATGCGACAAATGCAAACACCGACAACGCCATTCTCAGGCGACATCGATACGACGCCCAACCTGCACAAGCTCCAGCGGCGCGACACCATGGCACCAACTACACCTTCCTTACCTGCAGCTTGAACCCCTTCGGAACGCGAGCCCCCAAATACAGCGGCAAGAACGGCAACGCATACAGTGGCAGGTACAGCACCTTGCCACGCCGCTCAATATTGCCGCGCGACAAGACAATGCCCAGGTCAACGTTGTACTCCTCGGTTTCCAGCACGTGGTCGAGCGCCGCGTGGGCGTGATAGTAGCGCCCAGACTTCACCTCGATGGGCACCGCTTTACCGTTGCCCGCATCCACAACAAAATCGACTTCGCCGCGTTTGCGCGTTTGGTAATAGAAGAGCTGATGGCCCTGCGCCGTCAACTGCTGCGCCACAACGTTCTCGTACACGCCGCCAAGGTTCGGATCCTTCTCATCCAAGTACGCAGCCTGCGCCAGCGAAATAGGATAACGCGCCATCAACATGCCCGTATCGGACTGGTACAGCTTAAACTTCATAGGGTTTGCGGTCTTCAAAAGCGGCGATTTCGGCTCATCAACCAGATCGGTTTTCAGCGCCACACCCGCATTCGTCAGCCAAACGAAATCGCGCTGGTACTTCTCATAACGCGCCTGCGGATCAACCGAGTTCAACACGAAGCGCCGCGCTTCGCCCTCCAACTGAACGGGAAGCTGATCGAAGATGCTTTGCACCTGCAGCGATCGCACGGCGGCATACTTCGAGATATCGCGACGATATTGCCTGTTCAAGCCCTCAAGCACTTGGCGAACGGAAGCAATGTCGCCGTCGGAGTCGACAAGCCGTTGCACCGCCTCCGGCATACCGCCCGAGACGATATAGGTACGAAAATTCGCCATGAGCGCTTCGTGGATGTAGGCCTCGACCGGCGTTTCATCCTGGCAGCAACGACGCACTGACTCAAGCGCCTCTCCGCTCACGCCGATGGCCCAGCAAAACTCCTCGAAATCTAGCGGATGCATAGGCAGTTCGTGAACGGAACCCACCGGGTATGAGCGCACGCCCTTGAACTCCGTTCCCAGCATGGAACCGGAAAACGCCCAGTCGCAGCGCCCATCTTCCACCAAGAACTTCGCCATGGTAACAACGTCGGGAGCTTCCTGAATCTCGTCGATGAGCACAAGCGTATCACCAGGCACGATGGCCTGACCTGAGAGCACCGTGACGCGCGAAATGAAGTCATTGGCGTCGGAAGCCGCGCTTAAAGCTTCGCGTGCACGCTTGTCCTCGAACAGGTTGATTTCAATGTAGCGCGCGTAGTTCGCCTTGCCGAATTCACGGATGGCGAAGCTTTTGCCCACCTGACGTGCACCGACGATCAGCAACGCCTTTTCGCGCGCAATCGTTTTCCACGCTTCAAGCTTTGCTGTGATTTTACGCTTCAGCATATAGCTCACCTACCTGGCGTTTTTAGCGGATATCCTCCGAAATACAGAATTTATTTCGTACTATTATCTACGAAATGCAAATTTTTTATAGCCAGGTTTCCGACGAAATGCAAGATTTCTAGAGCCGAAAATCCTACGAAGTGCAGAATTTTCATCTCTCGGGGTACCGGCAACCCCCTTGATGAGCGCGGACGGCATCCACCCGCCGCCCATCAATCCTGCCAGCAAACACGCATGCTGCACGGCAGCGACCCCCGATCGAATACACCCAACGCAACCTCGAAAGGCGCCCCCTAGCGTCAGACCTTCAACAGCGCAGCGGCGTTTTCCCTAACCGCCTGCCCGAGCGCAAGCAAACGCTGCTTCGGGAACGCAAAGCCATCCGTCTGCCCGCTCACGCGCATCAGCGCGGCATCGTCGAACGCAAAATCATGCAAACGCTCAAGCTGCTCTTGCTGCTGCGGGCCCAATGCCGCACGTGCTTGCTGATAAGCCGTTGGGCCAAACGCGCCGGGCGTAGCGGTAAAGCGCTCGCGCAGAAACTCTTCAGTAAGCGCTTCCGTGCCATACTGCGGAAGCAGCGCCAAGTTGTTGTCGAAAATGGGCGCAAACCCCAGCACTCGCCCAGTGTGATTGTCGCGAAAAACGCCATAGTTGCCCATATGGCGGTCGGGGTTCATGATTACCGCGTCGAACACCAACATGGATCGGAACCTTTGCCCCGCCTCTTCGCCAAGCTCATCGAAGAACGCTAATGCGCGCTCCAGGTTCATGCCGTCTTTCGCATCGCGATCAAGCATGTAGGCGAACGGCACGAACGATATTTCCACATCATTCATCAAAATGCACGTCGAGCATAGGCGCTCTTGCCAAACGTTCAGGTTATACGTAACATGCAACAATCCCATGGCCACGGCAACCTGACTTGCCAAGTACTCGGATACGGGTTCGAGCCCCAAGCCCTCGTCATGTGCCGCCTTGTAAAGCACGCGCCGACCGTCAACGACGCGCCACGTCTTCGGAAACGACCCCGAAGGCGACAGCTCGCTGGGAATACCAGATCCTACCTGGCTTGAAGGGATGCGCCCCGTATACGCAATGATGGAAAGTACCGTGTCGAAGCTGTTGCCGAACAAGTTGTACTCGCCGAAACAAGACGCTTCGCCTGCGGGGACAACACAATAGGAATCGTTAAGCGACATGCCCTTCGTCACATCGATGATGCCCTTCGTGTCAGAAGCCCGCAGCCCGAACGGTGCAAGGATGCGCTCGATGTACGCACGGTTCTTCGGGATGCGGCGCGAGTCCAGGAACCGCCGCAACTCGATATCGTTCGAGCGGCCTACCAGATTCAGCGGCAACAATTCCTCCGCCCCCGGCTCCACGCGCAAGCCGACGGCGCACGACTCGCCAAAGCAATTCGTCTCGAACGCGAACGAGGCGATCCGCTTGTCGAACAATCGTATCTCGTAATCCTGCGACGCCATGCTTCTCCAAACTGCTTTCCGCTGACCTACCAGGACGAACGTACCCTTCTCGCCTAGCCCGCACGGCGCACCCGACGCCCAATGCATCTCGCGCACTCGGCACGCCCTTCGTGTTGGCCGCGCACCGCGCCCAACGCGTCCGGCACATCCAACACGCTCAGCACGCCCAACGCGCCGCGCGTTCGCCCCGCTTCACCGGCTATTACTCTTCCAAATCGAACAGGCTCTTCATGTCCGTTTCCTTCATGGGCGAGCCGGAAGACGGCAGGCTTGCCGCGTGAAACTTCTCCACGCTGGCGGTGCCGCCTAGGAACTCCTCAGCCGTGCCCACCATGGTCACGATGCGGCCGTTCTTCGCGGTGAAAGCTAGAACGCCCTGCGTGCTGTTGGTGGTCTTGGTCTTCAGCAGCGAGGTGTTGAAGTTGATCAGGCGCTGATCGCTTGACACCAATGCCAGGTCGCGATCCTCTTTCAGCACACAGGCGAACAACAGCTTGCTGCCGCCGTAGATGGCGTTCTTCAAGCGCTTGCGATTGGTCTTCGTTTCGTAACCCGCCAAGGCCACGCGCGCCACGCGGCCGTTCTCGAACACGAACAGCACATCGGCCTTATAGTCCTCGGGGTCGATTACCCAGGTCACGCTCTCGTCAGGGTCCATCCCCAGGTCAGTGGGCAGGTACGAGCCCAGCTGCGCCGACTTGGTGTCCTCGAACTGCGCCACCTTGCACTTGTACACCTGACGCTGGTCGGTGAACACCAGCAGCTCGTGGGTGTTCGACGACGGGAACTCGATAAAGGGCTCGTCGCCATCCTTGTACTTCAGCGTGGTGGCCTTGCGCAGCACGCGCTCGGTCATCTTCTTCAAGTAGCCGTCGCGCGAGAGCATCATGGTGACGGGATATTCCTCCACCTCGGGCTCCAGGCTGACCTCCACGATGTCGCCCGGCTCAACCAAGCCGGTTTTGCGCGGCGTGACGTGCTTCTTATTCACCGCGGCAAGCTCGTCGCTGATGACCTGCTTGATCTTCTGCTCGCTGGCCAGGACCTCCTTCAGCTCGGAAATGTCGCCTTCCAGCTTCGCGATGTCCTTCGTACGGTTGAGGATGTACTCCTCGTTGATGTTGCGCAGCTTCAACTCGGCCACGAACTCCGCCTGCACCTCGTCGATGCCGAAGCCCTTCATCAGGTTCGGCACAACCTCGGCTTCCAGCTTGGTGTTGCGGATGATGGCGATGGCCTTGTCGATGTCCAGCAAAATGGCCTCAAGGCCGTGCAGCAGATGCAGCCTGTCGCTTTTCTTCCCCAGGTCGAAGTTCATGCGGCGTCGCGTGGAATCCACGCGCCACGCGACCCACTCCTGCAGGATTTGGCGCACGCCCATAACGCGCGGGTACCCGTCCACCAGCACGTTGAAGTTGCAGGAGAACGAATCCTGCAACGTGGTGGAACGGAACAGCTTCGCCATGAGCAGCTCAGGGTCAACGCCGCGCTTCAGGTCGATGGCTATGCGCAGGCCGGAAAGGTCGGTCTCATCGCGGATGTCGGCGATTTCGCGCACCTTCCCCTCTTTCGCCAGCTTGACGATGCGCTCGATGATTATGTCGGTTTTCGTGGTGTAGGGAATCTCGTACACCTCGATGATACGCTCGTCGGGCAGGTAGCGCCAGCGCGAGCGGATCTGGAAGCTGCCCAAGCCCGTGTTGTAGATGCGATCCATCTCCTCGCGGCGGTAAATGATCTCGCCGCCGGTGGAGAAGTCGGGCGCAGGCATGTATTTCTGCAGATCGCAGTCCGGGTCCTTAAGGAAGTGCATGGTGGCTTCGCACACTTCGTTCAGGTTGAAGCCGCAGATGTCGGAAGCCATGGCAACGCCGATGCCCTTGTTCGCCGACACCAGGATGTTGGGGAACGTGGTGGGCAACAGGCGCGGCTCCTTCATGGCGCCGTCGTAGCTGTCCATGAAGTCGACCGGGTCCTTGTCGATGTCCTTGAAGATCTCGGCGCAGATAGAAGAGAGCTTCGCCTCTGTGTAACGCGAGGCGGCGTAGCTCAAGTCGCCGGAGTAGTACTTGCCGAAGTTGCCCTTGGATTCCACGAAGGGCGTGAGCAGGGCCTCGTTACCCGTGGCAAGGCGCACCATGGTCTCGTAGATGGCAGAATCGCCATGGGGGTTCAGCTTCATGGTCTGGCCGACGATGTTGGCGCTCTTCTGACGCGCGCCGTTGAGCAGGCCCATCTTGTACATGGTATACAGAAGCTTGCGGTGCGACGGCTTGAACCCGTCGATCTCCGGGAACGCACGGGACACGTTGGTGCTCATGGCGTAGGGCATGTAGTTCACTTCGAGGGTTTGCGTGATGGGCTGCTCCAACACCTCGGAGTGCAGGCCGATCACGTTGGGGTTGTCCACATGCTTCTTCTTCGGTTGTGCTTTGGTCTTTCTTGCCACGGTCTCCCCTTGATGCGAATGAGCGGGCGCCGTCTTGTGCGCGCCCGCCGGTTTAGATCTTCAACAGCCTTGCGAAAGGCGCCTTATTGCAGGTCAAGCTGGTCGAGGTATTCCCTGCCATGCTCGGCGATGTGACGTTTGCGGCCCTCGTCGTCGTTGCCCAACAACAGGTTGAACATGGTTTCCATACGCTCGACGTCCTCGGGCTCCACCTTGATCAGGCGGCGCGTCTCGGGGTTCATGGTGGTGAGCCACATCATGTCGGGATCGTTCTCACCAAGACCCTTGGAGCGGTTGATGGAGCACTTCTGCCCGTCGATTTCCTTCAGGATGTTGTTCTTCTCAAGATCGGTGTAGGCGAAGTAGGTCTTCTCCTTGCAGTTGATTTCGTACAGCGGCGATTCGGCGATGTAGACGAACCCCTCGCGGATGAGCGTGGGCACCAGGCGATAAAGCATGGCCAGGATGAGCGTGCGGATATGGTAGCCGTCGACGTCGGCGTCGGTGCAGATGATGACCTTGCTCCAGTTCAGGTTGTCCAGATCGAAGGTGCCCAGGTTCTTCATGCGGCGGTCGTTGACCTCCACGCCGCAGCCGAGCACGCGCAGCAGGTCCATGATGATCTCGGACTTGAAGATGCGCGGGTAATCCTCCTTCAGGCAATTGAGGATCTTGCCTCGCACCGGCATGACGCCCTGGAACTCGGCGTCGCGCGACGTGCGGATGGCGCCTGCTGCCGAGTCGCCCTCTACGATGTAGACCTCGCGGCGGCCCTTGTCCTTGGAGCGGCAGTCGATGAACTTCTGCACGCGGTTGGCCATGTCGGTCTTCTGCTGCAGGTTGGTCTTGATGCTCTGGCGCGTCTTCTCCGCGTTCTCGCGCGAACGCTTGTTGATGAGCACCTGCTCCATGATCTTGTCGGCGGACTCTTTGTTCTCGATCAGGTACGTGCCCAAACGCTCTTTGAAGAACGCCGTCATGGCCTGCTGGATGAAGCGGTTGTTGATGGCCTTCTTCGTCTGGTTCTCATAGGATGTCTGCGTGGAGAAGCAGTTGGTCACAAGCACCAGGCAATCCTGCACGTCCTGCCACTTGATGGCGCTCTCGTTCTTGTTGTACTTGCCCTGCTGCTTGATGTAGGCATCGAGCGCGCTGGTCAGGGCGCTGCGCGCGGCTTTCTCCGGCGAGCCGCCGTTTTCCAGCCACGACGAGTTGTGGTAGTACTCCTGCATCTGGAACGTGCGCGAGAAGCACAGGCACGCGGTGATCTTCACGTTGTAGTCTGGCAGGTCGTCGCGGTCGCGGCCGCGACGGTCCGCCTGGATGAAGAAGGGCTCGGTCAGGTAGTCGTGGCCCACCTTCTCCATCACGTAGTCCTCGATGCCCTTGGGGTAGCAGAACTCCTCTTCGGAGAAGACGCCGTCCTGCCCCTCGATACGAAGGCGGAACGTGACGTTGGCGTTGACCACCGCCTGACGGCGCATGGTTTCGCGATACCAGTCGTCGGGGATATCGATGGCGGTGAAGACCTCCAGGTCGGGACGCCATTTGATGGTGGTGCCGGTGCGCGTCTCGTCGGTGGGCTCGACCTGCAGGGCCTTCTTCTTGGCGCCGACGACCTTGCCCTTCTTGAAGTGCAGCTGATACTTGTTGCCGTCACGCCATACGGTGACATCCATGTACTCGGAGGCGTACTGCGTGGCGCACGAGCCCAAGCCGTTGGTGCCCAGCGAGAAGTCGTAGTCGCCGCCTTGGTTGTTGTCGTATTTGCCGCCCGCGTACAGTTCGCAGAACACCAGCTCCCAGTTGAAGCGCTTCTCGGTGGGGTTCCAGTCAAGCGGGCAACCGCGGCCATTGTCCTCCACCTGAATGGAGCCGTCGGCGAAGGCGGTGAGGGTGATCAGATTGCCGTAGCCCTGACGCGCCTCGTCGACCGAGTTCGACAGGATCTCGAACGCGGCATGAGCGCAGCCATCCAGGCCGTCGGAGCCGAATATGACCGCCGGGCGAAGACGTACGCGTTCCTCGTCCTTCAACTGGCGGATGCTGTCGTTGCCGTAATTGACCGTGCTTTTTGCCATACCGTTCTTTCGCTTCTCGTATTCCCCTTGTGGTGTGCCTACCGCAAGTTACCACAAGGGTTGCCCGCCCCACAGCAACATCACGGCAAAAACATCGTACACCTGTTCGCTGATTGAAGCAAGTAGCGGTGAGGAAAGTGAAAAAAGCACTCAGGGCCGCGCCCGCGCCATGCTAGCGCATTTCGCGAATGGTTTGCTGAAGCTCCCGTTTGCTGTGCACGTTCATTTTCATGTAAGCGTTTTTCGCATAGCTGCGCACGGTGTTCTCGGAAAGCACCAGCAGCTCCGCGATCGCGACTTTGCTTTTGCCCTCTGCAAGCATAAGAGCCACCTCGGCCTCACGGCGCGTCAATCCAAACCCCGCGATCAACCGCACGACGTCCCCGTCGTCTGCCGCATGCAAGACCGCCTCGCGATTCCGCTCCGACTCGATGACATCGCCCACAAGGCCCGACCTGCCATCGCCTTCCGCCCGCGCTTCGCAACGCTCGGCAATCGGCAGCTCGATGGCATCGTCTTCGCTGCCGGCAGCCGCAACGCCCGTGCGACCAGCGGCGCTACCCGTCGCGGCACAACCCGCAGGCCTCGCATCGCCTTCGCTACCTGCCCCGCCTTCGCCGGCCTCCTCGCCGGGAAAGCCCGTCAGCAACGCTCGAGAGCGCGGAACGTTGTCACCGAGCAGCACCGCGATGGAAATGGACAGCACGCACACCATCAATGCGGCCAACAGCGTCATCACCGAGCTTTGCGGCGCGAAAACCAGGATGCCCCAGCGCCCGACTTCACGCGCGAACAGAAACACCGCCCAGCACACGCCGAGCACCGCATACGGGTTCCACGGGGAATGGCGCGCGATGTCATAGCAGATGACCCACAAAATGCCGAGCGTCATGGTGTTGGCGATGGACACGAGCGCCGCACCGCCGGCAAGCCCCCACCATTCCAGCGTGGCCATCAGCACCACGCCCGCCGATGCCGCAACCACTTCGAAGCGCCACAGCGTCGCCGACGAAACAGCACGGCCGCGGCACAGCGCAGCCCACGCCCACACCCCGCACAGCACGACCACGCCACCTTGGTGCAACAACTGCATCCCCAGCGGCAATGCGATCGATTCACCGAACGGAAAACCTCGCGACACACCCATGACCAGCATGAACAATGCCAATCCGGCCAGCAAACGCAAGAAATCGACGCGCGATTCCGCTCCATACGCCTTCGAGGCGATCGCAAACCCGGGGCACTCGCGCGACGACGAGATGCCGCCCGGAGCCTGCGGCCATCCGCGCTCGTCAGCCATACGCATCGACCGCCCGAAGCACACGTATGAAACCGTGGGCAGAAACACGCCGACCAAATAGCACGTCGAGCGCGGCAAAGCGCCCATGACGAAACCGCCCAACGACCCCAATGCCAGTGAGCCCAATGCGCACAACAAAGCCGTTCGCGGACGCAAGCGCAGGTAGAACGCCATCCACATACCGCCACCCCACACGATGCCCAGCCCCGCGCACGTGCACGCCGCGTACAGCACCGCATCGGAAGCAAGCGTCCCGTTCAAGAAGAACAGCACGCTGCCCAACGTCATGGCCGTAACGGAGAACCACTCGAGCGCCTTCGCGAATCGACGCCCCAGCAAACCGCGCAGGGCGAACACCACCAGCAAAACGGTGAACGCGATGCGCACGAAGTTGATGACGACGCTGACCAGCCCGGCATCGGACAGCACGTAATTGCCGTACAGGTTGCACTGAATCCAGATACGCACCACCGCAAGGCCGAAAAAAGCAAGCGCGCAGCCGCCGAACGCCTGACGCAGCGCCGCGCACGCTGCCGCCCTTTCGATGGCACGCAGCCCGCCGGCATCCGCCTTGCGAACTTCGCGTATGTTCCCAAAATCGCTTCCCACTGAGCCCTCTCCCGGACTTCTCCCTTATTTCCGGCAGTATACCTTTTTTGCACATCAAGAGGCGCACAAAGGCGCCACGGTCCGCATTTCGAACCGCGGCGCCTTATCGCCTTGCTATTTCGCCAGCTCATCGCAAGCGTGCTTTGCTCGGGGCACATCGCAACCGTACGGTCACGATGAACGCGCGCGAACGAACCCACAGCATCCGCGTTTACCCGGTACCGCCCGTTGCCGCCAACGACTTGCCCACGCTCGACACGTCCTCCTTACGCGCCAAGCGCCTCGCTCGCCGCGTTCGCGCCCGCGAAGCGGCCGGACGTGTAGGCGAAGTTCAAACCGCAGCCACCCGCCGGATAGTCATCGTAGATGAAGGTACCGCAACACACCTCGCCGGCGGAATACAGACCGGGGATGACCTCGCCCTGTTCGTTCTTCACCTGGAAGTCGGTGTTGATGTCGAAACCGCCGAACGAACCGTGGGTGCACACGCCCATCTTGAGCAGGTAATACGGCGCCTGAGTCAACGCCACCAGGTTCGCCGCGCCCTTCTTGAACTGCGTGTCGGCGCCCGATGCGACCATCTCGTTGTACGCCGCCAGCGTCTCGGAGCACGCCGCGCCGTCCACGCCCAGCTGCGCCGCTGCGGCCTCGACGGTGTCGCCCTTGGCAAACATGCCCCGCTCAAGACCCATAGCAACCTTCTTCTTGAGCTTATCGGTCAAGCCGTCGACCATTGCCTGGTCGTACACGGCGAAGAACTGCTGGTCATCGAAGTGCGCTACCTGATAATAGATGTCGTGCGTCTGGCCGCCTTCATTCACGAAACGCTTGCCCTTCGAGTCGACCCACAGCGCCTTGGCGCTGATCAACTTGGATTGGCCAGGCTCGACCGGGCACGCCAGAATGCCGTTCGTGCCGCCGTGACCCGTGTAAGCCGCACCGATGTCCAGCCCCATCTGCAGCCCGGAACCGTCAAGGCCGATACCCACTTCCGTGTAAACGCCAACGTAATCAGGGCAATACTTCGCAATCATCTCGGGATTGCGGCAGAAACCGCCCGACGCGATGATGACGGCCTTGGCGTTGTAGATGACCTCCTTGCCCGCCTTTTCGGCACGCACGCCCACGACGCGGCCCGTCGACTCGTCCACGATGAGCGCGGTTGCATCGGTATCGAAATGGAAGTCCACGCCCTGCTCCTTGGCCAGCTGCGTCACGGCCTTCAGCGCATCGTCGGCGTTGTTCTTGCACATATGCCCGCGCTTGACCTTGTCCTTGCCGTTGCCCTTGATCTCGTCCTTGAACGGGACCTTCAGATCCTCGCGCAGCCAGTCGATCGTCTCGCCGGAGTGATCGGCCATGAAGCGGTTCATAGCCAGGTCGACCTTGTCGGCATTGCGCGTGAGCAGATAGTTGTAGTAGTCATCCGGCGTGTCGTCGATGCCGAGCTCCTTTTGCTGCACCGTGCCCGAGCCGTAGAACGTGCCAAGCGCAAGCGAGCTGGAACCGCCCTGCCAGCCAAGCTTCTCGATGCACACCGTCTTCGCGCCGTTTTTAGCGGCGAAGGCGGCCGACGTGGTTCCCGAACCGCCGGAACCGACGACCACCACATCGTAGACGTACTGCGTAGCGCCCTTCGAGCAGCCGGTCAGATTGCCAAGCGCGAGGGTTGCCAGCCCCAGGCCCGCAAGGCCGACGAACTGGCGGCGGCTCAGGCCGCGACGTGCGTCAAGCGTCATATCGTTCGTAGTCATTCCGCTCCCCCTAGCTCTGCTTCGCGCTCATGTAGTCGCTGTACGACATCCAGCCATCGGGCACCTCGGCCTCGGCATGGCACTGCGTGCAGTACATCACGGACTCGGAATGCGCCTTATGGCATTCGCCGCAGTCGATATCGCCATGCTGCTGCACATGCGGGTTGAACGCCATATCGCTGGTGGATTCGGTGAGCTCGTCGCGCGTCATGTTGTGGCACGACTCGTTCAGGCAGAAACTCTCGTTGTATTGGAACGTATTCTCGGCAACGGGGTCGGTGAAGTCGCCGGACACCCACGCGGTGGCCTCGGCGACCTGGTCGTCGAGCTTCGCCTCATGGCAATCCAGGCACACTTTGCCCTGCTTCGCGTGAACCGCCGACAGCATCGACGAGTTGCCGGATTCATACGTTTCCACGTAGCGGTCCATCGGCTTGTGACAGATCGCGTTGCAGAAGCTCGGCTGCTGATGCCATACCCAAAAGCCCGCACCCGCGAGCGCGATCACGACGATCGCGACAACCGTGACGATGAGTCCCTTGCGCCCTTTTTGGGCGTTTCCAGAGACATCCGTTTTGCTCATGGCCCTTCCTCTCCCTCGTGAAACCATGCAAGATCCTCGCGCATCCTTGCGAAGGACATAGCGAAGGATAGGCTGGGGGCAAAGCGACCGGCAGACACGAAGCAGGGTGGTTTACCAGGCAATTTCGAAAACGGGTGGGCAAACGGGTGGGGCAAAAGG